>Ga0209164_1000357_pt1 | contig 118637 bp, 105 predicted proteins | sample MTBNYHSulfiMetaG_FD_187458 | JGI IMG/M metagenome (GOLD analysis project Ga0209164, IMG submission 187458) | Enrichment culture microbial communities from rom New York Harbor, USA that are MTBE-degrading - MTBE-NYH (New York Harbor Sulfidogenic)... | ecosystem: Environmental > Aquatic > Marine...
TTAGGAAACCAGTGCTCTATCCCCTGAGCTACGAGGGCACGATGCGGATTGTAGCAGCTCGTCTTGCGCTGCTGTTCTGTTGCCAACGGCTGGTGGCGCGATCAGCCAGGCAGTCACGGACCGGGCAGCCGGAATCATCAAGTGAGCGGACGTTCACGGCATCGGCCGCAATCGTCTAGAATCTGCGGACATAAGTCGCCGACCCCGATCCGGAAGAGAGTCGCCCGTGGCTTCACCACTGCATCTGGTACGAAGAGCTGGCGTGCTCATGTCTGATGCGTGGGAGGCGATCGGAGAGGCTGCGGTCTCCACTCTGCGTCCGATGGCGAGGCGCCAGCCGATTCGATCGGACGATGGCCTGTCTGAGGCGCAACAGAGCGCGCCACCCAGGCCGCCCACGATCGTCCTCGACGGGGTCGCTTTCCAGTTGGGCAGCACGGGCATCGCTCGCGTGTGGAGGGCTCTGATGCGCGCCTGGGCCAAGAGCGGGTTTGCGCGGCACGTGGTCGTGTTGGACCGATGCGAGTCCGCGCCAAGATTCGAAGGATTCACCTATCGATCGATGATCCCATATCGAGAACACGACTCGATCTCGCAAAGGCTGGCCATCGAGGCTGTGTGCAGGGCGGAGCACGCGGACCTGTTCATGTCGACGTACTACAGCCTCCCCATCAATACACCGTCGGTGCAATACGTCTACGACATGATTCCGGAGACACAAGGCTACGACCTGGACATACGACCATGGCGCGAGAAGCGAAAGGCGATGGAGCGCGCATCGGGCTACGTGGCGATCTCCGCCAATACCGCCGAAGATCTCCACCGGTTCTACCCGGTTACCGCGTCGCGTCCGGTGCGTGTCGCGCACTGCGCCGTCGATCCGGTGTTCGTTCCCGCCCCGGAATCGTCGGTCGCCGCGCTGCGCGATCGGTTGGCGCTCCAGTGCGAGTTCTTCCTGTTCGTCGGAAACCGACATGTCGAGTACAAGAACGCGTCACTCGTGTTCGACGCTCTGGCAACGATGCCCGCCGCCGAGCGACCGACGGTGCTGTTCGTTGGCGGGGCCCAGACGATGGAGGCACGATTCGAGCCCCTCGCATCGGAAACCGGGTCGCTTGTGGTGCATCTGAGCGACGATGAACTCGCGGCGGCGTATACGGGTGCGCTTGGACTGGTCTACCCCTCGAAGTACGAAGGATTCGGCATCCCCGTGCTCGAGGCGATGGCGTGCGGCTGCCCGGTGATCGCCTGCGAGACATCATCCATCCCCGAGGTGGCCGGCGATGCCGCGATATACGTTTCCGAGGACCAGCCCGACGAGCTCGCCGAAGCCATGCGGACTCTTCGTAGCGCCTCCGTGCGTCAGGAATGGCGAGCAAAGGGCTTCGAGCGGGTCGGGCACTTCGACTGGGAGTCGACCGCGACCGCCGTCGAGACGTTCGTCCTCGACGTGCTCGAAGCAGGATAGCGTCACCGGGTAAGTGCCGGACGTACCGCAGCATCTCTTGCATTGTTTAGGGTGAGGGACTCGCGATGACGCTGTCAGCGGTAGCGCAAGCGCGGGCGATATCGCTCCATGGTCACCCGCGATGCGAAGTCAGACGAGCGAACAGCCTGGGCGAAAGCATCATCAGCGGCAACCCGAGAACGTACGCCCGTTGCGACTGGTAGGCGCCACGTGCCCCCAGGTATGCGCGGCGCGCACCGGCATACGAACCTGCGGCGAGCCGGCGTTCGAGTTCCGCGCGTCGAGGCCACGATTCGATCACGCGGCGCCACACTGCCTGCCGATCTTCGATCGCGGCCAGTGCCTCAGGGTCCGAGGTGATGTCCCTGGCCAACTCGAGTGTCGCGAGTATGGAGCGCGCGAACTGCACACGTCCCTCGGGATCATGAGACCTGCTGCCCGGGTCGACTCTGTAGCGGAACAGTCGCTCAGGGCTGTAGTACCCCTTCCGTTCGGCGAAGAGGCGCAGCCACAGGTCGTAGTCTTCCGCGCGACCGGACTCCCGGAACCCGTTCAGCGCACGGACAACGTCCGACCGTATCGCGATCTGCCCGGGGTACAGCTTCATGCCGATGACCGCCGCCAGGTCGAGCGGGCCGTCCCGGGAGAACCTGCGACCATGCAGGATCGGCCCCGAAATCCGCCCTCCGATGATCACGCCGTTGGTGACGAACGCGTCGTAGCCCGGGTGCGACTGCGCCAACCGCGCGATGTGCTCGAGGAAACCGGGTTCGTACTCGTCGTCGGCGTCGAGGAATGTCATCCAAGCCCCGCGTGCCTGTTCGATTGCGAGATTCCGCGCTGCGGCTGGACCAGCAGGTCCGTCCGTGGTCACTCGGATACGAGAATCGCCGCGGGCCATGTCCTCGGCCATCTGCGGCGTGGAGTCAGAAGACTGGTTCTCGACGATCAGCAGCTCGAAATCGGGCAGGCTTTGTGTCAGTACTGAGCGGACCGATTCTTCGATCGTTGCGGCGGCGTTCCGGGCCGGCATGATCACGGAGAACTGGGGTGAATCCCCGCTCGCATGTACGGCTTGTCGATGGGATGGCGTCATCACATGCGCTACGATACCCTTTCAGCGAGTGTCGGCCCAGCGGAGAGGCTACGATGGCGTCGGCCGGCATCGAATGGAGCGCCCGAAGCCACGGTGCGCGCGATACCTCGATGCGGCGCAGCTTCGCCGGTCGTGCGCAATCCCCGAGGAAAGGCAAGGACCGTTGCCGGTGCCGTCACGGCTCACCATACGTCGGGCAGATGTGGCTCTTGCCCTCATCGCGTACCTGGTCTTCGACGGGCTGAGCCATGGTTGGTTCGATCTGCGATGGGGCTCGTATGCGAGCCTGACCGCTTTCGCGACCCTCGTGTGTCTTGTGCTGGTGGTCACGGAAGGCGTTGCCGAGAGACGACGGTTCGATCGCATGCTTTCGCCGGCGTTCGTGGTTCTCGCGATCTTCATCGGCGTGGTGGCAGTATCGGCATCCACTCTCGGCGCGGGTTTCGACTTCTCGTTTGCGAAGAATCTCATCATCGCTTCGACCATCATCATGTTCGTTCGGGACGGCTCCGGCATCCGGGTAGTCCTGGGCGCCGCTGCCGTCGCCGGTATCGTCCAACTCGGGTTCGGCGCAGCACAGCTCGTATCGCAGGGCATGCCCGCCGAAGGACTGACGGGCTTTCTCCCCAATCACGTCCAGTACGGCCTTTACCTATCCGTATCGGCAATCGCTGCCTTTCCGCTGGTTCACGCTTCCAAAGACCTACGCGTGCGCTCGGTCGGCTATGCGACCATTGCCCTGATCGGCATCGGTTCTGTCGCATCACTTGCGCGCGGCGCGGTGCTGTCCGCGGCAGGCGCGGTACTCGTCACAGCCGCCGCGGTGATGCACGACCGCAAGCGCGTGGTGCTCGTGGCACTTGCGGTGACGATCGCCCTGACAGCGATCATCGGGCTGTCCGGGAGGTTCTCTGAACTGGCAGAGTTGCCGCAGGCGGTCGGCGACGTCGAGAAGCTTGACTCCTTGTTGACCAGCAGGCTCCAGTTCCTTGTCGGCGCGTGGAACATGTTCGAGGAGTCTCCCGTGTTCGGAGCAGGCTACGGCCGTTACCGGGAGGTCTGGTACCAGTACGTGCCGGAAGACATCCTGAATCCGTGGAGTGTCGGCGTGCCATTCGCGGCCCACTCGACGTATCTTCAGATAATGGCTGAGATGGGACTCGTCGGGCTCGTAACATATCTGCTCGTCCTGGGTACGTCCCTCGTCACCGGCGTGAAGGCGAGCCGCCGCGCGACCGGGACGTTCGTGCGACTCGCCGCCGCGTCGGCGGTGGGCTGCGTCCTGGTCTTCGCGTTTCACGGGCTACTCGACAACGGCGGATGGCACGACCGCCCGTTCTACGTGTTCGTGGCTTTGTGTGTGGCGGTCTGGCATAGCGTCCGCGACGCCGATGGCACAGGAGAGGGAGCGCCAGCCATCACCGCAGGGGCCGAAGAATGAACCGCGTGAGCGCTCGCATTCGCGGAGGTGCAGTCGTCGGACTGGGAGTGCTCGCAGGCGTGTTGGGCGTCGCGGCGAGCGAGATGCCCATCGCGGCGCTGGGAATCGCCGCGGTCGTTCTGTACGCGGGGCTGGTAGCGCGGTTCGAACCGTTCAGGCTCGCGGAGCTGGCGCTACTTGCGATATTGGTCGTCACTCCTGTTGAGTCGTGGGTCGCTGGCCTTCCTCTTGGCCCCCTGGCCTCCGGAGCTGTCGTGCTCAGCGATGGGCTGGTTGCCGGTCTCGTCGTGTTGCTTCCGGCCTTGGTGAGCCGCGCCGTAAGCAGTTCCGAGGACGGGGCGGCCGAGGTGCTCCGAGCATCCGACGCGCTCCTCGCCGCTGCCGCGTTCGCCGCGGTGGGGGTGCTTTCGTTCATGGCCCATCGGGTGCCGGTCCTCGACGCGGTCTACTGGTTCAGAGTCAACTTCCGATTCGTTCCCATGGCGCTTGCAGCGATGCTGCTCGTGATGCACGACCGCTCCGCTGCCAAGCGTCTCGTTCTTGTCGCGCTTGGGTCGGTGGCGGTCCAGTCCGTGATCGGAGTGATCGAGTTCATCGGCGGTCCGGCGGTGGCTCGCATCTTCTGGCCAGGCACCGCGACGCTGGGTTCGGTGGCCACACAGCCTTTCGACACGTTCGCATCCGTGGGAGAGCAGATCGTTGCCGGGACCATGGGGCACTACAATATCCTCGGCGCCTACGCGACCATGGGTTTCTGTCTTGTGATCGGTGCACGCAAGCTTCTCGATCCCGACGGTGTCAGGCGGTGGCCTGCAGCGCTCGCCGCACTTTTCGCCCTCACCGTGACTCTCACCTTGTCGCGGCAGTCCATGGGGGCGCTCATGGTTGCGGGTGTCGTAGTCGGACTGGCGCTCGGACCGCGCGCCAGACGCGTGGTCGCCGCGGTCGGGGTCGCAGGCGTGTTCGTGGCCGGCATCTCGCTCGCCGTGCGTGCGGGGTTCGCCCTCAAACTCATCGAGCGCTTCGCCGAGGCGACCACCGTTCGCTACTGGCAGATAGCGATGTCTCAGAACCGTGGTTTCGTCATGGCGACTATCCTACCCACGGCACTGGCATTCGATTTCTTCCTCGGAGCGGGACCCGGCTCGTTCGGCCGGTCCTTCGCCGGCGCCGAGCCGATCGGCGTGTCGCGGCTCTCTTTGCCTCCAGGCTCGAACGAATTCGTGGTCGACGTCGGTTTCGCGGCAGTGGGAATACAGACCGGCATACTCGGTCTGGCGGCGTTCTTGGGAATCATCGGCACGCTCGCGGCGCGCTCGTTGCGGCTGGCGCAGGCCGAGGAGCCATGGCACGGCCTTGGCGTCGCCGGCCTGGGTGTTGCCATCACAGTGCTCCTCACCAACTTCGCGAGCACGCCCCTTATCTTCAAGCCGACGTCTGCTTTGGCGTGGCTCGTGTTCGGCATCGTTGCCGGTCGTGAGGCGGTTCGAACGTGAGTGCCGTACAGGGCGACGTCCTGTTGATGAGCATGGTCGATCTGCAGGGCGACCTTCCCGCACGGGCGCACCACCTTGCCCGCCATATCGCGAAGACGCGCGGTCTGCACGCGGCGTGCATGCGAGTCCTTCCCGGGCGGATCGAGCGGTGGCGTTCCGGCTCTCGCGTGGAGCGAAGCGAGTGGGAGGGTGTTCCGCTTGCCGTGGCTCATGCCAGGGTAGGCCCGTTCTCGCGACTGATGCCATGGGGCGACAAGCATGCGACACGGATGCTGGAGCGCGCAGCAGCGAGTTTCGAGCGCCGGTTTGCGATCTGCATAGCCGAGGACCCCTGGGCGGGAGATGCCGCGCTTCGCCTGCGCGCGGCGGGGACGGTAGACCGCGTCGTCTACGACGACGTCGATCGATACGCGGCCTTCATAGAGAGTCGCCGCCTTGGTTCGGCGCTCGTCGAGCGGCTCGAGCGTGCGGCTCTGACGCGAGCCGATGCGGTCGTCTCCGTCAGCGGGGAGCTCAAACGTCGGGCGGCTGAGTTCGGTGTGGACTCCACGTGGGTTCCCAATGGTGTCGACTGGGCGCTCTTCCGCGTGTCCGAAGACACACCCCAGCCGCTGAGCTGCGTCTACGTAGGCTCGTTGCACGCGTGGGCCGGCGTGCGCGAGGCGGTGCTCGGAGTCGGACGCTTGATTGACGAGGGGCACAAAGCGACGTTGGATATCTACGGTTTCGGAGACCCGGCGTACGAAGGGTCGCTGCGCGAACTGCTCGTCTCGCGGGGATGGCACCGATCGATCGAGATTCACGGCCGCATCGACCCCGCACTCGTTCCCGAGGTGCTGGGGGGACATCGCATCGGGCTTGCGACGTTCGAGCCCCGAACTTTGGCCTCGTTCGCATTCCCACTCAAAGTCCCCGAGTACTGGAGCGCGGGACTCGGAGTCGTTGGAACAGATATCGGAGAGGTCGGCAGACTTCTTCGGGAAGGGCCGTGCGGCGAAGCGGTTCCCTACGACCCGGCTGCGATCGCCTCTGCGGTGCTTCGCCTGTCCGGCGAGATCACACCGGAACGAATGCGCTCTACACGCGAGGCGGCGCGGATGTATGACTGGCCGGCTCTCATGGCACGTTTCGACGAGGTGCTGACGGCCGCAATGAGTGATCGCCGATGATCGAGCAGGAACACAGTATCGCGCGGCGCACAGCGTATGCGACCGCCGCCCAGATCGTATCCATCCTTGCAGGATTCGCCAGCGCGATCATCACCGCTCGCCTTCTGGGGGCCTCGGGCCGCGGCGTGCTGTCTCTCGTGGGTCTCGTGGGAGTGGTGGTCGTCGGCGGTGCCTCGTTCGGAATAGGGCCTGCGCTCAGCTATCTGATGGGCAAGCACCGCTATCGAATGCCGACGCTGACTTTGACCGCGGTCGTCTTCGCCGTGCTGTTCGGAGCGCCCGCCGCGATCATTGTCGTGCTGCTCGAAGAACCGCTGCTGGCCGGGGTGCTGAGGGGCTTGCAGCCGATCGATCTGTACCTGACGGCAGCCGGGCTTCCGTCGGGCTACGCGACGCTGTTCCTCGGGCAGGTGCTCGTTGGCGCGGGCAGGATCCGGCTCTTCTCGATACTGAGCGCGCTCAGCGCGTTACTCTACCCGGTCGCGGTTGCGGTGGTCGTGGTCATCTTCGGCCCGGACGTTCACATGGTGATCGCCGCACTGCTCATTGTGAGCTGGCTTGTGGCGATACTCTCCTTCGCTGGCGCGGGAGGGGGCCGGGGAGCGCGGCTGTCGGACTTGAGGCTGGTGGCCCGGGAGGCGCTTCCTTTCGGCATCAAGGTCTGGTTCGGGCAGGCCCTATACCTGTTCTACCTGCGCGCCGACTCGTTCTTCATCAACTACTTCTCGGGCGTGGCGGCCGTAGGTATATACAGCATCGCGGTCACGCTTGCCGAGAAGATCTGGCTGCTTGCCGGCGCTGCCGTGCAATCCATCTTTCGCGACATCACGCGCAGGGCGCTGGAGGATTCCACCGCCCTCACGATGCGCGCGGCAAGGCTCACCTTCCTGTTCGCCTTTGCCTCGGCGATTCTTCTCGCAGCGGTATCGCCTCTGATACCGGTCATCTTCGGCGAGGAGTTCCGGGCTTCGATCATCCTGCTGCTTGCTCTTCTGCCCGGGATAGTCATGATCTCGGTCGGCAATGTGTACAATAGCTTCTTCACGGGGCAGTTGGGTCGGCCGGGCACGTGCTCGGCGGTCGCCGGTGCCATGATGGTCGTGAGCGTGGTGTTGTACCTGACGCTTATCCCGCCGCTCGGAGCGCTCGGAGCGGCGATCGGGTCGTCGATCTCGTACTCTGTGTCACTGCTCTCCTGGCTCGTGCTGTTCCCCCGCGCTACAGGTGCTCGTGTACGGCACATGGTCGTTCCCACGAGAGCGGACCTGAGCGCTGCCCGCGACGCGTTCTCGGCCGAGTGGGCACGATTCCGCAGTTCCCGGCTCAGCCGCACCTAAGCGGGTGAGTCGCAGCTGGAAGTACCGGTCAGGGATTCGGACCACCGGAGCAGTGCACGCGCGGCCTGATCGGCGCTGGACTCGACACCCAGCGACACCGAGGCGGTTCGGGCTGAGTCGGCCATAGCCTCACGCTGACCGACGAGACGCTCGACGGCCTCTGCCAGGTCGTCGATATCCCCGTACCGGAAGACAACACCGCCTCCATGCAGGTGAACCAGATCGGCTCCCCACCAGCCGTCGGAAACGACCACCGGCGTGCCGGACGCCCATGCTTCGGGCAGGATTCCCGAGACGCGTCCGGCCTGGTAGCAGTCGGGGACGTACGGCATCAGCACCGCGTCGCTGTTCGCGATCAGCGACGCATACTGTTCCTGGCCGAGGAAGCCGCGTACAAGTTCGACCCCTGCACCCTCGAGCGCCTCGAGTTGAGCTACCGCCCGAGCGACACTGGGGTCGACGGGTCCCGCAGGCAGCGTGCACTGGATCCGGAAGTCAGCGAGGTCTCTGAGGCGTTCGACAACGTCGCCGAGCAGGCCGAAGCCCTTCTCGACGCGAGCGTCGCCCGCATACGAGATCGTGGGTCTGCCGGATGGCGCATCTGCGATCGGGCTGGCGGCGGCGGGCGTCAAGAAGATATTCGGAATCCGGACGGCGTGAGCCTCCGGGATCCCCTGGGCGACGAACCGCTCTTTGAGCTCATCGGTGAAGAACCCCACGTAGACAGCCTGGCCGGCAGCACATGCCCGCGAAAACCGGTCGACCGAAAGTGAAGTCATGCGATTTTTCCACGGTGGGAGATGTGCTAACCCTATTGTGGTGACTGGAACGCCGCCGCGGCCAAGGGCGTACAGTTCCCGGGGCAACGCCGATTGGATAATCACCACGTCAGGCCTCTTGGAGGCGCATATCCGATCAAGGACGTTTCGTACCGCGCGCGAGTATCGGATGTAACCGGCAACGTTGAACGCTTGTGAGAGTGGACGCCGGTTGAACGGTGGCGACGGCGTTATCGGTGGCGGCGTCGGCCATTCCGTGGACAAGGGCGCGGTCCCGGTCCATCCACCGGGCGCCGATCCTGCCGGTCCGACGACATGCACATCGGCGCCTTGTGAAGTGAGCGCACTGGACAAATCGACGGCAAGCCGCAGGTAGTGGCCGGTTGGGGAATCCAAACATGGTTCGATGAGGACGACCCGAGTCACGGGGCTCCAAGTCGACGGCGGTCGTGCCTAAGGTAGCATGGTACCCTAACGGGTCGACTGGATACGCTACGTTCGAAGGGGTGCCGTGGAGGGTTTGATCGCGGTCACGTACCGCTGCAACGCGAAGTGCCATATGTGCAACACCTGGCAGAATCCAAGTCAGGCCGACGAGGAGGTCACCGCCGCCGACCTGGCGTCGCTTCCGCGTCTGTCGTTTGCCAACATCACCGGTGGAGAGCCGTTCTTGCGAGACGATCTCGCCGAGATCGTAGAGGTAGTCCGGGCGAAGGCCGACCGTGTCGTCATCTCGACGAACGGCTACTTCACCGACCGCATCGTGGCGCTGGCCCGACGCTGGCCTGACCTGGGCTTTCGAGTGAGCATCGAAGGCCTACCGGCCGCGAACGACGAACTGCGCGGCATAGAAGACGGATTCGACCACGGGATCCGCACCTTGCTCGAGCTCAGAGCGTTGGGCGTGAACGACATCGGTTTCGGCATCACGCTTTCAGACCGAAATGCCGACGACCTGCTCGAACTGTACGAGCTTTCCGACGCCATGGGGCTCGAGTTCGCCACCGCGGCGATGCACAACACGTATTACTTCCACAAGACCGACAACGCCTTCGCGGACCCCGAACATATCGCAGAGAATCTCGAGGAGCTCTCGCGCAGGCTGTTGGCCACAAATCGTCCCAAGAACTGGTTTCGCGCGTGGTTCAACATGGGGTTGGCGAACTACGTGCGGGGTGGCGATCGCCTGCTGCCGTGCGACATGGGTACAGACATCTTCTTCGTCGACCCGGTCGGCCGGATCATGCCGTGTAATGGCATGGATGAACCGATGGGATCTCTCAAGGAGAACACGTTCGACGAGATCTGGCGCTCCGACAAGGCGGCCGCGGTCCGCCACAAGGTTTGCGAGTGTGACGCCGGATGCTGGATGATCGGGTCTGTCTCCCCGGCGATGAAGAAGCACATCACCGTACCGGCATCGTGGGTAGCGCGTGCGAAGCTGACTCGTACGCTGCCGCCGGTCAAAGGTCTGTGAGGTGGCGGGCGTGCCCGACGGCGGTTCGAAGCCGCGCCTGATCGTCAGGATCGTGCGGCGGATGAAGGGCGACCCGGCCTTCGATCTCGATCCCGCGCTGTCCGCCGGTGCGCTTGCCGCCCTCGTGTGGCGCCGGGGGATCATGGCGCTCCGTGGCACGTTGCTCGCGCTGCGCGCCGGGAACTGGGCGTTTCCCGTGTTCGTCGGCCGGGGGGTCGTGGTCACGAACGCGTCGCACCTTCGGCTTTCTCCCGGTGTGACGATCGGAGACTACTGCCGTCTCGACTGTCTCGGGCGTCAGGGCATCTCCCTTGGCCGAGGAGTCACGCTGCGTCGCGGTTGTCACATCGAGGTGACGAGCGTGATGCGGCAGCTGGGGGAGGGGTGCGTGCTCGAGGACAGAGTGGGCGTGAGCGAGTACTCGTACATCGGGGCAAAAGGCTCCGTGCACATCGGCGCGGACACCATCATCGGTCCGTCGACCGTGATCGTCGCCGAGAACCACGTGTTCGCCGACCCCGACCGTCCCGTGCGCGAACAAGGCGTGACTCGTTTCGGCGTGACTATCGGCGTTGACTGCTGGCTGGGTGCCGGTGTGCGGATCGTTGACGGCGTGACGGTGGGTGACGGGGCGGTCGTGGGCGCGGGTGCCGTCGTAACGCGCGATATCGAGCCTATGGCAGTCGCTGCCGGCGTGCCTGCTCGCGTCATGCGCTCGCGGCGGCATGCCGGAGATTCCTCGTGAGCGCGTTGTCGTGAGGGCACTCGTTGTCAACAAGTTCGGTTTCGTGCGCGGCGGACTCGAACGGGTCATGTTCGATGAGATCGAGATGCTTCGTGAGGCGGGACATGAGGTGGAGCTGTTCTCGACCGCGCATGGAGACAATCTCCCAGCGCGCTTCGAGGACCGCTTTCCTCCGTACCGGGAGTTCGGTCCCGGGGGCGGCTTTTCGGCCAGAGCCGTGGCACAGATGTTCTGGAACGACCAGGCTGCCCAGGCGGTGCGCGGGGTTCTCGAGGAGTATCAGCCCGACGTGGTCCATTGCCATGGCATCCACCGCCACCTATCGCCGAGCGTGGCCGCGCAAGCCCGCCGGGCAGGCATTCCCGTCATACTCACTGCGCACGATTTCTTCCTCATCTGCCCGGCCAACACGCTTCTGCGCGGAGGAACCGAACCGTGTGCACCTAGGCGCTGCGGTACCCGACAGTACTTCTCTGCCGCCGGCAACCGGTGCGTCCAGGGCTCTGTGGCCCGCAGTGCGCTCGCCGCGGTAGAGCTGACTTTTCAGCGAGCAATGCGCACGTACGAACGTTCGGTCGATGTGTTCGTCGCGCCCAGCGATTTCGCCGCGGGCGCTATGATTTTGGGAGGGCTGCCGAAAGAGCGCATCACCGTGATCCGCAATAGTGTGCGTGTGTCGGCGGCGGGCGTGACACGCCCCGCAGGTCCGGGCGAGGGCTTTCTGTATGTGGGTCGTCTGTCCCGGGAAAAGGGAGTCGAGCATGCAATCGAAGCCGCTCGCCGCTGTGGAGCTGCTTTGACGGTTGCCGGTGACGGCCCGCTCGGTGAGACGCTCCGCGCCAAGGGCGGGGCCGAATTCCTGGGCCACATAGATTCAGGCACCCTCGCCGGTCTCGTTGCACGGGCACGCGCTGTGGTCGTGCCATCGATCTGCTACGAGAACGCTCCCATGGCGGTCCTCGAGGGCATGGCCGCCGCAACGCCCGTCATCGCGAGTCGGATAGGCGGCATACCCGAACAGATCGAAGACGGGGTAAGCGGCATTCTGGTCGAGCCGGGTGACGTCCACGGATTGTCCCAGGCGATGAAGCGGCTGCACGACGACGAGGCCCTCGCGTCTGAGATGGGAGAGCGGGCGCGGCGAATCGCCCAGGAGCGCTTCTCGCCCGAGCGACACCTCGAAGCGCTTCTGGGCACATACGAGACGGCAGGGAGCGGCTCGTGAGGATCGCCATGATTGGCCAGAAGGGCATCCCGGCGACCCATGGCGGCGTGGAGCGCCACGTCGAGGAGCTCTCACGCAGACTCGTTGCCGCGGGCCACGAGGTCACCGCGTATACCAGACCGAATTACACGGAACGCGAACGCACTTCCTATGAAGGGATCACCACTAGGTCGGTGTCCACCATCGGGACCAAGCACCTCGACGCCATCGTGCACTGCGCTTTGAGCTCGTTCGATGCATGGGGTCATTCGTACGATGTGGTGCACTACCACGCGATCGGGCCTGCCCTCACCACACCGATAGCACGCGCACGCGGCCGCAAAGTCGTGGCCACGATACACGCACAGGACTGGATGCGGCAGAAGTGGAACCCTGTGGCGCGGTCGATACTGCGCGCCGGCGAGTGGGCTGCACTGCACGTGCCCCATGAGACGATCTGCGTGTCCGAGGAACTGACCAGGCAGTACGAATCTGCGGGACATCGAGTCACGTATGTTCCCAATGGCATCTCGATCGACCCGGGGGACGACGTATCGATTCTCGACGAGTGCGGCATCGACGATGGGGACTACCTGCTGTTCGCGGGCCGCATCGTACCTGAGAAAGGCGCCCACTATCTGATCGAGGCCTGGCGACGTGCCGGTCGGCCCATGCCTCTCGTCATCGCGGGGGACACGAGCTTCAGCGATGAGTACGTCGCCAAGATCCGCACGGCTGAGTCCGATGGCGTGGTCTTCCCCGGGTACGTGTACGGGGCCAGGCTCGCGGCGTTGTTCAGGCATGCCGCGCTCTTCGTTCTGCCCTCGGACCTCGAGGGCCTGCCGATCGTATTGCTCGAAGCGCTCGGTTACGGGGTGCCGGTGCTAGCGTCAGATATCGTCCCCAACGTTGAGGTCCTTGGCGACAAGGGCCGTTTCTTCCGTGCGGGAGAGGTCGACTCTTTGACGCACGAGCTGCAAAACGCGTTGAGAGACGTCGGGGACCTGCGCACCGAAGCAGCCGAGCTTCGACAAAGAGCCATCGCCGAATACGACTGGGACCGTGTGACTCGCATGACGATCGATGTCTACGAGCGCGCACTTCGCAGACCGTAGCCCCTGGTCCGTTCGGGCATGCAGTAGAATGTGACCGCCTAGCCAGACGTGGCTGGTGACGGCTCCGAAAGGAAACACGCCAGGTGGCAAGTTCGTCCCCATCGAGAAACGCCGGGCCGATGCGGTACCCGGTGGGAGAACGGCGCAACTTCGGCATCGCTTTGTGGTTGCGGCTATCTGACGCAACGGCGCTGGTCTCAGCAGGGCTTCTCGTCGCCAGGGTCTGGTTCGGGACGGTTCGGTACCCCGTTGACATCGCGGCCCCCCGGCAGTTCCAGTACTGGGAGATCGCACTGGGAACGGCGCTGCTGTGGTTCCTCGTGCTCGCGGTCGAGGGTCTTCACGACGTCGAGCGCCTGACGTGGCGAATGGGCGAGCTCTCGCGCGTGGCCCGTGCGCTGGCAATGGGCGTGGTGCTGGTGGTCATCGCAACGTTCGCGCTGAGAACGCCGGGCCTGTCTCGCGCATGGCTGATCGCGACATTCGTCACCGCGGTAGTTGGCGTTTGGCTCGGACGGCTTGTGATCCGTACGGTACTGGCATCGCTGCGTCGTCACGGGAAGATGCGACATCCAGTCTTGATCGCCGGCACGAACGCCGAAGCCAAGCGCATCGTCGACGTGCTCCAGAAGGCTCCCGAGACCGGCCTTGTGCCCGTCGGGTGCATCGCGTCAAACGGCGACGACGTCACGCACCCGAACGTGCCATGTGTGGGAGATGCCGAGGACCTGTGCGAGGTCGTCCAGAGAACCGGCGCCGACACGGTGATAATCGCTTCGTCGGCATTCGATCACGATGTGATTGCCCGCATGGTCGCGGATCTCAGACACGATCCGGTCGGCGTGCACGTGTCTTCGGGTCTGTTCGAGGTGTTGACATCGCGTGTGTTCGTGCGGGAGATCGCAGGCGTCCCCCTCATCACGGTGCAAGGCGTCGCGCTCACGCGTTCGAGCTTCCTGATCAAGCGGGCGTTCGACATCGTCGTCTCCCTTGCGATCATCATCGTCGGACTGCCGCTGTGGCTGGTAGTGATGGGCGCGATCAAGCTGACCAGTCCCGGACCGGTGTTCTACGTCCAGGATCGGATCGGTCGTCGCGGCGCGACCTTCGGCATGTGCAAGTTCCGCACGATGGTCGACGGTGCGCACGCGATGCGGACAGACGTGGAACACGCGAATGAGGCGGACGGCCCGATCTTCAAGATGCGCGACGATCCACGGGTTACGCGCGTGGGACGGTGGTTGCGCAAGTTCTCGATAGACGAGTTCCCACAGCTGATCAACGTACTGAAGGGTGAGATGAGTCTTGTCGGTCCCCGCCCGCCGCTACCCAGCGAAGTCGAGCTGTACTCCGATTATCATTGGCGACGCATGGAGGTGCTTCCCGGTATGACCGGATTGTGGCAGGTTTCCGGTCGCTCCGACTTGAGCTTCGACGAGATGGTGCGTCTCGATCTGTTCTACATCGAAAACTGGTCGGTGGGCTTCGACATCGCCTTGCTTGCCCGCACACTCCCGGCCGTGCTTTTCGCGCGGGGTGCGTACTGATGCAAGCCGTCCCGGTCAACGAAGAGAACACGCCCGAGGTTCGACCTGCCGAGTCCCAAGGCATGACCGATCGCGGTGTTCAGCGCCGGGCAGACACGCTCGTTATCGCCCTCTCGGTCGGGGCAATGCTGATAGCCGTCGCGGTTTTTGCCTGGCTCAGCTACACGCAGAGCTACATGGCAGACGACTTCGCGACGCTTCTGCGCACGCGCGACACTGGACTTGTCGAGTACGTCGTGTCGATATACCAGAACTGGACCGGACGCATGCTGCCCACCGTGGTCTCTTGGATGGTCATACCGCATCGCCTGGCGTTCGCCCTGTTGAATGCCGCTGTCTTACTCGGCATCGTGCTCGTCACCTTCCGCTTGGGGGCCGGTCACTGGCCGAGGAGGGACGCCCGCGACCTTCTCGCGACGATGATTGTGTTCGCGGCGCTGTGGTTCGGTTCACCACAGGCCGACGAGACGCTGATGTGGCGGGTAGGTGCATTCAACTACTCTTGGGTGCTCCTGCCGTCCCTGGTGGTACTCGTCCCGTTTCGCAGCTGGTATTCGGAGTGGTATGAGGGACGCCGGATTCAGTCCAGCGTGCCGTGGGCGATCGTCCTGTTCGTCGCCGGTGTGATCGCAGGTCTGTCTCAAGAGCAGACCGCTGCGGCTGCGGCGACGGTGGTCTCATTCTTCTTCGTGGCGGTGATTCTCCGCAGACTGCTGCGCGATATTCCGGTACAGCTCTACACCGCGGCGGCTGGGCTGTACGGAGGACTTGCCGTCCTGGTCACTGCTCCGGGAAGCTATCAACGTCTTGCGTTGGAACCTCAGTGGGCCGCGGAGCAAAGATTCGATGTCTTCAAGAACTACCTAGTGCAGTCGTTCGATGTGGGTTGGCGAGGCGCGTTCCCGTGGTTGCTGCTCATTATCGTTCTCGGTCTGACTGTGGCCCCCCGGTTGTCCGCGCGAGCCGCAGCGCGTCGTGCGATCCATCCGCTTCTGCCTGTCGCGGCCTTTGCAGTCGCCGGCCTGGTCGTGTTGCTCCCGCTCTACCGCACGGCCTGGTCCACCGGCACGCGCGCGACGTTTGCCACCTTCGGATTCGTATTGGTCGCAGCCGTCTTCTTCATGTGCGGGCGTCCGGGTCGCTCGGTCATTGAAGCCATCGATATCCGGGGCTTGATGCTTCTCGCTCTCATCGTCGCAGGCTGTCTGGTAGTTGACGCCGCCGCTGAGTACCGTGCTACCGTCGCCGTCGAAAGCGTGGTCAAGTGGCGCGAGACGCTGATTCGAGACGTCGCCGACAGCGGAGGCGGCGAAGTCACCCTGCCCCCGCTCACGTTGTCTCCCCGAAGACTCCAGTTCGTGTCAGACTTCAGTGGCGACCCCACCCACTGGAGCAACACCGCTGCCGCCGAGTATTACGGCGTCGACTCTATCAAGGTCGAAGAGTCGAAACAGTGAGCGCCGGGCGCGTTGGGCTAGAATACGACGGTGACCTCTGACGAGCGACAGGCCTCACTGGTCACATCCCTGGACGGCTCGTAGGAGAGATGGATGGAACAGACAAGCGTTATCGAAACGATTGTTCGGCGCTGGGTTCTCGTGGTGGGCCTCGGAATCGCCGCTGCCGCAGTGGCCGTGGCGATAGGCAGCATTCAACCCGAGACTCACGAGGTCGAGACCAGATTCGCAGTCCGTGAAGAGCTGTTCGAGCTTTCCGGCTTGGAGAGGGGTCCGCTCGGTGTCGCCGTCACCCCGACCGACTGGCGCACACTCTCCGCCCCGCTCAGGAGCAGGGATGTCGTCGAGTCCGCGGCCGCCGAGGCGGGTGTAGAGATAGACGACGTTGGCGAGTTCGTCGATGAGGCGGTCACGCTGGTTCCTGAGGACAGCACCCATTCGATGACCCTGACGATGAGGATCGAAGGGGACCCGGGTGCGGCCGAGGACATGGCGAGAGCCATGATCACGACCCTCGACGCGTCTGTCGGGGAGCGCTTCGAGCAGGTGCTCGACGCGCGCATCGAGGCCGTGGCCGCTCAGCTTGACTCCGCGTGGGACCGGGTGCGGATACTGCCCCAAGAGCAGGGGGCTGCTCCCGGCACGCCCGGAGAGCCCGTCTCTGGCGGAGAAGCCGCGTATGACACGCTCTCCCAGCAGCTTGGTGAGCTTAGGGTCGCCCGGGCCATGGAGGTTCCCTTCGTGATAGTCATCGAAGAGCCTTCGGCAGAGCAAGTCGCGCCGGATCCCATCCGGGACCTGGCCGTCGGCCTTGCCGTCGGTGTGCTCGCCGGCGTCGGCGTAGCCCTCGTGCTCGACTCACGCGATCGGAAGCGTCGCAGCGCGTAACCTTCCGCATCCCCGGATCAGACGCCGGAAGCGGCAGGCCCCGACGCTTCGCCATCGAGCAGTCCGCTGTACAGGGTGAGATGAGCCGCCGCCACCGCTTCCGGCCTGTGAGCGCATGCCCGTTCGGCGCCGATCGCGATGCGCGCCCCGGCGATGGGGCCGCCTTCGAGCGCGGCCAGAAGCGCGTCGGCTATGGAAGCGGCTTCAGGGCCGCACAGGTACGCTGCACTGGCCGCCATCGCCGGCACGCCACCGACCGCTGTCGCGACGAGCGGGACCTGCGACGCCCACGCCTCGGGGACCACCAGGGGCGCGACCTCGAAGCGCGATGGCACGGCCACCACGCCGCCGGCCGCCATCTCCTCGGCAACTCGATTGGTCGGCACCGGGCCGTGCGCACGGCAACCCCACTCGGGCAGCTGGCTCGCACGCGTGCCGGCGACCGCCTCAGCCTCGGCCTCGTCGACTCCGAACAGGTCCAAGGTCACATCGGGCCGGTACCGGTGCACCGACTCCCACGCCTCGAGAAGCAGGTCGAGGCCCTTGATCCGACGCGTGCCGCCGAAGTACATCACCCGCGGTTGGGGTTCGGGGCGCCTCCCGCCGAAGAACACCGGCTCGATTGCGTTGGGCACGTGCACCATGCCCCGAGGCTTGCGAGGAAGATTCACCCACCACTCGCACGTCACGTTTGCGACCAGGTCGGCACCGGCAAGGGACGCGATAACGGCGCGGTTGAGCATGGGCCGCATCGCGCGGAAGACTGCAGCGGCGTAGTGCTCGCGGGCATCGGCGACCGGGTCGCCGTGCGCGGTGAGCAGCGTCGGACACTCGGGCCACTGCGCCGCCGCGACACCGTTGTGCAGCAACCCGTGCGCGTGCACGATCTGTGGCTGGAATTCGGCCAGCGCGGCATGGCACGTCGCCACCCAGGGCTTGAAACGCCTCAGGATCTGGCCCTTGCCCGGCAGCGGCAGGCGCGTGAGGGGGAAGGGGTAGGTGTGCGAGTGCGTGACCTCGGCAATGCCGAAGTCGGGGGCGATGACGGTCACCTCGAGACCGGCATCCTGCAGCGCTGTCGTAAGCGTGGTCACGGCGCGCTGGACACCGCCGACGGGCACGCCGTCGGCGGCTAGGTCGGCCAGGACCGCAACACGCACCGCATCTCCTCCCGCTCGCACAGCGACCATCATACGGGAGCGCTACGGGCGCGCTCCACCTCCGTCGCCGTACCGGCGCTTGAGTGCGCCGGCGCGCCGTCTGCCGGCGACCCGCGCGAACACGCGCGGGCTGGCGGTCACGAGAGCCGCCCCGACCGCCCGCTTCACGACCCCCTTGTACCCGGCGAGCGCCGCGTAGGCCTGGCGCCGGGTCAGCGGTGTCGGTGAGGCGCCAGACGCGCCGGCGGGCTCGTCGGCAAGTCGTGCGAGTACCGCCATCCCGCGGTAGCGCTTCGCGCCACGCGCGGCGCTTGTGCGGGTGCGCGAGGAGAGCGCCGGGTCGCGGGCGTAGCGCTCGAGCAGCTCGGCGGTCGCGTCCCACTGGCGCGAGGCGCGGGCCGAGACGGCGTTTGCCCGGCGGTGGTACACGCTTAGGACCTTCGGCGTGTACGCGTGACGGCCGCCGGAGGCGAGTATGCGCAGCCACAGGTCGTAGTCCTCGACCGCGGAGTCGGGGTCGAAACCCCCCACGCGCTCGAACGCACTCGAACGCACCGTGGCCGTCACGAAGATGCGGTTCCGCTGCACCATGTCGTCGAGCGTGAGCTCGACAGGGGCGGGCGTGCTGCCCTGCGGCCGCCACGTGTTCTCGCTGCCGTCAGGGTCGCGCACGATCGCGTTGCACGAGTAGATGTCGCGGTCGGGTGCGATTTCGATCAGCGCGGCCATGGAGCGCACGTAGTCGGGCAGCATCTCGTCGTCGGCGTCGAGGACAACGAGGAACGGGCCGCGAGCCCGGGCGGCCGCCGCGTTACGGGCTGCGGCGGGTCCGGCGTTGGACTGGGAGAACACGGTGACGCGCGGGTCGCCGTCGGCCGCGGCAAGCGCCGCTCTCGCCGTGTGGTCCACCGAGCCGTCGTTGCACACGATCAGCTCCCAATCGCCGCGCGTCTGCGCGAGCACCGAGGCCACCGCACGGGCTATCGTGTCTTCGGCCTGGAAGGCGGCGCAGATCACGCTGAAGGCGGGCTGCGTGGACCACATCGCCAATGCGCGCGTCACCTCCCTGGTGCGGCTCGGTCGGGCCGCTTTGGGCGCCTTGCGGGGGCCGCGGCCTCGGCAACGCCCCGGTGACGGCTCGCCCGCAGCACCCGCCGTACACCCCCCTTCCTGTATACTCGCAGGTCGGGCGGCAATTGTCGCCTATCGCGAGTTGGGGAGAACCATGTACGAGGGCAAGACCGTCGGGGTAGTCGTGCCCTGCCACAACGAGGAACACCTCATCGGCAAGGTCATTGAGACGATGCCGAAGGTGGTGGACCGCATCATCGTGGTGGACGATGTGTCCACCGACGGCACCGCCGACGTGGTCGCCGAGTACGTGGCGCGCGACCCGGACCGCGTGCGCCTCATTCGCCACGGTGTGAATGGCGGAGTGGGGCTGGCGATCGTCACCGGCTACAAAGCTGCGCGCGAGGAGCGCGTCGAGCTGACAGCCGTGATGGCGGGCGACGCTCAGATGGACCCCGAGGACCTCCCAGCCCTGCTCGCGCCGGTCGCGAGCGGTGAATGCGAGTACTCGAAGGGCAACCGGCTGTTCACCGGCGATGCGTGGAACATAATCCCGCGCGTGCGCTACCTGGGGAATTCCGTTCTGTCGCTCATGACCAAGATCTCGAGCGGTTATTGGCACGTGGCCGACTCGCAGACCGGCTACACCGTGATCGCACTGGAAGCGCTCGACGTGATCAATCTGGACCACCTGTACCCGCGCTATGGCTTCCCCAACGACGTGCTCGTAGAGCTCAACATCTTCAACTTCCGCGTGGCCGACGTGCCCATCAAGCCGATCTACAACGTGGGCGAGCGCTCGGGGATTCGCTTGTGGAGGGTCATCCCCACCCTGTCGTGGCTGCTGTTCCGCCGCTTCTGGTACCGCATGTTCCAGAAATACGTGATTCGCGACACGCACCCGCTGGTGCTGTTCTACGTCACGGGGTTCTTGTTCGCATTCGTGGGCTTCATCTTCGGACTGCTGCAGGTGATTGCACGCGTGCAGGACCGCCCGCTTTCGCTGGCGACTACCATGCTGTCGGCCCTGCTGCTCATCGCGGGCATCCAGTTCATCTTCTTCGCGATGTGGTTCGACATGGACTACAACAAGCAGATGCACTAGCGGTGAGCGCTCCGTGAGCAGCCCCGCGACACCGCTGCGCATCGTGATGGCCACCACGTCCTACCCTCGCTGGGAGGGCGACCACGCCGGCCACTTCGTCGCCTCCCTCGCTTCCTCACTTGCCGCCGACGGTCACGGGGTCACCGTGGTGGCGCCACACGCGCCCGGCGCAGTGCCTGCCCAAGAGACCGGCGGCCTGCGCGTTCGCCGCGTGCGTTACCTGCCCGAATCGTGGGAACGGCTGGCGTACGGCAGCGGCATCGTGCCCAACCTCAAGCGCGACCCCCGCGCGTGGGTGGGAGTCCCGGCATTGCGGCGGGCGCTCTCGCGCGAGGTCCGGCGCGCGGTGCGCGAGACACGCGCCGACGTGCTGCACCTACACTGGGCGCCCACGGTGCTCTTGGCAGGAGCCGGGAAGGGCGAGCTGTCAGGCGTGCCGACGGTCCTTACGCTGCACGGCACCGATGCCGCGCTCGGGCGCCGAGGTGGCGCGTTCGGCCGACTTCTGTCCGCCGCGCTCGACCGGGTGGACGCGGTCATCGCGGTCTCCGGCGAGCAGGCCACCCACCTACGTGAATCGGGCGCCTGGGACGGGGTGCTCGAGGTCATCCCCTCGGGGGTGCCGCCTTCGCTGTTCGAGCGGCCTCGCAAGTCGCGCGAGGAGGGGGCGCCGTTCACGTTCGTCTTCGTCGGCAGGCTGATCGAGTCGAAAGGCGTGTTGGACCTGCTTGACGCGTTCCTTCAGCTCGACGCGGCGCGACCTGACGCGGCCCGGCTCGTGTTCGCAGGGTCCGGGCCGCTGGAGGCTCAGCTGCGCGAGCGGGCGGTGGCCCGGCGGCCGGCCGGCAAGGTCAGGTTCGCGGGGCACTTGCCGCACGGCGAGACGCTCGACGCGATCTGGGGTGCCGATGCCCTCGTGCTGCCGTCGTACGGCGAGGGGAGCCCGCTCGTGGTCACCGAGGCGCTCGCGCTCGGGACGCCGGTGATCGCCACGTGCGTGGGAGCGGTCCCCGAACTGGTAGGCGGCGACGGCGGCACGCTGATCCAGCCAGCCGACGTGGATGCGTTGGCGACTGCGATGGGAGCGTGGGTGGCGGACCCGGAGTCCGCGCGCCGTGCGGGAGCTGCCGCTCGTGTTCGGGTCGCACGCACGCACGCGTGGCCGATACTCGCCCAGCGGACCGCCGAGGTCTATGAGCGCGTTGCTCGCCCGACCCCGCCCTCCCAGGTAGACTGAAGGGCACCATGAGCGAGAACGACCGCAGGTTCCGCGTGGTCCAGGTCGTCAACAGCCTCGCGCCCGCGGGCGCGGAGCGGCTGACGACCGACCTCGCCAGATCGCTGGACACCGACGACTTCGACGTGCACGTGCTCGTGGTGCGCGACGGCCGCTTGCGCGAGTACGTCGAGGAGGCCGGGCTGCCCCTGGTCCAAACGGGGTTCGAGTTCGACTACACGTTCCCCTTCGTGATCGCCAAGATGACCAACTACATTCGCGAAAAGCGCCCGGACATCGTGCACACGCACATGCTGGGGTCGGACATCGTCGGCCGGATCGCAGCGGTGATGGCCGGCACGCCCATCATTGTGAGCACGCAGCACGACACGCAGAAGCGCCGCTGGATCTACAACATGTACCGCCGGGCCACAGCCCAGCTCGTCGATTCGACCGTCGCGTGCTCCGAAGCGGTCGCAGAGTACTGTCGCACGCAGATCGGCGCTCCCTCCGAGCGGCTCGTCACTATCGAGAACGGCATCGACGTCGACCGCTTCGTCGAAGGCATCAGCGCCTGGCGCGAGCCCGTCACGTTCGGGGCGGTCGGCAGCCTTACGCCGGTGAAGGGCCACAACGTGCTCCTAGAAGCGTTCGCTCAGATCGCCGAGGAGCTGCCGGGTTCGCGCCTCTTGGTTGCGGGCGAGGGTACGGAGCGCGCATCGCTCGAGGCGCAGATCGAGCGGCTGGGCATCGGCGACCGTGTGACGCTGCTGGGGCGTACCGACGACGTCCCTGCCTTCCTCAAGAGCGTTGACGTGTTCGTGCACCCCTCGCTTTCGGAGGGCCAGCCGCTTGCCGTGCTTGAAGCGATGGCTGCCTCCAAGCCCGTGATCGCCAGCGATATCCCGGCGCTTGCCGAGACGCTCGACCACGGCCGGGTCGGCCGAGTGGTGTCCGCCGCCGATCCGGCGCGGCTCGCCGAGACCATGCTCGAGGTGGCCCGGGACCCCGGGCACGCGCAGGAGCTGGGCGCGAAGGCGCGGGAACGCGCCGCGGAGCGGTACTCGCTTGACCGCGCGGTCAACGAGTACTCGAACCTGTACCGGCGCCTTCTGCAGCGTGAGGGTCTCGTGGCCGAGGACGGACGTCGCGTGGCCGAGGACCCGCGGCGCATCCGGCCGGTCACGCGGCGCATCCAACGCGCGGCGCAAATTGCCCTGCTCGCCGTGGTAGGGGTGTTCATCTGGCGTTCGCTCAGGACCGGCTTCCAGGAGAGCGGCTTCGTAGGTTTGGAATTCCAGTGGCCGATGCTCTTGCTGTCGGTGCTCGTGCTGGTCGGCTACTACGCAATGTTCGTCGGCGGCTTCTGGCTGCTGTTGCGCGGACTGGGTGAACCCATGCATCCGCGGGACGCGTTCAAGCTGTCGTTCGTGTCGAATGTGGGCAAGTACCTGCCCGGCGGCATCTGGCCGGTGGCGAGCCGGATGGCGCTTGCGCCTCGCGTGGGCGTGCGGCGTCACACCATGCTCGTCGCGTCGGCCTTGGAGAGCGCGGTCAGCGTGACCGGAGGGTCGCTCGTCTTCCTCGTAGCACTCCTGTTCGGGGCCCAAGCTCCGAACATGACTCCGGTGTGGACGGCGATCGGCGTGCTCACTGCGGCGCTGCTCCTGCTCAACCCGGCGTTCTTGCGGACGATCGTGGGGTGGTCGATGCGACTGCTGCGCATCGAAGGCGACGTCCCCCACTTGCGCGCACCCACCGCTATCGGGCTCATCGCGTACTTCGCCGCCACCTGGCTGCTCGGCGGTCTGGCGTTCTTCACTTTCACACGAGCGCTGTTCGAGCACCCCGGCGCCTCACCCATCGCATACGCGGGCTACTTTGCCGCCTCGGCGATCGTGGGCTTGCTCGTCCTGTTCGCTCCCGGCGGTCTCGGCGCGCGCGAAGGCGCGATGCTGCTGCTGCTCTCCGGACCTCTGGGCCCGGCAAACGCGGCTGTGGTCGCACTCGCGTCGCGGGTGTGGACCTCGCTGGTGGAGCTGGCGTTGTCAGGCACCGCCATGGCGATTCCCTACGAGGGCGCCGATCCCGAATCGGCTCAGGAAACCGCACCGGCCGAGACCGAGGCGCGCGCCTAGGTGCTGCCCACCGGTGACATCAAAGCGGCGCTCGTCGCGTTGGCCGCCGGACTGTTGCCCGGCCTGCCGCTCGCGTGGGGCGTGGCGAGGCGTGCCCGCTGGACCGCCCCGTCAGCCCTCGTGCTCGCCTTCGCGGCTACGCTCACGTTCGTGGGAGCAGCCGGGGTAGCCGGTCGGCTCCTCGGTTTCGGGCTGAGCGTCGCGTACGTGGTTGCGCTCGGGCTGGCCACCCTCACGGGTGTACTGGGCGTGTGGTGGGGAGTCACAGCGACCGCCGCCGCCAACACCCCGACCGCCACCTCCGCGCCCGCGGCGCCCGCCGTGGCGGGCGAGCCGCGCCCGCTGTTGCTTCGGCCGGGGTGGTCGGGTCTGGCGCTCGGTCTGGTGGCGGGGGGCGTGGCGCTGTGGCAGCGTCCGTGGTTCGCGTACACGACCGACACCTTCTATCACCTTGCAGCGGCGCGCTCGCTGATCGTGACCGACCGGCCAATGGTGACCGACCCCTTCCACGGGACCGCCGAACAGACGCTCGACGCTACGTCGGGCATCTACCACACCTGGCTGGCACTGCTTGGCCGCCTCTCGCCGATCGAGTTCGAGACGCTGTTCGTGGGCGCGACCGCGCTCGGTGCAGCCGTCGTGGTTTGGGCGATGTGGGGACTGTGTGAGCGGGTCTCCGGCTCCTGGTGGGCGGCCACGGTCGCCACCATCGGCTTCGCAGGACTCTCGCTGTACAGCGATTTCCGCATGTTCGGCTACCCGAACCGTGTCTCGATCGGGTTTGTGCTCGTGGCGATACTTGCGCTGACCCAACTTGCCGAGGAGACGTACCGCCCCGCGGCCGTCGCTTTGTGTATCGCCGGTCTGGCTGCTCTAGGCGCGCACCTGGGCTCCGCCGCGTTCGTTGGTGTCGTGGCCGTCGCACTCGTGCTGTGGTGGGCGGCGTGGGGCATCCTGCGCCGCACAGAACCCGACGCCTGGCGCCCATTCCTGCGGCTGGCCGTTCCCCTCGGGCTGCTCGCTGTCGCCGCGGCGCCCTTCGTGATTTCCAAGCTCGGCGCAGTATCGGGGTCGACCATCATCGGCGGAGAGATACCGCTCAAGGCCCGGCAAGAGGCACTGTGGTTCATCACCGACACGATTCTGGTTGTGCGGCCCGGCGCGTTCGTGGGCGGCGGCTCGGTGGCGTTCTTCGCGACCGCAGGCGTGGCGATCGCCTCGGCATGGCGGGCCCTGCGTTCAGGTCACCGCGACATGCTTCCGGTCGCTGCCGTTACCAGCATCCCGCTGCTGGTGCTGTTCGACCCGGTCGTGGCGTCCGTCGGGGCCGCTGCAGCCTACTATGCGTTCGCCCGCATCGCGCTGCTCATGAACTTCATCCCGTGGGTCGCGCTCGCTTGGGCCTCGGCCGCGGCGTTCGAGCCGGGGGCCGAGCGGGCGCGTCGCATTGTGGCTGGTGTGATGGCGGCCGCGATCTTGGTCAGCGAGATGGTGGTGATGTACCCGCTGGCCCGGGTGACGTGGGTGCGCGTCGAGGGGGAGATGCGTGTCGGCGAGTCCTACACCGTGTCCGAGTCTCGCGAGGCGGACGTGCGCAACGGGTGGGGCGGCGCGTTGTGGGACGTGAAGGTTGCTGTCGGCGACGAATACCCGCTGGTGGCGGCCGACCCTGAGACCGGCTACTACCTGGCCGGTCTTGCCCCGGTGTCGATCGTGGCTGCGCCTGTGAGCCACAGCCCACTGGCCATCGAGCTGGCGACCGGCAAGGAGCGGCGGCTCGACATGGCCGTGCTCACTGGTGCCGACACCAGTGCCGAGAGGCGCCGGGAGATACTCGAGAAATGGGGCGCCGAGTACGTCGCGCTGTCACCCGGCATCGAGAACGACGCGCCCGCCTACGCGAGTATGCTCACCCAGACCGACTTGTTCGAGCCAGTGGTGGAGTCGAGGCGCCTCGTGCTGCTGCGCGTGCTCAGCGATTGATTCGTGCCGCTGCTCCGGAGCATCGACGAGTTGACGCGTTTCGTGAACGCGAACGTCAGTCCGCTGGAGTCTGACCGACCCATATCGTGACCCGGTCACCGCGCTGAGCCGTTGCTCCCGGAACCGGGTCCTGGTAGAGCACGATCCCATCGTCAGGCGACTCCTGATAGTTCACGAGGACATCGAAGCCCGCGTCTTCCAGCGTTGAGATAGCTTCGTCCTCGGTCATATCGATGACACCCGGTACCTCGATTGATTCCACACCCTTCGATACGACGATGGTGACCTCGCTGCCGACCTCGAGCGAGACGCCCGCCTCCGGCGATTGCCGGATCACGGTCCCTTGGGCGACGGTGTCGCTGAACTCCTCGGTCACCTTGACCGCGAATCCCTCACCCTTCAGCGTCGAGTCTGCTTCGGCCTGTGTCTTGCCCACGACCGAGGGCACGCGCTTGAGCTCGGTGCCGCGGCTCACCACGATCGTGACCGGTGTGCCGGACGGGAACGACCCGCCGACTGCCGGGGAGGTGGAAATGACCTGGCCCTCGGGCACGGCGGCGTTGTACTCCCGCTCGATCGTGTCGAGCTCGAAGCCTGCGTCTCGCAGCGCCCGGATGGCGTCGTTCTCGGTCATGCCGGACAGGTCCGGGACCTCGAACAGTTCCTCACCCATGCTGAGCACCAGGTCTACCGTGGCCTCCGGCTGGACCTCTCTCCCTGGCTCGGGCGCTTGTGCGATCACGGTGCCGCTCTCTTCTTCAGAGAACCGCTCCTCTACTTGCCCGACCCCGAGCTGGACCGCCGCCAGCGCTTCCTCGGCCTGCTGGAGTGTGAGCCCCGTCAGTTCCGGCACCACCACCGGCGGCTCGGTGGGCTCGAACAGCCCGAGCTGCCAGGCCACGATGCCGGCGATGACGAGCAGCACCGCCACGAGCGCGAACCACGGCCACACCTTGCGGCGCTGTGGGACGGGCCGTACACGCGCGGAGCGCAATCGCTCATCGCTCTCGACCGCGGGCATCACGGTGGTGTCGTCGGGCGTTACGGACTCGACCATGCGGCCAGACGCCACGCGCATCAGGTCGCGCCGCATCTCCTCGGCAGAGGCGTAGCGGTCCAGCGGGTTCTTTTGCATCGCCCGCATGATGACCGCCTCCATCGACGGCGGTATCTGCGGGTTTACCTGCCGAGGAGGCACGGGCTCGTCGTTGACCTGCTTGAGCGCGACGGCCACGGGCGCGTCGCCCTCGAAGGGCACGCGGCCTGTGGTGAGCTCGTAGAGCACCACGCCCAGCGAGTACAGGTCCGAGGAGGGCCCCAGCGGACGTCCCTGGGCCTGCTCGGGGGAAACGTAGTGCGCGGTGCCGAGCACCGAGCCGGTCTGCGTCATGTTCGTGTTCACGGCGCGAGCGATCCCGAAGTCCATGACCTTGATCGCGCCGTCCGGCGTGAGCACGATGTTGTGCGGCTTGATGTCGCGGTGGATGATGTCGTATCCGTGCGCGACGGAGAGTGCCGCGGCCACCTGCGCGCCGTACTCGGCAGCCTTCTCCGAGGCTATCGGGCCTTTGTCGCGGACCAGGGCCTTCAGGTCGGTGCCGTGCACATACTCCATGACGATGTAGTAGGTGCTGTCGTCCTGGCCCCAGTCGTAGATGTTGACGATGTTGGGGTGGGAGAGGTTGGCGGCGGACTGCGCCTCCTGCCGGAAGCGCGCCACGAAGCCGGGGTCGGCAGCGTAGCGCTCGTGCATGACCTTGACCGCCACGGTACGACCTAAGACCTCGTCGACCGCTTTGTAGACGTCGGCCATCCCGCCCGAGCCGATCTTCTCGATGACCCGGTACCGCCGGCCGAAGACCATATCCTCCACGTGCACTTCTCCCTTATCGGTGACCCTGTTTCCACTTGCGTGCGGGCCGCATACATTCTAGCGGAAAGCCCGCGTCATCCTCACAGCGCCCCGGCACCCCAGCGAAGGCGGGTCGCCGCGGCCCTTACGCGCCCGACTAGCGTGCCAGCGAAGCCTCCAGGACCTGCCGAGCCCTCGGCGCGGCAACGCGGCCTCCCGTTCCCGCGTTCTCGAGCATGATCGCGACCGCTACCTGCGGTTCTTCGGCAGGTGCGAACGCTGTGAACCACGCATGCGTCTCGACGTCCTTGCCGGCCTCGGCGGTCCCGGTCTTGCCCGCCACGGTCACACCCGGGATGGCCGCCGCTCGGCCCGAGCCGCGAGCGACCACCTCGACCATCATCTCGCGCACAGTCGCGGCGGTCACCGGGTCGGTGGCGGTGCTCCAGCGGCCGGAGCGGGTGCGGCTCAGCGTCACGCCGGCCTCGTCTTGTACCGAGTCCACCAAGTACGGCTCCATCACCGTCCCGCCGTTGGCGATGCCCGCCGCCACGAGCGCCATCTGCAGCACGGTGGACTGCGGCCCGGGAGGGCTGTCGTGCTCGCCCACGGGTTGGCCCACGCCTGCCCACGCAGTCTCCCAGGTGGTCATCTCGGCCGGGTCGGGCATAAGCGACGCCAACGCTGGGAGCTCGACCGGCGGTGTGTCGTTGAAGCCAAAGCGCTCCGATTGGGCAACCAGGTCGCGCGCTCCCAGGTCCACAGCGAGCTGGCCGTACACGGTGTTGATCGAACTCGCTGTCGCCGTGCGCAGGTCGACTGCGCCGTACGAGGCGCCGCCGTAGTTGGTCACCGGCGCGTTGCCGATATCGATAGTCGCCGGGCCGGTGTAAGTGGTGTCTGGCGAGGCGACGCCCGCGCCGATCGCGCCGGTCAGCGTCACGACCTTGAACGTGGAGCCCGGCGGGTACAGCGACTGGGTGGCCCGATTGAGCAGCGGTGCGTCACCTGCCGAGGAGAGCGCCTGCCACGCATCATCGACGCGGCCGGGGTCGTAGTCGGGGGTGGCGGCCATAGCGAGCACCGCGCCGGTGGCCGGGTCCAGCGCCACGCATGCGCCGCGGTAGCCCTCCAATGCCGCCTCGGCGGCTCGCTGGACGTCCGCGTCGAGCGTGAGGCGCACGTCGTTGCCGGGTACCGGCAGCCCTGCTGCCGCCTCGACCGCGTCGCGCCAAGTGCGGAAGACCCGCCGCCCGGTGAGCGCGTCGTTCATGGTCGCTTCGACCCCGGAACGGCCGTACCGGATGCTGTAGTAGCCGACCACGTGCGCCGCCAACGCGCCTTGCGGGTAGCGGCGGGCGTACACCTCGCCGTCCGGCACGGACTCGGCTAGCAGCACTCCGTCCCCCGTGAGCACCGCGCCGCGTGGCGAGCGCAGCTCTTGGGCGATCCCGCGCGTGTTGGCGGGGTGTGCCGCGAACTCGCTCGCTCGCACGACCTGGATGTAGGTGAGGTTGGCCGCGAGCGCGACGAGCAGCAGCGCGATCAGCGTGGCTGTGCGCGAGAGGCGCCTAGACAGCGCAACGCGTCCCAGCACCCCGCCCGGGTCGCTCGTGGCGATCTCCGCTTCGCGGCCGGTCGCCGCATCTCCGGCTCGCAGCAGCAGGCCGAGCAGGATGAAGTTTGCCAGGACCGACGAGCCGCCATAGGACACGAACGGCAGCGTGATGCCGGTGAGCGGGATCAGCCGGGTCACGCCGCCGATGATCACGAACGTCTGCAGGGCGAACACGCCCACGAGCCCCGCCGCGGTGAACGCCGCCATGTCCGAGCGCGCTCGTACCGCGGTCGCCAGCCCCCGCATGCAAAACACAAGGTAGGCGATGATCAGCGCGAAGCCGCCCAGCAGCCCGAGCTCCTCGGCAATCACTGAGAAGATGAAGTCGGTCTCAACGAACGGGATGCGCTGCGGGAACCCCTTGCCGATCCCCACGCCCGAAAGTCCGCCCGCCGCCAGCGCGAAGAGCGATTGCACCAGCTGGTAGCCCTGCCCCGACGGGTCCGCGAACGGGTCGAGCCAGATGGCGATGCGCGTTTGCACGTGCGAGAAGAGCATGTAAGCCGCTGTCGCGCCCACCGCGAACAGCCCCACGCCGACCGCGACGTAGGCCGGCCTGCCCGTGGCCACGTATACGATCACCAGGAACATGCCGAAGAACAGCAGGCTCGAGCCCAGGTCCTTCTCCATCACCAGCACCACGAGCGAGATCGCCCACATGAACACGAGCGGCCCGAGGTGCCGCGCGGGCGGCAGCCACATGCCGCCCAGCCGCCTCGTCGAGACGGAGAGCACCTCGCGTTTCTCGGCCAGGTAGGCGGCCAGGAACAGCACGATAAGCACCTTGGCCACCTCGGACGGCTGGAACGAGAATCCCCCGACACGCAGCCACAGTTTGGCCCCGTTGATCTCCACGCCGAAGAACGCCGGCGACAGCAGGAGCGCCAGGCCCGCCAGCATCACCGTGTACTTGTAGCGGGCAAGACGCTCGAGCGACCTGACGAGCGCAAGCGTGGCCACCATCGCGACCACGCCAACCAAGATCCACACGAGTTGGCTCGCGGCAAGGTCGGCGTCGAGCCGGGTGATGAACGCGAGTCCGATGCTGCACAGCAGCGCCGTCAACGGCAGCAGGACGGGGTCGGCCGCAGGTGCCAGGCGCCGGAGCGCCAGATGCGCGACAAGGAAGGCTGCTATCAGGGCGCCTGCAACGGCAAGATCGTCCCAGGTGAGCGCTGCGTTGGCGGAGGCATGGACGAGCCCGAACACGACCAGGACGGCAGGCAGCACCGCGAAGAGCAGCAGGAGTTCGGTTGTGCGTCGGGATCCCATGGCTCTACGGTGTCGCCGTCTCGGTCGTGTCCGTCGTGCTCGAAGATGCGGTGTGCCGGTATTCCGCCAGCACCTCGCGGCCCGCCTCCACGCCGTCGACCGGGATGCCCTGGGCCAGGCGCGCGGAGGTTACCGGCTCAAGCTCGCGCGCAGGGATGGTGGTCTGCTCTTCGAGCCAGCGCAGCTCGAAGCCTGCCAGCGTGCCCGGCAGGCCCCGGTACAGCACGACGTAGCCTTCTTCGGAGATGAGATAGGCTTGTGACCTCGCGTATTGGCGGACACCCCACACGGCGCCGAAGACAAGCGCCGTTAGCGCGAATGCCCAAACGAGTGCGGAGATCCAGCCCCCGAAACCGCGTCGAGGGTTTCTGATCTCGGTGGCGTCGGCGGGGATGTCGACGACAACCACCGAGATGTTGTCGTGACCCCCTGCGGCGTTGGCGGCGTCCACGAGCGCCGCGACGGCGCTTTGCGGGTCGCGGACTTCGCGCAATATGTCCGCGATCTGTGCGTCGGCAAGCATGCTCGTGAGCCCGTCGGAGCACAGAAGCACGCGGTCGCCCGGCTCTACGTCGACCTCGAACGCGTCGGCGTACATGTTCGGATCTGACCCTAACGCGCGCGTGATCACGCTGCGGTTCGGGTGGACGCGCGACTCGGCGTCTGTGAGCTGACCGGAGCGCACCATGTCGGCAACCAGCGAATGGTCTTCGGTGATCTGCTCGAAACGCCTGCCGTGCAGCACATAACCCCGGCTGTCGCCTACGTGCGCCACCGCGATGCAGGTGCCCTCGACGATCGCGGCTGTGAGCGTGGTGCCCATACCGGACTGTCCTCGGCCCTCACTGGCCGCCTCGATCACCGCACGGTTCGCGGCTCGGACCGCGCGTCCCAATGCCTTGGCATCGGCGTGCGCCGGTGCGGCCTCCATAAGGGCTTCGATGGCTACAGTGCTCGCGACCTCGCCGGCCCTGTGGCCACCCAGACCGTCGGCCACCGCGAACAGCGGGGGGCTGAGCAAGACGGCGTCTTCGTTGTGCGTGCGCACTCGGCCCACGTCGCTCAGGCCTGCGTACGTAGCGCGGTCCGGGCGTGGGCTCACGTCGACACGACCTTGAGCCGCACCGTGCCCAGCAAGATCTCGTCACCCTGCCTGAGCTCGGTGGGCGCGGTGATCCGCGACCCGTTGACCACGGTGCCGTTGGTGGAGCCAAGGTCCTCGACCACGACCGATGAGTCCGAAAGCGGGGCGACGCGGGCGTGCTGGGTCGAGACGAAGGTGTCCGCGATCACGATGTCGGCGCCGGGCGAACGGCCGATCATGACCGGTCCCGCCACCGGTACGCTGATGCCCTTGAGTGCTTTTGGCCCGTCGACGATCTTGAGCGATATTCCGGCATCCCGCTTCGCTCCTCCGCGGGCGACCAGCCCCACGCCCGCCCGGACAGCGGCGAGCAGGAACAGGTAAACGAGTGCGAGCAGCAGGAACTTGCCCACGAGCAGGACGATGTCGACCATGCCTACCCCTTCGGCTCGTGGTAGACGAGTCGGGTCACGCCGATCTGGATCACGTCGCCGTCTTCGAGACGCTCGCGTTCCACCCGGGTCCCGTTGACGAGCGTCCCGTTCGTGGAACCCAGGTCCTCTACCGCCCACCCGGCGCCGTCGCGAACGAGTATGGCGTGTCGGCGGGATGCGTTACCGTCCTGCAGGCAGATGTCGCAAGTGGCCAGCCGGCCGATCTGCACGCGGTCGCCCTTGAGGGCCACATCGTGGGCGATATCGCTCACTGTGACGGTGGCGAACGAGGGCGCCGAAGGGTGTGGGGTGGGCTCTGAGGGCCGCGGCTGCGGGGGCTCCTCGGCAGGCAGGGCGTGCTCGGGCTCGGGAGCCGGCTCGTCTGCGTGCACGCGGAAGCGGCCGAGCTTCAGGTCGTCGTCGACCACGAAGCGTACTCGCGGGCGCGACGTAAGGTGGTAGTCGCGGTCCTTGGCGTGCGCGAGCAGGTAGGTGGCCAGCTCGCCCGCGAGCGTGTCCCGAAACGCTCCCATGTCGCTGTCGTCGGCAGGCGAGATCGCAACGGTGTAGGCGACCGGCACGTAGACCTTGCCCACACCGACGCGTCGCTCATCGTCCATCGCTGTGGCCAGCGACTTGGCCACCTCCGCGGGCTGGACGGGGGATCGGAACGCGCCGGCGAACGCGCCTTCCACGACGCGGGCCAGCCGGTCCTCGAAGTCCGAAAGGATGCTCACAAGTCTGCTTGCGTCCCTCCTGGGTCGGTCGATGTGGGCGGGTGGCTCACTCTTCCTCGGCCCGAACCGGCGGTCCGGCCACGATGACGAGCACCATCAGTATAAGAGAGGCGACCAGGTGTCTGAGCAATACGTCACCGGTCCATGTCACCGAGACGTCAACCGCGAGTGCGAGTACATCGGCCGCCGCGTACCCCGCGTACGTAACGAGCGCGGCCAGAAACATACCCAGAACCGCCGCCGGCCGGCTCGCCCGCCTGCACGCGAGCGACATCACCGTGCCTGCCACCGCCCACCCGGCGACCACCGCGAGTGGGGCCGGCGTGCCGAGCAGTTCGCGAACCGCGCCTGCTACGACCCGCGTGCCCAACGGTTCGGTGAGCCACTTCCACCCCACGGCGGTGTAGGGCGCTTCACCGCCCGACGCGGCGGACGCGAGCATCACGAGGACGGCCGCGTACCCGCTTGTGATCGCAGCTCTCACCGGCCGCGATGCGAAGCCGGAGAGCATCGGCACGGCCGGGGCGAGCGTGATCACTCCCAGCGGCGGCGCGGCCACGGCGGCAAGCAGGCCGGGGCCTTCCCGTCCCGCGAACCACCACACCGCCGCGGAGACCACAGCGAACGGCAGGGCGAACCACCACCAGCCTGACACCGCCATCCCCACGCTCGCGATCAGAAGGGCCAGCCCGATGCCGAGCGACGGAGACAGGACCGCTGCCAGTCCCGCCAGTGCCGCGGCCCCGGCAGGGGCGAGCGTGCCGGAGGCCAGCGGCGCGACGCCGATCCAGCCGAGCCACGCGGCCCCAGCGCCGGCAGCGATCCGGGCGAACCGGAACGACCAAGGTCCCAGGCGGTCCCACAGCCCCAGACCTGCTTCGCGAAACGCCTCGGAGTCGGTCTCCTCGGCCGTGTAGGTGGCGACGACATCGGCCAACGCCTCTCGTCCGGCAGCCGGGTCTCCCAGGTGGTCGAGCAGCCGATGGCCCAACTCGGCAACGGTACCGTAGCGTTCGGAGGGGTGTGTCCCAAGCGCCGCGAGAACGATGTCGTCGATGGCAGGCGAGATCGACGGCTCGAACTCGCTGGGTGCGGGCGGGTCGATCACCTCGGCCTTGAAGATCGCGGCCTCGACGGTGTCGGCGGCGAAAGGGTTGGCGTTGGCGAGCACCTCGTAGCACAGCGCGCCGAACGCCCACACGTCGGTGCGCTCGTCGACCGCATCGCCGCGCAGCTGTTCGAGCGGCATGAACCCCAGCGTGCCGCCGGCCGCGGACCCGTGCCCTGTGACCGCCGAGAGCGCGGCGACCCCGAAATCTGTCACTTTCACGCGGCCGTCGCGGGTGACGAGTACGTTTTCCGGCTTCACGTCCAGGTGAAGTACGCCGTTGTCGTGGGCGAACTCGAGAGCCGCAAAGACCGCCTGTATGACGGCGGCCGCCTCGTCGGGGTCGAGCGGCCCCTCGGCGTCCAGGATGTCAGCCAGCGACATCCCGTCCACGTACTCCATGATGAGGAAGGCCTCGTCGGCGTCCGTGTCCCACTCGTGCACGGTCACGATGTCGGGGTGGCTGAGCAGAGCGGCCGTCCGCGCCTCGGCGAGCCCAGCTAGCGCGCTGCCACCGCATGCGGCCGCACCGAGTTCAAGGCGCTTGATCGCGACTCGCCGGTGCATGCGCGTGTCGAACGCGGCCACCACTTCGCCATACCCGCCGGCACCGAGTTCTGCGAGAGGGCGGTACCGATTGAGGATGAGAGGCTCTTCCACCACAGGTCTCTTCGGCAGGCGGTCTTCGAACGGTCGGCACCATTCTATCCGAGCAGCGTCGGTGGTCCGTGGGGTGGCACTCGCTCAGGCACACCCGCGCCGTCTCGCCAACGCCGCTGACACCTTACGGGGTCTACTCGGTGATTGCGTCGCCCGCGTTGTAGTCGTAGCCCGAACCGAGCAGGCTGTGCGGGATCATGTACACGATGAACGTGACCAGCCCGGCGATGACGATCGTGCGACGTGCCCACGGGCCGTCCTTGCGGTCGCCGGTATTGAAGAACACCGCCACGAGCCAGAGCACGAGTTCGATCGTGACCTTGTTGTCGGTCAGGTCCCATCCCATCGGCACTCCCGCCCAGTACACACCGAACGCGTGCTTTTGCATGATCGGGCCGAAGATGAAGCCGCCGAGGATCAGTGTTATCAGCGCCGCCCACATCATCCAGCGCGGCTTGCCGTTGGGCCGGAGCGCCTCCAGCGCGGCGCGGATGCCGAACAGCATGGACAGCATGATCGTGACCACATGTGGCAAGACGACGGTCAGCATGGGCATGTCCCCGCGGTAGCGCGACACGATCGCCTCGCCGGCGCCGTCGTCGATGACGTAGCTCTCACCGTCGTACTCGAGGTGCACGAAGTACGCGTACTTGCCGGCCATCTCGCTCAAGCCGGGCAGCCTCGCGGCGAGCAGCTCGACCTGTTCGGCGTCGCCCATGCTTTCGACTTCGACCGTCTGGAGTTCCATGTCCGCGATCTGCGGCTCGTCGTCCGAGTTCACACGCCAGTACTCGACATATCCGGTGGTGCCCTCGGGCGCGTCGACGCCCACGACCAGCTCTTCATCGAGCACGCGGCTCCGGATGAACTCGTACTCTACGACCTCGCCGTCGTGGAGGACCAGTTCACCGCTGAGTGGGTCGTAAGGGTCGTTCTCGTAGAGCACGTAGAACCCGGTGATGATGATGGCGATGAGCCAAAGAAGTACGGTGACCGCTTTCGGGTGGGACTCCATCCACTGCTTCATGCACGCATCACGACCTCACTGGTTGGGAATCCGGTGAGGGAACACTCCCCCGCAAGCAGGCTACCGCTGCCTGCCGACGGTCGCAACGGCGGGACGGCAGCCGCAACGACCAGGCAGGATGCGGCCCCGTTCGTCGGCAGATGATGGGGCACGCTCCCACCGGTGCCGACACACATTGTAGAAGGACAGAAGCCCGATCAAGGAGGCACACCATGAGCAGTCAGCAGACTGCTCGACGTTTGTGCAACCCCACGATGATTCACGCGATCGCCGAACTCACGCGGGACGCGTGCCTGGTCATGGATACCGACGCCGTGATCCTCGAGGCCAACGACGAGGCGGCGCGGCTGTACGGATATCGAGCCGAGGAATTCGTCGGCATGCACGTATCACGGCTGTGTGCCGAGGCATCGAGCCGCGCGTTCAGCGAGCGGCTTCCGACTGCGCGCGACCAGGGGCTGCTCTTCTCGTCGACCCACGTGCGCAAGGACGGCACCATCTTCCCGGTCGAAGTCGGCTGGAAGCAAGCCTCCATAGAGTGCTGTGACCTGCTGGTCGCGCACGTCCGCGACATAAGCGACCGCGTGCGGCTCGAGTTGGACCTGCGGCTCAGGTCCGACGTGCTCGACGCCGCCCTCGACGCGATCATCGTCCATGATCTCAAGGGGAATCTGGTGTTCGTGAACGGCACTGCCGCCGCTCGCGCGGGCATGACCCACGAGGAGCTCATGCGCCTCGGTCCGTGGGAATGGGCTGTCGACGAGGACACCCGACACGCAACAGCTGACCGCATGGCGCTCCTCGTGGAGAAGGGCTCACACGTCTTCGAGAGCCTGGAGACCGCAGCCGATGGCTCGACGCATCCCGTCGAGGTCCACGCCCGCCTCGCGCGATTCGGTTCGGACACGCTGGTCGTCTCGGTGGTGCGGGACATCACGGAACGGGTGAAGGCCACCGAAACGATGCGCCGAATGGCGCTTAGCGATCCGCTCACCGGACTCGCGAACCGCGCTCACTTCGCGCAAGCGCTGGAGCTGGCGATCGCGGACGCGCGCCGTCACGGAGATGCTCTCGGCGTGGTGTTCCTGGACCTGGACGAGTTCAAGCCGGTGAACGATCGTTTGGGCCATGCGGCGGGCGACAAGGTCCTCGTCGATCTCGCAAGGAATCTGGAATCCGATCTGCGCGCGACCGATACCGTGGCGCGTATGGGCGGTGACGAGTTCGCGGTGGTCCTGCCCCGGCTGTCGGACGCCAAATCGGTCCATGCGGCCGCCCGCAAGATAGCCATGTGCGTTGCGACGCCCACCCTGCTTGCGGGCGAGTACGTGTCGGTGACCGCCAGCATAGGCGCCGCGCTGTTCGACCCCGAGCGCGATGACGCCGACACGCTTCTTGCGAAGGCCGACAGAGCGATGTACCAGGCGAAACGCGAGGGCGTTGTCTGGCGCGTGTGGGGCGAGGAGCTGTAGGCACGTCATTGACGAACCCGCTTGGACGAACGCGGCGGTCTACTCGTCCACCTTGGGCCTGCGGTTCTGCTCGACGATCGCGCCGATCACGACGCCGGCCGAGCTGCCCATCAACATACCCAGGATCAGATTGTCCATCCACATGCCGACCAGGAGTCCGAGAGCGGTCCCGAGGCCGATCATCGTTCCCATACTGAGGTAGTCCGCGAGGGTGTGCTCGGATCGACGGTCTGTCATGGTCACACGTCCTTTCCTTCGAGGATCCCGCCTACGAGTGCGGCGAGACCGAACTCGAACTGGTCCTCGTATCGAGAGATGCCGACTTCATCCAACACGCGCCGCAGGGCTGGGAACTCCTCTTCGGGCAGCATGTCGGCCGCTGTGGTGGTGCCTTTGCCGCGTGCCTTCTCCGCACGGCCGGTCACCTCGCTCGCCACGCAACCGATCACGAAGTCCATCAGCGCGTTGACCGCCCACAGCGCCTGTGTGGGGCGGAGCCCGGCGTCCATCATCGTGGAGAGGACCCACTCGACCGGGACGAGTTGGGCCGGGGTCTCCAGGTTGCGGCCGACGAAGAGCTCCACTATGTCGCCGTGTGCCAGGAGCGATCTGCGGAATGCCCGTGCCGCGCCCTCGAGTCGCTCGCGGGGGGGAGCGGAGTCTGGTGCGGGAGGCATCTCGATCTCCGTCATCACTCGCTCGACGAGCAGGTCGAACAGCGCCGTCTTGTTGGGGACGTGGTAGTAGACCGCCATCGGGTCCGTTCCCAGCCGTGCACCGAGCTTACGCATCGAGAGACCCGCGAGGCCGCCCTTGCCGACGAGTTCCATCGCCGCGTCCACGATGCGTCCGGGAGATAGCGGTTCGGCCGCGCGATCGCGCGGGGTGCTCGCTGACATGGCGGACCTCCTCCCGGTACTCTACGGTGTAGAGTCAGCGTACCCTACAGTGTAGAGTACCGTCAAGGTCGATGCGGTCTCGCACCTCGAGCGGGTCGTCAATCGAGATCTGCGCTGGGAGAGGGGTTGAGGACCCTCGCGTGTGGACCTGCCCGTTTGCACCATCTGACCAGCAGTGTTATTGTCTTTCTTCGCACACGCGGGTGTGGCGGAATGGCAGACGCGCATGGTTCAGGTCCATGTGGGGGCAACCCCGTGAAGGTTCAACTCCTTTCACCCGCACCATCGCAACGCCAACAGGGGCTCCCCGCGGGGAGCCCCTGCTCATTCACATGCAAGCGCGCGCTCGGAGCGGCTGCCGCTTACTCGCCGCCGACTACCTCCACGAGCTCGATCTCGAAGGTGAGGTCCTTGCCCGCCAACGGGTGGTTGAAGTCGAGCAGCACCTCCTCGTCTCCGATCTCGGCGACCACAGCGGCCAAGCGCCGGCCGTCGGGTGCCGCGAGTTCGACCACGATCCCGGGTTCCGGCTTCTCGGGGAACGCCGAGAGCGGGATGGGCCGGATCGCGTCTTCGGCGGGCTGTCCGTACGCCTGCTCCGCGGGTATCGTTACCTTCTTGCTCTCGCCTACGCCCAGGTCGCTTACAGCGCTCTCGAACCCGGCGATGACAACGCCTTCACCAAGCGTGAACTCGAGAGGGTCGCGGCCCTCGCTGCTGTCGAACGTGCTTCCGTCCTCAAGCGTGCCCTTGTAGTGCACGCGAACGGTGTCTCCGTCCTTGGGTGCCACTGTCGGCTCCTTCCTGTTGACCGGATGGGCCACGCGCAATGTCGAGCGCTGCCCTTTCCGGCGATGTACTACTCTGTGCCGCATCCATCGCGGCCGTGCCGTCCAGCATACCAGGCGACCGTGTATGGCGGCGGCGGCGGCGCGGCTGTACGATGGGCATACGGGCGCCCACTCGCTCAACATACCCGACCACGCCGGCTTCCCACGGGACGGTGCCCAATGGACATCGAACACGACGAGGCGCGCTTCATCCCAGACGGCCTCACGCGCGACCAGGCGATCGGCATGGTGCGTTTCTACCGCAGGAAGCTCGAGGAACTCGGCTACTGTGCGGTCGCCTACGAATACGTCCAGCAGAAGATCGGCGGCACGATCTACCGCGGGGCTAAGTTCGACGCGCTCAACCACGCATGCTGGATGTGCGGCGAGGTCGAGGGTTTCGTGCGACAGAACCGGTGGCAGAAGACGCACCGCTGGATCGGCTTCATCCAGGGCCTGCTGTTCATGGGCGGCGTGTTCTCGATCTCGGAGATCAAGGACCACAACGCGGGCAAGTTGGGCGACTGATCCGACCCGCAGTCGCTCAGCGCGAGCGCCGCAGCGACAACTTCATCGTGAGGATCCTGTCCGAGGCAAAGATGCGGGCGGCTGCCAACACGAGCACCGCCAGCCAGATCGCCTGGTAGCCGATCCCGAGTAGCACCTGCTGGTGCTGGTCCAGATACAGGTTCGGCGCCGCCATGAAGGCATGGGTGAACGGGATCGCGAGCACGAAGGCGCGCAATGCCGGGCTTGCCGACTGTATGTCGCTGAGAAGCGTGAGGAAATAGGGGATGAGCACCAGGATCATGAGTGGTGCAATCAGCGACTGGACCGCCTTCACGTTCTCAGCGAACGCGCCCAAGATCACGGCGATGGCAAGCGCGATAAGGATCGCCATGAACAGTGTCGCCCCGAGAAGCGCCCAGTCGACCGAGCCGAGCCCCAGACCCAGCTCCTGGATCGCCGATGTGGCGCCCTGCGGGCTTTGGAACGGACCTGCCTCGTCACCTGACATGCCGCCCAGGTAGGACCGCAGCCCGATCATGTACGCACCGGCCGACACGAGCGCCACGGTCCCGGCGGCCACCATCTTCGACATCACGAGAGCCGTGCGGCTCACTGGCGAAGCCAGCATCGTCTCCAGGGTCTTGTTCTCCTTCTCGGAGGCGATGGTGGTCGCGATCATCTGCGCGGCGAAGATGATGACGATGAACAGGACGATGGGGATGAACGTGGTCTGGCTCGTGATGAAGCCGTAGACCGACTCGACCGAGGCCTGTGCCTCGGCATCGCCCACGATCACATGCTCCACGTTGGCGACTGGTTGCTTCACCACCGCAGGGTTGCTGCCCGGCATCCCTTCGGCGATCAGCCGCGAGGACATTGCGTCGTTCACAGCGCCGACGACTGCGTTGAGCGTCTCGGCCTGGCCGAGGGAGTTGAGCGAGAAGCTGCGCACCACCCCGTACGTGTCCACCGAGGCACTCGCGCCTCGCTGTACCGCGGCCTCGAAGCCTGCCGGGACGATCACCCCGTAGCTCAGGTCGCGCTCGGCCAGTTCGGCCGCCATGGTGTCTTCGTCGACGCCCTCGAGTGCGACGACCTCGAAGTTGCCCTGCGACAATGCGTCCGTGAGCTGGGCGGACAGCACCGAGCCGTCCAGGTCGGCGACGCCAATGGGCTGTGCCTCTCGTCCCCGGTCCATCTCTCCTTCGAGCACGTTACCGAGCAGCACGAACATGATGATCACAAGTGCGAGCGGCAGCAGCATCTGAGCCGTCACGAGCTCCTTGAGCTCCTTGCGCACAAGAACGAAGAACCGTCTCATCGGGCCACCTCCGCGAACACGCCTTCCAGACTCTGCGCGGCGTAGCGCTCTTTGAGGTCGGCTGGGGTGCCGGTGTCCACGATGCGCCCCTCGTGGATGAGTGCCACGCGGTCTGAGAGGTACTCGATCTCGAGCATGTTATGGCTTGAGAGAAGGACCGCAGCCCCGGAGCGCGCGTAGGACTTGATCGAATCGCGCACTTCGAGAGCGTTGAGCACGTCCAGCCCCGAGGTTGGCTCGTCCAAGATCGCCAGGCGGGGCTGCGTCATCAGAGTCCGGCCGAGCAGCAGCTTGCGGGTCATGCCCTTCGAGTACGACCCGCACTTGTCCTTCAGGCGTTCACCGAGATCGGTCAGCTCGCGGCCGCGCGCGAGCGCCTCGGCACGTCGCGTGGGGTCGGTATAGAAGATGTCGGCAACGAACTCGAGGTAGCTCTCCCCGGTCATGTTCTTGTACGCTCCCGCCTCTTCGGGCAGGTACGAGATGTACTCGCGGACCTTGGCAGACTGGCTCGCGACATCCAGGCCGCCGACCATCACGGTCCCTTCAGTCGGCCGAAGAATCGTGGCGACGATGCGCAGCGTCGTGGTCTTGCCTGCGCCGTTCGGGCCGATCAGCGCGAAGACCTCGCCTGGCTCCACGGCGAAATCGATGCCCTTGACCGCCTCGAGCTGTCCGTAGTTCTTCCTCAGCGCCTCCACACGCAGGACCGGTTCGGCCATACTGCACCCCCACTCCGTCTCCAAACCCCTCATATCCTAGCGCAGGGGTCAAGCGCCGGGGGGGTACGTATGCTGGTAGGACCCGGCGGCGACGACACAGGTCGGAGGCGGACGTGGACGGTTTCTCGCCGATCAGGGGCAAGTGCACGTGGTGGCGTGAGATGCCGCACCAGGAGGATGCGCACAACGTGCGCATGAAGCCTGCCGAGAAGCGAATCACGTGCTCGTGCTTCGTGGAGGGCGACCTGTGGAACTTCCCGGGAGCCGAGGTCCCCGCAGATTGTCCCAAGTGGCGCCACTGCCGCTACTACATCAAGCACGGCTGACCTGTCGCGAGCCGACCGCACCACCGTTTGGGTAGCGCCTGCTCAGGGTCGCGTTCCGCGCGCTGTGCCGAGCATCGCGAGCGGCCGGAAGTAACGCTTGCGTGACACCGTGTCACACGGGGCTTGCGGGCGGACGGCTCCGGCCAGATACTCCGCTTTCGCTGTACGCACATCGATCGCGATCGGAATACGCAGGCAATGAGCAAAGACCACCTTCGCCCCACAGTCGACCGGGCCGTTCTCGGCCTCGGAATCGTCAATCCGCTGACGGCTCTGCCGCAGCTCTACCACATATTCAGCACCCACAACGCAACGGGCCTGAGCGAGGTCACCATCGGTGCCGCGCTGCTCATGTCGGTAGTGTGGACCGCATACGGGTTCTTCGGCCGGCAGACGGTGATCTGGGTGAGCAACGCCGCGTGGGTTGCGATGAACACGGCCACGCTCGCGGGAGTGGCGCTGTTCGGCTGACCTGCGCTCGAGACTTGCCCGAAGGGTTCCTGCTGCGGGACGGACGGCGTTTCCGGGAGAGGTGAGTCGCCGCGCGTCGGAACGCTCTCAAGCGCCCGGAGAGCTGATGCCGATATCTTCCATGTGGGGCTCTTGCGATCGCGCAGAAGCGACGGGCCCTAGCGCCGAATTCGCTCGCCGCTTGCGGGCGCTGGAAACATGCAGCAAGCGACGGCGGGAGCCTACCGGGTCCACCCGGTGGGCTCTTCCGTCACCTGGGTTCTTCGAGGCGCTCGCGCACCGCGAGCTCGGCTTCCTCGGCCACTTCGCGAAGCGTCACGCCGTGCTCGAGGGCAGCGCGCGCACAGTCTTCGTACTCGGCTTTGGCTCGCACGGTCTGGCCGAGTACGGCGACCTTGACGCGGACCGGCCCGAACTGGGTGGTGGCTTCCTCGATCGTGCGGGGAGCCACGTAGCGCTCGCCTCCGGTCACGCGCACGCCCAGGGTGCCCGTGCCGCGCATCATCTCCTCGGCGAGTGTGGCTGCCTGCGACGGGTCGGTCAGCACGTCCATTAGCAGGCCGGGGCGCCCCTTCTTCATCACGATGGGTGTCATCCACACGTCGAGGGCGCCCGCCTCGCGCAGCTGCTGCGCGGCGAACGCGGCCTCCTCGGCGGTGAGCTGGTCGAGGTTGGTGGACAGGACGGTCACGCGCTGCCGGGCGGGCGAGTCTCCCAGTTCGGGGAGCTCACGGGGGCCCTCGGACTCGCCGAGGAACACACGCGCCACGTTGGGCATCTCGGTCTCGCGGTCACCGGCCCCGTGGCCCACCGCGTGCAGGGTCATGTCGGGCAAGGGGCCGAAGCGGTCCGCCAGCGTGGTCACGAGCGCAGCGCCTGTCGGTGTTGTGAGCTCGCTTGTCCCCAGGCCGGGGGCGACGGGCGCGCCGCGCAGTAGCAGTGCGGTGGCCGGAGCGGGGACGGGAAGCGTGCCGTGTTCGCTGTCCGCGGTCCCGCTGCCCAGCGCGACCGGCGACACGACGAGTTCGGTGATACCTAGCGAGTGCGCGGCCCAGACGGCCCCGACGATCTCGCCGACGGCGTCTACCGCGCCCACCTCGTGGAAGTGTACGTCGGCCGCAGGGATGCCGTGCACGCTGCCCTCCACCTCGGCCAGGCGCGCAAACACCGCCCGAGAGCGCTCGCTCACCTGGGCGGGGAGCTGCGCGTGTTCGAGCACGGCGTCGATCTCGCGCCACGTGCGCCGATGCTGGTCGCCCGGGCCGGTGATCCGTGTCGAGAGGGCGCGGACTCCGCCCCGCACGACTTCCTCGGCGTGAAGCTCGATGTCCAGGCCGAGTGCGGACAGCACGTCTCGCATGCCGTCGAGTGAGGCCCCGGCGTCGATCATGGCGGCGAGGAACTTATCGCCTGAGATGCCGCTGGCGCAGTCGAGGTACGCGATCATGGCGCGAGCGCGTCCGCGGGCCCGGCATGCGGGGCTTGGCCATCCTCGGCGGGAGACTGGTTGATGCGGCTGGCTAGCGCTGCGCCGCCGAACCCGTTGTCGATGTTGACGACGCCGACGCCAGAGGCGCACGAATTCAGCATGGTCAGCAGTGCTGCGACCCCGCCGAAACTCGCGCCATACCCGATCGAGGTGGGGACCGCGACCACGGGCACGCACACCATGCCGGCGACCAGAGAGGGCAGCGCGCCCTCCATGCCCGCGACGGCGACGACAACGCGTGCGTCGGCAAGGACCTGGCGATAGGCGAGCAGGCGGTGGACTCCGGCAACTCCCACGTCGTATAGGCGCGTGACGCGGTTGCCCATCACCTCGGCACTGATAGCCGCTTCCTCGGCGACCGGCGTGTCTGCAGTGCCTCCCGAAGCGATCACGATGTGGCCGCGAGCCGGGGGTTCTTCGCGCCTGTCGACCACGATGAGGCGCGCTTCTTCGAAGAACCGCGCGTCTGGCGCGATCTGGGCCACCGACTGGTACTGGGCGGCGCTCGCCCTCGTGGCCAAGACCACGTCTCCCTTGTCGAGCAGCTCCTTGGCCACGCGGCGGACCTGTTGGACCGTCTTCCCCTCGCAGAACACGACTTCGGCGAACCCGCAACGCATGGTGCGGTGGTGGTCGACCTTCGCGTCGCCGAGGTCGGAGAAGGGGAGGTCCTCCAGCTGGCCGTAGGCCTGGGCCGGGTCCACTCGGCCGTCGGCCACGTCTTCGAGCAGTCTGCGGATCGAATCGGGGTCCACGTCAAGCCTTTCGTGAGGGTGTGCCGGCGGGGAACGCAGGTGGGACCCGTTCGACGCACCATGGAGCGCGTGGCACTATAGTGCCACAGTGCGCCGCTCTCGCGGCTGCTGTCCGCGCGTGGCTAGGGGAGGTGTCCGCGTGGCGGGAAGCGCGCCTTTCATAGGCCTCGACGACACCGCGCAGCGGACGTACTCAGCCGCGCGCATCGCGCTGCTCGTGCTGCTTGCGGTCACTCTGGGAGTGGCTGCCGTCGAGCCCGAACCCTTCGCGATAGAGTTGCTGCTGGCTGGCGCGCTCGTTCTTGCGGGCTCGAGCGTGGCAGGTCTTCTGGCGTTCCGTTTCCGAAAGACCAGGCCCACGACTGTGTTGATGTGGGTCGCGCCGTTCGACTTCATCGCGTTCGGGATGCTTGCCTCGGCCCTGCACGTGTTCGAGGACCCGATGTTCCCCGCCCTGCTCGTCGCGCCGGTCTTCTACGCGTTCGTCGTATCCCCCCGTCAGTCCGTGTTGGTGACTGCGGGTGCGGCTCTTGTGTACGCGGCGAGTCATGCGGTCTTTTTCCGCGAGGATTCCTGGATCCTCATCGGGTTCGTGATGCTCAAGACACTCGCGATCGTGCTGTTCGGCGTGATCGCGATCGTATGGGCGCGACGGTTTCGGCGCAAGGAGGAGGAGATAGAGGCCGCAGCCCGCGAGAAGGAGGCGCTCAACGCGCAACTGCAGCGCAGGGTGGCGGAGCTGCAAGCCGTCTCGCAGATCACTGAGATCGTCCACTCGACGCTCGACTTCGACCGGGTGGGGCCACTCTTGCTCGACATACTCGTGAAGGTGTTGGCTGTGGACGCGTGCGCCATATTCGTCATCGACCGCCAGAAGGCCGAAACGCTGTTCACCGCGAGCGTGGGCATGTCGTCCTCGAGCGTGCGCGTGAGACCGACCGATCTCAGCCCGCTTGAGTCCGGGACGATCACCGACAGCCACTTCTCATGCATCTCGATCCTGAACCACCGCCAGATGATGGTCGTGTTCTGTGCCGAAGCTTCGGCCATTGACGGCTTGTCGGCCGAGGACCGTCTCGTGCTCCAGGCCGTCGCGAGCGAGCTTATGGTGGCAGTCGAGAACTCCGAGCTGTACAAGCTGACGCGCCGGCTGGCCATCACCGATGAGCTCACCAACCTTGCCAACTACCGCTACCTGCAGCAGCGACTCGACGAGGAGATCGAGCGCGCGAGGCGCTACCGCAAGGACCTGTCCTTGCTGATGCTCGATACCGACGAGTTCAAGCGCTTCAACGACACGCAAGGACATATCGCCGGCGACGTCGCACTCGAGGAGTTGGCGCGCGTACTGAAGAGCAACACCCGTGAGGTCGACGTGGTGGCACGCTACGGCGGCGAGGAATTCTCCATCATCCTGCCCGAGACCGATGCCGCAGGCGCCTTCGTCGTGGCCGAGAAGATCCGCGAGGCCGTAGCACGCCACGAGTTCCCCGATGCCGGCGGGGAGCGCGGCCAGCACATAACCGTGAGCGTCGGCCTTGCCACGTATCCTACTCACGCCGAGGACAAGGAGTCTTTGCTTCGCCTCGCCGACGATGCGCTGTACCATGCCAAGAACGGTGGCAAGGACAGGGTCCGGTCACCGTGGCCACGTGGGGTAGCGCACGGTACCGCCGGCGGGGAGGAGACGTAGATGCCGCGTTACGCATACCTTGGACCAAAGGGGACCTTCTCCGAAGAAGCGCTGCTTGCCTTGGGCGTAGACGACCTAGAGCCGGTGCCGTGCCCATCGATCGAAGAGGTCTTCGCTGTCGTAGGAGCTGGGCGCGCGGACGCCGGCATCGTCCCCATCGAGAACTCGGTCGAAGGAAGCGTGAACGCGACGCTCGATACTCTGGCGTTCGATTCCGACCTGACCATCAGCGCCGAGACGGTGCTCGAGGTCCGCCACGCGCTGATCGCCGCTCCCGGCACCCGGTTGTCCGACATCCGCGAGGTGGTGAGCCATCCGCACGCAACGGCGCAGTGCCGCAAGTGGCTGTCGCGAAACCTGCCCAACGCCGGGGTCGCCGCAGCGAACTCGACCGCCGAAGCGGTCGAGTCGGCCGTCGGCCAGCAAGGCGTTGCCGCCGTGGGCACCCGGTTGGCGGCCGAGCGTTACGGCGGCGTGGTGCTGTCCGACTCGATCGAGGACTTTGCGGACAACAAGACGCGCTTCGTGGTGGTCGACCGGGACCAGCCGGCTCGCACGGGCGACGACAAGACGTCGCTGGCCCTGTTCCTGCACCGCGACAAGCCCGGCGCGCTGCTCATGATCCTCTCGGAGTTCGCCTACGGCGAGATCAACCTCACCAAGATCCAGTCCCGTCCGACCAAGCGGGTCTTGGGCGAGTACATGTTCTTCGTGGACCTAGAGGGACACCAGACCGATGCGGCTGTGGCCACAGCGTTGAACTGCTTGCGGCTGAAGCTACGGACCGTCAAGGTCCTGGGCAGCTACCCGCGTGCCCCGCGAGACTAGGGACCGACTGATGGCGGACACTCCGGAACGCATCCTGGTCATGGGAATCGGCAACGTGCTCATGAAGGACGAGGGCGTGGGCTGTGTGATTGCCGAGGAGCTGGCCGCCCGGTACGACTTCCCGCCCAACGTCGGGATCACCGATTCTGGGACCATGGGGATGATGATCCTCAACCTGTTTCGCGAGTTCGACTTCATCCTGGTCGTCGATGCGGTGGACGGTACGGGCTACGCACCGGGAACCGTGGTCAGGCTCTCCCCGGAAGACATAGCCCCCAATCAGGTCAGCCACTCGCTGCACGACACGCGTTTCGTGGACGTGCTCGAGGCAGCGGAGTTGATCGGCGTTCGACCCGAAGCCCATTGCGTGGGCGTCCAGGTCCAGGACATGGCCCCTGCAGAACTTACGATAGGCCTGTCAGAACCGGTGCTCGAGGCGGTCGATGTCGCCATCGACGCGGTGCTCACGGTGCTTGCCGAGCGCGGCGTGGATGTCTCGCCCAAGAAGGACTGGGCGGAGCAGCCGCAGGACGGCAGCGGGGAATCCGGGTCAGACGGCTCTTAGGGCGTGGCCGTGACCTCTTCGGTGTACAGGTAGCCGGCATCGTAGAGGCCCGGGTCGTCTTGGAGCTGGTCGATCGCGGCTGCCTCATCGCCCTCGGGCAGCGAGATCACATAGGTGCCCTCGCCCAAGTCGACGGTCGTGGCCTCGCCCATACCGTTGCGCTCGAGAATCTCGCGTATGTCCTCGCCGGGTCGCACCCATACCGCGAGCGCCCCCTCGACCGCGTCGAGCTGTTCGAACTCGGCGACGACGCCGCCACCACCTGTGGAGTCGCCAACCGTATCGCCGGCGGCACACGAGCGCCAGAAGATCACGATGACGATGATGATGAGGATGATCAGGAGCACGGTGCCGAGCGTCGAGTAAGTGCGATCGCGCCGCTCTTCCTCGGCAGCCAGCGCCTCTGTGTCCCCCGGTTCAGAATTGCCGAAGCTCGCCATCACCGTCTCCTCGTGCGGGCCTCCCATCGGCGGCATTCGCGCCACCGAGTATAGAACACCCGGATACTGAGGTGCTCGTTGAGAACCAGCGATGTCAGTCGCCGAGTTCGGCGAGCGCCTTCTCGTACATGTCGTACGTGGCCTGGTCGAACAGGAAGAACGAGACCTCGGACGTGACGCGCGTGGTCTTGAGCGCATCGCGCACGGCACGCACGGCCACTGGGGCGGCTTCTTCCACCGGATAGCCGAAGATCCCGGTCGAAATGCTGGGGAACGCGATGTAGCGCAGGCCCCGAGAGTCGGCTAGTTCGATCGCCGAGCGGTAAGCCGATGCGAGCTGTTCGGCCTCTCCTTCGTCGCCGCCGTGCCACATGGGGCCGACCGCGTGGATGACATACCGGGCCGGGAGGTCACCCGCCGTGGTGATCGCGGCCTCCCCGGGCGGGACCAGTCCGTGCTCTGCTACCCATGCGGCGCTCTCTTGGACGATCGACGTCCCGCCGACACGATGGATCGCACCACATACGCCGCCGCCGATAACCAGGTGAGAGTTCGCCGCATTGACGATTGCGTCGGCATTCACGGTCGTGATGTCTCCCAGGCTTAGCGAAATAGACATGACGGCCTCCGTTTCCCCCGGCCTCTCAAGCATGACACACCTTGGCGTTCCGCTACACTACCTGCAGCGAGCCCGTTGCCGACCGAAGGGCCCACATGCTCGACGCCAAGTTCGTGCGCGAGAACGCGGACGCCGTCGCAGCCGCCATGCAGGCGCGTGGTGAGGGCTGGGACGCGCATGCCTTCCTGGAGCTAGACGCGAAACGCCGCGAGTTGATCGGTGAAGTCGAGTCGCGCCAGGCGGTGCGCAACGAGACGTCCAAGCGCATCGGCGAGCTGATGAAGGCCGGCAAGCGCGATGAGGCCGATGCTGCAAAGGCGCAGGTACGGGAGATCAACGAAGCCATCGAGGCGCTGGACGCCGAACTCGAGACGGTCGAAGCGCGTGTCACCGAGATCTTGATGACCACGCCGAACCTTCCCGACGCAACGGTCCCGCGCGGTGCCGACGAGACCGAGAACGTCGAGGTGCGCAGGTGGGGCACCCCGCGCGAGTTCGGCTTCGACCCCAAGGCGCACTGGGACCTCGGCCCTGAGCTGGGCATCATCGACTTCGAGCGCGGGGTCAAGCTCGCCCGGTCGCGCTTCGTGGTGCTCGGGGGCGGCGGCGCGCGGCTGAGCCGGGCGCTCATCAACTTCATGCTCGACACGCAAGGCGAGCACGGATACCAGGAGTGGGCGGTGCCGGCCATGGCGAACGCCGAGACACTCACCGGGACCGGACAGCTTCCCAAGTTCGAAGACGATCTTTTCAAGACCGCCGACGGCCTTTATCTCACCCCGACCGCCGAGGTGCAGCTTACCAATCTGCACCGCGACGAGGTGCTCGAGGTCGATCAGCTCCCGCTTCACTACTGCGCGTACACGCCGTGCTTCCGCGAGGAGGCCGGGTCGGCCGGCCGTGACACCCGGGGGATGATCCGTGTGCACCAGTTCGACAAGGTCGAGTTGGTCAAGTTCGCCACCCCTGAGGCCTCATTCGACGAGCTCGAGGGCATGGTTGCCGACGCGGAGCGAATCCTGCAGCTCCTGGGCTTGCCGTACCGCACAGTGGTGCTGTGCACCGGGGACATGGGTTTCGCTTCGGCCAAGACCTACGACATCGAGGTGTGGCTGCCGAGCTACAGCGACTACAAGGAGATCTCGAGCTGCTCGAACTGCACCGACTTCCAGGCGCGCCGCGCCTCGATCAAGTACCGCAGCCCCGGCGAGTTCAAGGGCTCGCGGCTCGTGCACACCCTCAACGGGAGCGGGTTGGCGGTGGGGAGAACGCTTGTCGCGGTGCTGGAGAACTACCAGCGCGCCGACGGAACCGTTGAGGTCCCCGAGGCATTGCGGCCGTACATGGGGGGCCAGGAAGTCATCGGCGCGCGTTAGGTCATCGGCGCGACCCAGGGTTGGGGAAAGCTCTCCATTGGAGTCACCAAACGGAGGAGAGCCAGTGGAGCCGAACACCCCGACCATCCTAGTCGTCTTCGGCGCGACAGGCGACCTGATGGCGCGCAAAGTGGTGCCGTCACTGTTCCATCTCCTGGGCAAGGGTTTGTTGCCGGACCACTTCCGTGTCGTGGGCTTCTCGCGCCGCGACTGGCACGACCGCGACTTGCGCGAGCACATCCGCGGCATCATGGGCGAGCTGTATCCCGAGGCGCCGCACGCGGACGTCACCGCGTACCTGCACCTGTACGAGTACGCCAAGGGGACCTTCGAGCAAGACGAGGCGTACGAGCACTTGGCCGAGCAGCTCAAGCGCATCGACCACGAGTGGGGCGTGTGCGCGAACAAGCTGTTCTACTTGGCGGTCCCGCCCAAGTTCTACCGGGCGATCTTCGAGCGGCTGGCTTCGAGCGGTCTGACCGAAGCGTGCAGCGACCTCGAGGGTTGGACGCGCGTGCTCGTGGAGAAGCCGTTTGGCAAGGATGTGGTGACGTCCAACGATCTCGACGAGCTCCTCGGCACGCTTTTCAGTGAGGAGCAGGTCTACCGCATCGACCACTACCTCGCCAAAGAGATGCTGCAAGGCATCATGAACTTCAGGTTCACGAACAACCTGTTCGAGATGGCCTGGGACCGCACGGCGATCGAGCGCATCGACATCAAGCTGCACGAGACGATCGGGGTCGAGAAGCGCGGCATCTTCTACGACGGGCTCGGCGCGCTGCGCGATGTTGGCCAGAACCACCTGCTGCAGATGCTCGCGCTCGTGACCATGGACCAGTCGGCATCGCGGGGGGCTGCGGCGATTCGGCAGGCGCGGGCGGCGGCGGTGCGCGAGATACTCCGGCCCATGTCCGCCGAAGAGGTGGTCCGCAACTCGTACCGCGCCCAGTACGAAGGCTTCCGCGACATCAACGGCGTCTCCGACGACTCGATGACCGAGACGTACTTCAAGCTGCGCACGAAGCTGTTCGGCCAGCGCTGGGCGGGCGTTCCGGTCACGCTGGAGTCCGGGAAGCGGATGGGTGAGGTGTGCAAGGAGATAGTCGTGACGTTCCGCCACCCGCACCCGTGCATGTGCGCGGCGGGAGAGCATCTCCAAAACAGGGTGCGCTTCGTGCTCGACCCCAACGACGCGATCAAGATCGAGTTCTACGCCAAGCGCCCCGGTTTCGATGATGAAGTCGAGATGCGTGAGTTCAACTTCTTCCTGTACGAGAAGGAGGAAAAGGCCCAGTACGTCGAGGAGTACGCCCGCCTGCTGCTCGACGGGATCCGGGGCGACCAGACTCTGTTCGTCTCCACCGACGAGATCCGCGCGATGTGGGAGTTCATCGACCCGGTCGTGCAGGCGTGGGAGCGGGACGAGGTGCCGCTCGACACGTACGCACCCGATACGAACGTTGCGTTGGCCGCCGCGGACCGGGCGCTTGCCGAGGGGCCTGCGCGCGGGTCGGTGGGAGTGGTCGGGCTTGGAAAGATGGGCACCGGCATCGCGTTGAACCTGGTGGACGATACGTGGCGTGTAGTGGGCTACAACAGGTCACGGGCGAAGACAGAAGCGCTCGAGCCCAAGGGCGTCATAGGCGCCTTCGAGCTCGCAGACCTCGTTGCGGCGCTCGAGCCGCCGCGCCTGGCGTGGCTCATGCTCACCGCCGGCAAGCCGGTAGACGCGGTCCTCTTCGACGAAGGGGGCCTGTTCGATCTGCTCGATGCAGGCGACACCGTGATCGACGGCGGCAATTCGCACTTCGGCGACACCGTGCGCCGGGCGGAGAAGCTTGCCGAGCGAGGCATCCACATGCTCGACTGCGGCACCAGTGGCGGGCCGTACGGCGCCCGGCACGGCGCGTGCCTCATGATCGGCGGGCAGCGAAGGGTCTTCGAGCGCGTCGAAGCGCTGTTCGCCGACATCGCACAGCCTGACGGCTACCAGTTCTTCGAGGGTCACGGCGCGGGCCATTTCGTGAAGATGGTCCACAACGGCATCGAGTACGGGATGATGCAGGCCATCGCGGAGGGCTTCCAGATCATGAAGGCTTCGGACTACCGGCTCGACCTGACGAGGGTGGCTGAGGTCTACCAGAACGGCAGCGTGATCGAGTCGAGTCTCATCGGCTGGATGCGCGATGCGTTTCGCGAATTCGGCCCGGACCTCGAAGGGGTCAGCGGCGCCGTCGGGCATACCGGAGAGGGCCAGTGGACCGTCGAGACCGCGAAGGAGATGGGACTGCAGGCCCGGATCATAGAGGGTGCGCTGCAGTTCCGCATCGAGTCCGAGCGTGACCCGAGTTACGCGGGGCAGGTGCTCTCAGCGCTCAGATACCAGTTCGGCGGGCACGCGATAGAGACCACCGACGCCTCGGGGACGTAGGTCGCCGCCGCCGGTCGCCTACTGCGCGATAAGTCGCGCGATACGGTCGTGATCGGTGGGAAGTAGATCGTCGGGGACTCTGTCGGCCCCCAGCAGCTGGATCGCCCGCTTACGCGCGCATGCCGGATTGTCCTCGCGACAGAAGTGTTCCTTCATGGTTCGCTGCAGGTCCGGCGAGTACACGGAGTGACTGCTGAAGAACGGACACTGCTCGATGTTGCTGCACAGGTGCATCGCTTGCCTCGTGCCTCCCCCCTCCACACCATAAGGTTGGGCGCCTACCCGACCGCCCGTCAAACGACGCTCCCATCGTACAAACCCTCATGTGACGAAAGAGCGAGCTATTTGTGCAGGTCGGCGAAGTGCGCATCCCATCGGCCGCCGCTGCCCCCGGCGAGGCTCTCATACGGCGGCACGTGGTATAGACGGAGCCGCGCGTCGAGAAAATCGGAGAACACGAGCGTCTCGCCGTTGTCGGACACGTCTAGGGCGGTGCACTGGTTCCCGCCGACGATCGCGTCGAGCGGTGTTCCGCTGGCGGCGTCGAACAGCAGCACGGTGCCCCACTCGGGTCCGGGGATGTAGTAGGAAACGGGGTTGTTCTCTCCTCGGCAGGAAACGAACAGCACGCGGCCGTCGGGTGACAGGTCGATCGTGTTGGGCTTCTCGTCGGTTTCCACGAACGTGCGCGTCTCGCCGGTGGCCATGTCGTGCAGCCAGATGCGGTCTTGCGCCATGTCCGAGATGTAGAGCACGCCGCGTTCCGCGTCGCCCACGATATGCCGAAGAGCCGTCCCGCCGCTGAACACAGGCGTGACCTCGTCGGTTGCGAGGTCCACGCGCTCCAGCACGCCGTCGTCGAAGGACGCGACGTAGAGTGCCGTTCCGTCGGCGGTCGGATACAGGCCGCGCGGTGTGTTCGCCACGGGGATGCGGCGGTCGAGCGCGCCGGTGGCCAGATCGATCACCGACACGTCGTCGCCGGACCAGTTGGCCACGTAGAGCGCGGACTCGTCGGGCGCGAGCGCAACTACCTTGCTCCAGGCGCTTTCGGTCTCGAGCGTACGCACGACCTCGCGTGAGCCGGTGTCGATCTCGTAGACGCGCGCGGTTTCCATCTGGCTGGCCCACGCGCGGGTGCCGTCGGCCGAGAAGACGATCTCGACCGCGCCGTGTTCGCCGAGTGTGATCTCCCCTGTGCGCTTGCCTGTGGTGGTGGAGAAGACCTCGATCGACGGTGGACCATCCAGGATGGTCGTCCAGATCTCCGAGCCGTCCGGGGTGACCATGACGCCTTTCGGCGCACCCGCGCACGTGAAGGTACCGCGACCCTCGACGAGCTGGCCCTCGGGGTCGAGCCAGAAGCGCAGATCGAGCGGCTCGTCGAGGTAGACCTCGCGCTCGATGGAGTTGAACCCGGCAAGCGTGGCGACGATCGTGATCGGCCCGGCGGCCGGCGTGCACTCGACCGATCCGGTGCCCGTAACGATCGTCGTATCATCGCGTTCCACGGCGATCTGGGCCTCGGCCGGTTCGACGGAGACCTCTACCGGCTGTGGGAGCGGCCGGAGCGCGACGTCGAGGTCGTTGCGCCCGAGGCGAGTGACGTCGAGCACGGTGGTGGTCGCCTCGAACCCGGGGCGCGAGATGCTGACCTCGTAGGCGCCAGGCTCGAGTTCGGTGGCCTGCAGGACGCCTTCGCAGCTTTGTCCGCACGCGACGATCACGGCGTCGATGGGCAGTGCGCTGATGCTGGCGCTCACCGGTTGGGCGTACCAGAAGGCGAAGCCTCCCGCCGCGAGGGCAACGACCAGGAGCAGCACGGCCGCAAGCGGGGCGGCACGACCGCGGCCGCTGCCGCGTCGCGGTCGCGAGGCCGGACGGCTGCCAGGCGGGCGAGCTGAGCCACCGCGTCGCGAGCGAGCAGATCCGCGACGGCGCGAGCTGGCCGACAGCCCCCCGGGCTGCTGCAGCACGCCCGCCCTCGCGCCCGACGGCGAGCGTCGCGTGCGCTTGCCTCGCTGTCCGTTCACGCCCTCGTCACACCTCCGGTCCCAGTCGCCCCCGCGCCCTGTGCCACACCATGAGGCCCACGCCACGCATTGTGCGAGCCGGCGTGAGCAGCGAGTAGACCGTACCGGTCTTGCGGCCGGGCTCCTGCGCCAAGATCTGCGCGGTGCGCACCCCGACCTCACCGAGCGGCACCCCGAACGCATCGAGCGCGTAGCGCCAGTTGTCCTTCGCCGCCTCGAGACGCGGCGAGATATCGAGGTCCTCGTAGAAATCGGTGGCGACCATCCCCGGCACGAGCCCATGGATCGAGATCGGCGCCTTGGCGTTCTCTGCCGCCAGGCTGCGGGTGAGGCTGGCGATCGCGGCTTTGGTGGCGGCGTACGCCGCGGTGAACGGCGTGGCATCACCGCGGTATCCTCGGCCGACCATGTTGAGCAGCACGCCACCGCGTTGCGTGAAGTAGGGGATGAGCGTGCGGCACGCGTGCATGGTGCCGGTCAGGTTGATGTCGACGATGCGCTCGAGATCCTCGGCGCTGCACTCGTCGAACGGCCGGTAGCCGAGCGAAATGCCCGCGTTGTTGACCCACGCGTCGATCTCACCGACCAGGTCCAGCGTGGTCTCGAAGAGGCACTCGAGCTCATGTGCCGAGGAGACGTCGGCGGTCATGCCGCAGCACCGCATGTCGCGGCTCGCCAGGTCGGTGACGGTCTCGGCGACGGCGCTGTCGGTGCGAGAGCTCACCACGACCGTGGCGCCCGCCGCGGCACACGCTTCGGCGATCGCGCGGCCGATGCCGCGCGTCGAGCCCGTGATGACCACGACTTTGCCGCCGAGCGCGGCGCTCACTGGGGCTCCTCGGCCAAGAAACGCTTGGCCGCCGCGATCGCGTCTTCCGGCGTTCTCACGTCGATCAAGCGCCCGGCGCGGCGGTGTGGGTCGAAGGCCGGGCCGAGCTCGGCGAAGTCGATTGCCACGACGGGACGGCCCAGCTTCAAGGCGTGCGCGACCTCCGAGACCGTGCCCGCCCCGCCACGCATGGCGATCACGACCCGGCTGGCCAGGACGTTGATGACGTTTCGCGCGTCGCCCATGCCGGTCGGGATCGGGATGTCGATGTCGGGCGCGGCGTGCGTGGTGTCCTCGTCGGGCAGGATGCCGACGGTCAGGCCGCCCGCCTCGCGGGCGCCGGCGGCCGATGCGCGCATGACGCCGCAGTCGCGTCCGCCGTTGAGCAGCACCCAGCCCTCGTTGGCAATCAGCTCGCCGAGGTGCCGGGCGTCCGCGGTGGTCGCTGGTTCCGCCGCGCCGCCGCCCATTACGCCGATGACCGTCCGCATGCACACACCCCCGTTCCGCACGCACGAGTGTAACGCAGGGGCGTCGCTCGAGGCGCGGGCGGGCGGGAGTCCGCAACGGCCGACAAGGGTCGGCGTACGGGTCGCCGGACAACAACAAAGCCTCGCGGCAGTCGATGACCGCGAGGCTTTCTGGAGTCGAGTGGCGCGCCCTGAGGGATTCGAACCCCCGACCTTCTGATTCGTAGTCAGACGCTCTATCCGGCTGAGCTAAGGGCGCGCGGGTGCCCTGGTGAGGGCTTATGCATACTGCCAAGCGGCAGGGCATCTGTCAAATGGCGGAGAGTGAGGGATTCGAACCCTCGAAGGGGGCTTATACCCCCTTACTCGCTTAGCAGGCGAGCGCCTTCAGCCGACTCGGCCAACTCTCCGTACCGTTGCTCGCGGCGCCGTCGTTCGGACGGCTCGGCCCAGGCCCCGAGAAACGCCGCATCATTGTATCAGGGTCGGATAGGCCGGTGAAGCGGCCCACCGAGGCGTCACGGGCTTCTTCCGACTACGTGGCTGATGATGGCGGAGGGGGAGGGATTCGAACCCCCGGACCCGTCGCCGGGTCAATGGTTTTCAAGACCATCGCAATAAGCCAGACTCTGCCACCCCTCCGCGTGAGGCGGCTGCGAGTGATAGGTGCCTCGCGGCATGCAGGAGGATAGCACGGACGGCTGACCGCGTGGTTGCTGCTCACCAGCCACGGACCGTGCGCGCGCGGGGATGGGCGAGACGCATATCTTGGATCACGACATCGACGCGTGCACGCTCCTCCACTACGACCGCGAGCAGGTCGCACGTCGAGACCCCAAGCGGCCCGGCGAGAGCCCTCGCGCTCCTGAGTGTGAGCGGCCGTCTGTCGTTCTCGAGCATCGAGACGAGGCTGCGAGACACTCCGGCGGCAGCCGCGAGTTCAGCTTGCTTGAGATCCATGATTCGCCGAAGAACCGCGAGTCGCATGCCGTTCGTGATCCCCAGCTGAGCGAAATCGCTCTCGAAACGCCCCATGCGCTGCCCCTTTCATTCCCGCCCCGCCCCTTACCCCCTGGGGGCTCAGCGGATGTCACAACTTGTGGCATAAGCCACAAAACGTGGCAGTACGCCAGAGAGCTTCGTACCGCACAGGTCTGCGCGGGAGCTTGCCCAGGCCAAAACCGGCAGGACAGCGCGCGCGATACCCCTGCGTGCGTTACGATTCGACACGGAGCATCGTCGAGGGGACGGCGCTTTCGGCGCGCAGGAGGACCCGGAGGCATCGCGGCGTGAATGCTGATGAGACATACATGGCGCTCGCGCTCGAAGAGGCGCAGCGCGCAGCCGAGTTGGGTGAGGTCCCGATCGGGGCCGTCGTGGTGTGCGAAGGCGCTGTGGTGTCTCGCGGGTTCAACCGGCGAGAGATCGACCACGATCCCGCGGGACACGCGGAATTCATCGCCATCAGGGAGGCCGCAGCGAAGCTCGAGCGCTGGCGCCTCTCGGACTGCACAGTGTACGTGACCCTCGAACCGTGCCCGATGTGTGCCGGCCTGATGCACCAGGCACGTATCGCTCGCTGCGTGTACGGTGCTCCCGATCCGAAGGCAGGGGCGCTCGGCACGCTGTACGACTTGTCCAACGACGAGCGTCTCAACCACCGGTTCGACGTCGCGAGTGGGGTACGTGCCCAGGAGAGCGGTGAGTTGCTCAAGGTGTTCTTCCGCCGACTGCGAGAGGGGTAGGCGTGCGCAGCGTCACGACCCTATGGACTCACGGGACCCCGCGGACACACGGCTTCGCAGGGTGGAGCGGAGGCTCGAGGTCCCGGGAGCCAGGAGTGCGGGCCCGCATCGCCGGTCTAGTCGCCATCGTGGTCGTGCTCGTCCTTGCGACGGCCTCTCCGGCCCTCGCGAAGGACTACTCGATGGGGCCGGTGCGCATCAGCGCCGTCGTCGACGAGAACGGCACGATGAGTGTGCAGGAGGACCGCACCTTCTCATTCGACGGCAGCTACACGTTCGTCTACTGGACGCTGAACGAGACTGCCGGCACGAGTCTGGAGGTCCTTGGCCTCGAGGAGGTATCGGAAGGTTCGGCCACTCCGTACCAGGTCACCACCGACCCCGCCGCCCGCAACGAAGGGGTGCGCCCGCCCGGGACCTTCCAGGTCGTCGATGCCGGCCCGTACCTCGAGGTCTATGCGTTTTTCCGCAAGGCCGACACCGATGCGACGTTCCGGCTCACGTACCGGGTCGTGGGCGCCGCGATTCCCTGGGAGGACACGAGCGAACTCTACTGGCAGTTCATCGGCGACGAGTGGGAGAAGGGCGTCGACGATGTCGCCATCGGCATCGAGCTGCCGAATCCCGGCGAGCCGGTGGTCGCGGGACAGAACGTGCGGGCGTGGGCTCACGGCCCGCTGACCGGTGAAGTGACCGTGAACGAGAACCCGGAGTCCTCGGACTTGCCCATCGGAGGTACGGTCGTGCTTTCGCTCGACCGATTGCCGCCGATGACATTCGTCGAAGCGCGCATCGCGTTTCCCGAGTCGTGGCTGCCTGGCGTGCCGTTCAGATCCGGCATGCGCCTCGATCGGATCCTGGAGGAGGAAGGCAAGCTTGCCGACGAAGCCAACCGCGAGCGCCAGCGGGCGCGCCTGCTGGTGGGTGGTTCGACGTGGGGGGTCGGCATCGCCTCGCTCCTCGCCCTGGTAGGCGCGGTCTGGGTGTTCCTCCGGTACGGTCGCGAGCACAAGCCCGAGTTCCAGGGCGAGTACTTCCGTGAGGAGCCGGCGGACCTGCCACCGGCGACGGTGGGAGCTCTATGGCGCTTCGGCACTGTCGAAGACTCCGACATCGCGGCCACGCTCATGATGCTTGCGAACAAAGGCGTCATCTACATGAAGCCGGAGATCCAGACAGAGTCCAGGTTCCTGGGCATGGGTTCGAAGGAAACGCAGACGTACCGGCTGACACTGGACCGCTCCAAGCTCTCGAGCGTCGACTCGCTAAGCGCCGAGCTTGCGGAGAAGCTGTTCGACAAGGTAGGTGCGAACGACAACTTCACGATCGAGGACATGAAGGCGTACGCGAAGAAGCGGCCCGAGAGCTTCTCGAAGATGCTCAGTACCTGGAAGAGCGACGTGTCCGAAGAGGCCAAGTCCCGCGGCTTCTTCGAGAAGAAGGGTGCGGCCTGGCAGGCAGGGTTGGGAACGATCGCGGCCTTGCTGTTCATTCTCGGCGTCGCTGGAGCGATATTCGCGGAGTCGGTCATCCCGCCTCTGTTCGCGGTGCCTGCCGCAGCGCTGGTGGGCTTCACCGCGTTCCACATGTCCCGGCGCTCGCGGGAGGCAAACGAGCTCTTCGCGAAGTACACCGGACTCCGCAACTACTTGAGAGATTTCAGCCGTCTAAACGAGGCCCCGCCCACCCACGTCGCGCTGTGGGAGCACTTCTTGGTCCTTGCGGTCGTGTTCGGCATCGCCAAGGAGGTCATCGACCAACTTCGGGTCAAGGTTCCCGAGGTCGTCGAGAACGCCGCGTTCCAGAACACGTACTGGTGGGTCTACGGCGCCGGTGGCTACGACTCGCCTGTCAGCGCGCTGCAAAGCGGCTTCACATCGGCCGCCTCGATCGCTTCGAGCCAGATGTCGTCGTCCTCCGGTGGAGGCGGCGGATTCTCCGGCGGGGGCGGCGGCGGAGGCGGCGGAGGTGGTGGCGGCGCCGGATAGAGGTCGTTGGGACATTCCACTATCCTGTACCGGGACGTATGCCGACATTCAAAGTTGTGAGGTCAAGGCTCGCACTTCCACGGTGCGGTATGCGCGCCGCGGCATTGCGTTCCACGGGAGGCGAAACCATGCGGTCCTACACGAAGCTCGCTACGCTCATCGCGGCCTTCACACTGGCAACGCCCGGCGTTGCGCTGGCGCAAGAGACCTCGGCTGTGGAGATCGTGCCGAATTGGCTGTCGGTGATCGCAGGCATCATCGGGCTTGCGACAGCAGTGGTCCTTCTGACCGACGCCGTGTTGCTTCGGCGTGTGTCCGAAGGCTCCATCGTCGCCGAGAACATCGCCTACATGATGACGAGTACGGTGTGTTTCGCGTTCTCCATGCTGCTGCGATGGGTCGTCATCTTCGCCGAGGAGGCAGCGCTCGCGGTGCAGCTGAGTTGGGTTGCGGACTTGCTCGTCACGGTGGGGATGGCGCTTCTCGCCGTGTACGTGAACAAGGTGCGGCGTGCCCTGCAAGGGTATATCACTGCCGCCCAGGGGCTGTCGGAGAAGGGCTCCGAGGGGTAAGATGGCGAATCTCCTCGCTCAGCGAATCGAAGAGACGTTACGTCCCGTGATCGGGACGGTTCTGGCGACCGTCTCTGTGGACGTGGAGGCCAAGCGTATCGGCAAAAGCGTAGAATCTATCGACCGGAGCGACTTGCCGACCATCGCCGATAATCTGGTGGACGCTCTTCGGCTGGTGGTCGGACAGGAGTTGGCGCAGGCTGCCTCAGCCAAAGTACGCGACCTGGCCTGAGCCGCTCGAGAGCTGCAACGAAATAAGGGGCATTCTGTGACGGTACCGTCGCTTCTTCGCACGTCGATAGTTGGTGCACTCACCGCTTTGGTGCTGGTGGCCGGCGCGCCGGCCGCTGCGATCGGCTCTACCACCGACCACTTCGCGTCGAATGCCGCCCAAGAGGCGATCTTGAGCGAGATGGCGATCCACCCGGCGTCCATCCACCGCGATGGGATCACCTACGTGGCGTACCAGGGACCGGGCTACGACCCGTACCTGTGCGCCTACGACGAGTCCACGCGGCAGTGGAGCGCTCCGATAAGGATCGGAACCAACCCACTCAGCCTTGATGCACACGGCGCGCCGTCCATGTTCTTCGACGCGGATGGGCGGCTGCATGTCGTGTTCGGGTCACACGTGGGGCCGATGTTGCACACCAAGATGGTCGAGCCGGGAAACATCTACGAGTGGGTCGAGCAGGAAGTGATCGACAGCAAGGGCACGTACCCCCAGGCTGTGGAGACCACAGCCGGCATCGGCATGTTCTACCGGACGTACCCGTATGACTGGCAGCTTCGCCAGTCCGAGGAAACGACCGACGGGCTGATCTTCGGGGACCCTTTGAAGGTACTCGAGTCCGGTTCCACGACCGGCTACTATGCGGACTTCCGCTCTGGGCCCGACGGCACGGTGTACGCGGTGTGGACGCGGCTGGACCGCAACCTGGCCGCCAGCGGCGAGATCCAGGCACGCATGAACGCCTACTACATGCAACGCGACCTCGACGGTGTGTGGCGAAACAGCGCAAGCCAAGAGGTCACGCTTCCCGTAACGCAGGAGAAGGCCGAACAACAGTGCAAGATTTTCTCCTCCGGCATGGGGATGGGTTCGGCGACCAACGAGATCACCGTCAAGGTCGACTCGGCAGGCAGGCCCTGCGTGCTGTTCCTGAGCGGGCAAGGCTCGGGCGACGGCGCCTTCACGTGGCGCTTCATGCGTCATGACGGTACGCAGTTCCAGCAGCCCCCCACGCCGATCGCGACCACGGACCACTATTTCGACTCAGGGGCGCTGTTCCCGAGAGACGACGGCACGCTTGAGGCTTACCTCGTCACCGATGAGAGCGACCCGCAAGGCGTTCCCGCAGGCCGGGGCGGGGGCATCGGCAGGTGGGTCTCTGCCGACAATGGCGAGACGTGGGACCTGGTCGAGGAGCGCATCTCGCCGACCGACCCGCTTTCGCGTTTCGCCGATCCGCAGACGGTGAAGAACGGCACGAAAGACTCGCGTGTGGTGTTCATCGAGTGGACCGACGACCCCACGAGCTTCTTCCAGCGCGTGTACCTGTGGGGCGAGAACGGCTTCGCGAGCCGAACGGGCCTTGCGAACCCCTGGCGCCTGGAAGGCGAGAACCGGGTCAAGACCGCTGTTGCCGTTTCCCAGCACTCGTACCCCGAGCGCGCGCGCACGGTTGTCCTAGCGACGGCGTACTCGTTCCCAGATGCGCTGGCCGGCACACCGCTTGCGCATGCGGTGCGAGGCCCGCTGCTGCTCACGCAGACCAACCAGCTCGATCCCGCCGTGACCGAAGAGATTGTGCGGCTCGGCGCCACTCGCGTCATCCTCCTGGGTGGCGTGGGTGCCCTATCGGCCGACATCGAAGCTCAGTTGCGCGAGCAAACGACAGTGACGCGCATCGATCGCCTGGGCGGTTCGGACCGCTACGCCACGGCCCTTGCGATCGCCCAACAGCTCAAGCTCTTCTCGTCGTACCGCGGAGAGGCCGTGGTGGTCAACGGGCGCGACTGGCCTGACGCGGTCTCTGCGGCACCTCTCGCCGCGACCCTCGGCGCGCCCATCGTGCTCGCCGACGGCAAAGCGCTTCGTGCACCGATGCAGTCGCTTCTGACCGAGTGGGGGGTCACGACGACGCTGATCGTGGGTGGCACGGGTGCTGTATCGCCCGAGATCGAGGCCGCGCTGCCTTGGCCGACACGTATCGGCGGAGCCAACCGCTACGAGACATCGAAGCTCTTCGCAGACTACAGCCTGACGCGCGGTATGTTGCCGCACCGTGTGCTGTTTGCCACAGGGACGGCGTTCCCGGACGCGCTGTGCTCCTCGGCCCTTGCGGCGCGCGTACGCGGTCCCGTACTGCTCACAGGTGCCACGTCATTGCCGTCGCCGGCAAGGACCTACCTCAGCGAGAACGGCAGCGTCGTGGGCGACGCGTACTTCATCGGCGGGGAGGGTGTGATCGGGCCCGAGATTCCCCGGGCGGTCAGGCCGTACACCGACTAGCTGCGCAGACGTGGTTTGTCACCGACGCCTGTGGTGGTAGATAGTACCCGTCCCTGTGGACCGACGGCTGGGCGGGGCGGATGAACAGCTGCGACAAGACTGGCGAACGGCAAGCGGCGCAGGCAGTCGCCGACCAACTCGAGTCCCTTGTGTCCCAGAACGAGCAATGGCTTATGCAGCGGTTGCTGGGCTATGCGTCACGGCTTGGCTACACGCGCTACACGTCCACGTTGGAGGAGGCGTGGCGAGTTTCCTTCCGAGGCCTTTCGGAGTCGCTCGTGCAGTGCGTCCGCGCAAACGAATTCGACCTCGAGATCCGCGTGGACGAGGACTTCGAAACGGATCCCGCTGTGGCCTTCGGCGTGCTCGAGGCAGAGCGTCACCGGATCCGTGGTGTCACGCTCGCCATGTACATGAGTCTCATGAAGTACTACCGGCAGGCATATGTAGACCTGATTGAGCAGACCGTCGAGACCCAGTCGGTGGCTGAGACTATGGAGCACGCGGTACAGCGATTCTTCGACCGCGTGGAAATCGGATTCGTGAACAGCTGGGCAAGGGCTACCGACGAGCAGAAGCTCGACGAGCTTCAGGTGGCATCACGCAACTTGACCAACGAGAAGAACCGCTATCTGACGGTGTTCGAAAGCCTGCCGACGCCCGCCCTACTGCTGGACGCCTCCGGTAGGATCGAGAACTACAACGAAGCAGCGGGTCAGGTATTCGGGTTGGGTCCTGGTTCCGGCTCGGCCTACTACTCGTCTGTGGGCGTGGGCACCCCGTTCGGGCCACTCGAGCCCGAGATCGAGACCTTTCTGCGCACGGGGGAGTCCCACGAGACCTTCGAGCGGGACCTGTCGACTGACACGGGGACCCGCTCGTTCTTTGTCGAGATCAAGCGTCTGTGCGACGTAAGCGGCAAGTTCACGGGTATGACGGTAGTCCTTGCAGACGTGAGCCGGTTGCGCCGCGCCGAGATCGAGGCCCGCGAGAACTGGGACCTGTACGCTCGACTCTTCAACAACATGACCGCCGGAGTGGCCAGTCACCGCATCATGGTAGACGACGACGGAGTGCCCGTAGACTACGTCTTCGTGGAGGTGAACGAAGCGTTCGAGAAGATGACGGGGCTTTCACGCGAGACCGTCATCGGCAGGCCGGCGAGCGAGGTCCTGCCCGATATCTCCGAATCCGACTTCGACTGGATCGGCACGTACGCCAAGGCCGTGCTCGAACAGGAGGCTATGTCCTTCCGGGCCTTCTCCGAACCGCTCGGGAGGTGGTATGAGGTCTCCACAGCACCGAGCGACGAGAACGGGTTCGTGACGGTGTTGAACGATGTCACGCAGCAGGTGGCCAGGGAGGCCGAGCTGCAAAGACTCGTCGACGAGAGGACAGAAGACCTTGTGGCGGCGAACCGGACCAAGGACCGGTTCCTGGCCGCCATGAGCCACGACCTCAGGACTCCGCTCAACTCCATTCTGGGATTCAGCGGCGTGCTGCTCGGCGGTATGGCCGGCGAACTGACCGACGAGCAGAGCCGGCAACTCGAAATGATCCACAGTTCCGGCGAACACCTGCTTGCGCTTGTGAGCCAGATACTCGACCTGGCGCGAATCGAAGCGGGGCACACACGACTCGAACCGGCGCACTTCGACCTGGCCGAACGCGTTCGCACCGCCGCTGAGTCGATGCGGCCCACTGCCAACGAGCGCGGGCTTGCGCTCGAAGTGGACGTCCCTAACGGTCCGATCGAGGCATTCACCGACCCCGACAGGGTCGCCCAGATACTCCTGAACCTGTTGTCCAACGCGGTGAAGTTCACCGATGACGGAACGGTGCGTGTAGCGCTGGTGATCGACGACGCGAGAGGATGGGCTGAGGTCCAGGTGTCCGATACCGGGCCGGGAATCCCTGCCGACGAGATCGAGGCCATCTTCGACGAGTACTTCCGCCTTGGCGACTCGTCACGACCGCTGACCGGGACGGGGCTGGGTTTGACGATATCGAGTCAACTCGCCGACGCCTTGGGAGGCACGCTCGACGTGCTGAGCGCAGTCGGGGAGGGTTCCACCTTCGCTGTCGGCTTCCCGCTGGTGCTGGATGGCGAGGGCTCGGCACGTGACGAGTCCTAATCGTGGGTAGACGGCCGGCGGCTTGGCGGGTGCCCTCACACCCCGAGGTCGGTTTGCCTGGGTAGGCCCAGGGCGGCGAACAGCCCGTCGGTGAGCGCCGCACGCTTCTCGTCGAACGCGGCCCACGGGTCCTCGGCAAGTCTGGAGAGCCGCTCGGGGACAGTGCGCACGTCGAACTCTGAGGGGTCGAGCCCGCCTTCGAGCTCCTCCCAAGCCACGGGGACGGCTACCGGTGCGCCCGGTCTCGCCCGGGTGGAGAAGGGGGCGACGGCGGTCGCCCCATGTGCGTTGCGCAGATAGTCGATGAAGACGCGGCTGGCGCGCGCGCTCTTGGCCATCTTGGACGTGAAGGCATCGGGGTCGTGGGCGGCTATCCGGTCCACGAACGCGTGGGCGAGGTCACGCACGGCGTCGTAGTCGGGTTCCGGTTGCACCGGCACAACCAGGTGCAGGCCCTTACCTCCCGTCGTCTTGGCGAATCCGGTGAGCCCGAGCGCAGCCAGGGCGTCTCGCACGAGCACGCCCGCCTCGAGCACCTCGCTCCACGCAAGGCCCGGCCCGGGGTCCAGGTCGAACACGATCTGGTCCGGCCGTTCGGGGTCTGAGGCAAGGGAGTTCCAGGTGTGGATCTCGAGAACGCCCAGCTGCGCGAGCGCGACCAGACTCGCGGCAGACTCCACATAGGCGTACATGGCGGGGCCGTCCCGGTCCTCGATCTCCACCAGTCCCAGCGACGTCGGGAAGCCCTTGGACTCGGGGTGCTTCTGGTAGAAGCAGTTGCGCGACGCTCCGTGCGGGCATCGCACCATCGTGAGCGGGCGCCGGGCCACCCACGGCAGCATGTGCGGCGCGACCGACTCGTAGTAGCGGGCCAGGTCGGCTTTCGTCACACCCTCGCCCTCCGGCTCGCGCGGCTCGAAGAGCAGCTTGTGCGGCTTGGTGATGCGCACGCCGGCAACGGTCGGCCCGGCATCGGGGGCGACCGCAGATTCGGGGAGGTCCGCAGATTCGGGGAGGTCCGCGGCATCAGGAGCCCGCGCGCCCTCGGTCGGCACCTCTTCGGCCGACTTGTCTGCGCGCAGGCCGTGGAAGGACGGGTGACGGATCACGCCGTCGCGCGTCCACTCCTGGAATGAGACCTCGGCCACGAGTTCGGGCCGTACCCAGTGCACCACGCGCTGCCCGATCTCGGGGGGCTCGGCGAACGGCGGCTCGTCGACCCTGAGCGCGTCGAGGTGCTCGCGGATCGCGTGCAGGTCGCCCTCGGTGAAGCCGGTGCCGACGCGGCCGGCGTACCGGAGTGCGTCGCCGTCGTAGGTGCCCAGCAGCAGCGCACCGAAGCCTTCGCGCGCGCCTTGGCCTTCCGTGAAACCGCCCACCACGAACTCTTGACGCGACAGGCACTTGACCTTGCGCCACTCGTCGGTGCGGCCGGGGGCGTACGGGCGGTCGGCGCGTTTGGACACCGATCCCTCCAGCGCGAGGGTGCACGTTTCGCGATGGAAATCGGGGCCTCGGCCTTCGAGGTGCTCCGCGTAGCGGACCGGACCGGTCCGGGGCGCGGCAGCCACGAGCGCCTTCAGGAGTAGCTTGCGCTGGACCAAGGGTACCTGCCGAAGATCGAAGCCGTTCAGGTACAGCAGGTCAAAGGCCATGTACACGACGTGTCGCGTGGTCTTCTTTGCGATGGCGGCCTGCAGCGAGCCGAAGTCGGGAACGCCGCTCGGGCCGAACACGACAGCCTCGCCGTCGAGCAACGCCGACTCCACCGGTATGGCTGCGGCAGCCTTAGCCAGGTCGGGAAACTTGTCGGTCCAGTCCTGGTCGTTGCGCGTCAGCAGCCTCGCCGTGCCCGAGTCGATCGCGCAGCGCAGCCGGTAGCCGTCGTACTTGACCTCGTGGAGCCAACCCGGACCTTCGGGAGCGTGGTCCACGAGACGGGCGAGCTGCATGGGCGTGTCCAGCGGCATCGGGCCTCGCACCGCCTTCTCCGCGTTTTCGGCTCCGACCGGGACCGCGGCATCGTCCTGCGCGCGGACATCCCGCACGTCCGTCGCGGCGTTTGGCGCGCTCTTGTCGGCAGCGATCTGGTCTATATCCCGGCCGCTCGCCACACTCTCGGGCCGCGCTTCGAGCACGTCGTACTCGTCGTGCGGGCGCACGGCATTGTCGCGCTCCTTGATGAGCAGCCAGTTCTCGCGTTTCTCGCCTTCTCGGGGCTTCATGCGCACCAGTGCCCAGCCGCCTTCGAGCTTCTCGCCGTGCAGCGTGAACTTGACGTGGCCTTTGGCCATCATCTCGTCGGGGGTCAGCTCGCCGATCGGCTCCCAGGTGCCGCGGTCCCACACCATCACGGTGCCGGCTCCGTACTCTCCGGGCGGGATGACGCCCTCGAACGAGCCGTATTCGAGCGGGTGGTCCTCGACGTGTACGGCGAGCCGCTTGTCGTGCGTGTCGTAGGAGGGGCCTTTCGGCACCGCCCAGGACACCAGCATGCCGTTCATCTCGAGGCGCAGGTCGTAGTGGAGTGCTCGCGCCGCGTGCTTCTGGACCACGAACGTTGCCGCGGGCTGCGCCGGCTCCGCGTCGCCGGTCTGCTCCTCCGCATCTGGGGTCCCGGACGGCTCGGGCGTCTTGTCGAAGTGCCGCTTGCTCCGATAGGTGTCGAGCTCGCCCACGTCCGAGCGCCCCTAGGCCTGCTTGGCTTCGTCGAGCGAGCGCTTGAGCATCTCCATGATGTCGACGACCTCGGCGCCCTGCTCCTCTTCGGCAGGCTCGGGCGGCACGGTGACTTCGCCACCCGCGGCCTTCTTCTCGATGAGCGCCAGGAGATCGTCGCGGTAGGTGTCGCGGTATTCGGACGGGTCGAAGTCCCTCTCGATCGTGCTCAGGAGCTGCTGTGCCATCGACAGCTCCGCCTCGGTGACGCCGACCTTCGCAAGATCGGCCGAAGGCAGGTCGAGCCCCTCGGCAGAGCGCAGTTCGTACGGGTAACGCACGATCTCGACCATGAGCATCTCGCCGTCCGGCACGAGAGCGCACAGGTGCTGGCGGGTGCGGATCACGATGTTGCACAACGCCACGCGCTCGGCTTTCGCGAGCGTTTCGCGAAGCAGCGCGTAGGCCTTGCGCCCCGCCTTCGTGGGCTCCAGGTAGTACGGCTTGTCGTAGTACCGGGGGTCGATGTCGTCGGCACACACGGCCGCCAGCACGTCGATCGTTTGCGTGGCCTCGACGTTGGCGGCGCGGAAGTCGTCGTCGGTGAGCACGACCCACTGACCGCTGTCGAGCTCGTAGCCCTTCACGATCTCCTCCCAGGGCACTTCCTCCCCAGTGTTCGCGTTCACTCGCTTCTGTTTGATCGGCGACATGTCGCGCCCGTCGAGCATGTTGAACGACAGTTGTGCCGAGGAATCTTCGGCCGGATAGAGGTTGACCGGTACCGTCACCAGGCCGAAGGAGATCGAGCCTTTCCATATCGAGCGTGGCATCCTGTTGCGCCTCCTAGGGTCGAAGAATCATCCAGCGTGTCCCGCGCCTCAGCCCCTCATCCCGAGCCAGACGCCGGCGAAGTAGCTCGCCGCTGCGACGACGCTGTTCAGCGCTGTTCCCCACACGATGTCGATGAGGGAGACCTGCCAGGCCCATCCCTTGAGCGTGGCCAGATTGGTGAGGTCGTACGTGCCGTAGGCCAGCGCGCCAAAGATCGCCGCGCGCCACACAGCACCCCACACGTCCCCGCTCTGGAGCGCGGGGACCACGGCAAGGGCAAGTATGCCGACCACGTAGAACAGGTAGAAGGCGGCCGCAACGGGCAGATTCGGCCGCTCGAGCAACAGGTCCCCGATGTATGGGCTGTAGATGCGGCTCGTGGCCGTCGAGAGCCACACGAAGTCAATCGCGAAGAAGACCGCCGTCGTGATCAGGTACAGGTATACGAGCTTCGATACAGGCACGGCCGACCTCCGGTCCATGGACATGCGCGCGGCGGCTCCGCGTCACCGATATGCCAGATTGTTCCCCATCGCACCGCGCCAAGCGTTCCCGGGAAGAATCCAGGGGAGTCGCTTCTGGGGAAGGAGCCGCAGATGGCCGAGGACCGGCCCGTGGACACCGCCGATGAGGTCGAAAGGTTACGCGCCGAGAACGCCGCGTTGCGCGAGTACATGGCGCGTGCGGGCGCCGACGCGACCCAGCGACAGCGCACGGTGATCTCCGCCATGCTCGCAACGCTTGCGGCGGTGTGCGTTGTGGCGGCCGTCCCGCTCGTGTGGTTCGGTGCGACCATGCTCGACACCGACCGGTATGTCGAGGCGGTCGCCCCACTTGCCGATGACCCCCAGGTCCGCGAGGCGGCTGCCGATGTCGTCGCCGACGAGGTCCTTGCGCGCGTTGACGTCGAAACGGCACTCGAGGGAGTGTTGCCCGAGGTCCTGTACCCGGTCATCCCCACGGTCGCGGAGGCGTTCGGCGGCGTCGTGGAGCAGATCTCGAGCAGCAGTATCGAGTCCGACGCATTCTCGCGGCTGTGGACCGCCGGCCACCGCGAATTCCACCGCGCCCTCGTGGCAGAGTACCTGGGCTGGCTGCGCGAGGCTTCGTGGGTGCTGCTTGCAGTGGCGATCGGCCTGTTCGGCGCGGGCGTAGCCGTTTCGCCGCAGCGGGCGGCGACGTTGGCCTGGGGTGCCGCGGCGGTTGCCGCGGGCAGCGCGTTGACCGTCGGGTTCGTGACAGCGGTCCGCGGCGGGCTTGAGACTGCCGCAGCGACCGCGGCGGGCCAGCACGCGATCCGCTCGATGTTCTCCGCGCTCACGGGCTCTTTGTTGACGGCGGTCTGGTCGGTGTTCGGCGTGGCGCTCGTGGTGTCCGGTATCGCGTTCGCGGCTATGGCGCTTCGCAGGCGAGCGGCCTGAAAGCGCTCGAGGCGGCCTGAGGCGCGCATTGCTGTCCACATCGGCCCCCGGTATACTCGCCTGTGCGCTCCGCGCGGCTCGAGAGCTAGGGGAGCATCACACGGAGAGTTGCCCGAGAGGCTGAAGGGGCACGACTGGAAATCGTGTGTGCCGGCTTGAACCGGTACCCAGGGTTCGAATCCCTGACTCTCCGCCAGCGACGATCGCGAGGTGCCCACAATCGGGCGCCTCGTTTCTTCTTCCAGCCTATTTCGCTGTTCGAGACTGCCTGTCCGGGCATGCTAACTGCTACGGTGTGAGCACACATTTCGCGATGGCGGGACTTCCGTGGGCCGGTCCGACCGTACGAGCCGCATGCAATGGCTTCGGCGAGCGACGCAATACACCTCGCTTGCCGCCTTCGTGCTGCTCGTCGTCGTGGCTCCGTGGATGGATTGGGGGCTTCTGCCCTCGCAACTGTTCTCGCGACTCGACCCGCTCGTAGGGCTCACGGCGGTGCTGGCCTCGCGCACGCTGATGGCGTACGCCGCCTTGGGACTTCTCACGGTGGGGTTGACTCTGGCGTTCGGACGGGCGTGGTGCGGGTGGCTCTGCCCCCTTGGCACCATGCTCGACGTCGCACCCGCGCGCTCGCGCAAAGGGTCGAGGCGCCTTGCCGACTGGCTGCGTCACGGCAAGTACGTCACTCTCGCCCTGGTCGTAGGTGCGGCGGCGGTGGGCACATTGGCGCTGATGGTCCTTGACCCGATCACCATCGTCATGCGCCCGCTGCAGGAACTGGCGATGCCCTTCGTCGGCAGCGACGCGGTCGGGATAAGCGTCGGTGGCTACCTGTCGCGCGACGCGATCGGGCTTGTCGCATACCTGTCGGTGGTACCGCTCGCGATCGTGCTGCTCCTGAACGCCGTGGCCCGACGGTTCTGGTGCCGCTCGTTGTGCCCCCTGGGCGGCATGCTCTCTCTGCTGTCCACCGCCGCGCTGGTACGTAGGCAGGTGGACCAGCAGGCCTGCACCAAGTGCGGCACGTGCGCGCGGGAGTGTCCGACCTCGGCCATCATGCCGAAGAAAGGCTTTGCATCGGCCCCCACTGAATGCGTCACCTGCCAGCGGTGTGTCGATGTGTGCCCCGAGTCCGCGATCTCATTCGGGGTCGTCAGTGACCTGAAGCCCGTCCATGCCCCGGACCGACGCGAGGCGCTGGCGACGCTCGGAGCGACGGGTGTCTCCCTCGCAGTGGTGCTCATGGCGCCGAAGGCCGCTTCGGCTGCCGAGATCCTTCGGCCGCCAAGCACCGACGAGGCCCGCCTGGCGGAGCGCTGCGTGCGCTGCGGGGCATGCTATGCGGCATGCCCGACCGGGGCATTACGCCCCAGTACGTCACTGATGAGCGAGTCGGGGCTATGGACTCCGATGCTGGACGAGCGGCCGCCGCATTGCACCTGGAACTGCAACCTGTGCGCAACGGTGTGTCCCACCGACGCGCTGCACATCCCGACGGCCGAGGAAGCCGACGCACTCGGCCTTGACGCCGTTGCGTGGGTCGACCGGCAGCGCTGCATGTCGTGGGCCCGCGGCAAGGACTGTCTCAGGTGTTCGACCGTGTGCCCGATAGCCGGCGCGCTCACGTCCGTGAAGACGCGCGCGGTCACGCCTTTCGGCATTCGGGAGGCCAAAGCCCCCGTCGTGGTGCCGGACCTGTGCATCGCGTGCGGCTTGTGTTCGACGGTGTGCCCGATCAGCCCGCCGGCGATCCACGTCACAAGATGACGTCTTCGGACTTGGATGCGCCCTTCAGCACCTCAAGCGCCTTCTCGTCATCGTCGGTCTCGAAGATGATCGTTGCTTTGCCCTCGGCAGCAGCGGCAGACCCGTACACGTGGTTGATGTGGACGCCCACCTCGGTGAGTCTGCGCGCAGCTGCGTCCAGTGTGCCCGGCCGGTGCTGCAAATCGACCGCGACGGCGGAGCGGCTGTGCACCTCGGCCTTCATATCGAGCAGCGCTGCCTTGGCCGCCTCGGCCTGATCGGTCGTGAACTGCACCGTGCCGGTGTCGTTGCTTGTCCACGCCACGATCGCAAGGATGTTGACGTTCGCCGCCGCCAGTGCGTTAGTCACCTGGGCTAGAAGCCCGGTGGCGTCCGGCAGTTTAGCGCTGACTTCCGTGACCATGTGTGCCTTCATAAGGCCCCCCTTTCGTCGCCGAAGAGCACTCCCCGGCGATTCGGCTCCGTGGTCTGTTTACCCGCTGGGGAGCGGCTGTCCCGGGTTCGCGACGAGTTGTGCAACGAGAAGGGTCGATTGGTGCGCGATTCCATGTTGACCTGGCTCTTGTCCAGTTTCTGGCTCAAGCGGGGAAGATACCTAACTAGTGGGCGGGCCCGAGCAGGAGTGGCCCGATGGACTGGGAGGGATGTGTTGCCGCATGAAGAGATGGCATGCACTCCTCCTGATGAGCGTGCTGGCGATCGCCCTGTTGGCGGTCTCGGCGTGTGGTACTCAGGAGGACACGACCGACGGCGGGGACGGGGACGGTGAGGAGATCGGCTCGGTTTCTGTCATGGGCGTCTGGGGCGAAGGTGAACTCGAGGCGTTCCAAGAGGTAGCCGCAGGATGGGAAGAAGAGTCCGGCGGGACCATGGAGTTCGAAGGCACGCGTGACCTCTCCGCGATTCTTCGCGCCAGGGTCTCTGGTGGGAATCCACCTGACTTGGCGATTCTGCCCAACCCCGCCTTGCTGCAGGACTTCGCGTCCTCAGGTGATCTGATGCCGATCGACGACGTGGTGGATCTCGAAGGCAGCTACGCGCAGACGTGGATCGACCTCGGAAGCGCTGATGGCGCGCTGTACGGCATGTTCATCAAGGCGTCCACAAAGAGTACCGTGTGGTACGACCCCACCGAGTTCGAGGCAGCCGGCTACGAGGTCCCCGAGACGTGGGACGAGCTGATGGCGCTGTCCGACCAGATGTTGGACGACGGCCTGGCTCCGTGGTCGATCGGTCTGGAGAGTGGTGGAGCAAGCGGGTGGCCGGCCACCGACTGGATCCAGGAGATCTACCTGACCGAGTCGGGTCCGGACATGTACGACCAGTGGGTCAACCACGAGATCCCGTGGACCGACCCGTCCGTCAAGTCCGCATGGGAGCGGTTCGGAGAGGTCGCCTTCACTGAAGGGTACGTTCCGGGCGGCGTGGACGCGATGCTCGCGACTCCGTTCGCCGACGCGTCGTTCCTGCCGTTCGAGGACCCACCTCAGGCCGGCATGTTCTTCCTCGGCTCGTTCACGCAAGGGTTCATTGCTGAGCAATTCCCGGATCAAGTCGCCGGTACCGACTACGACTTCTTCAAGTTCGTTGAGATCAACGAGCCGGGTACCGTGACCGGTGGCGCCGATGTGATCGTTATGTTCAACGACACCCCCGCCACGCGTTCGCTTCTGGAGTACCTGGCCGAGGGCGAGAACTGGACGTCGTGGGCTGAGGCCGGCGGGTTCGCCTCGCCGAACCAGGGTCTCGACCCGGCTTCGTATCCGGACGACCTGGCGCGCAACGCTGCCGCGCAGCTGACGGATTCTGAGATCTTCAGGTTCGACGCGGACGACTTGATGCCGTCCGAGCTGCAGACCGCGTACCTCCAAGGCGTGCTCGACTACCTGCAGAACCCAGACAACCTCGACCAGGTCCTTGCCGACATCGAGACTGTAGCCGCGACCGCGTACGAGTAGGTATCGCTACGGCTGGGGACGGCCTGAGGGCCGTCCCCAGTCTCCTTCGGTGTGGGGACGATGCGACGCAACCGCCTCATAGCCTTGCTGTACCTGGCACCGGCCGGACTGCTTCTGAGCATGTTCCTGGTCTATCCGGTGCTCAATACCATCTACCTGAGCTTCCTCGACAACGACTCTGAGCAGTTCGTTGGGTGGGACAACTACGTCTACCTGTTCACGAGTCCAGCCACTCTCGTCGTGTTCCGGAACAACATCTTGTGGCTGGTGCTCTTCACCGGGGCGTGTCTCGTGATCGGGTTGTTGATGGCTGTTCTCGCGAACCAGGTGCGCTACGAGGCTCTCGCGAAGGCCATCATCTTCGTGCCCATGGCGGTCTCGTTCACGGCAGCCGGTGTGATCTGGCGGTTCATGTACATCTACCGGGCGCCGCAATTCGGCCAAACCGGGGTGATGAACGCTCTGCTGGACGTGTTGGGTTTCGATCCGATTCCTTGGATATCCAACACGAGCGTCAACAACTACGCGCTGATCGCCGCGGGCATCTGGATGTGGACCGGCTTTGCGCTGGTCGTGGTGTCGGCCGGCCTCAAGGGGATCCCCAGCGAGGTCATCGAGGCGGCACGGATCGACGGCGCGAACGAGCGGCAGATCTTCTGGTACGTGATCCTGCCGATGCTCAAGTCGGTGCTGGTCGTTGTCGCGGTGACGCTGGTGATCAACTCGCTCAAAGTGTTCGACCTCGTGTACGTGATGACGTTCGGCAACTATGACACCGACGTGCTGGCCAACCGCATGTTCAAAGAGATGTTCACGTTCGGCAACTTTGGTCGTGCAAGCGCGGTCGCTGTTGTGCTGCTCCTGGCGATCATCCCGATGATGGCGGTCAACATCCGGCGATTCAGGCGGGGAGAGTGACATGACCGAGCACGCGGCGGCAGTCAAGCAAGACACACTCGGCGCTCGGATCGTCCGTGTATTGGGCCGAGGACCCCTGCACGTCGCGCTCATCGCCATTTGCCTGGCGTGGATGGTGCCGACGCTCGGCCTCTTCGTCAGCTCGTTCCGGCCGGCGGCGGCCATCGCGACGACCGGGTGGTGGACCGCCTTCACCACGCCGTTCGAGTTCACGCTGGAGAACTACCAGCAGGTCTTGACGACCCAAGGCATGGGGCGGAGTTTCCTGAACAGCGTCATGATCGCACTCCCGGCGACCGCCATCACCATAGTCGTCGCTGCCCTGGCGGCGTACGCTTTCTCCTGGATCGAATTCCCCGGACGGGACTGGCTATTCCTGGTCGTCATCGGCCTGCTCGTAGTGCCTCTCCAACTCACCCTCATCCCGGTGCTCCGCATATTCGCGGCTCTCGGCTGGACAGGCTCGTTCTTCGCGATCTGGTTGGCGCACACGGCGTACGGCTTGCCCTTTGCCGTCTTTCTGTTACGCAATTTCTTCGTCGCTTTGCCCAAGGACCTGCTCGAATCGGCGTTCCTGGACGGCGCTAGCCACTTTACGGCGTTTCGGCGCATCGTGATGCCGTTGTCGGTCCCCGCCCTCGCGGCCCTGGGCATCTTCCAGTTCCTGTGGCTGTGGAACGACCTGCTCGTTGCCTTGGTGTACTTGGGTGGAGTCAGGAGCGTGGCGCCCATGACGGTCACGATCTCGAATCTTGTGAACTCCTTCGGCAGTTCGTGGCACTTGCTCACCTCGGCGGCCTTCATCTCGATGATCCTGCCGCTGGTGATCTTCTTCGCTTTGCAGCGCTACTTCGTCGAGGGCATCCTCGCCGGTGCCGTGAAGGGATAGGGACGATGGCTCGCGTTCTCTACGACCACGTGTGGAAGCGTTTCGACGAGGTCGAGGCGCTCAAGGATTTCAACCTCGAGATCGAGGACAAGGAGTTCCTTGTGCTCGTCGGTCCTTCGGGATGCGGAAAGTCGACCGCCCTGCGCCTGCTTGCCGGCCTCGACAGCATCAGCGAAGGCGATGTCTACATCGGAGACCGCAAGGTCAACCACGTCCCGGCCAAGGACCGCGACATCGCGATGGTGTTCCAGTCCTATGCGCTGTACCCGCACATGACGATCTACGGCAACATCGCGTTCGGCCTGAAGCTGCGCAAGGTGCCCAAGGAGGAGATCGACAGGCGCGTGAAGGAGGCGGCCGAGATCCTGGGCGTGGAGGCGCTGCTGGACCGCAAGCCGGGCCAGTTGTCCGGTGGCCAACGACAGCGTATCGCGCTTGGTCGAGCGATCGTCCGTGAGCCACAGGTCTTCCTGCTCGACGAGCCGCTGTCCAACCTCGATGCCAAGCTGCGGGTGAACACTCGTGCCGAGATCAGCAAGCTGCACAAGCGGCTCGGCACCACGTTCGTGTACGTGACGCATGACCAGACCGAGGCCATGACGATGGCGGACCGCATCGCCGTGATGAGCGCCGGCGTGATCCAGCAGGTCGGCACCCCGCAGGCACTCTACGACGACCCGGTCAATGTGTTCGTGGCCGGATTCATCGGGTCTCCGGCAATGAACTTCTTCACGGCGCTGATCGAGGCTACCGACGGGGACCTGGAGCTCAAGGGAGGGACCTTCAAGCTGGCCGTGCCGAAGGACCGAGCACCGGCGTTGGCCTCACTTGTGGGCAGGGAGATGCTGTTCGGTATCCGTCCCGAGAACATCCACGACAAGGACTTCGTGCCAAAGGACATCCACGCAGCTTCCATCGAGGTGAGCGTCGACGTCACCGAACTCATGGGCAACGAGATCTTCCTGCACACGCTCGTGGGCGAGGAGAAGCTGCTTGCCCGGGTCGATCCCCGCAGTCAGGCCAAGGCGGGGGACACGCTCGAAGTGATGGTCGATCTCGAGCGGATGCACGTGTTCGATCCAGAAACCCGCGAAGCGGTCACCACAGCGCGACGAAGGGACGAGTAGGGGCTGCATGTCGGACCGTCCCGACATGCCCCAGGCTCGACCGGAGTGCCGGTTCGGGCCAGAGACGACTCTAGGCTCTAGGGGGGAATGTCACGATGCCTGATTTCGGCCATCCGTTCGCCGGTCTTGCCGCTGATCGCACGGTGACGCACGAGGAACTCGTCCGAGCGATACGCTTTTCGATCGCCGCTGAGTACGAGGCCATCCAGCTGTACATGCAGCTGGCCGAGTCCACGGACAACGATCTCGCCAAGACTGTACTGCGTGACATCGCCGACGAGGAGCGAGTGCATGCCGGCGAGTTTCTTCGGCTGTTGCACGAGCTCGCTCCCGAAGAAGCAGGATTCTACGAAGAGGGGGCCAAAGAGGTCGAGGAGATGATCGAGGAAGGCTAGAGGGGCGGGTGAGGCTCGCATCATCGACCTCGAGCAGGCACTGGAGGAGCAGCGCGACCTCGATGAGCTGTGCGCGAAGCGCGCGGACTTCGAGTCGGTGGAGACGTTCGTACACAACGAGGGCTACGGATTCGCGCGCATCCTGAAGGAGTACTCCGGCTATCCGGCCGACCAGCCGATCTACGCCGTGATTCCGCACGGCGTGTATCTCAACGCTACGGTCATGCTCCCGCACGAGCGAGACTCCGGGATGCCTGCTGTGCTGAACTATCCTGCGTTTCGTGCCGGGGTTTGGCAACGCGAGTCCGACAAGGAGGTCATCCCGTCGGCTAGCCCGTTCTTGTACGCCCTCGCCATGTTCCGCGAGCGGTTCGGAACCGCTCCTAAACGGGAGGGCACGCTGTTCTTTCCCGCGCACACGGTGGCGAGGATAAGGGCGCACGCACACTGGGACGAAGTGGCCGAGGAGCTGCTTGCACTCGACGAGCGGTTTCAGCCAGTCACCGTGTGCGCGTACTACGCCGACTACTGGCAGGGGCTGCACGAGCCGTTCCGGCACCGGGGTATGCAGATCGTGTCGGCCGGCAACCACGCGGACCCACAGTTCACGTACCGCTGGCTGCACCTGGTGTCGCGCCACGAGTATGTCGCGTCGAACGGAGTCGGTAGCGCGGTCCTCTACGCAGCCAAGACCGGGGTGCCGGCGTTCCTAACACGTGAATTGGTGCGATACGTGCCCGACCACGCGATGTATGCGCTGCAGCGGCAGCGCGACAACACGCAAGCTGTGCAGACCAAGCAGCACCTCGTGTCGCTGTTCCGGGCCGATGTGGACGCGCCGCCGCTGGAACGTGCCCAGACCGTGGACTACCTGCTGGGTGCGGAGAACTTCAAGTCGCCTCAGGACCTGCGTGCCGATCTCGAGCACGCGGCGAGTCTTGCTCGCTGAGGGCGGGGCCCGTCACGCCCTATGGCCGCGTCACGCCCCGCAGACCGTGCCCCACCCTATGGCCGCGTCACCAGTCGATCAGGCGGCGCTCGCCCTCCAAGGACCGCACGTGCGTGGCATCCTGGACTGCTTCCAGGCACCCACGGTACGTGCCGTCACCGTCGCGCAGCGCAATGTAGCGGATATGGACGAAACGGCCCGACAGCTCGATCCAGAACTCGGCCATGTCCCGGCGCCCGGCCTTGAACTGCTCGAGAATCTGCTCGACCTTGTCCACGCTCTTGGGCGGGTGGCAGTTGCGCACCTCTCTGCCTATGACCGCCGGGCTGCGGGGGAACACCCTGTCGCCCTCGGAGTAGAACGCGACCCGGTCGTTCTCGTCGACGTAGGTCAGGTCGATAGGGATGTTGCGGAAGAGCAGGTCGAGCTGGCCGAGGGTGAGACGCCCCGTGGTGACCGGGAGTCCCGGCTCGCCGTGCGGCTCCGCGGTTGCCCCGCGACCGGCCTGTCCGGCCGGCTCAGCGGAGCCCGAAGCGCACGCGCCGTCTGCGTGCCACACACCCGGCGGCTCGATCCAGGCGTACCCGATATCGGCATCACCCTCCGAGATGTGCTGCCATTCCTCGGCAGAGAGGGTCTCGAGCGCTGTGGGGAACAGAATGCGCTCTTCCTTGTAGATCATATCTTCGACCTTGAGCAGGAGCGTGGACAGCTCGTGGGCGACCTGCTGGGCGGCCGAAGGGTCGGCAGCGTGGGCGCGAGCATCCTTGAGCTCGGCTCGCAGCTCGTCGTGGATTCCCCACATGACCTTCGTGGGACCTTCGACGCCGTGCGCCTCGAGAGCAGGGAACAGCTGGTTCTCCTTGCGGGTGTAGTGCGTCTCGACCGCCGCGAGACGCTCCAGGCCGCGGGCGACTTCCGCGCGCTGTTCGTCGGCCGGCTCGCCGGTGTTCACTCGCTCGGCAAGCTCGGTCAAGTCTTGCCGAAGACCGTCGACGATCTGGCGTGCCTTCTCGTTCTCGCGTACGTATGCTGCGACCGGGTGAGAAGGGTCTACGTCCAGCGTGGGTTGGCCCTCGAGAGCATCTTTGAACACCGTGACGTGTACGTCGCACAGCCGCTGGACCTCTGAGACCGGCATGCCGTCAGCGATCAGCGCTTGCTCCATCGCCGCGATCTCGGCCGAGTCGACATCGGCGGCAAGCTCGTCGAAGGCCGCCTTGACCTCCTCGACCGATGCGCCGTCGTGCAGCCGGCGGATGATGGTCTTGAGCGTTTCTTGGCGCTGCGCACGCTTCTCGGGGTCGGCCGGCCGGCCGCCCCCGGTGCCCGACTCCGGGGCCGCGATCTCGTGCTCGGCGATACGCGTGCGGATGTGGTCGAGGAGCTGGTCGACCGGGACGCCGGCCATCGACGCCGCAGCTTCAAGCGTGGCGGCTCGCGCGACGGTGGCATACAGGACCGGGTCGGTCAGTTTCTCGAACGCCGGCGCGTAGCTGATGAGCCATTCGCGCAGGTAGGGATAGCGCTCGAGTAGCTGCCTCACGGTCGTGGACTCGGTGACGCTCATGGACGGCCTCCTCGGTCGGGGTCATGTTGTGGGTATACCCCTGACTCCGCCAAGGAATGCCGTAGCGCTCATCGCTACTCGCACCAGACGCGCACGTGCTCGCCGTCCGCGGTGTCCACGTTGACCTCCATCTCCCGCAGACTCATGACGATCTCGTCGATGTCCTCGGGCTTGAGGTTGTTGAAGTCGATCGACATGCCGTGCTCGCCCATCGAGTCGTTGATCTGGTCCATGGCCTGCGGAGGGATCAGCGAGGTGAGCTTCAGACCCGCGCGCAGCAGCCCCAGCGGCACTTTCACGTCGACGGTGTCCTTGCCGGTCACCTTCACGTACAGGAACTTGGGCATCCCCAACGCCTGCCCGGGCTCGGTCGTTGCGGTAGCTGTTGTCGGCTGCGGCTGCGCAGTCGTGCCCAGCGCGTCGAGCAGCGTATCGGCTTCCGCCGCCGTGATCTTGCCCTCGGCGAGCATGCCGAGGACCCGTTTCCTGTCTTCACTCATGTCTGTCCACTTCCCTTCAGTAGATGTTGACGTCGACTAGGCTCGAGTCGGAGCGCCGAACGTATGCGCGGGTGCCCCGGACTTCGGCCAGTACATTCATGCAGCGCAGGATGAGCATCGTGTGGTGGTGGTACCGCGCGCCGGCGGCCCACAGAGCCACATCGACTGTCATGCTCACTAGAAGCGCGAAGCCGATCAGGACCAGCATCACCGGCCACAGCAAGAAGAACGGGAGCCAGATGCGGAAACCGCGGGACTCGGGCTCACGGACACGCACGTCTATCGCAAACGGCGGCAGGATCATCATCGTTATCCCCTGAGCCTCTCCGCCGCCTCCTGGACCGTGATCTCGCCGCGGTCGAGCATCTCGAGCGCGTCGTCGCGCTCCGTTTGCGGCTCGATGTCGACCTGCACGAGCTGCAACTGTTCGGCAATCCGATTGAGCCGGTTCTTGATGGTGGGGTAGCTCACGCCGAACGCCTTCTCCATATGCTTGATGGAACCGTGCGCTCGGACGAACTCGCCCACGAAGACCTGGTCTTCGTAGCGCAGCCCGGCGAGCAGCGGAAGCTCGAACTCGCCTTCGATGCGCACCTCGCTTTCCTGAAGCCTGACGCCGGTGACCACGAACGCGCGCTCGCCGGTCAAATCGGTCAGGTGATGCCACTCCTGTGCCATGCGGTCACCTCCGAGGTTGATTTGCGCACCCATACTGCACCCGCGAGTTAAGAAAGTCAAGCCCGTGCTTAAGAAAATCAATACCACGCGCAAACGCGAGCAGGGCCGAGGAATGCAGCAGCGCAAGCCGGGGTGAGGCTGTGTCGTGTGGCGGCCGGAGTCAGCCTCGGAAAAGGGCGACCGCCGCAGACACAGCGAGTGCCGCGAGTGCCACTGCTATGGCGAACAGATCGGCGTGGCGATATCGCATCGGCGTCCCCTTAGACCAGTCCGAAGCGTTCGTAGTGCAGGCGCTTGCGTGGCACCGAGAGTCCGATGAGCGAGCGCTCGACGGCGTCGGTCATCGCGGGTGGGCCACAGATGAAATACTCGTGGCGGGCCGGGTCGCCGAGCACGCGCGCCAGGACCTCTGGCGTGATGAAGCCCCGCTCGCCGTTCCAGTCCGTCGGGGCCTTCTCGAGCACGTAGGTGATCTGCAGTTCGAGCGTCTCTGCGAGGCGATCGAGCTCGTCGGCAAAGGCGAGGTCTTCGAGCGTGGTGGCGCCGTAGACGAGAAGCGTCGGCGTGGTGCTGCCGCGCAGCGCCGCGGTCCGCAGTTGACTCATCACCGGTGTGATTCCCACGCCGCCGGCGATGAACGCGTAGCTCGCTGCGGGATAGCGGTCCGTGGTGAACGCCCCGAACGGCCCGTCGACGTAGACCACGTCGCCGGGCTTCGTCTCTCCGATGGTCGCCGTGAAATCACCGAGCTCCTTCACGGTGATGTCGAAACCGCCGTCACCCTCAAGGGGGCTCGAGGAGAATGAGAACGGATGCTCCTCGAACGAAAAGGAGGACAGGCCGATCTGGAACCAGGCGAATTGTCCGGGGCGGAAGCGCAGGCCGCGGTGGCCATCGGGTCTGACCGACAGCGTCCACGTGTCGGGCGTTTCGGCACGCACCTCCGCTACCCGATAGGGGTGCCGCCGCTTGAGCAGCGGCTTGGCGAGATGCGCATAGCCCAGAAGCGCGGCCCACGTGCCGACGTAGATGACGAAGGCCGGTATCTTCCAGCTCACGGTGTAGATCCCGGCGATGGCGATGTGCAGCGACGCAAACAGTAGAATGCCGCTCGAGAAAGCGTTGTGCCAGACCCGCCACGTCTCGTACTGGAGGCCGAAACGTTCGCGCCAAAGCGACGTAGCCACGATCGCACCCGCGAGCACGACGGCTGCCACCGCGAACCGCGCGCGCCACGGCGCGGTGAATACGTTGAGCAGCTCGATGCGCGAGGGCGTCACCACGATCAGCAGGAGCGGATGCGCCACCACCAGCCCAAGCGCAAGCAGCGCGATCCGGCGGTGGAAGTGGAGCACGGCGTCGATGCCGTACGGCGCCTTGAGCCGCCCGAGCCGAGCAGACAATACGAACTGCATGGCGAAGATTCCGATTGCCACAAACCCGAGTGCTACAGCGAATTCCCGCAACGGCTCGCGACCGGGGCCTGCGGGTGATAGCAGCATCAGCAACAGCGGGGCGAAAGCGAGAAGCAGGTACAGCATCATGCCGAGTGCGGCGCGCATTCGGTAGGCGACTCGTCCGTTCGTTCCGTCCACGCGGAGCCCTTCGTGCCGTCGGGTTGTTCGTGTAGTGGATACCCGCTCGACGACAGGCGAGCCGCAGCCGGTGAAATGGGGGGCGGGCGGCGTCCGCCGAGCAGGACGGACCACGTCGGCCAACGGCCGGGCGACAGAGATCTAGGCGGATGCGGCTCTCGGGGCTGAGAACCGTCGGCCTCCCAGCAATGCCTTCGACAGGAAGTCGCTTCTGCTCGCGAGATACGCGAGACCGAAGGAGAGGGCGAGCAGCGCCACGAATCGCGCGAGCGTATCCGCCAGGGACCTCGCCACGAATAGGTCGGGCAGGGCTGCCATAAGGAAACCGTGGAAGCCGAAGACTCCGAGAGAGAGCAGGCCAAGGGATGCGAACAAGCCGAGCGCCGCACCCCTCAAGAGGCGAGCGGTACCCAGAAGCGCGACGCAGGCGAAGGCAGCGGCGAACATACGCAGGGGTAGGACCAGCAGCGGGTGCGGGGGCATCAGCGAACCTACCCACAGTGGCAGCGGGGCCAGCGAGAGCGTGGCCGTTGCAGTGACACCGAACCCGAGCAGCGCCCAGAGTGTTGTCCACGGTCCCACACGGTCGACCAGTCCGAATCGGCGGACCGTCATACCCAGGACCAGGTAGGGCAGGATCACCCCGACGGTTCGCAGTCCGCTGAGGGCGGGTATGTAGCGCCATGTGAAGCCGAGCACAATCGCAGCCAGCACGATAGCCCAAGGCCAGCGCCTTAGAATCGCGACGACGGCGAAGCTCGCGAACAGCGCCCACAGGAACCACAACTGGGTGCCACCGTTAAGTACGCCGATCACACCCGAAGGGTAACCTGCGAATTCGCGCACGACGTGCGGCCACGCGGTGACGGCACCAAGCGCAAGCCAAGAGACGAGGGGAATCAGGAGAGTCGAGGCCTTGCGCGTCAAGTCCACCCGCGTGGTGAGATAGCCCGAGACGAACGCGAATACTTGTACGTTGAACAGGTAGAGTACGGCCTGGATCGCGAGGCGCGTGCCGTCCTGTCCGGCAGGAACCTGTGCCTCAGCGACCACATGCGAAAGGACGACGCTCACGATTGCGAGGCCGCGCAAGGCATCGATGTTTCTGTCTCGGGCGATCTTGACTTGCGATCCTTCCGGTGCGGCTCCGGCGTCATGAGTGGCCGATAATCTCAAACGACCTGGCTGCAAGCAAGGAACGTTCCGGGTCATGGCGCTGCGTTTCTTCCTACAAGGCGGCGACCGACGTCCAACCCCGTAGTGATGCGGCTGTGTTGGAGGTCACTCGCGCGCGCTCTGTTCTGCGGGCTGGCGGGCGCATGAGTTAATATTTACGTGACTTAATGCAACCTGCTATTCGCCCCTAACGAGAATCGACTGGTCACCTTGAACGTCTTGTCACGGCATGTGACTCGGAGAGCATACAGCAGGAAGCGCGTCGGCCTGGTGGTGGCCGGGCTCGTCAGTGTCTGTGTGCTGTCCTTGTATTGGGCTGACTCAGCAGCAGCTTCGGAGAACCCCCACGGCGGCTACGGCATCCTGACAGCAAGATGCCTGCTGTGTCACGACCTTCATGACGGCGGGCTTGAGGAAGCGTTGCTCGCACGTGAGACGCTTGTCGAATTGTGCTACGCGTGCCACGACGGGACCGGGAGCCTGTACGACATCCAGTCGAGCTTCGAGGTCACCGGCGCGGGGGCTTCGCGTCACCCGGTGCCCGAGTCTGTCCTGGACTGTGCGGACTGCCACACGCCGCACGAAGGTCCCGCTGAGGGCAATCTGATGTCGTTGTCCGCTGGAGACACCGGCGCATCGACCGGCACCGACGTATGCGCGGCGTGTCATGGGCCCGCATCGGCCTTGCCCGGCGGCGATGTCGCCACGGCCATCGGCGGTTCACCCCACGACACGGCGGTCGTATCCGACAGCGCGGTCGGGATCAGCTGCGAGGGCTGCCACGAGGTGCACGGTTCGACCAACGAGTCGTTGCTGCGCTCCGTGCTCACGCGTGCGGACAGCTCAACGGTGGAGGTCGGGAGCACCGACGCCTTGTGCCTCGGCTGTCACACGGACGCGTCTTCGGCCTATCCGGGCGCGAACGTGGCGTCTGCGTCTCCGCACTCGGTCGTGACCTCGTCGGCCAAGGCGGCCACTACGTATCCTGCCTCCGGCGCCGAGGCCGGCGAGTGCGTCAACTGCCACGAGCCGCACGGCACCCCCGGTGAGCAGGACTACCTGCGCGCGTCGAAGGACGACCTGTGCTACGACTGCCACGATGCGGAAGGGGTCGTCCGTCCGGCGGGCTACTCGTACGACGGCGTCGCGGCGATGGGCTCCTCGGCACACTCGGTCATCGAGACGGGACTGGCGGCATCGTCGGTGTCCTATGGAAGCGGCAACTTCCAGGTCTGGGAGAGCACCGTTCAACCGACACCGTCGGCTCCGGGCACGCCGGTCTCCGCCGCACGGCTGGAAGGTCTTCGAAGCATCGACGGAGCCTACCTCTCCACGCGTTTGGCTGTGGCTACCGGCGATTATGACTACCAGACGTATCGCTTCCAGGCTGCCGACGCGGCCGAGGATGTCCGCGACGTCACCTTGCGGTGGAAGGGTTACGGCGAGGAAGTGAGCGGTAATCCGGTCGCGCTCTCGGTGTGGGACTGGACGGCTGCGAGCGGTGCCGGCGCGTGGCAGCAGATCGCGTCGCAACAGATGACCAACGACACAACGCTCGAGCTCACGCTCGACGCTGCACGCCACGTGAACGTGGACAACCAAGTCTTCGTGATGGCCAAGGCGCGCAACCAAAACGATGCCACGATCACCTCGGGACCGACGCTCACGCGCCTTTCGGACTCTTCGATTCGCGTGTACTGGACAACCAGCGGCCTGACGGACGGCTGGGTGGAGTACGGGCCGACGCCCGCGTATGGCTCGGTTGTGGGGTCTGCGACCAGGTCGACGGGGCACAGTGTCGCGCTGTCGGGTCTGTTGCCCGGCGTGTACCACTACCGCGTGACATCCGAGAGCCGTGACGGAGAGTCCGTCGCCACGCAAGACGCCCGATTCGGAATGCCGTCCGCCGCGACGACGCCGGTGCCCGACTACCCTGGTGCGACCTCGGCCTCCATCACCTTCCAGTGGACGACGCCCGTCGAGAGCCGCAGGCCGTTCGACTACCGGGTGCTTATACAGCGGTGGAGCTGGACGACCTGGACGTACGAGCCGTACCACACTAGCGCGTGGCTGACGGACGTGAACTCATACGCGTACACGCTGCCCGGCGGCTACTGGTACCAGTGGACGGTAGACGCGCGGGACTTCGAAGCCGTGTCGTTCGGATATCCGGCGTTCGACGAGTTCGAGGTCGGTGATGGCGGTACGGGCTCTTGCCCGATGCTTTTCACCAATACCGCCGACGGCGTGCGGATGGAATCGGACCTCCTTGGCGCCGGCAAGCTCGGTCTGGAGACCAAGAACGGCTACATATCTCCTGAACCGCAAGAGGTGTACGTACTCAAGCATGAGCCCGCTGATATCGACGGCGCTTGGGACCTGCGGTTCGTCGAAGAGCGCTACGAGGCCGACTACCTCGATCAGGCCGGCCTCTACGTGGTGGACTTGCCGAAGAACGTCGAACTGTACGCCGAGAAGCCGCAGGCGGACGGCGTTTGGAGCGGCGCCATCGAGCCCGCGCTTCACACGATCTCTGACGCGGCGGCGACGCCGCCGGGCATCACGCATATCCAGACCGGCGATGACGTGACCGGTCTCGTGTCGGCTAACGAGGATGAGCACCTCGTCTTGAACGACGACCGCAACCTCGAGTTCCAGTATCAGACGCTGGAATTCGATCTCGGCGACATACACGACGCCCCCCAGGTGAAGGTCGTCATGGATGCGATGAGCGTGTTCCCCGACACGGCCGAGGGAACCGCACGCTCCGCGACATTCGGACCGCGCACCAAGCTCGAGGTCCAGGATGCCGAAGGGAGGTGGGTCGCCGTCCCGAGTTCGAAGGCAGTCTTGCCCAAGCCACCGGAGTTCAGTCGGCCTTACGCCTTCGACATCAGCGATATCTGGATCAGCGACAGCCGAAAGGTGCGGTTCACATTCCTGTTCAAGACCTACGTGGATTGGATCGCGGTCGACACCACTGAAGACATGCAGCTGGAGCTCAAGCCCGCATCGCTGCTCTCGGCGGAGCTGCGCCAGCGTGGCATGGATCCCCGGACTAGCGACGGAGAGATCTTCGGCTACGAATACGGCGAGCCGACCGGTGTCACCAGGTACTTCGCCGGGGCGCACACGCGCTTCGGCGACGTGGCGCCGCTACTGGGCGCCACCGACGACCGGTTCGTGATCTTCGGCGGTGGTGACGAGCTGGCGATGCGCTTCCAAACCCTCGACGAGCCGGCCCAGGGCACCCGGCGCCACTGGGTGTTCGGAGCCGTCGGCTACTACAAGAACGCCAAGATCGAGCCGCCATTCACTGTGGAGCCGCTTCCTTTCGCCGCGATGAGCAACTACCCGTATCCGGCGGACGAGGGGTATCCGAGTGACGCGGCATATATCGAGTACCTCGACGAGTGGAACACGCGGGTCTACGGCGATTCCGGGGGGATACTGAGCAGCAACACCGCGGTTGACGTTGCGGCCGAAAGCGCCTCGGCGGCAGGGGAAGAAGAAGCGGTCGGCTGGTTCACTCGCCTCTGGCATGCTGTCCGCGCGCTCTTGGGGGCAGATGCCGCCGGGGGCTCGGACGACCAGCGCGCCACCGGCGAGGAGGCAGAACCGCTGCACCGCTCTCTCAACACCGACTTCGTGGGATTGCAGGTTGCGTTCGTGGGTGATGCCGCCGCCGGGACCTGCATCGCCTGCCACGCGGTCCACGGTCAGACGATCGACGGCGTCATGAGTCCGGCGCTGTTGTGGACCGCCGAAGACCGTTTGTGCACCGGCGCGGGAGTGGGCTGCCACGCTGATCCGGCAAACTCGGTGTCCGGTCGCGACATCGAGGCGGAGTTTGCCGCGAGCGCGGATTCGAGAGCACACCACGACGTCGACACGGCACAACAGATCACGACGGGCGCACGCATCACTTGCTCGGATTGCCACAATCCTCATGTCGCGACTGCGTCACAGCAGATCGTCGATCCCGATGATGTTGCGACTCCGGTGCCTGCGACATTCGAACCGTACTTGAACGAGTCCCGACACATCTACCTGGCAGTCGGCGCCGAGCATGACGCCATCCTTCCCGTCATGTCGAACCTCCGTATCGACATATATACGGTGGGCTGGGCCCAGCCGGTGATCCGCTGGACCACCAACGAGGGCGCGACGTCGTGGGTGGATTACGGCACCACGACCGCATATGAGCTGGGGACCGTCGGCTCGGGTGCCTACACGACTGCGCACGCCGTCACGATGCCCGCACTCACGCCGGGCGTGACGTACTACCTGCGGGTCAGGACCGCCGACGCTCCCGGCAACGAGACGGTGTCGACGCTGACCTACATTCCCGTCGAACCCCCGCCCGCGCCCGCGGTCATCCCGTCCGCCGACATCACCACAACCGCAGACACCATCAGCCCGACGCTGCAGTGGAATCCGGTGACCGCGCCCGACGGGGATCCGGTCCAGTACTACGCCGAGATCTGGCTGCAGGGCGGTAGCGTGCTGGCGAACTCGGGCTGGATTTCCGGCACGAGCTGGACCACGCCGGCGCTAAATGCATGGGATAACCCGACCTATGTATGGCACGTGCGGGCGCGTGACGCCAGTCATACGGTGGCCATGTCGCCGTGGTCGGCCTCCGACTCCTTCTACGTCAACGGACCCGTCTATTCGTGTCCCGACCTGTACACATGGAACGGCGAAGAGTTCATGTACGTGACGGACGTCATGGGGCTGGGCGGCATGGCGATACCGAAGGGCAAGAGCGTATACGTCAATCCCGAACCGGTCGAGGACACCATCATCCCACCTGGAATGCTCGTCGGCCGAGATGGATCGCTCGACATACGCCTGACGGACGAGAAGCCGGAGATCGAGTACATCGACGAGGTCGAGCTCGTCGCGGTCGATCACCCCGTCGGTACGCGGTTGCTCATCAACGACCTCAGCTGGAACTCCTTCGACGGCGGGCGGGAGCCCACTGAGTTCTTCACCATCAGCGATCCGCAGCCGGTTCAGGCGACATACGAGCGGTTGCCCGTGTTGGGCACCCAGACCATCCCCCCGACCGACGTCTCCGAGCAGCTGGCTGTCGAGGGTGACGCATCGCTCGTCTACAGCGGCCTGTACGACGACAACATCTGGACCTTCGACCTCGGTCGGCTGGACAACCCGGACAAGGTGAAGCTCGTCGTCTCGGGATGGGTCGAATACGCGAACAAGCGCGAGAAGGACGAGTGGGTCGCGAGTGGAAAGCGTCCGCCCGCGAGCTTCATCGAGGTGCAAGACGCTGACGGCAACTGGATCAACGTTGGTCACGCTCCTCATATCCCCGGCTATCCCAAGACGGTCGTCTACGACCTCACCGACGCGTTTCCGGCTGATGTCATGGAGTACAAGGTGCGAATGCGCATCTACATGCGCATGAACCTCGACTACGTGGCGGTGGACACGACCCCGGACGAGGCCGTCGTTACGACCGAGCTCACTCCTCGCTCCGCCGAACTGTCCTTCAAGGGTGTCTCCGACTATAAGCAGGCACCGTACCCGAACTACGACTACTACGATGTCGTGAACCCCGATCCGTCATCGCGCACCGGGTCGTTCACGCGCTTCGGCGATGTGAAGGAGCTGCTGCTCGACGCAGACGACCGCTTCGTGATCATGGACGCCGGCGACGATCTCGCGGTGTCGTTCGACGAACCGCCGTCGCCCGCGGCAGGAATGACTCGCACCTACATGCTTCACACCGACGGCTACCACAACTCGCGGACTGGCTCTGTCGAGCCGCTGCCGTTCCACGGCATGTCGGGTTACCCGTACGGCCCCGATGAGCACTACCCCGACGACGAGTTCCATACCACGTACCTGGAAGAATGGAACACGCGGCACAAGTACCCGGACTCCGCTTCCGAGACTCCCGAAGCGCCATCCGGCGCCGCCGATACTGCGGACTCCACGCTTGTCTCGCGATTCGGCGCATGGCTCGGCGGCGTGTTGGAGTGGCTCGCGGGAACTTCGGAAGGCACTGGAGAGCGTGCACGCGTCGCCTACGAGCCGCGGGACGGGAGCACGCTGAGCGCGCCGAATCCGATGCGGCGATCCACCCTGGCGCGCCGCGCTATCACCCCTGCCGAAGAGGCGGCCCCAAAGGAGCACTACTCCATCAACACGGACATGATCCGGGTGAGCGGCGACCGGACGGGCACGGGGCTACAGACGTACGCTCCGGTCGCCGGATGGACCTCGGTCGGCACGTCCACGCCGCCGCCGATCTCAGCGCCGGGGACCGCGACCGCCGTCGGCAATCTGACTGCCGCTGCTTCGGCGGACGGCAGCTACTGGATCACGGACGACGCCGAGACCGACCGGACATGGAACTGGCAGGTCGTGCGCATCGAGATTCCGGAAGGCGAGATCGGGTACCTGGAGACGCTGCGCTTCGAGTGGCGAGGTTACGGCGAGCCGACGACAGGCTACGGCCTCAAGTTCGCCGTGTGGGACTTCGACGCCGGTACGTGGACGACCGTCAAGAGTTCGACCGCCGTCGGGTCACCGGTCTCCTACATGGGCATGGAGACCGCCATCCCCAACTGGTTCTGCCTGCGCTGCCACGACGGCTCGCCGCCACCCGGCGTGATCTTCCCGCCGGGTGTGAGCAACATCGGGGCGTACTGGGGCCTCACCACGATTTCCGACGGGCATGGGCCGAGGGCGGGAAGCGGAACGGGGACCATGAAGCAAGGGCTCGCCCGCGGGATGGACGAGATCCCATGCGTGTCGTGCCACGAGTCGCACGGGAATCAGAACCTCTTCCACATCTCCTCGGCGACGAACGGCGCCACCGGCATCACGATCACCAACGGCAACTCGCTCAAGTCGCTGTGCTCCGCCTGCCACGCGGGCACGGCCGCCGACTGGCACGCTGAATGCGATTGGTGCCACAGTCAGCCAAGCCACGGCGCCGAGTTCATCAACTCTCCAGAGGTGATGAACAGCTATCCGTATCCGAACGACTCCAGCAACTGCCTGCTGTGCCACAACCACGGCAGCAAATCGTCGGTCGGGAGCGATGGCGGGCGAGGCGTGCGTGATGTCGATCAGGCGACGGCAGTCGGAGGAGACTGCCATCCGTGTCACGACTACCGGACGACGTTCTAAGGTTGTCGCGTCAGAGGTACTCGGCCGGATCGATCCCGAGCTGAGGTGCGGCCAGAGACTCCACTATCGAGCGCTTGTCCTCGGCAAAGTCGAGGTCGAGCGCGGGCTTGAGCTCGGTGCCGTCAATGCCGAGGACGAGCCTGAGTGGCGGCCGCAGCGGGTCCGGACCCGGCTCGCGTACGATGCCCACGCTGTGGTCGGAAAGCCGCACGACACTGCCGATGGGTATGACGCCGAGGGCGTCTACGAGCACGCATGTGATCACCGGGTCCAGCGGCCCGCCCGAGGCCTCCCGGAGGAGCTGGGCGACGGCACGGTCGGGGAGCAAGCGCGGGCCTTCGGCCGACCTGAGCAGCCCGTCGTAACGGTCTGCCACGGCCACGATGCGGCTGTGCGGGTGCAGTGTGCGGCCCTCCTGGGCACCGGCGGGGAAGCCCGAGCCGTCGATTCCCATGTGATGCTCGTAGGCGACGATCATGGAGCGCGCGTCGTCGTCGCGGAAGCGTCCGAGCGCGTGTGCCCCGGCGATGGCGTGACGCTCGTCGGTGTCGGCGGGTCGGGCGGCGCCGTCCTCGGCAGGCGCGCTTCCCATGTCGTGAACGAGCGCCGCCACTCCGAGCGAGAGCAGCTCGGGGTCGGACAGACCGATGCGTGATCCGATGACCAGGGAGTACAGCATCACCGCCACGGAGTGGAAGAGCCACCGGTCGCCGTGGCCGCTCATCAGGGCGAGCGCGAGCACCGCCGACGGCGACTCTTGTACGCGTTCGATGATCTGCGCGACAGCCCGCGCGGCCTCCACCGATTCAGTCGGACCACCAGCGGCGAGGTCCGCGGATATGTTCTTGAGGCTCCGGATCGCCTGCCGGTACAGCGAGCGGTCGGACTCGCGACGTCGGTCGCGCTCCTCGGCCTCTTTCGCGAGGTTGTCCTCGAGTTCGGACACCGTGACCGCTCGCACGCCGCGCGATTCGAGCTCCTCGTGGACCAGGAGCTCCGGTGTAGGCTTGAGACTCAGGACCTCGCTTATGCCCGTGGCGTCGGTTTCGTTGAACCCCATGTGGAAAGTCAGGCTCTCGACGCGACGCACGCCCATCGCCTCGGCAAGTGCGCGGGTAGCGGGGGAAGCTTCAGTGATGACGTTGCTGCCCTCGTAGAGACGGCCGTCGCGCAGGTTGAGCACGACGGGGCGCACGTCTACGGCTTCGGTTACCGCTGCAGTCAGTGCAACGACGGTCTCGCGGTGCGTGGGGTGTTCCGGCGGGTATAGTCGGACCGCCTTGCGGGAGGCAGCCAGAGCGCCCGCGATCTCGACGGCGCCCATCACGCGCCTGCCTTCTGTTGCCGCTGGAGCGCGTCGGACGCAACGCGCCTGATGTCGGCGTGGCGGCCTCTGCCGAGCCGCCTCCCCTTCTCGGACGCTTGCTTCAGCGCCTGGGTCGCGACCGGGGACGGTCGGACAGCCAGGGCGTGGGCGATTTCGCGCGCCAGCGGCACGTCCGAGGGCTCCTCGAGTTCGACCAGACGCGCGGCGAGCAGCGAGACGGCCTGGTCGGAGGGGCACGCCGCAAGCGTGCTCACGGTCACGAGCGCTACCGAACTAGACGAATCCCGGAGTAGCCTGGGCACGTATGAGGACAGCGCGAGCCCGCCGGCGGCGCAGATGCCGCGTGCCGTCTTGGAGCGCACCTGGTCCTCGGGGTGCCCCACGAGCTCGCCGAGGGCCTGCATGCACGCCGGGCTCGCGTCGCGCGCGAACAGCTCCGCGAGCTTGGCCGCGTGACGGGCTTCGGCTCGCGTCGCCTGCGGGGCAAGCAGTTCGGGCAGACGTCTGCCGAGGACCGCGACCGCGAACTCCATGCTGTCCTCCACTTCGGAGTCCAGCGCGGCCGCTGCGAGACCTTCGGCGGCTGACTCGCCGCCGATCGCCACGAGTTCCTTCGCGTACTCGATGGCACCGTCGCGTTCGGGAAGTCGGAGCAGTGCCGCCATGGAGTGCGTGTCGCACGCCGTGGTCGTGGCTAGCGCGAACTGCGCGGCCAGCCCTGGCCACGGCCTGTTCGCCGAGGTGGACAGCTGTCCGATCCCGCGGACGACCTGCATGGCGAGCATCGGGTCACCGGCCTCGAGTAGGCGGGGGACGCTGCGTGCCAACGCATCGAGCACGCCCGAGTATGCGTCGATGTCCTCGGCCAGCTCGAGCAGGTGCATGAGGGTGGACACACCCTCGACATCCAGCCGAAGAGCCGCACGCGCCTGTTCGCGCACGGTTTGGGCCCTAGAGGCCCCTGACCTCACAGCTTCGACGATCGCGCCCAGCTCCGGGCGCGAGTCTTCAAGCGGCGTCTCGGGGGTGCCGGCGCGCCGGACCTCGACCATCGTGCGCAGAAGGTCGACGGTGGCATCCGGCGCATCCGCGGCGCGCAGGGCTTGGACGCTTTCTTCCACGAGTTCGCCGACACGTTCGCCGACGGGGAGGTGTGCCAGAGCGTAGGACATGGCCATCACGTTGCTGCCGTATGCGCCCCCGCGGATCGCCGCTGTCAGCTCCACTGCGGACAGGTTCGCCAGCATCGCCGTGGTCACATCGCGTATCTGGGACAGGTTGATCGATGCCTCGAGCAACCGGTCGGTCTCGCTCGTCTCGAGCTGGAGGAAGGCTGCGGCCATCGTGCGGCCGAAAGAGTCCACGTCGCCCGCTGCGGAGGCGAGCACCTCGATACCCTCGGCAAGTCCTTCGTCGTCGGAGGTGAGCAGCGAGCGCAGCCAGACTGCGAGCCGCCCCGCATCTGCGGCAAGTTCGGCGAGGAACCGGTCGGCTTCTTCCTCGGGGATCTCAGGCGGTGCCTCGACCTTGGTGAGCACGAGCGGTACGACACGCACGGACGTCACGCTGTGCTGGCCGAGGACCTTCGGCATGCCACCGGCGTCCTCGAGCTCTTGGGGTCTGAGGCGCGCTGCATCGAACAGCGCCAGCACCTCGCGACTGTCCGGAGGGGCGACGAAGTGCAGTTCGCCGATGCCGTGAGACCCGAGAACCTCGGCCAATTCAGGTACGCCGGGCGGCGAAAGCATCTCGTCGAGGCCGCGAAGGACAAAGCCCCCGCGCATGACGTCGAGCTTGAGGGAGGGTTCGGCCTGGACGTACTCCTCGATCGCCGCGCAGACACGGTCTGTGGCCTGCTGGGTCATTGGGCTGTCAAGGGGGTAGAGGCGCACCGCACGCCAGCCCGCGCCCAGGCTGCGCATGACTTCCTGTAGCAGCGCGTTGTCCTCCACCGGGATACCTCCCGGTGCTTACGATAGCTCACGTCCGCCCTGAACGCTTGCGGCCTGCCCTTTGCGACCCGCTACACCCGGCCGCACCCGGCGCGTTTCGCGCGGCTCGGCCGGGGTACGACTCGTGATAGTCTGGCCTCGCTACGGTTCTGCGGCCGGTTGGCCGGTTGCCGACCCGGATGCCGGTCGGCCGCTCGAGACGATCTGGCTCAGTTCGAATACGAGGGGGTCCTCCTGAGGCGAGCGCGTCAATTCGGTGTCCGCTGGATAGTCCTGGCGGCCGTGTGGTGGGTGGTGTCCGAGGGCGATCCGTCCGCACTGTGGGTGGGCCTCGCTGCGACGCTGGGCGCATCCGCGGCGTCGCTCATGCTGCAGCCCGGTGCGCTTCCTCGGCCCCGCCTGGCCGGAGCGGTGCGGTTCGCGGGCTTCTTTCTCGTGCAGTCAGTCCTCGGCGGCGTTGACGTTTCGATGCGCGCCCTCAAGCCGAGCCTGCCGATCGACCCGGTGTTCGTGAGCTACCCGCTGCGGGTGTCGAACACGGTGGCGCGGGTGCTGTTCACCAACACCCTGAGCCTGCTGCCCGGTACGCTTAGCGCGAGGCTCAACGGTGAGTCTCTCGAAGTGCACGCTCTCGACCGGGGCGCAGGCCCGCTGCCAGGGATAGCTCGCGTGGAAGAGCGCGTTGCCGACTTGTTCGGGATGGAGCTGGAGGCGCTCGCGGGGGGCGGGGAGTAGTGGACCCGGTGCTAGCAGCCTTGGCCGCGGTGCTGATGGTCACGGCGTTCCTGGGCATCTTGCGCATCGAGCGGGGACCGACCGGCGCCGACCGCATGCTTGCCGCGATGCTGTTCGGCACGACGGGCGTGGCGCTGGCCCTAGTGCTTGCCGAGGCGATCGGGCGAGCGTCCTCTCGTGACGCCGCTCTCGTGTTCTCCCTGCTCGGGGCGCTTACAGCCGTGGCCTTCGTCAAGCGGGCGTGGGGGGCGGGTGACTGACATGAGCCTCGAGACTATCGTGCTGGCGCTCGAGTACGCCTTCTACGCCGCCGGAGCCTTCTTCTTTCTGGCGGGCTCTGTGGGCCTGGTCCGTTTCCCGGATGTCTATACGCGCCTGCATGCGCTGACCAAAGCCGACAACCTGGGGCTGGGCCTGGTCTGCTTGGGCCTCGCGCTGCGCTCGGGCTCGGGCATGATCGCGCTCAAGCTGCTGCTGATCTGGCTGCTCGTCCTCGTTGCGGGCTCCACCGCGTGCTACCTGGTGGCGGAAGCCGCTCTGGCGGCGGATGTCGAGCCGTGGACGAAGGAGGGCGCACGATGAGCGTCGTCCTCGACGTCCTGCTCATCGGCACGCTTCTGTGGGTCGCGGTCGGTGCGCTCAGTGAGGCCAAGTTGTTCAAGTCCGTCGTGATGTTCATCGTCTTCGGGCTGTTCTTGGCGATCGCGTGGCTCCGCCTGAACGCCCCAGATGTGGCGCTGGCAGAGGCGGCGATAGGCGCGGGTGTGACCGGCGCGTTGATGCTCGATGCCGTCGGTCACCTGCGCCACCGCACCACGCCGTATCCCACGCACGTTGAGGCCGAGGAGGCGATGGCCGATGAGTGACCGGCGACGGCTCGCCGCTTTGCTCCCGGCGATCGTGGCCGCGGCGGTACTGGCGGTGATCGTGCGCGCGGTGTGGTCGCTTCCGCCTGAAGCCGAAGGTCTGAGCGTGGCAGTGTCGCGCGTGGCTGCCGAAAGCGGCATCGACAATAAGATCACGGTTGTGCTGCTCGACTTGCGCGGGTACGACACGTTGCTCGAAGTCGCGGTGCTCATGCTCGCAACGGTGGCTGTGCTCTCCCTGCGTGAGGACCGTGACGCCCTGTACCGCCGCATCTCGGAGCGGGCGGCCCCGGTGCTCGCGGCGTTGACGCGGCTTCTGGTCCCGTTGGCGCTGGTCGTCGCGGTCCACCTGGTGTGGGTCGGTGCGGTGCGTCCCGGCGGAGCGTTCCAAGCCGGCGCGGTGCTCGGGGCGGCAGGCATACTGCTGGCGCTGAGCGGCTACGCCCGTCCGCAGTGGGTCGGGCGCGGGGCCATGCGTTCCGCGCTGGCTGTCGGCCTGCTCACGTTCCTGGGCATCGCGATGCTGTCGATCGTTGCCGGCGGCGAGCTGCTCGAGTACCCCGAGCAGTCGCGCAAGACGCTGATTCTGGTGATCGAGGTGCTGCTCACCCTCTCGATCGGAGCGAGTCTAGTGAGCCTGTTCCTCTCGTCTGCCTCCGAAGGTCCTAAGGAGGCCGGCCGATGAACCCGGCGACACTCTATCCGCTGGCCGGTGCGTTCCTGTTCGCGACGGGTGTGTACGGCCTGCTCGCCCGCAAACACCTGCTGCACAAGGTCATCTCGGGAAACTTCTTAGGGTCCGGCGTGTTCCTGGTGTTGATCGGTCTTGCGGGCCGTTCCTCGGCCGAGTCTCCGGACCCTGTCCCGCAGGCGATGGTGTTGACCGGCATCGTGGTCACGGTCGCGCTCACCGCGCTCGCCCTGGCCCTGATCAAGCGCTACCACACCGCGACCGGGCTGACCACGTTCGACCCGGTCGACGAGGAGCAGCTGTGAGCCTGCTCGAACACCTTCCGGTGCTCGCGATCGTCGTTCCGCTGGCCGGGGCGGCCATGGCGTTCGTGACCGGGCCTCGCCGCTCCGCCCTCGAATGCGCTGCGACCAGCGTGCTCACGCTGGTCCCGGTGCTCCTGCTGGCCGCCCGGGTGCTCGACTCGGGTCCGCAACGCTACGCAGTGGGAGGGTGGGGCGGGCCGCTCGGGATCGTACTGCTGGCCGACGGTACCGCTGCGCTGTTCCTGGTGCTTATCGGCATTGTGGGGATGGCTGTCACGGTGTATGCGGCCGGCTACTTCCCCACGCCTGACGAGGAGCACCCAGGTCCGGGGCACGGCCTGTTCTGGACGTTGTGGCTGTTCATGTGGGCATCTCTGAACGCACTCGTGCTCACCGCCGACGTGTTCAACGTTTACGTTTGCCTGGAGCTTGTGGGCCTGTCCGCAGTGGCGCTCGTCACGCTCACCGAGGGGGCCGAAGCCTTGCGCGCGGGCATGCGCTACCTGTTCGCGAGCATTCTGGGGGCCATGACCTACCTGCTCGGCGTGTCCCTCCTGTACGCATCGACCGGGTTGCTGGACATGGAGATGCTCTCCTCTGCGCTCAAGACGCCGTCCGTAGCGTCGTCGACCGGGCTTGCGCTGATGATCGCTGCGCTGCTGTTGAAGACGGCGCTCGTGCCCATGCACTTCTGGCTGCCGACGGCGCACGCCGCCGCGCCTTCGCCCGTGAGCGCGGCGCTGTCCGCCCTGGTGGTGAAGGGCTCGTTCTTCGTGGTGTTGCGGCTCATGCTCGACGTGATGCCTCCCGGCCACCTGGGGGGTGCGGACACTTTGCTCGGCGTGTTCGGCGCCGCGGCCATCGTTTGGGGTTCTGTGCAGGCGCTCGTGCAGACGCGGCTCAAGCTTCTTGTGGCCTACTCGACCGTGGCGCAGGTCGGCTACCTGTTCCTGGTCTTCCCGCTCGCCGGTGCGGGGGGAGCGGTGCTTTCGTCGGCGTTTCTCGGGACGGGTGTGCATGCGCTCTCGCACGGGCTTGCCAAGGCGTCGATGTTCCTTGCGGCCGGCGTCGTGCTCAAGCGGTTCGGTCACGACCGCATCGCCGACCTTGCCGGTGTAGCTCGTCGCGCGCCCGTGCTGGCCGCGACGTTCGCGCTGGCGGGCGTGACGATGATGGGGTTGCCGCCCAGCGGGGGCTTTGCCGCGAAGTGGCTGATCGCCGGCGCTTCGATCACGTCCGGTGACTGGTGGTGGGCGGCGGTCGTGGTGGCCGGCGGGCTGCTGGCGGCGGCCTACATGTTCCGGCTTCTGGCCACGTTCATGGCTTCGCCCGGCGATGCGCCCGAGCCGGCCGCCCCGCTTAGGGTGGTGCGCACCGAGTGGGTCCCGCTCGCCTTGGCTACCGCGTCGTTCCTGCTCGTGTTCGCGGTCCCGGTGGTCACGCAGCTTGCCGAGGCCGGCAGCGTGCTCGCCCGCGTGGGGGGTGTCGCGCCGTGACCGTGTGGCTGCCCGTGCTGCTTCCCGCGATCGGGGGCGTGCTCACGTTCGCCATGGGTGAGTCGCGCTCGCGCTCGCGCGTGGCCATCAACCTCGGGGCCGCTGCCGCCTCCGTTGCCGTCGTGATCGGCCTGACAGTGGACGCGTACGCCGGCCGGGTCGCCACGAGCACCGTGGCGATGCTGCCCGGGATCGGCCTGACGCTCTCGTCCGACCTGCTCGGCCTGCTGTTCGCGGCGGTCGCGACCGTGCTGTGGGGCGTCACGCTCGTCTACGCCTTCGGCTACATGTCACATGCCGAAGACCGGGCGCGCTTCTTTGGCTTCTTCGCGCTGTGCATCGCTTCGGCCAACGGTGTCGCGCTCGCCGACGACCTCGTGAGCTTCTTCCTGTTCTACGAGGTCCTTTCGCTTGCGACTTACCCGCTCGTGGTGCATTCCGGCACCGGCGAGGCCCTCGCGGCGGGGCGCCGGTACCTGTACTACGCCCTTGGCGGCGGTTCGGCGCTGCTGGTGGGCGTGGTGTGGCTGACGGTGCTGGCGGGGCCGGTGTCGTTTGCTCCCGGCGGAGCGATCGCGCACGTGGCCGCACAAGCGTGGGAGCTGCGAGCGATCTTCGGGTTGCTGGTGGCGGGGCTCGGGGTCAAGGCAGCGCTCGTCCCGCTGCACCGCTGGCTGCCCGGCGCGATGGTGGCACCTGCGCCGGTGAGCGCGCTGTTGCACGCGGTCGCGGTGGTCAAGGCCGGCGCGTTCGGCATGGTGCGGCTCGTCAACGAGGTCTACGGGCCGGAGCTCGCGACCTCACTCGGCGTGGCGGCCCCGCTCGCCGCGCTTGCCGCTGCCACCATCCTGTTCGGGTCGGTGGTGGCTCTTAGGCAAGACGACATCAAGGCGCGGTTGGCGTACTCGACCGTGGCGCAGCTTTCCTACATCACGCTTGGCGTGGCCCTGTGCTCGCCGCTGGCTGCAGCCGGTGCGGTCGCGCATCTGGCCCACCACGCCGTCATGAAGATCACGATGTTCTTCACCGCGGGAAGTCTGGCCGAGACGCACCACGTGAAGCGGGTGAGCGCGCTGGACGGCGTGGGCCGACTCATGCCGATCACGATGGCGTCGTTCACGGTGGCGGCACTGGGGCTTGCCGGGATCCCGCCACTTGCCGGGTTCTTCAGCAAGTGGCTGCTGGGAATCGGTGCGGTCGAAGGCGGTCAGGCGTGGGCGGCGCTTCTGTACGTGACGAGCGGTGCGCTCGCGGTCGGGTACATGGCGCCGATCGTGTTGAGAGCGGTGCGCCCGTCTGCCTCCGAACGCGTTGAGGGACCCGAGAGCGACCTGGTCCTGCTGTGGCCGATCGTGGCGGTCGCGCTGCTCACGGTCCTCTTCGGCGTGCTGGCGGGTGTTCCGGGTAGCCCGGTGGAGTGGGCCGCTCGCGCGGTGGCGCCGTCGTTTGTGGGGTGGACGCCGTGATTGCCGCCACGCTCCCCAACGTTATCGGCACCGCCCGGTCCGCGACTGCCGCCTTCGCTGCCGACGAGCTCGCCGTCACGTTCGGTGTTCTGTTCGCGGTGATCTGGGGACTGTCCGCGCTGTATGCCGCGTTCACCGTACCGCACGGCCAGCGGGCGCGGTTCTTCGGCTACTTCGTGCCCTCGGCCGCTGGTGGCATCGCCGTCGCGTTCGCGGCCGACGCGATCTCGTTCTACCTGTGCTTCGCGCTCATGGCGCTACCGAGCTGGGGCATGGTGGCCCACGCACGCACCAGCGATGCGACACGCGCTGGCCGCATCTACCTGGCAGGCACGGTGCTCGGCGAGGCGCTTCTGCTCGCGGCGCTGATGGTCCTGGTCGCCGAGGCGGGCAGCACGCAGCTCGCGGCGTTGCGGCTCGCGCTTGCAGCCGGCGAGCACGCCGGCCTCGCGTTCGGGCTGATCGCCGCGGCGTTCGCGCTCAAGCTCGGAGCCTTCGGCGCGAGCGGGTTGCTGCCGCTCACCTACGCCCACACCCCGACCGGCGCGGCGGCGGCGCTTGCGGGCGCGTCGGTGAAGGTGGGCGTGCTGGGTCTGCTGCGGCTGTTGCCGCTGGGCGAAGTGGCACCTGCGCCGTGGGGCGACGTGCTGATCGCGCTCGGTCTGGCGTCGGCCTTCGGCGCCGCCGCGCTCGGCGTGCTCACCACCACGCCCAAGGCGGTCCTGGGCTACTCCAGCGCGAGCCAGATGGGGCTGGTCCTTATCGGCGTGGGGGTGGGCCTTGCGGCGCCGTCGGCGGGACCGTACGCGATTGCTGCAGCTGTCGCGTACTCGCTGCACCACGGGCTGGCGAAAGCTGCGCTGTTCTTTGGCGAGGATGTCGCGCGGCAAGCGCACGGCCGGGCGCGCTCGGCGGCGCTCGTGGCGCTCGCTTTGCCCGCTCTTGCCCTGGCAGGCGCGCCGCTCACGAGTGGGTTCGTGGCCAAGTACGCGCTGAAAAGCGCCGTGCACGAGGCGACCGGGGCGCTACCGCACCTTGCCGAAATCCTGTTGCCGTGGGCGGCTGTGGGCACCGCACTGCTCATGTTGCGCTTCCTTGCCCTGCTGCGTGCCGGCACTCCCGAGCTGCGCCTTGCCGAGGAGCCCGCGAGCGAGCTGCGAGCATCGGTGGCGTCGTGGGCGGTCTGGAGCGCTGCACTCGCGCTCGTGGCGAGTGTGGCGTGGGTGTGGCCGGCGGACTGGGCGAGAAGCGCCGCGCATTCTGCGCTCGACCCGGCGTCGGTGTGGGCGGCCGTGTGGCCGTTGGCCGCGGCGGTCCTTGCGGCAGCAGCGGCCGGCTACGTTGCTCGCGACATGCCCCGGTTGCGGACAGGCGTGGTCGCGCCGGGCGATGTGTGGCTGGGAATCGACAGAGGCCTCAGGCGTGTCGTGGCCCCGCCGTCCGGTGAGGCGCCGCTCGAGCAGGAGCCGCCCGAGCGGCAGTCGCCCGGTGCATCGCCGACCGGGAGCGAGCGGCGAGTCGTTGACGCCCTCTATGCGGTCGAGTTCGCCTGGACGAGCTGGGCGGTCGCTGCCGGCGTGTTCCTGGTCGTGGCGGTGGTCCTTGTTGCGCTCGCTGCGTGACGCGCGCCACGGGTCCGGTGGCGCTCATGCCGCCGGCGCCGCACCCTTCATGCGCCCGGTAGCCCGAGCAGCAGCCGTATAGCAGCGTGCGCCTCGTGAGCGGCGGCGAGCGTGACGCGGGAGGCGACGAGTGCGTGTCCGTCACGGACGTCGGACTCCAGATCGCCCACCATCCACAGGTTGTCGGCGAGTTGGAATGTCTCGATCGCGTTGGCGCTCCCGTGACCCGCCAAACCCGAAGCAGAGACGAGCGGCACGTGCGGAAGCTCGCACGCGCACACGCGCAGGATGAGGGCCTTGGTCTCCGCATCGTCGACCGCCTCGATGATCACGTCCGCGCCGGCGACTATGTCGAGCACGTTGCCTTCCACAATGCAGTCGCGCACGAGACGCAGCCGTGCATCCGGCTCGATGCGATGCAGCGTTCGGGCCAGCGCCTCGACCTTCGGCTGGCCGATGTCCTCGGCAAAGAACAGCTGCCTGTTGAGGTTCTCGGGCTCGACGGTGTCGAAGTCGACCAGTGTGAGCGTTAGCACTCCACTGCGAACGAGCATCGCGGCGCAGTTGCTCCCAAGGCCGCCGCAGCCAAGAACTGCCGCGGACTTGTCGGCCAGGGCCTGACGGAGTTCGGTCTGCGACATCGGCGTCTCACCGCGCTGCAGGGCCTCGAACCCTTCCTCGTCCATCCTAGCCTCCGGCTATCGGCGGGAAGATAGCCAGGCGGTCGCCGTCGTGCAGCTCCGCTGACTCGTCGGCGTGCCGACCGCCCACGAACACGATCCGGGGTTGGTCAGGCAGCCCGAGATCCGCCACCACGTCGGCGATGGTGGTACGGGGCCCGAGGTCATAGGTGCGGGTGTGGCCCTCACCGCCTTGCGTGTGGAAGTCGGACAGAGATGCGAACAGCGCGATGTCCACGTTCATACGTGCGCACGCCCTTCGTCGGCCTTCAGTCGGTGCGGCCGTCAGGTCTGCAGGGTCTTCCGAGTACAAGTGTACCCTCGCCGCGGCAGGCAGCGAGGGTACACGGGGTTGCGGTTGTGAGAGGTTGCTACTGGATGCCCATCTCCTTGGCTACCTCCGGTACGAAGTCGTAGACCGAGTCCAGGTCGGCGTCGCTGACCTGGAAGGTGATGTTGTGCGGCGGGAGCTCGTCGGTCTTGAAGAACTCGGGCAGGCGGTCGTCCGCCGGCCCGAAACCGGCGCGGTCGTTGAACAGCTTCTCGTAGACGAGCGTCTCTTTGCCCAGCTGCATGAGCGCGTCGACGTCCCACTTCTGTCCGGTGTGGGCTTCGGCCATCTCGTGGATCGCGGTGAAGGCCTCAGGGATGTCGAGCACCGGGAACGCAACGAAGATGCACAACCCCAAAGAGTCGAGCATCGCAGTGGCGATCTGCAGGTTGCGAGAGAGCTCTGCCTGGCCTTCCGGCTTGAGCGGGTCCAGGTCGCCGCCCACCTTGAGGATCTCGGTGGCAACCGTGTAGCCGGCTGTGTGGTCCGCGCCCATTGTGGACGTGGCATACGTCACGCCGATGCCCTGGACGGCGCGCGGGTCGTAGGCGGGCAGCGCTTGGTGCTTGACCACCGGGATGCGCGAGACGCCGAACGCCTTGCCGGTCGCCTCGGCGCCGTCGCCGAGGACCTTGCCGGGTTCGCCGCCCTCGAAGACACTCTTGAGGGCCGCAAGAGCGGCCTTGCCGTCGCCGAACGCTATAGCGCCGGAGTCCATGTAGACGGCCATCGTCGCGCCCATCTCGATCGTGTCCAGACCGAAGTCGCCGCAGGTGCGGTCGAGTTCCGCGATGTCGTCGAGGTCGCTGATGCCGCAGTCTGCGCCGAAGGACCACACCGTCTCGTACTCGGGGCCCTTCGTCTTGTAGTGGCCGTCCTTGTCGACCCAGTAGCGGGAGCACTGGATCACGCAGCCGCTGTGGCAGCCATGGCTCACATCGCCGCCGCGCTCCAAGATGATCTCGCGCTGTGTCTCGCCTCCGGTCGCCTCCGCACCCTCGAAGGAGCCTTCGGAGAAGTTGCGGGTCGGCAGACCGCCGGCCTCGGACAGGATGTTGGTGAGTACGTTCGTTCCATAGGTCGGAAGCCCCTGACCGGAGACAGCGTGCTCCCTCAAAGCGTTGCTGAAGATCTTGATGGCCGCGCTGAACGCCTCTTTGTCGGCGTGCTCCGGCGTCTTGAGGCCCTTGTCGGAGATGACGATCGCCTTGAGCCCCTTGCTACCCATCACAGCACCCATGCCGCCGCGACCTGCGAAGCGGTTCGGATAGCCCTTCACATCCGACACGGCGATGCCTGAGGCTTTGAGGCCGGCTTCACCGGCGGGACCGTTGGTGATGGTGGAGTACCGGTCGTCGTCGGGGCGCATGCCCTTGATGGCGTCGGACACGGCGTAGTTGCCCGCGCCCGCCCACTCGTCGACGCGCGAGACCGATGCTTCTCCATCGGCCTCGACCGTGAGCATGTAGCGGGCACTCGGATCGGCGGGTTTGCCGGTGAAGACTATGGCGGCGATTCCGAGGCGACCCAGCGCGTTGGCGGCCTGACCACCAGCGTTGGACTCCTTGATGGTCCCGGTCAGTGGGCTCTTCGCGCCGACGGACAGGCGCCCGCCGTTGGGGGTGTTCGTGCCGCCCAGGAGTCCCGGCGCGAACACGAGCACGTTGTCGGGACCGAGAGGATCCGCATCGGGCGGGACTTCAGAGAAGACCAAAGCGGACGTAAGTGCGCGCCCGCCATACCGCTCCCACTTGGCCGGGAGATCCTCCTTCGTGATCGAGAGATCCGACATGTCGACACGCAAGATATGTCGCATACGATCCAACTCCCTTCAGGCGTAATTCACCGGCATCTCGCAAATAGCAGGTATGTCTCTTCTATTCCCTTCCGTTCGATGGTCAGTCCTCGGGCTGATCGGAGCTCTCATCGAGTCCGTCCTGCCCGGGCCGGTCGGCGCGCGGGGAGGTCTCGCTCTGCGTCTGCCCCGCGCGGTACAGGCCGAGATAGAAACGGTGCGGTCCGGGTGTACCCGGAGGGACGAAAGCGATGCGATCGCCACCCACCACGGGGTGTTCGACGTCGTACACGGTCCTATTCACGAATACGCCCTCGATCATGTCGAGGTCCAGGCCGAGGTCGAGCGCGATCTGGCGCGCCGTTGTCCCCTCCTCGGGAACCTCGATCTCGACAGTCGTCGGCAGGCCGGCTTCCGTCCTCGCGGAGTGCAAGAACCCGAACATGCGGACCGTAACGGTTCGTGTGTCTCCCATACCGTCAGAGTATACGAAGGGTATGACTCACGTATGCATTCCGTGACGTCCGTCTCACTCGAAGGAGGTGCGGCCGGTGTCCGGCTCCCACGCCGTGCGCGTGCGCTGCCTCGCGTCACTCCACACGTACCTGAGCGAGCAGGGGCGCCCTGCGAGCTTCGACGCGGACGTACCTGCCGAGGGAACCAGCGCGCTTGAGCTGGCCGAGTCGCTCGGCCTTCCGGCCGATACGATCGAAGGCGTGTTCCACAACAACCGCATCGCGGGTGTGGACACGATCGTCCGGCCCGGAGATCGCGTGGCGTTCGTCCCCGCAGGCACACCCGCGTCCCACCCGTCCTTCTTCGGTGCCTTTGTGACGCGGGAGTAGTGGGCTCGGCGGCGCTGTGACGCAGCTCTCCAAACGGGGGATACCGACACCAGGCTCCCGTAGGGCACTCCGTTCGAGAGGACATCCGATGACACGCATGCTCAACCGCCGGCACACGGCGCCGGCGATCATGCTGCTGGCGTTCCTGCTGCTCTTCGCGCTCGCAACCTTCGGATGCTCGTCGGCTGCCGATGAGCCCCGCGAGGAAGCAGGCACCACGGACGGTTCGGCTACTGAGGGCAGCGATACCGGGTCTGATGCCGAGGAGCCCGCGGAATCCTCGGCAGACAATCTGTGCGGACACCCGTACTTCCCGATCTCCGAGGACCTGGTCCTTACTTACACGCAGGAGGCGCCGGGTGCGTCGAGCGAGATGACGGTGGACTACGAGGTCACCGGGGACGACACGTTCGTGGTGCACCAGACCGTTACCGGCAGCGGCGAGACGGTCACGGTGGACGGCGAGTGGGAGTGCACCGACGAAGGGCTCGTGCAAACGTCGAACATCGGTATCGACATCGGTGTGCCGGGGGTCGAGTTCAGCGACCTGGAGTACTCCGGGGTGACCCTGCCGCCCGCCGAGGAGTTCGTGGAGGGCGCGACGTGGCGAAGCACGTACACCGCGTCCGGGTCGGCGAGCGTGGAGGGCGTCACGCTCACGTATGACGTCGAGATCGTGCAGGACAACGCGCTTGTGGCTTTCGAGAGCGTCACCGTGCCCGCGGGCACGTTTCAGGCCGCGCGCGTCGAGTCCACGGAGACCCTGGTCCTGGGCGCCGGCGGCACGGCCACGCCCGGCCCAGCGACTTCCACCACGATCTGGTACGCGAAAGACATCGGCATCGTGAAGATCGTGACCGAGGAGGCGGGCGGCACGTTCGTGCAGGAGCTGGTCTCGACGTCGTAGGCAGGCCCGCCACAACCGCAACCGCTCTGCGCATCGCCGAAGACGTCGGGAGCGACTGAGGACGGGCTGGCGACAGACAGCGTCAAGAAGCCCCGCGCCGGATTGGCAGCGGGGCTTCTCTGTATCGCCAGGAGCGAGCTGCTAGTACGCGGGATTCACCGGAGGCGCGTCGGCGACTTCGATGCCTCGGTCCTCGGGTTCGTGGGTGTCCTCGTCATCGTCGGCGTGACCGTGGGCGCCCTTCACGACGTTCAGCTCTTTGAGGCCGAAGAAATCGAGCATGCACGGCACATCCACGCTGACCGCCAGGTACAGATGTACCGTCATCATGATGATGAAGAGCCAGTTCAGCGCGTAGTGGACCGTGCGCAATCCCCACCCGGCGAGGTCCGTGCTGCCGGCAAGCGGTCCGAGCCACCAGCCTATGAGCAGGTCGCGGGGGCTCAGTCCGAACAGGAGCGGGGTGGTCACCAAGGCGAACCCTGTGAACGCCTGCAGGATCATCATGTACAGGAACATGTTGTAGGACATCTTCTGGAGCACGTTGTATTTCGCGACGTGTGGCTTTTTGTCGCTGAAGTAGCCGTAGTAGGCAAGCACGCCCAGGGCGGATGCGAGGTCCTTCTTCCCGATAGCGAACTCGCGCCAGTCGGCGTTTGTCTTCGAGAAGAACGCGTACCAGATGCGCCACACGAGCACCACGGTCACGATGATCATGAAGAAGTAGTGTATGTAGCGCATCGGTGTGCGGTTCATGATCGGGAAGCGTATCGCCATGCCCGTGGCCGCAAGAAGGATGATCGAGACCATATGGACGAAGTGCAGCACCTTGGGGGTAGCCGGTGGTCTCGACTCGTGCTCGGGCCAGTGGCCCTCGATGAACGACTTGCGGAACCGGCCCTTCACGATGAACAAGAAGAAGTGGAAGCATAGGAACAGGAACACGAACAACCACAACACTGCGAAGCCTGTGTCCAACCACACGTTCAGCTCGACAAAGTTCATTGAAGCCCCCCTGCGTCAATGTGCAAACACGATGGCCTGAACAGCAGCTCGAACGTCCCAAACAGCGGGTCAAGGCCACCGCACTCTTAGTTCGATGCGGGACGGACAGTCCCTGCTCCGATGCCCCCCGAAACCGCATGGGGATGCGGCGGGCGGGCCCCGTCGCGCCTCGACCTGCGAGAGCGGCATCGCCGGTGTGACCTTCGCTAGAATCGCTAGGGCGAGGGCGCACCCGACGTCCAGGAGCGCAACACCCCATCGTAGATCTCGAGAGCCGCTTCGATCTGTGTCACCGGGCAGCATTCATCGAGCGTGTGTGCCTCATCCGGGTCTCCGGGGCCGAGTATGACGATTTCGCTTGGAGTCAGTGCGCTTTGTAGGATCGACGCATCGGTGAAGTAGGTGAGCGGCGGCCGTTCGGAGACTGCCCCCAGCACCGACTCGACGGTTCGTGCGACGTCGCGAGCGAAGGCGCCGCCGTCCGAGTAGACTGCCGCAAGGTCCAGGATCGTCTCGATGCTCACATCCGGGCCACCGAGCTCGGACACCCGGTCCCGCAGCGGCCTGGACTCGATGCCCGCTACCACTCGGATGTCGATTTCGAGACGTGCCTCGTCGGGCACCAGGTTGATCTGCGTCCCGCCGTGCAGTGTCCCCACGTTCACGGTGACGTCACCCATCTCCGGGTGACCCCCCGGCAGGCCGATCTCGTCAAGGGCGATCGCCAGTCGGGCCAGGGGCAGGATCGCGTTTTCCCCCAGGTCCGGTCTCGACCCGTGAGCGGACCGCCCTCGGGCGCTCGCTGCAAGCCACAGCACGCCCTTGTGTCCGTGAGCTATGCGTAGGTCGGTCGGCTCAGCCACCAATAGTGGCCCGCCGCCCGGCAGCTCGCGTGTCGCCACGAGGTGTCGCGCGCCACTGCAGCCGGTCTCCTCGGCAGCGGTGAGTACCAGCAGCACGCCACGCCCCGGGGCACCGCGCTGCAGATGCCGCTCGAGCGCGACAACGAGCGCGGCTACGCCACCTTTCATGTCTACCGATCCCCGCCCATGGAGCAGGCCCCGGTCGATGTCGCCACACAGCGCATCGCGCGTCCACTCGGCGCTTCCTGCGGGCACCGTGTCCAGGTGCCCGGACAGCACCAACGGCTCCGCGAGGACGTCGCCGGTACGCGCGAGCACGTGAGCGCGCCGGGGTTCCATCTTCACGATCTCGACTTGCGCTCCCGCTTCCGCGAGTAGTGCGGCGCACAGCTCTGCAGCGGCTTGTTCCCCGGCACCGCAGGTGTCGAGCCGCACGAGCGCCTGAGCCAGCTCGAGGACGTCGGTCACCCTGCGGCTCCGGTGGATTCGCGGACAACGAGTGACGGTGCGATGGCGATTCGCTGGACAGGCAACTCAGTGTCTTTCATGCGCGCTGCGAGCAGCCGGATACACTCCGAAGCAATCGTCTCGTACGGCTGTCGCACGGTCGTGAGCGGGGGATCGGTCAGCGCGGCGAAGCGGATGTCATCGAAACCGGTCACGAGCACGTCCTCGGGCACGCGCACGTGATGACGGCGGAACTCGCCGAGGAGACCAACTGCGATCTCGTCGTTGCCGCAGACCACTGCGTCCGGAAGCGATGGTTCCTTGAGCATCTTGAGTGCGGCCGTCCGGCCCCACTCGGCACTGTAGGCACCAAGAAGTCGCAGTCCGTCGTCGGGGAGCCGGAGACGTTTGACTGCATGGGCGAATCCTGAATGGCGTTGCTGGGCCGAAGAGCTGTCGAGTACCGCGTTGACGAACGCGATGCGCTTGGCGCCGAGCGAGGCGACGTGTTCGACGGCGAGCCCGATGCCGAGGGCATCGTTCACGCCCACCCAGTCGCCCGGGAAACCTTGCACGTACCGGTCGAGCTGCACGACCGGTAACGAGGGGGCGATTTCGTCGAGCGCGGCACGACTCGCCGAGGCGGACACGGGGATGATGACGAGCCCGTCCACCTGCCGCCCGACGAGCGTACGGGCGCGGCGAAGTTCGAGCTGGGGATCTTGCTGGGCATCGCACAGAAGCAAGTCGCGTCCCGAATCACTCAAGGTACGCTCGACGGCCTCCACGAGCGAGGGAAAGAACGGGTTGCCGATTTCGGGGACGATCATGCCCACCGTCGCCGTGCGACCGTGCCGAAGGGCACGCGCCACGGCGTTATGGCGATAGCCGAGGTCGCGCGCGCCCTCGCGAACTCGAGTCGCCAGAACGGGCGAGACCCTGCGGCTCCCTGAGAGCACGCGCGAAGCGGTCGCCACCGACACGCCGGCACGCTCTGCCACGTCTTTGATTGTAACGGCCATGCTGCCTCATCCAGTAACTTGGGTATTCATGCAGTATACGTCCGCGACCCTTTGGCGTGCCACGGCGAGAGAACGTTTACACCACTCAAGTCCCGCTCTGGGACGCTTGGATTCTTGACACGACACTGAGCCGAGACGTAGATTCGGGTTCGGGTTGGTAATCGTTTACCAATTCATCATTCGTTGGGAGGAGACCAGATGAAACGTCGTAACGTTCTGAGGCTTGCGGTGGTGATGGTGCTGGTGGCCGTACTCGCCCTGCCCGTGGCCGGTTGCGGCCAGACCGAGTCTGAGGATGGAGCTACCGACGGTGGCGAAGAGGCCATCAAGGTCGGCCTGGTTCAGATCAACCAGCAGGCCATCTTCTTCAATCAGATGAACGAGGGTGCGGAGGAGGCTGCCGAAGAGGCCGGTGTGGACCTCACCATCTACAACGCTAACGATGATCCTGCGAAACAGAATGAGGCCATAGCCAACTTCGTGACGCAGGGCTTTGATGCGATCGTTATCGTCGCGATCGACGTCGAAGGTGTTAAGCCTGCGCTCCAGGACGCGGCTGCGGAGGGTGTCAAGATCGTGGCCGTTGACGCTGTCGTCGAAGACGATTCGGTCCTGTGCCAGGTCGGCGTTGACAACGAAGCGGCCGGTGAGGAAATCGGCAAGTTCGTTGTGGACTACATGGCCGAGAACGACATCACCGATAAGAACATCGGTGTCATCGGCGCACTGAATTCGTTCATCCAGAACCTTCGTCTCGACGGATTCAAAAGCGTTGTCGAGGCCGATGGCGCGACCATTACCCAGACAGTCGACGGTCAGAACCAGCAGGAAGAGGCCATGGCTGCGGCCGAAAACCTCTTCACGGCGCAGGCAGATACGACGCTCTTCTACACGACCGGAGAGCCGGCCATGGTCGGTGCCGTCGCCGCGGCTCGTTCCCAGAACCGCACCAGTGACGTGAAGCTGTTCGGTTGGGATCTCACTGCCGAGGTCATCCGCGGCATCGATGACGGTTTCGTCGTTGGCGTCGTGCAGCAGGATCCGAAGACTGAAGGCTACGAGGCCGTCATGGCCTGCAGAGACCTGGTCGAGGGAGATAGCGTGGAGCCGTTCATCGACGTGCCGATCGCCATCGTCACCGAGGACAATGTGGACGACTATCGGGCTATCTTCGAGTAGGTTTGTCTCACGCGACTGATCTGACTGACAGGTTTGCTGACCAGAGAGTCGGGGTGTGATGTGGGGGGTACCGCTGCAGTGGCGCACGGGGTGCCGGATCGGGTCGTCCTCAAGGGCGTGCACAAACGGTTCGGGCCGGTCGAAGCGCTGCAAGGTGTGACCCTCCGCGTCGCCCCCGGCGAAGTCCTCGGACTTGTCGGTGACAATGCCGCGGGCAAGTCCACGCTCATGAAGGTTCTCTCGGGCGCTTGTGTGCCCGACGAAGGCGAGATATGGGTCGACGGCGAGCGAGCCGTCTTCAGCACGCCTCGCGACGCCCACAACATGGGCATCGAGATGGTGTATCAGGATCTCGCACTCTGCGACGATATCGACATAGCCGGCAACATCTTCCTCGGACGCGAGCCGCGCAAGACAAGCGGCATCATGCTCGATACGAAACGGATGCACGCCGAAGCGCGCAGGCTGCTCGATTCCCTCCGGATTCGGGTTCCGTTCACGGACATCCCCGTGCGGAATCTCTCCGGTGGCCAGCGCCAGGCAGTGGCGATTGCCCGGGCTGTTGCGTTCGACCCGCGTCTACTCATCCTCGACGAGCCCACGGCCGCACTGGCCGTTACCGAGGTGAACACCGTCCTCGAGCTCATTAGGACCGTTGCATCCCAGGGAGTGAGCGTGATCCTCATCACGCATCGCCTCCAGGACCTCTTCACGGTCTGCGACCGGCTGTGTGTCATGTTCGAGGGAACGATGGCTGCGGAGCTTGACGCCAGGACCGCGACCCTGGAGGAACTCGTCGCGGAGATCGTGGGACGCGGGCAGGAGCGATGAGCGACCGGACTCGAGCCAAGAAGTCGAAGACCCAAGAGGCGACCGCAAGGCAACAGCGCGCGGCGGGGATCACTGCCTGGCTCCAGCGCAACGTTCTTACGCTCGCCGTTGGCGCGGTACTCCTCATACTCTTCGTGTTCTTCAGCTTCACAGCCGGTTCATTCGCTACGAGCGGCAACATCCTGAACATTCTGCGGCAGATCGCGCCCACCATGATCACCGCCGTCGCCATGACGTTCGTGATCACCACGTCGGGCATCGATCTATCCGTGGGCTCAGTGGTCGCTTTGTCCGGATCGCTACTCGCAATCTGGACATACGGTGGCATGGATCCCACGCTGGCGCTGATTCTCGTCCTACTCATGGGGGCCGCTGTGGGTTTTGTGAACGGTTGGTTCACCGCGTACCGGGGACTTCCGCCGTTCATCGTGACACTGGCCACACTTGGGATAGTCCGAGGTGTGGCACTGCTCATCACCCAGGGCTACTCCACGCCCATTCCCGGTACCTCGTGGGTGACGGTACTGGGCCAGGGCCGCATCCTCGGCGTTCCGGTGCCTGCCGTCATCGCCGTTCTAGCGGCCGTGATCGGCTGGTTCGTATTCACGCAGACGCCCTACGGCCGCTATGTGGTGGGCCTGGGCAGCAATTACGAGTCGCTACGCCGGAGCGGCGTCAATACCCGGCTCGTGAACCTCATCGTGTTCCTGGTATCGGGCATAGCCGCCTCGCTTGCCGGCGTGATCATCGCGGCACGCCTCGCTTCGGGCTCCTCGAACGCCGGTCAGGGTTTCGAACTCGAGGTCATCACGGCGGTCGTTCTTGGCGGGACGAGTCTGCTGGGAGGCCGCGGGAGTCTGCTGGGTACCGTGCTGGGTGCGCTGGTACTGGGCGTTATCGCGAACGGCCTCGTGCTGCTGCATGTCTCACCGTTCTACGTGCAGATCGCCCAGGGCACGATCCTGATGATCGCCATCTTTATGAACACGCGCCTGTTCACGCGCTACGGCATGGTGATGCGCTGATGGCTGCGGTCCGAACCGTGCTGGGGGAGATCGACTCGGCAGAGTTGGGGACCACGCTTATTCACGAACACCTGCTCCTCGGCAACGAGAGCGCGTGGCACCAGCCCGCGCCGGACGATGCCGAGGGACAGCAGATCGCGCATTCTCCGGTGGAGATGCGATACCTTGGCAGGCTTCGGAACGATCCGTACCTGAGTATCGACAACACGCTCCTGGAAAGCCGTGAGGTCGCGATATCCGAGCTCGCGCCGTTCGTAGAAGCCGGCGGACGCACCGTCGTCGAGGTCACACCGTTCGCCGCCGGGCGCGACCCGATAGGTCTGCGCGAGATCGCCTTGGCCACAGGACTCAATATCGTCATGGGCTGCGGGTTCTATCTCGAGCGCACACATCCCGAGGGACTCGCCGACGAGCCGATCGACGCCATCGCTGAGCGCATCGAGCGCGACATCGTCGAGGGCGTCGACGGCGTGCACGCAGGGGTGATCGGCGAGGTAGGAGTGGGCCTGCATTTCTCTCCCGCCGAGGAGCACGTACTGCGGGCGGCTGTGCGCGCGCAACGGCGGGCCGGCGTGCCGATGTCCGTGCACATGCCCGGATGGCTGCGCTACGGGCACCAGGTCCTTGACATAGTTGAAGAGGAAGGCGGCATTCTCGACGCTACGGTGCTCTGCCACATGAACCCAAGCCACGCTGATAGGCAGTACCAGCGCTCTCTGGCCGAACGCGGCGCGTGGGTGGAATACGACATGCTCGGGATGGAGTTCTACTACCCAGGTGAGGGGCAGAGCCCCAGCGACGAGGAGAATGCGATCGCGGTCGCCCGGCTCGTTGCGGACGGCTACGGAAAGCGGTTGCTCCTGTCGCACGACGTGTTCATCAAGACACTGCTACGCACCTATGGAGGCTTCGGGTATGCTCACGTGCTCACGGGCTTCGCCGAGCGCCTCGAGCGTCACGGCGTCGATCGCACGCAGCTGCTGGGATTACTCACAGCCAACCCCAAGGCCGTGTTCGACGCCGCATGGGAAGGGAGAGCGTGATGACACGGGTTCTTGTGGCCGGCGAATCGTGGGTGAGCGAGTCCACGCACTATAAGGGCTTCGACTCCTTTCAATCGGTCGTCTTCGAGACTGGCGTAGGTCCACTCAAAGAGGCGCTCGAGAGTAACGGCATCGAAGTTGTGCACATGCCTGCGCACGAGGTGCCGGAGCAGTTCCCGGCGACGGTCGGGGCTTTCGACGCCTATGACGTGGTGATCTTGTCCGACATAGGCGCCAATAGTATCCTGCTACACCCCGACACGTGGCTTCGCGGCAAGCGCACGCCGAACCGTCTCAAGGTGCTTGCCGAGTGGGTGCGTGCCGGAGGCGGCTTGCTCATGGCCGGAGGGTACATGAGCTTCCAGGGCTTCGAGGGCAAAGCCATGTTCCGTCGCACGCCGGTCGATGACATTCTGCCCTCCGTCATCGATCCGTGGGACGACCGCGTTGAAGCGCCTGAAGGCACCGGCGTCACCGTCGTAGACGCCACGCACCCCGTGCTTGCCGGCGTTGCCGGTCCTTGGCCGGGGCTTCTGGGCTACAACCGCTTCGCACTCAAGGACGATGCGGAGCTTCTGGCCCAGGTGGGGGAAGATCCGCTGCTCGCCCTGCGCGCCGAGGGTGCAGGCCGAACCGCCGCGTGGGCCTCGGACATCGGTCCGCACTGGTGTCCGGACGACTTCGTGGCATGGCCGGGCTATGCCCGCCTGTTCTCGCAGCTCGTCCACTGGCTTGCGGGAGAGTGATCGACAGATGCCCGTACCTGTCATCTTGGATTGCGATCCCGGTCACGATGACGCGCTCGCGATCTTGCTCGCCGCAGCGAGTCCCGAGATCGATCTGCTCGCCATCACGACGTGTGGAGGCAACCAGACCGTCGAGAAGTGCACCATCAACGCGCGCCGGGTGTGCACCGTTGCGGGCATTGCCGACGTTCCGATCGCGCGCGGCGCAGAAGGTCCGCTCCTCGGCTCGCTTCACATCGGCGAGTACGTGCACGGCGTCTCCGGTCTTGACGGCCCCGCATGGGGGGAACCCACCGTCCCCGAGGCCGAGGAGAACGCTCACGACCTTATCGTACGAATCCTGCGCGAGCACCCCGGGCCGGTGACGCTCGTCCCTACCGGGCCGCTCACGAACATCGCGCTGGTCTTGTCGGCACATCCCGAGCTCAAGGAGAAGATCGGCGAGATCGTGCTCATGGGCGGCTCGACCGAGCGAGGCAACGACACTCCGTATGCGGAGTTCAACATCCGCGTCGATCCGGAGGCGGCCGACATCGTGTTCCGCTCCGGGCTGCCCGTCACCATGTGCGGACTCAACGTGACCCACCAGGCGCTCGCCACTCCCGAGGTGGTGGGGCGGCTACGTGCGCTGGGCACGAAGATGGGAGACCTGTGCGTGGAGCTGCTCGCGTTCTTCTCGGAAAGCTACCTGCGCACGTGGGGATTCACCTCCCCGCCACTGCACGATGCGGTGGCCGTGGCCCGTGTGATCGACAAGTCCCTGGTCCACGTCGAGAGCCTGCCCGTCACGATCGAAACGCAGGGCCGCTACACGGCGGGTGCGACGTGCGTGGACATCCACCGTCTCACCGGCGAGCCCGACAACGCGTTCGTAGCCATGCAGCTCGAAGGTGACCGCTTCTGGGACCTGATGATCGGAGCGATCGCCAGCTATGAGTGAGGTCGTCGTCATCGGGAGCATCAACGTTGACCGTGCGGTCGAGGTGCCGGTCGCGCCCGCGCGGGGTGCCACGCTGCTTGGAGGGTCGGTTCGGCGGGGCCCAGGTGGCAAGGGCGCCAACCAGGCGGTCGCGCTTGCGCGGCTGGGACGCAGCGTCGCGATGGTGGGCGCCGTCGGCGCCGATGCAGACGGCGAATGGATGATCGAGACGCTTACTGCCCAAGGCGTGGACGCCGGCGGCGTGTTGTCGCTCGATGCGGTGACCGGTCAGGCCTTCGTGTTCGTTGAGCCCGGAGGAGAAAGCACGATTGTAGTGGCCCCCGGAGCGAACGGCGCTCTGACTCCTGGCCTGCTCGATAAGTTGGCGGATACCATTGGCGGCGCGTCCTGCGTTCTGGCCCAGCAGGAGATTCCCGCCGATGTGGTCGAGCGCGCCGCGGAGCTCTGCACAGGGATCTTCGTGCTGAACCCCGCGCCCGCCCGCCCTGTTGCGCCTGAGACCCTTGCGCGAGTCGACGTGCTGGTCCCCAACCGGCACGAACTCGCGGGGCTTGCCGGCAAGCCGGAGACCGACGACATCGAGGAGCTCACCGGGATGGCGCTCGGGCTCAACGGACCCGGCGCGGTCGTGGTCACACTCGGTGACCACGGCGCGCTTATCGTTGAGCAGGGTGCCGGTGTGCATGTGTCGGCGATTCCCGTCGAGGCCGTGGATGCCACTGCGGCCGGTGACACCTTCTGCGGGGCGCTCGTGGACGGTCTGCTTGAAGGTCGGGGCACTCTCGGAGCGGTGGAATGGGCGGTCCGAGCAGCGGCCCTCGCGACCGAGAAGCCTGGCGCGATGACGTCGATACCGCGGCGCGCCGAGATCGAGGCGCGGTTCAAAGCGCCATAGGCCCTCTCGGCGGGAGGGCAGGGGCCGTGAGGCCTTTCGACCTGGCGGAGGAATCGCGCGCCGCGACACCCTAAGAGCGCCGGTACCGTGCTATCCTCGCCCCCATGGACAACGTGACTGCATCGCCGCCGGCGCACGGCTCGCCACCCGAGCGCAGCGACTTCATCCGCGACATCGTCGCCGCCGACCTCCGCGAAGGCCGCGTCGACAGCGTCGTCACGCGTTTCCCGCCGGAGCCGAACGGCTACCTGCACATCGGGCACGCCAAATCGATCTGCCTGAACTTCGGTATCGCCAACGAATTCGGCGGTCGCTGCCACTTGCGCTTCGACGACACCAACCCCATCAAGGAGGAGCAGGAGTACATCGACTCGATCGAGACCGACGTGCGATGGCTCGGCTTCGACTGGCGCGAGCACCTCTACTACGCCTCGGACTACTTCGAGCGGCTCTACGAGTGGGCGATTCACCTCATCAATGCCGGCAAGGCGTACGTAGACGATCTTTCCGCCGAGGAGATCCGCGAGCACCGTGGCACACTCACCGAGCCTGGCCGCGACAGCCCGTGGCGCAACCGTGCGGCCGAAGAGAACCTCGACTTGTTCGAGCGTATGCGCGCCGGCGAGTTTCCCGATGGGTCCCGAGTGCTGCGCGCCAAGATCGACATGTCCTCGGGCAACATAAACCTGCGCGACCCGGTGATGTACCGGATCTTGCACGCGGCGCACCCGCGCACGGGCGACGAGTGGTGCATCTATCCGAGCTACGACTTCGCGCACGGGCAGTCCGACGCGATCGAGGGCATCACGCACTCCATCTGCACACTGGAGTTCGCCGACCACCGGCCGCTCTACGATTGGTTCATCGAGAATCTGCCCGTGCCCTCGACGCCTCATCAGTACGAGTTCGCGCGCCTCAACCTCACACACACCGTGCTGTCCAAACGCGTGCTGCTCAAGTTGGTGGCCGAGGGACACGTGCGCGGCTGGGACGACCCGCGGATGCCCACGCTTTCCGGCCTGCGCAGGCGTGGCTTCCCCGCCGAGGGGATCCGCGACTTCGCCGACATGATCGGCGTTGCGAAATCCGACAGCGTGGTTGAGGTCGAGATGCTCGAGCACGCGGTCCGCAACGTGCTCAACCGTTCTGCGCTTCGCCGCTTCGGCGTGCTCAATCCGCTTAAGGTCGTGATCGAGAACTACCCCGAGGGCCAGGTCGAGCAGATGGACGTGGTCAACAACCCCGAGGACGAGGCCGCCGGGACCCGGCCGGTGTCGTTCTCCCGCGAACTGTGGATCGAGCGCGACGACTTCATGGAGGACCCGCCCAAGAAGTTCTTCCGCCTGGCACCGGGCCGTGAGGTGCGCCTGCGCTCGGCGTACTTCATCACCTGCGACGAGGTCGTGAAGGATGCCGAGGGCAACGTGGTCGAGCTGCGGTGCAGCTACGACCCGGAGACCCGCGGGGGGAGTGCGCCCGACGGTCGTCGGCCGAAGGCGACCCTGCACTGGGTGTCGACCGCTCACGCCGTGCCTGCCGAGGTGCGGCTCTACGACCACCTGTTCAACGACGCGTATCCGGGCTCAGACGGTCGCGACCTGTTCGAAGACCTGAACCCCGACTCCGAGACGGTGCTGCGCGATTGCTTCATCGAGCCGGCGCTTGCCGAGGCTGCGGTCGGTCAGACGGTGCAGTTCGAGCGCCTCGGATACTTCTGCGTCGACCCCGACTCGGCACCCGGCGCACCCGTGTTCAACAGGACGCTCACCCTCAGGGACACGTGGTCCAAGCTGCAGGCCCAGGGACGTACCGACACGGCCTGAGCGCCGCGTGCCGCCAGGCCCGCGCCGCTTGGGGCTGCACCAACCCGGCCGCCGCTATGGGCGCTGTTCGAGTTCTGAGACCACACCCGACTTGATGGACCGCACGAGCTCCTGGAGTGCAGCGAAGACGTTGTCTCGGATGTCGCCGCCCACAAGCACGTACATGATGTCATCGCCCACCGCCAGATGTCCCTCGTTGACCCAGGCACGCACGACCGAGATACCTTCCATCTCGCGCGCGGCCGTGACCGCCTCCTCAAGCCGCGTACGATCGACCGACAGCTCCATACCTGATACCGGTCGGCCGTCACGCGAGTACGAGCGAACCACGCCGTTGTGGCACAGATACATGCCCACGTCTGCCGCGGCTGGGTCGCGTTTCACCTCGGCAAGCCAGGCGTCCAGACTCGGGGGTGCTGTGTCTGCCATCGAGACTCCCGTCGTCGCCGTCACCCTGCGTGGTCATACTACCCGTGCGTTCGAAACTCCTTCACGCGCTCCGCTTCCGGGAGCAGCGGGCGGGGCCATCGGCCCGTGTGATATCTTCGCCCCTGATGGCCGCCACGGCAGGCAGGAACGAATCCGTGCCTCTTCCGTCCAATACGATCGTGAATCTCGCGCCGACCGGGATGATTCCCACGAAGCAGATGAGCCGGGCGGTTCCGATAACCGCCGAGGAGATCGTCGCCGATGTCAGGCGATGCGCCGATCTCGGCGCGTCCGTGGCCCATATACACGCGCGGGATGCGCAAGGCGCGCCCACACACGAACCGGATGTCTTCTCGAGAATCGTCGCCGGTGTTCGCGAGACGCATCCCGAGCTGGTCATCACGGTGACGACCAGTGGGCGGACCTACCAGGAGTTCGACCAGCGCGCGGCTGCCTTGCGCCTGTCCGGCGACCTCGCACCGGACATGGCCAGCCTCACGCTCGGCTCGATCAACTTCAACAAGACAGCAAGCGTGAGCAGCCCCGAGACCATCATGCGTCTTGCCGAGGAGATGCAAAGCCGCGGCATCAAGCCCGAACTCGAGGTGTTCGATCTGGGCATGGTCAACTACGCGCACTACCTTATCAAGAAGGGCCTGCTCGAGCCGCCGTACTACTTCAACGTGATCCTTGGCAATATCGCTGCTGCCCAGGCGCGTCTAGATCACCTGGGCACGATCGTCGCCGAGCTGCCCGACGAGTCGTACTTCTGCGTGGCCGGCATCGGCGACGCGCAGCTGAACATGAACGCGCTGGGCATCGTCATGGGCAACGGTGCGCGAGTCGGGCTCGAGGACATGATCTGGTACGACGCGGCGCGCACCGTGCCCGCCACCAACGAGTCCTTGGTCCGACGGGTAGTCGGGATCGCCCGCAGTCTCGAGCGCGAGATCGCCACGCCGGCCGATGTTCGCGACTACCTGGGGCTCCGGCAGGGTGGGGCCGGCAGAGCCTCGGCCACGGGCGGCTAGAGGGCGGCTAGAGGGCGGCT
>Ga0209164_1000358_pt1 | contig 118413 bp, 103 predicted proteins | sample MTBNYHSulfiMetaG_FD_187458 | JGI IMG/M metagenome (GOLD analysis project Ga0209164, IMG submission 187458) | Enrichment culture microbial communities from rom New York Harbor, USA that are MTBE-degrading - MTBE-NYH (New York Harbor Sulfidogenic)... | ecosystem: Environmental > Aquatic > Marine...
CCCAAAAGGCATCGGAAACTTCCCATGATTGAATCTTTGTCATATATCCTCCGCATTAAAAGATTATCATGCGGAAAATATAAAGTAAACTTGATAGAAAAGCAATTATTATTTACGGATAAGTTCTAAGTCTATTCTATTTTGAAGACATAGTCGAATCTCTTCCCGGTTTATATTTCAACGGACGGATACCGTTGACGGAAACAACAGCGAATCCACCGGTTCTCTCTTTTTCCGACCTGGTGTACGGATCCTACTGCGTATAAGAATGATTTTTGTTCCGGATCCTTTGGTGTTCCTTCAGGATGAATCCACCGAAAAAGGCTACGGCACTGCTGGCGAGAAACAGGCCGGACGTCCCCACGCTTTCGTAAAAATACCCGTTTAGAAGAAAACCGATCATAATCCCAAGTCCGTAGGTCATGGCGTTGTTTACGGCCTGGCCCAGCGTTTTTGCGGCATCGGGCGTCAAGCGGTCGATGTACAGAATGCTGGCGATATGAAAAGCTCCATAACTCAGCGCATGGACGACCTGGGTAAGAAGTATGGGGAAGGCGGTATTGACAAAAAAAAGTGACAGCCACCTGAATGCGGCAGCCATGAACGAAAAGATCAGAATGTTTTCGATGGAAAAACGGTTGAAAATTTTTTCCGATTGCACCATCACCACGATTTCCGAAACCGAGGCGATGGCCCAGCTGATGCCGATAAAAGTCTTGCCATAGCCGAGGTTTTCAAGGTGGATTGAAAAAAAACAATAATAAGTACCATGACTTAAAAGCATTAAGAAGGCGCAGAACAGGAAAATGTGAAGGCGGGGGATTTTAAGAACCTGCTTCCATGGCTTTTTTGAGGATTCTTTTTTTTCGCCCGTATCCGGAATATTGATGGACATTGCGGCCTGCACGGCCGAACCGACCAGTATCAGGATCAGGATGAGTTCGATGCCGAAAAGATCGATCATCTTGCCGACGACGGTCACCACGGCGATAAAGCTGATGGACCCCCACACCCGGATATTTCCGTACCTGTGCTTTTCTCCTTCAAGAATATCCATGGTGAAGGCTTCGAGAAAAGAGATGATCGGAGAATAAAACAGGCCATAGAAAAGGGTGATAAGGAACATGGCCCAAAAATTCGCTGTATACAGATAACCTATCCAGACTCCGGTGCTGATAAAATTGCATGCGATGTAGATCGGTTTTCGAATCCGGAATCGATCCGCAAGTATTCCCCACAGCAAAGGGAAAAAGAGCGTTGAAGCCGTTCTGAGAGCGGAAAGGACGCCGATCTGAAAACCGCTGAACCCGAGGTGGTAGCAATACAGGTTGAAATAGGGTAAAAAGATGCCCAAAACGCCGAAATAGAGGAAGTACTGGAATCCGACGATGGGTTTAAATGAACATACAGGATGCTTTTCCATGGCACCCTGGATACTCCAATCGGGCTGAAAGCGCAACCTGTTTGCAGCCGGAACAGACATCGGGTTTTTTACTCGGCAAATAACGGGTTCCGGCTGTAAAAACACCTCATTTTTTACTCCACACTTATCTTGATCTGTTTCGGCTTTTCTTCCTCAGGTTTTGGGATTTCTACCTTCAAAACGCCATCTCTGAATCTGGCATTGATTTTTTCAGGATTGATGGGGTTCTGAAGGGTAAAGGCACGGTGAAAGGTGCCTACAGATCTCTCCCGCCGATAGTATTTATCCTTTTCTACGGTTTTCCCGACTTTTCGCTCCCCCTTGATGATGAGCGTGTTGTCTTTAATTTCGACGGAAACATTTTCCTTGTTTACTCCGGGCAGTTCGACCTCGATGATGAATCCATCGTCGGTTTCGTAGATATCGACGGACGGTTTCCATGCGCACAGGGAGACCTCGCCATCTATCTCCCGCGAACGGATAAGCGATTCATCAAAAAGTCTGTTGATACGATCTTGAAGATCCGAAACACTCTTTAAGGGATCCCATTTTCCCAGTACCATCGTTGGTCCTCCTTTGCTTTTTCTATAGGCAATCATCGGCAGTTTACCCAAAAAGAGCAGACTGTCAAGATCAATGATCCATGGCCATATCTGTGCTTTACAAAACAAGGTTGCGATGTTATTTTTTACTCCTGCGACATAAACGGTTTTAAAGCCTTTCAGGCACACGATCGGATTCGTGAAGCGTAAATTGTCCATCTTTTCAGGAGCAGGCCATGGATTACATTAAGATACGTTTTGGTGATGATATCGACAAATTGAGTTCCCAGTTTGAAAAAACGATCGAGCAAATGTTTCGATCGGTGAGCCCCATGTTCACGCTTTCCGAGCGAACATGGAAGCCGCAGATGGATATCGTCGAGACGCCAGAGGAAATCATCATTCTGGCTGAAATTGCCGGTGTGACCAAAGAAAACCTGGAGGTTGAGATCAACAGCAAGGCGGTCAAAATTCATGGAAGGCGTTCAGAAATGCCGCGGATTGAAAAATCCACCTACCGGCTGGCGGAAATTCAGTACGGCCAGTTCGAGCGCATTCTTTTCCTTCCCACTCCCATTGATACGGACAAGGTAACGGCATCCTATACGGACGGATTGCTGCAGATCCGGTTGACCAAGTTGCCGCAGGACATCACATACAAAATTCCCATTTCAGATGGTTGATCATCCTGAAGGGAGAACCCTGACATTTTTGAGGGAGCGCTCATAACATAAGACTTCCGGAGGTATGATAGACATGACCGATCAGCAATCTTCCATGGATTTTTCGACCGAAAAGTTGCCAGAAATTCTTTCGATTCTTCCTCTTTTTGATGTTGCGCTCTTTCCCAAGATGGTCCTGCCCCTTGTGGTTTTTCAGGAAGAAACCGTGCAACTGATTGACGAGGCCATGTCGAAAGACAGAATAGTCGGACTCATTCTGTCAAAGACCAAGGAAAAAGGAGCCGACGTCAATCAAGACCTTCATTCGGTGGGGACCAGTGCGCTGATTCTAAAAATGGCAAGAACCCAGGACAGAAAGGCGCAGTTGCTTGTGCAAGGGCTGAGCCGATTCAGGGTGCTGGCCTATACGGAAGGCAAACCGTATCTTCAGGCCAAGGTGGTGCATATCAAAGATACGGAGCAAAAGGATACGGAAACGGAAGCGCTGGTTTCCACGATTATCGATCAATTTGCCAAGATCCTTGAAGCATCGGCAAACCTGCCGCCGGAACTGGGCTTGATGGCCAGGAGCATAGAGGAGGCAGGCACACTGGCCGATATGGTCGCTTCCACCATCAACACGACTGCGGAAGAAAAACAGAAGGTACTGGAAATTGAAGATGTGAAAGAACGGCTGAGATTTGTTACCAAACTGGCTGCTCATCAATTGGAAATACTGGAGCTGCAGAACAGGATTCAATCCCAGGTCAAAGGCGATATGGATAAAAAGCAGAAAGAATATTATCTTCGCCAGCAGCTCAAAGCGATCCAGGAGGAGCTGGGAGAGTCCGAGGAGACCAAAATCGAGGTCGAAGAATACCGAAAGAAGATTGAGCAAAAAAATATGCCGGCCGAGGCAAGGAAAGAGGCTGAACGGGAACTTGATCGGCTATCCCGAATGCATCCTTCGTCGGCCGAATACACGGTGGCCTCGACGTATTTGGACTGGCTCACCGCCCTTCCATGGAATGAAAGCACGCAGGACCTGTTGGATATCAAAAAGGCACGAAAAGTGCTGGATGAAGATCATTATGGCCTGGAAAAAGCGAAAAAACGGATACTCGAGTATCTTGCCGTGCGAAAACTCAAGCCGGAATCGAAGGGTCCGATCCTCTGTTTTGTCGGGCCGCCGGGTACGGGAAAAACGTCTCTGGGGCGATCGATTGCCAGATCGCTTGGACGTAATTTTTTCAGGATTTCCCTGGGCGGAGTTCGTGACGAAGCGGAGATCCGGGGGCATCGTCGAACCTATATCGGCGCCCTGCCGGGGCGGATCATTCAGGGCATTCGGCGATCCGGATCAAATAATCCCGTATATATGCTGGATGAAATAGACAAGGTCGGCAGCGATTTCCGCGGGGATCCTTCCTCGGCGTTGCTGGAAGTGCTCGATCCGGAGCAGAACAATTCTTTTTCGGATCATTACGTCGATGTGCCTTTTGATCTGTCGAAAGTCATGTTTATCACCACGGCGAACATACTGGACACCATTCCGCCCGCTTTAAGGGACAGAATGGAAGTTCTTGAACTGCTGGGCTATACCGAAGACGAAAAAATAAAAATCGCCGATCGACATCTGATACCGCGTCAACTGGATGCACATGGCCTGCGGGCAGACCAGCTTACCTTTACCAAAGGTGCTGTCAGGCGGATCATTTCAGGTTATACCCGTGAAGCCGGGCTGAGAAATCTCGAAAGAGAAATCGCGACCATTTGCCGCGGTGTGGCCAGTAAGATCGCCGAAGGAATCGTGGATTCGGCCACCGTCGCGGTGAGGGACATTACAAAATTTTTGGGTCCGGATCGATTTACTTCGGAAGTCGGTGCGAGAATTTCGAATCCCGGTGTTGCCATCGGGCTTGCATGGACCCCGACGGGTGGAGAAATCCTTTTCATAGAAGCCACCATGATGAAGGGTAAAAAGAGTCTGACTCTGACCGGTCAACTTGGGGACGTCATGAAAGAATCTGCCACTGCGGCCCTGAGCTTTATCCGTTCCAATTCCCGATTGCTTGGTATCCACGAAAATTTTTTTGAAGATCATGATATTCATATCCATGTTCCAGCAGGTGCCATCCCAAAAGACGGCCCGTCTGCCGGCGTGACCATGCTGACCGCACTGGCATCGCTGCTCACCGGAAAAACCATCCGAAAAGACCTGGCCATGACCGGGGAGATCACATTGAGAGGGCAGGTCCTTCCAGTGGGTGGAATCAAGGAAAAGGTTCTTGCCGCACATCGGGCAGGAATCAAGGTGGCGGTTCTGCCAAAATGGAACAAAAAAGATCTTTTTGATATTCCGAAAAAAGTCCAAAAAGACATTCACTTCCATTTCGTAGACAAGATGCTGGATGTCCTGAAGATTGCACTGGTGGAAGAAAAGGGAAAATCTTACAGGGCGGACACGACGGCAGATACGGTATGATTTTCATCCGTCGCTTTCAGCCCGCCGTAAATCACATTATAACCTAAAATGAGCGATTCTTCCGACCGTTGCAGAGCCCGGTGAGGTTTTGGGCCCCAGGCGTACCGCAACACATGAGACCCAGCCTGCGCCAACGTCCCAGGACTTTCAAAAAACTTCCAAAAGGCAGGGAAGGTTCTCTTTGTAAAGGCGATCAGCTTTATGGGGCTGTCTGGAACTATCCCAAACGGTTTGGCTACCGTTGCAGGAGACGGATAATCAATTGTTACAGTCCGCCTGGGGCTCAAACCCCACCGGGCCAGAGCGCTAATAGACAGAACAAGAACCGTTTCATTTAGGTATCATCATGCTGAAATGTTGATCGTTGGAATCCGAGCATACAGGCCAACGGTGCACCCCCTTATTTATCCGCTTGCCGTGCTGTGGATAGTGTCGCTTTATGCCGCTGGATGCTCCACGACAGGACCACCCCCAATTTCCCGGTCTCCCGGTGAAGTTCCTGCAGACCATGGCCAATCAGCCGCGGTTCCGCCGCATGCCAGGCCATACCGTGTCGGAAATGTGTGGTATTTTCCCATGGCCAGCGCGCACGATTTTAGTCAGCAAGGGATCGCATCCTGGTATGGGAAAAAGTTTCACGGCCGAAAAACCTCCAGCGGCGAAATTTATGACATGTTTGCCATGACGGCGGCTCACAAAACATTGCCTCTCGGAACCAGCGTGAAGGTCCGGAACCTTCAGAACGGCAAAGAGGTCCATGTTCGAATCAATGACAGAGGGCCGTTTGTCCGAGGCAGAATCATCGATCTTTCATACACGGCTGCCAGGAAAATAGGTATTGCAGAAGAAGGAACGGGACCCGTGGAGGTCGTAGCGCTTGGAAGAGCCGTTCGTTCAGCCGGAAAAGGGAGAGAAGAAACAACATACGAGCCGCTGGACTATTCAAAAGGAAATTTTACCATTCAGGTCGGATCTTTTTTGGATCACAGCAACGCGACAAGGCTTCGAGATAAACTCGACAGCATTTATAAGAACGCACACATCACCACGTTCTATGACGGCGGAGATACCTTGTTCAGGGTTCGTGTCGGCAGGTGCACTACGCTGAGCCAGGCGCAAGAGTATGAACAGATACTGGTCAAAAGCGGTTTTGAAGATGCCATGATTGTTGCCGAGTGAAAGGGTTGTCCAGGATGGCGCCGGTTTAACCAAAAACGGTGCTTGACCGCGTCATAGAACCCTTTCCGGCAGTGACATCGAACAAGGCGTTGGAAAAGGGCGTGAATCTTCTGAAAAAAGTCGTCTTTCTCGACCGTGACGGGGTCATCAATCAGGATTCTTCGGCGTATATCAAAAGCTGGTCGGAAGTTACGTTTATTCCGAAAAGCCTGGAAGCGATACGCAATCTTTGCCGAAACGGTTTTACCGTCATCGTCGTTACGAACCAGTCGGCTGTCGGTCGAAAGTTGATCACCTGCGAGGATCTCGATACCATTCATCGGAACCTGGTTGCGGCTGTAGAGGCAAAGGGAGGCCGCATCGCGGATGTTTTCATTTGTCCCCACTTGCCGGAGAACGGCTGTGACTGTCGAAAACCGCTCCCCGGTCTTCTCTTGAAAGCGCAAAAGGCATACCGAATAGACCTCTGTACATCGATCATGGTCGGTGACAGTGAAAAGGACATTGAATGTGCCCGACTTGCCGGATGTGGTTATGCGGTCCTGGTAAAGACCGGCAATGGATGTAAGGCTTTGGAATCGCTTGAGAAAAAAAGGAAGCCTCCCGACCATGTGGCGGAGAATCTCTTCGATGCCGCCGATTGGATCATCAAGCGCTTTTCCTGAAAACTTTTCGGCAATGAAAACCTCTCCGCCTGCTTTTATTCGACCACCGATCCGATGAAGCCGGACATGTCGGCCTGAAATGACATCCCAATCCTATTGAATCTGGATGCCGGATCGAGTCCGGTAAGAGGGAACAACTTCAGACGGTACGGAAGAACCAGTAAGGATATTCAAAGCGATGACCTGTTTGCGATCGGAAATCGCCATCAAAGGGCATATCGAACAGCTCACCTACTACAAGGAAGAAAACGGCTTTGCCATTGCAAGGTTCAGGGTCGAAAAGACAGAAAATTCCATCACGGTACTGGGATTTTTACCGGAACCTGTGATTGGAGAAGGAATAACCCTGCTTGGATTTTGGGAAACGCATCCCATATACGGTCAGCAATTTAGAATTTCATCCTTTGAAATTATTTTTCCCGAAACCATCGAAGAGATTCATCAATACCTGATTTCCGGCGTTGTCAGGGGCATCGGGCCCAAGATGGCGGAAAAGATGATTCAATGCTTCGGAGATCAAACGTTGCAAATCATCGAGAACGAGCCGGAAAAACTCAGGCAAATCGACGGGATCGGCTCTGCGAAAGCCTCTTTGATCTGTCAATCGTGGCGCGGGCATCAATCGATGCGAAGCCTGATGAATCTCATCCAAAAAGCCGGTATCCATGCATCCTATGGACCCAAGATTTATCGAAAATACGGTCCTGACGCCCTGAGCTGCATTCGAATGGATCCCTATAGACTGATCGTCGATTTTCCCAGAGACGGGTTTACCCTTGCGGATGCCATCGTCCGCGCCTTGGACGCCGCCGTTGATGAGGGAAAAAGGGTACATGCCTGTATGTTACACCGCCTGTATAAAGCGGCCGATGAAGGGCATTGCTGCGTTGCTGAAGATCAACTGATCGAGCATTGCGAAAGCCGTTTTTCGATCGACAGGAACATTTCGAAAAAAGCGCTTGAGCTGCTAGCCTGCCGGCATGAGATCTTCATCGATTCCAATACGGATCCGGGTGCGTCAAGGCGGATCTATTTAAAGGCACTGCACGAAGCCGAGATCGGTATCGTGAATCGGGTTGCCGCATTGCTGTCTCTTCCGGATTCGGGTTTTCCGCCCGAACAGGACTGGATAGAGGGAGAAATATTCAAAAGTCTCACCATAAGACTTTCTGCAGAGCAGATGGATGTTATCAAAGGGGTTTTGGTCCATCGCATGGCGATCATCACGGGAGGACCCGGCACCGGAAAAACGACCTTGATCCGGGCGGTCAATACCATCCTGGAGTGCATGGGGAAAAGGGTGGCACTGGCTGCGCCCACCGGTCGAGCGGCAAGACGACTTTCAGAGGTGACGGGAAGAAAAACCTCAACATTGCATAAGCTTCTGGGATATAGTCTGACCGAGGGTCGATTCGAAAAAAACAGGGACAATCCTCTCGATTTTGATGTGTTGATCGTCGATGAGGCATCCATGGTGGATCTGTTCCTGATGTATCACCTGATGAATGCGGTTCCGTTGACGTCTGCGGTGATTCTGGTGGGCGATGTGTTTCAGCTCCCTTCTGTAGGTCCAGGAACCGTACTTTCCGATTTGATCGAATCGAGGCGTCTTGCGACTTATGAACTCAAGAAAATTTTCAGGCAGGCTGAAGAAAGTTCGATTGTCGTCCATGCGCATCGGGTATGCAATGGAGACCCTTCCGATCTTTCAATGACGGATGAGCTGACCGGTTTTTCGGAATTTTGTTTTATTGAAAGACATCGTTCGCGGGATGTGGTGAACACAATCGTGCGGCTTTGCAGTCAAGATATCCCCTCGCATTTTGGATTTGATCCAATCAGCCATATTCAGGTCCTGACTCCTATGCATAAGGGCGATCTTGGGACGTTGAACCTGAATCAGGCACTTCAGAAGGCGCTGAACAAAAATTGTGCCCCATCATTTGGAAACGATTCAGGATTTTATCCGGGGGACAAGGTTATTCACCTGAGGAACAATTATCAGAAAGAGGTATTTAACGGAGATATTGGACTAATCGCGGGGATTGATAAACGCACGCGTCGGATCCTGGTCGATTACGAAGGCAGAGGGGTGGAATATGAATTTTCCGAGCGAGAAGAGCTCATGCTGGCATACGCGATATCGGTTCATAAGTCCCAGGGGTCGGAATATCCGGCCGTAGTCGTTCCCCTCGTGATGCAGCACGCTATTCTCCTGCAAAGGAACCTGCTGTACACGGCCATCACGCGGGGCAGAAATCTCGTCGTTCTCGTCGGGACGCCAAGAGCGCTGCTTTTTGCCCTGCAAAACAACCCGCCCTGTCATCGACATTCCATGCTGAGGAGACGGCTTTCCAGCCTGTAAAGGAATATCCGTAACAGGCTTGAGAAAGGGGGGCAGGAAGAGGCGGGGGGGCTATGTGTCTGTATCAGGCCTCTGGGGCATGGGGATTTTGAAAAATTGGATGCCTTCCTGTCTGAGCGTTTCCTCTTCCTGTTTTGTGCTTACCCCTCTTATGTTTCTCGGTTCGGAAACTCGGTAATGAATTTTAAGAGCTTCTTTGGCGAAATCTGCGCCCACATCAGCGAAATTTTTTTCCACGTAATCGATGATCTGTTTGCCGATGATTTCGATATTGGATGGAGAAATGGAAGAATCGGGCGGTGTCTGTGAGGTTTTTATCGAAAAGGTCGAGGGTATCCGGTGAACGGAAGTGCTGCTGCAAACCGGACAGGCAATAAGATTTTTTGCCTGCTGGGTTTTGAATCCGTTTTCGTCTTCGAACCAGCCTTCAAAAATATGGCCGTTTAAACATTGTAAATCGTATGCAATCATAAATCAGTTTATTCCCGATGTATGGAGCGCCAGACGATGGAACAAAAATCGCTTAAATTTATTAAATATAATACATTTTCGCTCATTTTAAAAGAAATTATTGACAGAAATCGATTTTTTTCATCATGATAACCAGCCAATAGCCAGGCTGGCTTGTCCACCCATCACCCAATCGACTCAAGGGGGCTTGAAAGCCATGAAACAATTCTTCACCGCTTGCATTATGATGCTGGTTTTTTCCGCAACCGTCCATGCCGAAACCGTGTTTGTAAAAGACATGATGGAAATTACATTCAGAACTGGGCCTGGAACAGACCATAAAATCATCGATATGCTGAAGTCCGGTCAGAAGATGGAGGTCGTTGAGTCAGGCACGGGCTGGACAAAGGCAAAGTTGCCGGATGGTCGAGAAGGATGGTTGCTGACCAGGTTTGTCTCACCGGATCCGCCGGTCAGCCTTATCTCGAAAAGCCTGAAGGAAAAAAACGAAGAAATCAGCCGTCAGGCAGCGACTTTACTTGAAGAAAATACCCGAATTAAGGAAGAGAATCAGAAACTTTCCGAAGAACTTGCCGCCAGCAAGAGTCTGTGCAGTGAAATCACCCGATCGTACGAGGACCTCAAGAAGGCATCAAGCGAATATCTGAATCTCAAAAGAAACCATGATAAAATTCTCACGCAACTTATGGAACAGAACAAGACGGTCGAGCTACTGAAAAACCGTCTGGGAGGGCTTCAAAGCAGTCATACCATCCGATGGTTTTTAAGCGGTGCAGGGGTATTACTCCTCGGTTTTTTTATCGGTTTCAGTACGAAGAAACAGAGAAAACGATCGGCACTGCTGTGAAAATATATTGGGCTGAGAAGACCGATTTGAAAATTTTTGCATGACGTTACGAAGAAAAAAATGGAAATTCGATCTGATTTTTTAATTATCGGCAGCGGGGTGGCCGGGCTTTCTTTCGCTCTTAAAGTGGCTCCTTTTGGACATGTGGCACTGGTCACGAAAAAAGAGGTGATGGAAAGCAATACCAACCTGGCACAGGGCGGCATCGCGTCCGTGTTCGGAAAACTGGATTCCTTTGAGCTTCATGTCGCAGATACACTGGAAGCCGGAGACGGTCTTTGCAATCGCGAAGTGGTGGAGATGGTCGTAAGAAACGGTCCATCCATGATCCGCCAACTGCTCGACCTCGGCGTGGTGTTCAATGTGGAGGAAAACAGCCTTGCAGATAACGGAGTCCCCGACTTTGATCTCGGTCGCGAAGGTGGTCACTCGCGCAACCGGATTGTTCACGCCCAGGATATGACCGGCAGAGAAGTGGAAGAATCCCTGGTGCATCATATTCGAAACCACAAAAACATATCGCTCTTCGAGGATCATATCGCCATCGATCTCATTACGTTATCGACCCGGATGAAAAGAGGGTTCATTACAACCACCCATGAAGACTCCTGCTGCGGAGCCTATGTTCTCGACAGAAAAACGAACCAGATCAAAACGTTTCATGCAAAAATCACTCTGCTGGCCACCGGCGGAGCCGGAAAAGTATATCTTTATACGAGCAATCCGGACATTGCCACCGGCGACGGAATTTCAATGGCCTATCGAGCGGGAGCGACCCTTGCCAACATGGAGTTCGTCCAATTTCATCCCACATGCCTTTACCATCCTCAGGCCAAGAATTTCTTGATTTCGGAAGCGCTTCGAGGAGAAGGCGGCATACTTGTCGATGCAGCCGGAAACCGGTTCATGGAAAAATACGATCCGAAAAAAGATCTTGCCTGTCGAGATGTGGTTGCCCGGGCCATAGACAGCGAGCTGAAAAGGACCGGTGCCGATTGTGTATTTCTTGCCATTTCCCATAAACCGCACGCATTCATTAAAGATCGCTTCCCCTATCTGTATGAAAAATGCCTGTCATTCGGCATTGATATGACACGGGACCCTATTCCGGTCGTTCCCGCAGCGCACTACATGTGCGGCGGTGTGGTGACCGACCTTTTTGGAAGGACCGATATCCGTGGTCTCTATGCCGTTGGCGAGTGCGCCTGCACGGGACTGCATGGCGCGAATCGGCTGGCAAGCAATTCCCTTCTTGAAGCGCTGGTTTATGCCGATAAGGCGGCTAGTTCGGCGATCCGGGAAATAGCCGAGAGGGATTTCGTCCCGAGCACGCTTATTCCCCCGTGGGACGACGTTGGAACGACAGACAGCGATGAAGCCATTATGGTTTCCCACAATTGGGATGAAATCCGGCGATGCATGTGGAACTATGTCGGCATCGTCCGTTCCGACAAACGACTGGCCAGGGCGAACCGCCGGATAGAGAACATTCAACATGAAATCAGGGAATATTACTGGAACTTCAAGGTTGAACCGGACCTGATCGAGCTTCGAAACCTAGCGATGGCGGCGGAGTTGATCATCCAGTGTGCCCTGCTTCGAAAAGAGAGCCGAGGGCTTCACTACAACATCGCCTATCCCCATCGGGACGATGCGCACTGGCAAAAAGATACGGTTATCCGCAGGCCTTTTAAAGGATAAGACGATGTGGAGATTCTTCCTTATTGTCTTGCCCGGGAATTGGGAGACAATCTCTTGCTGTAGGCGAAGACTTTCGTTCGGTCTTTTGCGCCGTAAGGGTTCGAGGGGTCGAGGATTCCACGGTTCGATAGCAATAAAGATTTTCCCCGGATCACGTGGCCCCTTGAATCCCGCAAGCCGTCGGTTTTAACCTGTGGTGGTCGGCTGAATTTGCTATGCTTTTAATCGACCGAAGGCCCCGCATTTCGGACATTTGATTTCGATGGGCCTTTCCTCGGAGGAAACTTCGATGGGGGTTTTGCACCGGGTGCATTTGACGAACACCTTCTTCTTTTCTTCCGGCTTCAAAGCAGCCGTGTCTTCGGGTCTTTCCGGCCCGGCCGCGGATTGCACGACTCCGGTTCCCTCGATGGATGCCGTGATCGCCTTGCGGATGCATTCAAGGTCATCTTTTCCTCCGATGGACCTGAGTTTTTCATGTTCCTCCTTGGTAAGAACCAGTCTGGTTTCGATCATCACGGAATTTTCCAGCGCGTTGTTCAATTCTTCCAAGGCCTTGGCGAGCTTGGCGAATTTCATGTCGCCGGCCTGGATTTTTTCTTGAATCATGCGGGAAAGATCCTGGTTCGATAGCCACTTTCCTTCAAAATGGATCATGCCATCGTCCAACCGGATGTCAAACATGGTATCCTCCTGTTTTCTCTGCAGGTTTTCCATCACGAACAAACGCCGATCGGCCGGGGGACCGATTTGGCTGTCCAGTCTGAAATAATGCCCGACACGACGTTTTTACCATGCCGTGACCATAGTAGTGCAAAAATCCTTTATTGTCCACTTTTATCCCGAATCATGGACACCTTCAGCATTTCACTTGAATTCCGGACCCCTTGAGCCCCTGAATCCCAATGGAAACCCCCAGTCTTTTGAATGTGATTTTCATTGACAACCTGTTATCAAGTATTAATTTATTATGTTGTAATCAACTATGGGGATTGCCTCTATTCTTGCCGGTCGTTTTATCTTGCGTATCGCGCCATCTTTTGTGAGCGGACATGGATCGGGAAAATTAATGACTACAAAACGGGACTACTATGAGATTCTCGGCGTCGGACGGAATGCATCGGACGCCGAAATAAAGGCGGCTTACCGCAAGCTTGCCATGAAATACCATCCGGATAGAAATCCCGGAGATAAAGAGGCCGAGGAGCGATTCAAGGAGGCTGCAGAGGCCTATGACGTGCTTCGGGATTCGCAGAAACGCAATATTTACAACCAATATGGCCATGCCGGCCTTGAGGGTGCCGGATTTTCCGGTTTTGGCGGTTTCGAGGATATTTTTTCCAGCTTCGGTGATATTTTCGAGGATTTTTTTGGCTTCAGTTCGTCGAGACGATCTCGATCAAATATGCGGCGCGGGGCTGATCTTCGATACGACATGAAACTCAGCTTTATGGAGGCCGCATTCGGGATTGAAAAAGAAATTGACATCGAAAAAATGGAGGCTTGCCCGACATGCCTCGGACAGGGAACCGAACCAGGAACGTCCATAGAGACATGCCCCTATTGCCAGGGAACCGGGCAAATTTCAAGGAACCAGGGGTTTTTTACGGTCAGAACCACCTGCCCTCAATGCCGGGGTACGGGCCGGTATATTCCACATCCATGCACCCGATGCAAGGGAACGGGGCAGGTCAGGATCAGCAAAACCGTTTCGGTGAAAATCCCTGCAGGCGTGGACAACGGCTCGAGACTTCGTCTTACCGGAGAAGGGGATCCTGGAGCTTACGGAGGGCCTCCAGGAGATCTTTATGTGTTCATCCATGTTCAGGATCACGAGTTTTTTACCAGAAATAATACGGACGTTATTTGTCAGGTGCCGATCTCAATAGTTCAGGCCGCCCTGGGAGACAAAATCAAGGTCCCGACTCTAACTGGAGAAAAAAGTCTCGAAATTCCCAGGGGAATACAGCCTGGAGATATTTTGCGGTTCAGAGGAGAAGGGATTCCGTCTCTCAAAAGCGGCCATCGCGGAGATCAGATCATTCAAATTCTAATAAAAACTCCGACCAATTTGACGAAAAAACAGGAGTCTCTTCTCAGGGAGTTCGCAAGGCTTGAAAAAAACAAACTTTCCAACAAAATCAAAAATATTTTCAAGGGCGAATCTTCAGGTGCCTATTAACATTCCGGCTCATAAATAAAATGAGGTGTTTCTCGGGGCTTTTTCACCACAGGGCATGCGGCCCACGGCGAAAGGCACAAGGCGCACGGCATGAAGCGCAAGGATTTTTTTGCCTTGCGCCGTGTGCTTTGCACCCTATTGCCTAAGACAAGGATAATCCGTAATGTTTGAATTAATGGTAGAGACCCATTTTGCTGCTGCGCATCAGTTAAAAATGGTGGCCAAGAAATGCGAAAGTCTCCACGGGCACAACTGGAAAATCGAGGTCGTTGTGGGGGGCAAGACCTTGAGTGACGCAGGCGTGTTGATTGATTTCGGTGAGCTAAAATGCCATGTAAGCGAAATCATGGCAAGGCTGGATCATAAATACTTAAACGATCTCGATATGTTTGATGAGAAAAACCCGCCGTCCTCGGAAAATATCGCAAAATACGTCGCCTGCGAACTCCAAAAACACATGAACAACTCCAAGATTCATGTTGTACGTGTAACGGCATGGGAGTCTGTGGATGCCTGCGCCACCTATTTGATGAACCGGCGGTTCGAATAGCCCCTGAATTGCTTTATGGAAAACCAACACTCGGCACCTTGTCCTCTAGGATTCAAATATCCGCGAATCTTTCCCCAACCAATCGGAAGGACAACCAAGGCAGGTTTATCGTTGTTCAGGTTCAAGAACCGGTTGATTTCAAGCCGATAATCGGATAAGAAAGCCTCCACTGAATTGGAAGAAGCCGATTTTCTGATGATTTCAGCGGAGGCCCTTTCAAGGAAAACCGGTGACAGCACTCCTTGAACTAGCCGATGTCTATACCAGTTCATTTCATCGTGGTCAATCCAAATCAATGAAGGAGGGGGAAAAGACCGTGGGACCTTATTCCGGATATTCGGCATGTAAAGGATCATTCCTATGCTTGGCGATAGGCGTTGCATTTCTCTGGGCATGCTGTGTCGCGTCGGATGCAGGCGCAAAAGAAACAGCGGACGTTCTTTCTCTTCAAGAAGTAATCAAACTGGCCGTGGAGGCCAATCTCGACCTTAAGGTTTCCATGGAGGAAACCCAGGCCGCCTGGTATACCAAAAAGGCGGCGCGAACCGCTTTTTTCCCTTCCTTTAGCACCTCTTATCAATATCGATACCGGGATGAAGAAGAACGAAGCGACTTATTCGGACTGATTGAACCACAGGATCTTTATAGTATGGCTGCTACAGTCAGACAGCCGGTGTTCGCCGGTTTTTCTGTTATAAACAGCTATAAAATTGCCTCCCTGGGGTTTGATATCGCCCAAATTGATGAAATAGTGACCCGGCGGGAGATTATTTTTGCAGCCAAAGAGGCCTACTTCTCTTTGTTGAAAGCCGAAAAGCTGGTCGGCGTGTCTCAGGAAGCCGTCGTTTTGCTCGAGGCCCACAGGAAAGTAGCCGAGAATTTTTATCAGGTCGGAATTACGCCTTTAAACGATCTACTCAAAGCGGAAGTGGAACTTGCAAACGCCCGACAGGAATTGATAGCCGCCCAGAATACGATGGAAATCGCAAAATCGAATTTTAACCAATTGCTTCGACGACCCATCAATGCAGATGTTCATCTGGAAGACATGCTGGACTACACCCCTTTCGAAAAGGACATCGATTTTTGCCTTCAAGCCGGAGAGAAGAATCGTCTCGAGATAGAGATCGCCGAGAAGGAAGTGGAACTTGCCGAAAAGCAACTCGATCTTGAAAAAAAGGATTTTTTCCCCAGTGTCAATCTCGAAGGCAACTATTACCAGGTCGGAACCGACTGGCAGGTCGACGGCGGTGAAGGGATAACGGAAGACGGATGGTGGACCGTCACCGCTACCGTTACCTGGAATTTTTGGGAATGGGGGCGTACTTCCTACGGTGTCAAAGAAAAGATGAAGCGGGTTTACCAGGCGGGGTATCAGAGAGAAAAAGTCAAAGATTCCATTCGGCTTGAAGTGAAAGAGGCGTATCTGAACACCATGGAATCCGAAAAGAATATTGTAGCCGTCGAAAAAGCCGTTCAGCAGGCCAGGGAAAACTACCGGATCAGCGAGGAACGTTACAAAGAGCAAATGGCTACGTCGACGGATGTCCTGGACGCGCGGACGCTTTTGTCTAAAACCATTACCAATTACTATCGGGCGCTGTATGATTTTAAAATAGCACAAGCCTCGCTTTACAGGGCAATGGGTCAGGAAGTTATGGAGAAATGAACGGCGCAGGCCAAAACGGCATCATTCGAATATTCCATGTCACCAAGTCATACGGTTCCAAGCATGCTCTGGTTGATCTGACCCTCGACATTCAAAAAAATGAATTTGTTTTTATCACCGGTCCGAGCGGTGCCGGAAAAACCACCCTTTTGAAGCTTCTTTATATAGGAGAGACGATCTCTGAGGGTCAGATCCTGATCGACGGAATGAATTTAGTGCGGATTCCGAGAAACCGAACAGCTTTACTCCGGCGTAAATTTGGAATCATATTTCAGGATTACAAACTCATTCCAAAGAAGAACGTATTCGAAAATGTCGCGCTCGTTCTTGAAGCCGCGGGAATGAAGACGCGGCTGCTTCAAAAGAAGGTGAAAAGCGTGCTCAGAACTGTCGGCATGGAGGACAGGTCGCTTGCCTATCCACCCGGCCTTTCCGGAGGAGAGCAGCAGCGGATCGCCGTGGCAAGGGCGGTTGTGGGAGATCCGCTTATCCTTCTCGCCGACGAACCTACGGGAAGTCTTGATGCGGAATCCGCCGAAATCGTACTGGATCTGATAAAGCGGTTTCATGGCCGGGGGGGCACCGTCCTCATTGCAACCCATGATAAAGAGCTCATTCGAAAAGCCGGAGGCCGGGTTATTCATTTAAATAGGGGGTGTCTGATTCGGGACGAGACAAAGTGACCCGAATATCCCCATATCTAGTATGGATCGGTTTTCATCATGGTCCGCTTCTTTAAAAAGGCGATACACGATATTCGGGAGAACGGCTTCCTTAACACGATCACCATCGTCACGATCGCCCTTTCCGTTCTCATCGTCAGCGCCTACTTTCTTTTTTTTAAAAATGCCAGCGATATCCTGAATGCATGGCAAAAGGGCATACGCATCATGGCGTATCTGGAGCCGGGTGTTGCCCATGGTGACCTGGAGGCGCTGAAACAGCAAATATCCACGCTTTACGGCGTGCAGCAGGTTCGATTCATATCCAAAAACGATGCACTGGCACATCTTCGGCAGCAGATGAAACGCCAGGCATCCATTCTCGGCAATCTCGAAGAGAATCCCCTTCCGGATGCCTTTGAAATCCGTATGATTCCTTCATCTCAACGGATTGACAAGGTCGAAATTCTCGCTGCCCAGGTGGAATCGCTCCCCGGGATCGATGAGGTCGAATACGGTCAGAGCTGGATCGCGCGCTTTCAGAATGTATTCAGCCTCTTTGAACTGGTCGGCTATACCATGGGAGGGCTTTTTTTTATGGCGACCGTCTTTATCGTCGCAAATACAATCCGTCTTGTTCTTTACTCCAGGCGAGAGGAAGTCGAGATCATGCGACTGGTAGGAGCTACCGATCGGTTCATCAAGACACCTTTTTATATCGAAGGGCTTATTTTGGGGGCCCTCGGCGGCATAATCGGTTTGGGTGTTCTATTCCTGATATATCTGCTCGTCTCGTCCAATATGGGACAGGACCTCTCGGCCGGCTTCATCACCATACGATTTCTTACGCCGATTACTTTGTTGACCATCCTCTTTACCAGCGCGGTTGTCGGTTGGCTGGGATGCTATCTTTCCCTGAAACAGTTTTTATCGGCATGAATCGACTGAGAATATTCCGGAAACCACCCTGCGCTTCTTTCGGATTTCTTTTCCGACTCCTGCGGAAGGCAGGACCTTTTTTTTTCGCCTTTGCTCTGGTCGTCGCATCATCTCAGGGCCACGCCCTGGAGCCTCGCGCCAAAGCGACGGGGATCGTCACAGTTGGCCAACTAAACATGCGGTCGGGGCCCGGCCTTGACAATCCTGTGGTCAAATCCCTTGGAAAGGGAACGAGAGTGGAGATTTTGGAGTATCTGGACGGATGGATTCGGGTGACCGATGGGAAACAAAACGGGTATGTCATTGATAGAAAAGAATACATCGCTTTGGTCGACGGAACGAAAAAACAGACCGGTGACGGAAACGATACGGATGCAAAGATCGAGAGGATGCAGAAAGCCGCAGAAGATATCGACCGGCAGATACGAAAAAGTGCAACAGAGGTCGCCGCGTTCAAAAGGAAAGAAGTCGAAACGATTGAGCGATTGAACGAAATAGATTTGGCCCTGGATAAGGCCGTCAAAAAGGTGTCCCTCCTAAAATCGGACCTTTCGGAAATCGAGGAAAAAATTGCCGCTACGGTATCTGCCTGCGGACACTTGCAGGACCAGATCCACAGGACCGAAGCCTACGCATCGAAAAGGCTTGTTTCTCTGTATAAGCTGAGTCAGCTGGGGACCCTGCATGTACTGGCTTCCGCGGATTCCATGATCGAGCTTTTTCAGCGAAAGGCTGCCCTCGAGCGTATCCTGGATCATGACGCAAAGGTTTGGGAAAAGCTGGCGACGGATAAAGCCGAACTGACGGGTTTACTGCTGGATATGAATGCTCATAAAACCCGGAAAAGTCAGCTTGAAAGGACCGTCGAAGATCAGATCGATAAAATGTCCAAAGAGCGGTTGAAGCGAAAGAAACTGCTTGAAGAAGTACGAACCCAAAAAGCCCTGGAGTTGGCGGCGATCTCTTCTTTGAAACAAGCAGCTCTTGATTTGGACAAGACGATCCGGGTCCTCAGTGAAGAAAGATCATCGCCCGTTTCTGGACCCATGATGCCGAAGGAGAAATCCCGTGTCGGCGGAAAAGAATTGTCCGCCAAATATTTCGGCGAGTTAAAAGGGTTGCTTAATCTGCCGGTAAACGGTAAGGTAATTACTCAATTCGGACGTTTTAAAAATGAAAGATACAATATTGTCAATTTTCGAAGCGGCATCGATATCCAGGCAGACCGCGGCGAGCCTATCCGTGCGGTTTACGCAGGACGAATCCTTTATGCCACCTGGTTTAAAGGTTATGGCAACATGATTATTCTCGACCATGGGAACAACTACTGTACGGTCTATGCCCACTTGGAAGAGCTTTTCAAGTCAAAAGATGAAACCGTCGAGGCCGGCGAGGTGATTGCCACGGTAGGAGATACAGGGTCACTGGTAGGTCCTTCGCTGTATTTCGAACTGCGTCATCACGGCAAACCGATAGATCCACTTTTATGGATCAAAAAAGGGTAAAAGGAGTTCATGGAATGCGCCAGATAAAAACGCCGTACACCCGGCTGTTGCTGGTGATTGGAATAGCCGTTTTGTCCTGGACCATTGGTTTTGGATTCAAACAGGATACCTCTGCCAGCAGTGAAGAGACTTATGAAGGGCTGAAATTATTTTCCGATGTCATCGAGCTGGTTGAAAAAAATTATGTGGATCCGGTTGATTCAAAGGACCTTATACAAAAGGCGATACAGGGGATGATTCAAAGCCTCGATCCCCATTCTCAATTTCTTCCTCCCGAAGCTTTTGAAGAATTGCAGATGGATACAAAAGGAGAATTTGGCGGTATCGGCATCGTCATAACGGTTCGGGATGGCGCCCTTACGGTTATTTCGCCCATCGAGGGAACGCCTGCTTATAAGGCCGGCATAAAAGCCGGAGATATTATACTGAAAGTGAATGACGAATTAACAAAAGAGATGATGTTGTGGGAAGCGGTGAAAAAAATGAGGGGCCACAAAGGGACGAAAGTCACCTTGACCGTTCAGAGGGAAAATGTCACCGAACCAATCGATTTTCTCCTCATCCGCGATATCATACCTATCGAAAGTGTAAAATCTCTGGTGCTCAAGCCGGGGTATGGATATGTCTGGATCACGAATTTTCAGGAGAATACGACGCAGGATCTGATGGCGGCCCTTGCTGCTCTTGAGTCGAAAAAGCCTACACTCAAAGGACTCATTCTCGATTTCCGCGACAATCCGGGCGGATTGTTAAACCAGGCGATTCAGATTGCCGATCTTTTTCTCGAAAAAGGAACTGTGGTTTCGATTAAGGGCCGGCTTCCTAAAAACAGCAAGGAATTCAAGGCCCAGTCCGATGACGTCAAACGAAACTATCCTATCGTCTTGTTGATCAACGGTGGAAGTGCCAGTGCATCGGAAATCGTGGCCGGCGCGCTTCAGGATCATAAACGGGCCCTGATTCTTGGGACGACTTCCTTTGGAAAGGGATCGGTTCAGACCGTCGAAACCCTCAGGGACGGCTATGGTTTGAAATTTACCATCGCAAGGTATTACACGCCCAATGGTCGGTCCATTCAAGCACAGGGTATCGTTCCGGACATCGAAGTAAAACATTTTATCATGGATGAGCAGCCGCGTCGCTCCGAAGAAGGGCTTTTAAAAGAAAAAGACCTCAAAAACCACCTGGAAGCCGAATCCGGTTTGAACGAAGAAAAATCACCTCGTCCAAAAGAACGAGAACCAGAGGGGGAAAAGCCGGGGGATGATTCCGGCGTGAGCAGACACGGCCCCTTGAAAATCGAAAAGCTTTTATCCGACAGTCAGGTCAGCCGCGCCCTCGAGATATTGATCAGTTACGATATTTTCAAAGGCCGAAATGGCTAAAAAAAAAACAAGTTCACGAAAGAAACCCTCAAGGAAAATAAAAAAGTCCCCTTCTCTCCTGGTCCATGTTCGTCGATCGATCGCCGGTCTTGTTCTTCTGGGTCTTCTGGTGGTTCTTGCCGCAGTCGCGGTGCACCAATACATGAAAAAGGGGCAGACGATTCGGCATGCCGTAAAACCTCCGTCACACAAAGAGCTCAGGCACAAAGTTCCCCAGTTTGAGATTTATCCGAAGGAAGAAATTGCACCGGTCCGGCCGAAGGAAAAGCCGAAACCGCCTGAAACCCCTCTCCCCAAAGTGGCCATTATCATCGACGACCTGGGGTATGATCTCGCTATGGCCAATAAATTTTTTGATCTTCATGCGGACATCACCTATGCCTTGCTTCCGCACGCTCCGTTTACCGAAGAGATTTTGCGGACCGCCCGTCGAAATGGTGCCGAGACCATGCTTCATCTGCCCATGGAACCCCGGGAATACCCTGCGGTCGATTCAGGGCCTGGGACGCTTTTGACCTCCATGTCAACGGATGAACTCATCCGGCAGCTCGAGGAGAATATCCGTGTGACACCGTTCATAAAAGGCGTCAACAACCATATGGGCTCCAAAATGACAACCGTATCGACGCAGATGGTTCAGATATTTTCCGTGCTAAAAAAAAGGAACCTTTTTTTTATCGACAGCAGAACGACTCCGCATTCACTCTGCAGGCCTTCGGCACGCCTGTCGCGGCTACCTTTTGCCCAAAGGGATGTATTTCTCGATCATGTTCAGACTCCGGAGTTCATTCGCGGACAGTTCGATCAGCTTATCCGTATTGCCCAGACCCGGGGAGAGGCGCTGGGCATTGCCCATCCGTATGCGGTGACCCACGCCGTTTTTCGCCAGGCGCTTCCGATTCTAAGGGAAAAGGTCCGCCTGGTTACAGCCTCTGGCGTCGTGCATGAAGTCGGTGATGATGGCGTTTTCACATTTTGATGCTGTGCAGCCGATTCTTATCCGCCCATAGAGCAACGGATTGCGAAAGGTAAGTGGAAATTGTAATGGAGCGTTTTCAGTTTTCCGCTTTTTTGGAGAGACATCGAAGATGGCCAACAGCTTGCTGGACGGAAATGAAGCCATCGCCATGGGTGCGATGGCCGCAGGGTGCCGCTTTTTTGCCGGCTATCCCATAACCCCTGCAACAACAATCTTTCATACCCTGCTGCAGCTTCTTCCCCCTGCCGGCGGCATCTGCATTCAAGGGGAGGATGAGATCGCCTCCATCGGGTTTTGCCTCGGAGCCTCAATGGCCGGATTGAAGGTCATGACTGCCACCTCCGGACCCGGTATCAGCCTGTACAGCGAAAATATTTCTTTTGCCATCGGCAGCGAGATCCCTATTGTTATCGTAGATGTGCAGCGGCTCGGTCCTTCGACAGGGTCGGCCACTCTGGGAGCTGACGGCGACATATGCTTTCTGCGGTGGGGAAGCAGCGGGGGGCTGCCCCTGATTGTTCTTTCACCGGTCGATGTCCGGGATTGTATTGTTCTGACCGTGGAAGCCTTCAATCTTGCAGAAAGATTCCGCTGTCCGGTCATTATCGCTTCAAACAAAGAGATCGGTTTGACAAAAGAGAGCATCGACCTGGAAGAGATCCAAATGCCCGCGGTCATTGACCGCGCCGGGCCGGCGCCCGGTGAACCCTATTGTCCTTTTGGAGTTCGCCATGATGCCGATGTGCCCGGATTTCTTCCGATCGGCGGTGATGTGCCGGTCCGCCAAACTTCTTCCACGCATGGCCGGGCCGGTTATATCACCATGGACTCTTTTGAAATAGCCCAAAACCAGGGCCGTCTCGCGCGAAAGCTGAGCCGGGCGATGGACGATTTCAGTTTTCATGATTGTTATGCAGCCGATGGCTCCGTAACACTGATCATCACTTACGGAGCTACAGCCCGTGCCGCGAGGGCGGTTTTCGAACGGTTGAGGGAGCAAGAGCGCCGAGTTTCACTTTTGGTTCTAAAAACGCTCTGGCCGGTGCCGGAGAAGCTGATCCGTCAAAAATCGGGCGACATCAAGCGAATTCTTGTCGTGGAGATGAATCTCGGCCAGTATGTCGGGGAGATCCGGCGGATTTTACCGGACAAATGCGTAGATTTTTTCGGTCAGATGGATGGAAGACTGATCCACCCCGAACAGATCCTGGAGGCTCTAGGCCTTGGATAGTCTTTTGAACCGGAGCAGACCGCCTGTATTTTGCCCCGGCTGCTCCCATGAACGCGTCGTCTATTCTCTTGATCAGGCTCTGGCCCGCATGGGGCTGCGCGGGGATCAGATCGCCATCGTGACTGATATCGGATGCTGCGGCCTTTTCGATGTTTTCTTTAACACGCACGCTTTTCACGGTCTTCATGGAAGAGCCCTGACTTACGCCGCCGGAATCAAGCTTGCCCGGCCGAATCTTCATGTTGTCGTGGTCATGGGAGACGGCGGCCTGGGTATCGGGGGCGCCCATTTTCTCGCCGCATGCCGCCGAAATCTCGACCTGACGCTCCTCATTCTGAATAATTTTAATTTCGGAATGACCGGCGGACAATTTTCCGTCACAACGCTCGAATCAGCCCGGGTCGCATCGGGTTTTTTGAATCGGCTCGAACGCCCCATGGATGTATGTCTGCTGGCGCGTTCGGCCGGAGCGCCCTGTGTTTTTCGATGTTCGGCACACGAGAGCGCATTGGCGGACCATATCGAACGGGCGCTTCGATTTAAAGGCTTTGCAGTATTAGACCTCTGGGGAATCTGCCCCGGGCGTTACGGCAGGCTGAATCGTTTAACGACCCGGGATATTGAAAAGACCCTCTCGATGCTTCCTGCCGCCCGCGGGGTCGTTGCCGAAAACGAAAGGGAGGAATTCGGCACCTATTACCGGGAGCTGGCTTCAAAGGAAAGAAAGGCCGATTGGCCCCGAAAGATCGAATCCACATACGCTGCTTCAAAAAAGGACCGTCAGGAGGTGATCCTTCTTGGAAACGCCGGGCAACGGGTCATCACCACGGGAGAAATTTTGTGTTTCGCGGCCATGACGGCGGGTTTGAATGTCGCCCAAAAAAATGAATACGCCATCACCGTGCTTCGGGGCCCTTCCATTTCCGAAGTGATTCTGTCGCAAGACCCCATCGGATATTCCGGTATCGAAAAACCTGATGCGGTATTGGCCGTAGGCCAGGAAGGCGTTGATCGCAGAGCCAAAATTTTCGAGCATCTTGACTCGATGGCGCTTGTCATACAGGCGCCGGGGGTCAAGATCCCCGATTCAAACGCGCATGTGATCCAGGTTGATTTCAGGACGCAGGGATTCAAAAGACAGGATTGGGCTCTGGCGTCGCTGGCCCTTTTGGCGAAAACAAGCCGCCTGGTGACCAAGGATATGCTTCGGGATGCACTGGCGGCAAGGTTCAGCGGTGCTGTTCTTGAATCGTCGATCGCCATTGTGGAAAAGGCTATATCGGGCGGTTAGCCTTTTGGTCTGCCGCCGGGAGGAATACCAATGAATTTTGCCCTATCCAAGGAACTCGACATGCTTCGGGCGGCCGTTCGTGAATTCGCCGCAAAGAAGATCGTTCCTTTTGCCGATGACTGGGATTCCAGACATTATTTTCCTTATGCGGAAGCCATTAAACCGATGGGCGAGCTGGGGTTTTTTGGAACAGTGATCCCTGAAAAATACGGTGGCGAGAATATGGGATTTCTTGCCGCGATGATCGTTACTGAAGAAATTTCGCGGGCATCGAGCGCCCTGCGGGTTCAGATCAATATGCAGATGCTCGGCACAGCCTATACGATATTGAAACACGGTCGGGAGCAAATCAAAGAAAAATACATTCCCAAACTGGTCAGCGCGGATTATATCGGCGCATTTGCCATTACGGAACCGGATGCAGGATCCGATGTCATGGCGATGTCGTCATCGGCCCAAAACAGGGGAGACCACTGGCTGCTAAATGGTTCAAAGACATGGATTTCAAATGCCGATTATGCGGATGTCGTGGTTTATTACGCCTATTCGGATATTTCAAACGGCTCTAAAAAGCTCAGTGCTTTTGTGATCGAACCCAAAAAATTCAACGGAGTAAAAACCACCTCTCTTGAAAAAATGGGATCCCACTCTTCTCCGACCGGAGAAATTTTTCTGACCGAAACAAGGGTGCCTGAAGAAAATATTTTGGGTGAGCCCGGGGATGGGGCAAAAATTCTTTTTGAGTCATTGAATCAGACACGGCTTTCTGCCGCCGCCGGGGCTGTCGGGCTCGCCCAGGCATGTCTGGACATTTCGCTTCGATATTGCAATGAGAGAAAGCAGTTTGGAAAAAAGATCGGCGAATTTCAAATGAATCAGGATCTGATCGCGCAGATGGCTACGGAGATCGATGCGGCCCGGCTGTTGGTTTACCGCGCCGCATGGGTGAAAGATCAGGGTCGGTTGAACAATGGACTCGATGTGGCCCAGGCCAAATATTTCGCCGGCGAAACGGTTACAAAATGCGCCAACTATGCCATGAGGATACTCGGTGCATACGGCTACTCCTGCGAGTACCCTGTTGCACGATACTACCGGGATATGCCGACCTACACAATGGTGGAAGGCTCTGCGAACATCTGCAAGTGGATCATTGCCATGGACCAGCTGGGCATCCGTCACGCGAACCACTGATATTGACGGTGGTTGATGTAATGGTTAAAAAAAGCAAGTACAAACGAGGAGCGAGATCATGAGACCGTATTTCGATAAGATGGCGGATTTTGGCCAGGCCCTGAGCGCAGGTCAGGTAAAGAGCAGCGAAGAGAACCGAAAGAAAATCAAGCAAATTGAAAACGAAGTCCAAGCCGAGGTCGAGAAAGTCAAGCAGGCGGGCTTTTCCGAAGAAAAGATCAATGAGAGGGGACAGATGACTGTCTGGCAGCGGTTGCACTATCTGGTTGATCCGGGAACCTGGTGCCCCCTTCACTCCCTGTACAACCCGGAGGACAATCCCGAGGGGACGACGAACGTTGTCGATGGGCTGGGAAAAATCTCAGACAAATGGGCGGTGATCATCGGTTTTGACAACAAGGTGCTGGCAGGCGCATGGCTTCCGGGACAGTATGAGAACATTTTAAGGGTCACCGACCTTTCCAAACGACTGAATATTCCTCTGGTATGGCTCGTTAACTGCAGCGGCGTCAAATTGACGGAGCAGGAGAAATTCTATGCCGGCCGGCGTTGCGGCGGGACGACTTTTTTCAGGCATGCCGAACTTGAACAACTGGGTATACCCATACTCGCGGGTATTTACGGCACAAATCCCGCGGGCGGAGGATATCAGAGTATCAGCCCAACGGTTCTGTTTGCCCAAAAAGACAGCAACATCGCTGTGGGCGGCGGAGGCATATTGAGCGGTATGTCTCCCAAGGGCTATTTTGATCTGGACGGCGCCGAACAATTGATCGAAGCGGCAAAAGCTTACAAAGCCAAACCTCCCGGTTCGGTGGATATTCATTATCATCAAACCGGTTTTTTCAGATACGTGTATGAAGACGAGACCGGCGTTTTGGACGGGATCAGGGAGTATATGAAAGGAGTGCCATCTTACAATCCCAGGTTTTTCAGGGTAACCGAACCCAGAGAACCCAAGTTTCCTGCAGAGGACCTCTACCGGCTCATCCCCTTTAACCAGAAGCAGATTTACAGCTTTGATCAGGTGCTGGCTCGGCTTGTCGACGGCAGCGAACATTTGGAGTTCCGGCCGGATTACGGCCCCGAAGTGTATACGGGCTTGTGCAAAATCGACGGATTTCTTATGGGCTGCATCGGAAACCGGCAGGGATATTTCGGCGAACATTACCCGGAGTATGCGCCTTACGCAGGGATAGGAGGTAAACTTTACCGACAGGGATTGATCAAGATGAATGAATTCGTCACTCACTGTGGAAGGGACCGGATTCCCATTATCTGGTTTCAGGACACTACGGGCATCGATGTGGGCGACTATGCCGAAAAGGCGGAATTGCTGGGCCTCGGCCAGGCACTGATTTACTCCATTCAGCAGACCGACGTGCCCATGATGCTGGTTCTGCTCAGAAAAGGTTCTGCCGCTGCCCATTATATCATGGGCGGACCCACCGCCAACCGGCATAGTGCCTTCACGCTGGGTCTTTCGACCTCGGAAATATACGTGATGCATGGAGAAACAGCTGCAGCCGCAACCTATTCCCGCCGTCTTGTCAAAGAAAAAGAGGCCGGTCGATCCCTGGAACCGGTGATCGAAAGCATGAACCGGATGGCGCAGGAGTATTTCACCCGTTCCAGGCCCGTCTATTGCGCAAAAAAGGGCTTTGTGGACGAACTTGTCCCGATGTGCGACATTCGAAAATACCTTAGCGCCTTTGCTGCGGCCGCCCATCAGCTCCCGCGCTCGATATGTCCGCACCACCATCTCTTGCTGCCTAGGATCATCAAGGGATAGCCGGGGCGGGACGAAGAGGTGAAACGTATCCTGCCTGAAACAGCCGAAACAGTTTGAAAACGACACTGTCCATCGCGGTTCGGGAATTGGTTGAACATACGCTCCGGTCCGGGGATCTCAATCTCGATTTTTCTTTGTCCATTTCTCCGGCCGAGGGCATCCGGGCCCATCAAAAAATCCAACAATCCCGCGCGGAAAACTACACCGCTGAGGTTCCGATCACCCACACCATCGAAACCGATCGGTTTATTCTAAAGATCGGCGGGCGGATCGACGGAATCTTTTTTGACCGCAGCGAAAATGGATCCGGAATCGTGGTCATCGATGAAATCAAAACCACGACCCGACCTATCGATTTCTATCGATCAAATGACGAACCCGCGCACTGGGGCCAGGTCAGACTATATGCCTTTATGTATGCCGTTCAAAATGGTTTGGGCGAGATTGACGCCCAATTAACGTACTATCGCCCCGGCTCCGGAGAAACGCTGGAACTGCGGCGGCGATATATTTTAAAGAATCTGGAAGTTTTTTTCGACGAGGTGGTGACCCGTTATCTTAAGTGGGCAACACAGCTGTGGGAATGGACCCAATCGCGAGATGCCTCGATTCGAAAGCTGGGATTTCCCTTCGAAGACTTCCGGCCGGGTCAGCGGAACCTGGCGGTTTCGGTCTACCGGAGCATTGCCGCCGGTTCCCATCTGATTATTCAGGCAGCCACAGGCATTGGAAAAACCATGGCCACGATTTTCCCGGCAGTAAAGGCGCTGGGAGAGCGGCGGTGCAAAAAGATTTTTTTTCTGACTGCCAGGACCACCGGACAGGCGGCTGCGGAAAACGCACTCGAAAGCCTGAGGCATCGGGGGCTTTGTCTGAAATCCCTAACGCTGACGGCTAAAGATAAAATTTGTATGAATGCGGACAGCGCCTGCACCCCGGAGGATTGTACCTACGCGCAGGGATATTACGATCGCATTCCGTTCGCATTGAAAGAATTTTTCGTACAGGACGCGTTTAGCCGAAAAGTAGTTGAAAGGATTGCCCGAGAGTACCGGGTCTGTCCCTTCGAGTTTTCGCTGGAGCTGTCGCTTTGGGCCGATTGCATCCTCTGCGATTACAATTACGGCTTTAACCCGAGGGCGTTTTTACGCCGGCTGTTTCTCGAGAAGGACGGTGATTTCACCTTCCTGGTCGATGAAGCCCATAATCTGGTGGATCGTTCGAGGGAAATGTTCTCTTCGGAGATTCAGAAACAGGCATTTTTGGATCTGCGGCGAAAAGTAAAGCAGGATGCCCATCAGATATATCGCACGCTCGGAAAGATCAATTCCTGGTTTGTCGATGCCAGGAAAAAATGTGAGCGGCTCGGTGAATCCTATTTCGAAAAAGATCCTCCCGAGGAGCTGCTTTTGCTCTTGAAAAGATTTCTTGCCGTTACGGAACGCTGGATGGCATGGAATGATCGAAAGTCTTTTCGAAGCGAATTGATTGACCTGTATTTTGCTGTTGCAGGGTTTTTAAAAGCTTCCGAACAGGATCGTCAAAGCTGCGCCGTTTGCTTTGAACCGATGAAAAAAGATCTAAAAGTAAAGATTTTTTGCATCGACCCCTCTGTCCAGCTGGGGGAAACCCTGATGCGTTGCCGATCCGCGGTTTTTTTTTCAGGGACCATGACGCCCACCGGTTATTTTAAAAAAATGCTCGGTTGCCGGTCGAGCGCTCAGGAGCTGGTTCTTCCCTCCCCGTTTCCCAGAAATAATCTGGGCGTTTTCATTTTGGATCGGATATCGACACGGTACCGGCACAGAGACAGGACCGCGCCGGACATCGGCCATATTATGGCCTCTTTCGTCGGAGCCAGAAAAGGAAACTATCTTCTTTTTTTCCCGTCTTACGATTACATGGCAAAAATTCATGACCTTTTCCAGGCACAGCAGCCGGAAACGGATATATTGCTCCAGACACCCCGGATGAGCGAATCGCAAAGAGAAGCATTCCTGGTGAGATTTCAAGCCGAAAATACAGATACCCTGGTTGGCTTTGCGGTGATGGGCGGCATATTCGGAGAAGGAATCGACTTGGAGGGAGAAAGGCTTTCCGGAGTCGCAGCGGTCGGTGTGGGGCTGCCCGGAATCTGTCTGGAGCGGGAATTGATCCGCGAATATTTTGACGCGCGCGATCAAGCGGGTTTTGACTATTCCTATATCTACCCGGGGTTCAACCGGGTATTACAGGCGGCCGGTCGTGTGATCCGTTCCGAAAAGGACAGAGGTGTTGTCCTTTTGATCGATGAAAGATTTTCCACCTCCAGATACAAATCCCTGCTTCCCGGGCACTGGCATCCCCGTTATATACGCGATAGGATCCATCTGGATGCGGAATTAAAGAAATTCTGGCGCTCCGATACCGGTCAGGATGACGCCCGGCACAATTGACGATTGAAAAATCTCCAGAGGGTGTTCCTCTCCCTCTGCTTTCCCGCTCGTGTGATACGATTGCCCCCTTGCGGATAATCGAAGCGTTCCGCCGCCAACCCTCCGACACCAAATTTCTTACAGATATTTAACACAACTCTAATTTAACTCTAATAATAAAACGCAATCTTAATACAATTGCAGCAGCCGTGGTTGTTTGTTTATCCTGCCGGCTTCTAATACTATATGAGGAGGTGAAAAAACACCAAGTTATGAACTCTAATATAAAGACAGTGACAATTTAACAATTATCCAACAACCCTATCGATTGAAAGGACATGGTTTCATGAAAAAAATTATTCTTGCTTTAATATTGCTTGCCGTTTTCGTATGTTCATCGACTTCGGCTTCTGCCGGAAATATTGTCATTAAGGGATCGACAACCGTTTTGCCGATTGCCCAGAAGGTCGTGGAAGCCTATATGAAAGAAAAACCCGAGATAAAAATTTCCCTTTCCGGCGGTGGATCCAGTGAGGGGTTCAAGGCCCTTATCGATGGGTCGACCGATATCGCAAACGCTTCCCGGTTCATAAAAGACAAAGAACTCAGCATGTGCATGGAAAAAGGCGTTTTCCCTGTTCCTTTTGCCGTTGCCTACGACAGTATCATTCCGGTGGTTCATCCGGAAAATTCCCTGACCGATATCTCCCTGGATCAACTGAAAGCGATTTACAAAGGAGAGATCATCAATTTCAAGGAAATCGGCGGACCGGACAGAGAAATCGTTGTCATCTCCCGCGACACTTCATCGGGAACTTTCGAAATCTGGGAAGAAAAGGTCATGAAGAAAGAAAAAGTGACACCGAAGGCTCAGGTTATGGCTTCCAACGGTGCGATCGCCCAGGCTGTTTCAAAGAATAAATACGCGATCGGCTATATCGGAATCGGATATCTGAATCAGAATCTGAAAAGCCTGACGGTCGGGGGCATTCAGGGCTCTGAAGAAACGACGCTGAACGGAACCTATCCGATCAGCCGGGCCCTGTTCATGTTCACCAACGGCTGGCCAAAGGGTGAAGTGCTCGAGTTCATCAACTTTACGCTTCATCCCGAAAAAGGTCAGAAATACGTTTCAGAAAGCGGATATGTCCGGCTGTATTAACTTTTCACCGGGCGTATATTTCTTGACATGTGGCGCGTAGGGATGGGCAGACAGCGTATGATCCCTGCGCGTTACAACTTGGGATCCTGAAGCGATCAAAGAGCCGCTGCATGAGGAGGCAGGATGGTTGGTAAAAGATATATGACGGAGCGATCGATGCAGATCTTTTTTTTCTGTGTCGCTCTGGCCTCCATTACGATGCTTGCGCTCATCATGCTCTTTTTGTTTAAAGAAGGGCTTCCGATTTTCAAAAGCGTGTCCGTTACGGATTTTATTTTCGGAAAGTATTGGTATCCGACCTACGAACCCCCTGAATTCGGTATCCTTCCGCTGATCATCGCCTCTATTCTGGTAACCGCCATATCCGCTTCCCTGGCAATCCCCCTGGGCGTGATGACGGCGATTTATCTGGCTGAAATTGCATCCAAAAGACTTGCCGAGATTGTCAAACCGATTGTGGAACTGATGGCGGCGATGCCTTCGGTCGTAATCGGATTTTTTGGAATGGTTCTTGTAGCCCCTTTTTTACAGGACGTATTTGATATTCCAACCGGTTTAAACCTTTTCAACGCATCGCTGATGCTTGCTTTCATGTCCATTCCGACCATCTGCAGCATATCAGAAGATGCCATACACAGCGTATCGCTTTCGCTTAAGGAGGCATCCCTGGCTCTTGGCGCTACTCACTGGGAGACGATCCGGCGCGTGATCATACCGGCTTCCATCTCGGGCATCAGCACGGCCGTTATCCTGGGCATGTCCAGAGCCATCGGCGAAACCATGGTTGTCCTCATGGTAGCCGGAGGAGCGGCGATGATTCCTTCTTCGATCTTTGACCCGATCAGACCCATGCCCGCGAGTATCGCCGCCGAAATGGCCGAAGCGCCCCTCGGCAGCGATCATTATTACGCCCTTTTTGCGACGGGTATCGTACTGTTTTTATTTACACTGGCTTTTAACATCGTTGCCGATCAAATCGCTCACAGATATCGGCAGGTAGGCGAAGCCACTCTATGAAAGAGGCGGATGGAATGGCCCCTTTATTTCATGCAGGCCGAACCGCACGGGACGACAAAGGTTCAGGGGCTCACCGGGCGCTGTTTGGTGAGAAAGTTCAATTTTTATGCGGCAAACAGGACCGTATTGCGGCGTCGCTTCCTTTCAGGCGAAAGTTTGTGGAGCGATTTTTATTCGCCCTTTTCAAAGTTGCGGCCGCTGTCAACGGGCTTGCCCTGTTTATTATCATTTTTTTTATGGTGAAAAACGGCTGGCAGGCCATTACCTGGACCTTTTTAAGCGAGGTGCCCCGGGATTCGATGACAAAGGGCGGTATCCTTCCATGCATCGTCGGCACCCTGTGCATGAGTTTCGGCGCCATCGCAACCGCTCTGCCGATCGGCATTGCATCGGGGATCTACTTGAACGAATACGCGCGTCCCGGCAAAGCAATCCGCATCGTCCGTTTGGGAATCAGCAACCTGGCGGGCGTTCCTTCCGTTGTTTTCGGCCTTTTCGGCCTGGCCTTTTTCGTAGTAATATTAAAATTCGGCGTCAGTATCCTGTCAGGTTCCCTCACCCTAGCCATATTGACGTTGCCGGTAATCATCGGTGCTACGGAAGAGGCCCTGAAATCGGTTCCGGACACGTACCGGGAAGCATCATTAGGCCTCGGCGCCACAAAATGGCAGACCATCTACCGGGTCGTGCTGCCTTCAGCCATGCCGGGGATTCTCACCGGGGCTATCTTGGGGTTGAGCCGTGCAGCCGGCGAAACCGCACCGATCATGTTTACAGGGGCTGTTTTTTTCACGCCGCTTCTTCCAACGTCGATTTTCGATGAGGTCATGGCGCTTCCCTATCACATATACGTACTGGCTACCGCGGGAACCGAAATTGAAAAGACGCGGCCGCTTCAGTACGGTACGGCAATCGTCTTGATCATGCTGGTGCTGGGCATGAATCTCACCGCCATTGTCTATCGGTCTCACTTGAGACGGCGTTTAAAAAACTAGTTGATATTCCGGATTGTTGTATGGATAAAAAATTAAAAATGACGATAACGAATTTGAATTTTTACTATGGCCATTTCATGGCACTGGAAAACATATGCCTTGATGTTCGGGAGCGGTACGTAACCGCACTGATCGGGCCGTCCGGCTGCGGGAAAAGCACCTTTCTCAGATGCTTGAATCGCATGAACGATCTAATTCCCATCCGTCGGGTGGAAGGAAAAATCATGCTGGACGATCTGGATATTTACGATCCCGCCCTGGACGTGGTGCTGCTTAGAAGGCGCATTGGCATGGTGTTTCAGAAACCCAACCCTTTCCCCAAAACCATTTTTGAAAACGTCGCTTACGGACTTCGAATAAACGGAATCAAGGATAAAGCATTCATTGCAAAACGGGTGGAAGAAAGCCTGGCCAAGGCGGCCTTGCTGCAGGAGGTCAAAGACAGGCTTCATGAATCGGCACTGGGCCTGTCCGGAGGCCAGCAGCAGCGGCTCTGTATTGCCCGTGCACTCGCGGTGGAGCCTGAAGTGCTGCTGATGGATGAACCCGCCTCCGCACTCGATCCCATTGCGACCCAGAAGATAGAAGAACTGATTCACCAGCTGAAGGAAAACTACACTATCATCATTGTTACCCACAACATGCAGCAGGCCGCCAGGGTTTCCGATATTACGGCCTTTTTTTACATGGGAAAACTTATTGAGGTAGGAGAAACGGATGCCCTCTTCACCCGACCCAAACTGAAACAGACGGAAGATTATATAACCGGGCGTTTTGGATAACATACGAGGAACGCTTATGACAATACACTTTCAAAGAGAGCTGGAAAAGATCAAAAAGCTCATCCTTTCGCTTGGGGCGCTCGTGGAAGAGCGCGTTCATCTTGCAATCAAATCGATCGAGCTGAAGAGCGCCGAACTTTCCGACCGAATAATCAAAACCGATTACGAGATCGATGAGGCGGAAGTGGATATCGAAGAAGAGTGTCTGAAAGTGCTCGCATTGCACCAGCCGGTTGCCGTGGATCTGCGGTTTATCATTTCTGTGATAAAGATCAACAATGATCTGGAGAGAATCGGCGATGAGGCTGTAAATATCGCCCAGCGGATTCAGAGCATCGCCAAACACAGAACCGCAACCAGCTTTTATTATGATTATTCTTTGATGTCGGAGAAGGTGCAGGCCATGCTCAAACAAAGCCTGGACGCGCTGGTGAACATGGACATCGATCTTGCTTTTCATGTACTCACCATGGATGATGAGGTCGACGCCATCCAGACCGAAGTCTACCAAGAAATAAAGAAAATAATGAAAGCGCAGGAGGCAAACGTGGCTTACCTGATCAATCTCTATCTGATTTCCCGCCACCTGGAACGGATTGCCGATCATGCAACCAATATCGCAGAAGAGGTCATCTATTTGGTGGAAGGTGAAATTGTCCGGCACGGCAAGTACTAGAAGCCGTTCCAAAACCTTGGATCCGGTTGGAAGGCAAGGCGCAGATTGACGAAAAAGCGTAACATACACGGTAGGTTGTGAGCATTTTAAGGAAACCTGCAATGCAGTCATCGGGCCTCAGACGAGGTTTTGAAACGGCTTCTAAGTAGCGTTTGACCGAAAAGTAGCCAGATGCCTTAAAAGTCCCCCTTTGAAAAAGGAGGAAGTTTTCGTTCAGACCCTATCTATTGCTCATCCATAAAGTCGGTATTTTTGGTTTCTCAGAAAATGTGCTGGTTTATGGATGGACACTAGATAGTCGTCCCTTGGCATTAGGAAGAAATGACATGGCAAAAGAAAAAATTCTCGTTGTCGATGATGAAGAGGACATTCTGGAATTGGTCAGATACAATTTGTCCAAAGATGGATATGACATCCTTACGGCTGAAACCGGGCAAGCCGCCGTCGCGCTGGCAAATTCAAAGTCTCTCGACCTGATTATTCTGGACCTTATGCTTCCCGACATAGACGGTCTGGAGGTCACGAAAAATCTGAAATCCAATCCAAAAACCCGACCGATTCCGATTGTCATGCTGACGGCGAAAGGTGAGGAGGCGGATGTCGTTGCAGGGCTTGAACTCGGGGCCGACGACTACATTACCAAACCATTTAGTCCGAGGGTGTTGATCGCAAGGGTGCGCGCCGTGCTCAGGCGAAAAGCAAAAGGCCCGGAAGATATTCCTTCAGCGCTACGAGTTCACGATATTATAATACATCCGGAGCGACGGGAAGTTATTGTCGGTGATGACTCCGTGGAATTGACTTACACGGAATTTCAGGTCCTCTATTTCCTTGCCAGGCGTCCGGGATGGGTTTTCACTCGCTCTCAAATTGTCGATGCCGTCCGAGGGGATGACTATCCGGTTACGGATCGCAGTGTGGATGTACAGATCGTCGGGTTGCGAAAAAAGCTGGGTCATGGCGGAAAATACATTGAAACGGTCAGGGGGGTTGGATATCGTTTTAAGGAAAAACGATGAAGATCATGCCGCGACCTATACCAATCCGAGCGTTTTTATTTGGACACGGAGCGAATCCCGACGGTTACGGGGACTTGAAATGATGTCTAAATAAAAACGCTCGGATTAGCAAGCCTATCATAAGCGACCTTTTCGCAGTATCGCCACGAGAAGCCATACGCCCATCAACGCTGCCGCCGAAAACCCGATGATGCCGATCAACGAAATGCCGTAGACGAAAGGTGGGGTTTCCGAGATCACGATAAGCGCCGATCCGATGATCAGGGCTGCAATGATGATCGAAAAAGAAATTCGGTTGCTTATTTTGTCATAGGTTCCCAGCATGGTCTCCAGATTTTGATGTTCGAACTTAAAGCTCAGCTTCTGACGGCGTACAAGACGCGCGATGTCTAGCATGTCTCTCGGGAATCTTTGAATGAATTCGATGAGCTCGCCGCCTATTTGTAGGAGGTCTTCGGATATTCGCTGGGGTGTAAATCTGGCGAGTTTTACCCGCTCGATGAACGGTGCGGTTTGCGCGATCATATCGAATTGCGGATCGAGCTGAAGTCCGACCCCTTCGATGGTGCCGAGTGCTTTCATCATCAGGAAAAGATCGGGAGGGATTATCAGGCGATGCCGGGATGCGAGTTCCAGCAGATCCTGCAGCAACCTGCCGATCTCGATTTCCTTCAGGGGTTTGTAAAGGTGCCTGCCAAGAAAGTCGGCGACTTCTCTTTCGAGGGACCGGGAATCGGGTTCCTCTTCGTGGCTGGTTATTTTGAGAAGCATCTGGGCGGTTCGCACCTCATCCTGGTGGACGATACTGTCCAGCAGGTCGACGAAATCCTCTCGTGTAGACCTGTCGACAATGCCCACCATGCCGTAATCGAGCAGGCAGATGATGTTGTTCGGCAGAATGAAGATGTTGCCCGGGTGGGGATCCGCGTGAAAAAACCCATGCTCGAAAATCTGTTTCAAGAAAAACACCGCACCCCGTGCCGTGATAACTTTTCGATCGAGACCGGCACTTTCCAGGTTGTCGATCGAAGAAATCTTGATTCCATCGACAAACTCCATGGTCAAGACGCGTTCGGTGGTAAAATCTTGATAGACTTTAGGGATGTACACCGTGGGATCGTCCAGAAAATTGCGTGCAAAGCGCTCCATGTTGGCGGCTTCGATGGTATAGTCGATCTCTCTTTCGAGTGTCTTTGCGAATTCCTCGACAATTTTCACCGGTCGCTGAATGGCCAGTTCATCGATCTGACGTTCGATAACCATGGCCAGGTGAAGCATGATCTCAAGGTCCACTTCGATCGTCTTTTGAATGCCTGGACGTTGTATCTTAACCGCTGCTTTTTCGCCGTCCGGCAAAACGGCCTTATGGACCTGTCCGATTGAGGCGGAAGCGATGGGTTTTTGATCCAAAAAATCGAACAGCTTCTCCAGGGGTGCGCCCAGTTCCGTTCCGATAATTCTGGCTATCTCCTCGAAAGGGCAGGGGGGAACTTCATCCTGAAGTTTCGACAATTCCGTTACAAGATCCACCGGCACCAGATCAGGGCGGGTCGACAAAAGTTGGCCAAGTTTGATATAGGTCGGTCCCAGTTCCTCGATCGCCATCCTGACCCGCTCGGCCCGCGTCAGTTTTTCCACTCGGTCACGGCGTTTTCTTGAAATCATCTGAAGCCCGACTTCGATGTACTGGTCAATCTTGAGGCGCTCGATCAGGTCTTCGAAGCCGTATCGGAATAGTACCGTCAGGATTTGACGGTAGCGGTTCAGATGACGGTATGTACGGCCGATGACCCCTATTTTTCTTATGCTAAGCATGCGGCGGAATGTATTAGAATGTGCAAAAGAGGGAATAGGTTGGCATGCGGTGAAAGACCGCCCCACCACTTGCAAGGGCTCATGGGTTCAGAGTTCACCGTTCAAGGTTGTCCTGTTTTGTAAGGATGAAGTTAAAGACATTTGAATTAAACTTTTTGTGAACCCTGAACCTCTGAACCCATAGCCTCTTAAGAAAAATCAGCCGGACGGTTCTATGGGATCAATTTTTTAAAACAGCTACATGGATGCGATTATTTCAATTTTCCGACAAGCACGCCGGCTATTGTATTTTTTTGTATTTCTTTGGTCCCCTCGTATATTTCAGTAATTTTGGCATCCCGATAAAAACGTTCCACCTCGTATTCGGACATATATCCATAGCCTCCAAGAAGCTGAATCGCCTCATCCGCCACTTCCACGGCGGTTCGTGCGGCATACATTTTGGCCATGGATGTCAGCTTCGGATCGATTCGACCCTGGTCGAAGTTCCAGGCGGCTTTGTACGTGATCAGCCGTGCGAGCTCAATTTTTGTCGCCATATCGGCGAGTTTATGCTGGGTAATCTGAAACTGGGCGATTTTTTGTCCGAACTGCTCCCTTTGTTTTACATAATCCAGCGCGCGTTCAAAAGCGCCCATGGCGATGCCGAGGGCTTGGGCGGCAACGAGGATTCTGCTTTCATCGAAGAATTCCAGCACCTGATAAAACCCTTTTGTCTCTTTTCCGATCAAGTTGGATAAGGGAACGCGGACGTTTTTGAAGTTGACTTCGGCGGTTGCCATTGTGCGGATTCCCATTTTTTCTCCGACGTCCGCGGTTTTGATGCCGTCACGATCCGCCTCGACAAGGATCATGGTGAGACCCTTATAGGATGGAGATGCCTGCGAATCGCTCTGGCAAAGTACGATGTAAAATCCAGCCAATCCACCGTTGGTAATAAACGTCTTGGTGCCGTTGATCTCCCAGCTGTCCCCGGATTTTTCCGCAGTTGTGTCCATCCGCGTGATATCTGACCCGTGATCCGGCTCGGTGAAAGCACCGGCAGAGAGCATCCTGGCCTCAGCCACAGCGGGCAAAAATTTTTCTTTCATCTCGTCGTTGCCGAACCTTAAAATACATTCCGATGCAAAACCGGATAAAATCACCGCACTGCCGAGAGAGGAATCGGCGCGGCAGAACTCTTCGGCAATAAGGATATTTTCCAGGACTCCCAGACCCTGGCCGCCGTATTGCTCGGGAAAGTGAACGCCCAGAAAACCGAGTTCCCCCGCCTTTTTCCATATTTCCCAGGGAAACTCATGCTTTTTTTCCAGTTCCCGGGCGAGTTCCTTGTCGAATTCACCTTTTGTAAAATCCCTGGCCGCTTTTTGAATCTCTTTTTGCGATTTGGATAATTCGAAGTCCATGTTACAGATCCCTTCTATTCGATGAATTAGGTGGAAACGGCAGACACTTTCCCGTCCGCTGCCGGTGTAGTGCGGGAGCTTCCATGCGTGATGGTAAAGCTGCAGCCGCCGACCCCCAAGGCCCTTTACCATATAGCCATAGCAAATGCAAGCTGTTTGAGCTGGCGCCGATGAGCGCCCTCCTCGTGAGAAGTCCTGTTAAGCGTGCCTGCGGTTTCAAAGCCGTATACACGTCAAAACTTGCTTGACTGTTTTCGCGAACTGACCTAATTGTCCAGGATAATGCAGGCTTTTTTTGCCGAAAACCAATCCGAAATTTCAAATGACCGATGGAGTAAACCGAAGCGATGCCGTTTTCAATTGCAATAGCAGGTAAGGGAGGTACGGGCAAAACCACCCTGGCCGGCCTCCTTGTCAAATATATGGTCAAGCGGGGCCTGACACCCGTTCTGGCAGTCGATGCGGATGCCAATGCAAATTTGAATGAAGTGCTTGGATTGACTGTGGAGGATACACTGGGGAGCGCGCGGGAGGAAATGAAAAAAGGTCATGTTCCCAGTGGAATGACCAAAGATGTGTTCATTTCGATGAAACTTCAGCAGGCTGTCATAGAGAGCGATGGATATGATCTGGTTGTCATGGGGCAGCCCGAAGGGCCTGGGTGTTACTGCGCCGCCAACTCTCTTTTGACCGGCTTCCTGGAAAAACTCACCGGCAATTATCGCTATATCGTCATGGATAATGAGGCTGGCATGGAGCATATCAGCCGCCTGACGACCCGCAATGTGGATGTGTTACTCGTGGTGGCGGATACTTCACGACGGGCGATCGAGGCTGCCGGCCGCATTGATTCACTGGCAAAAGAGCTCAAGGTCGGCGTTGGGAAGTGCTTTCTGGTGATCAATCAGGTTAAAAACAGGCTGTCGGAAGAGACGCTCAAGGCCGTCGAAAAAAGCGGGCTGCAATTGATCGGGGTGGTTCCCGAGGATCCGGAAATCTATGAATTCGACCTGAAAGGACGGCCGATGGTAGATATTTCAGATGAAAACAGCGCTGTTTCGGCGGCATTCGGTATTTTCGAGAAGATTTTTGACCGGAATCGATATTGACCGGCACATGAAAATCAACCGCCATCGCCTAAAAGCCGATGGCTTGAGGGTTCAAGGCTTCAAGGGGCCAAGTGATCAAGGGTGATCCTTTTCTTCGAATCCTGGAATCCTCGACCCCTTGCGTCGCAAAAGATCGAACTGAAGTCGTCGCCTAAAGACGGAGGGTTCTCCCAATCCCCGAGTGGGACAATAAAACCGGGTTGCATATGAAACGAACAGGTTTCTTGTACGACGAGCGCTATCTGTTGCATGATACCGGGGGCTTTCATCCGGAATCTCCGGCAAGGCTGCAAATGATTTATAAAGGCATTGAAGCTGCGGGCCTGCTTCCGAAACTGGTGCGCATTCAAGCGCAGCGGGCGGACATGAAATGGATTGAAACGGTTCACGGACCAGAATACATCCAACGGCTTGAACATGCCTGCCGTCTCGGCAACCGGGTATTCGAATGTCCGGACAACCAGATGTGTTCGGAAACCTTTGAGGTGGCGTTGCTGGCCGTAGGCGGTATCCTGGAAACCGTTCGCCTGATTATGACAGGAGAGCTCGACAACGCGTTTTGTGCCGTTCGGCCTCCAGGCCACCATGCAGAGTCTGACAGGGGGATGGGGTTTTGTTATTTTAACAACGTGGCCATAGCAGCCAGATATATGCAAATCAAATGGGGCATCAAGAAGGTGGGCATCGTTGATTTCGACGTTCATCACGGCAACGGAACCCAGCAGATTTTTGAACACGATCCCACGGTCTTTTACTATTCTATCCACCAGCACCCGTCCTTTGCCTATCCCGGGACCGGACGGGAGTTTGAACAGGGCATTGACGAGGGATTCGGGTTCACCAAGAATTCTCCGGTATTGCCCGGACGCGGGGAGGAAGAATATCGTCGATTGATCGAAAAAGACCTGGTCCCCAGCCTCGATGATTTTAAACCGGAAGTGATTATCGTCTCAGCCGGATTTGATGCGCATGAGGATGACGATATGTCGGATATCCGTCTCTCGACGGAAGGGTTCTCTTGGATAATGGAAAAAATAATGGCCATGGCGGAAAAATATGCGGGCGGGAGGCTCGTTTCCGTGCTCGAGGGCGGATATTCGCTCAGGCGCCTTCCGGAACTCGCAAAAAATCACGTCGAGATATTGTTGAATGGAGGATAAAAATGTTTGTCAGCAGATCGATGACACAAAAAGTTGTCACCATCCATCAGGATGCGGAGATCCTCGAAGCGAAAGATCTGATGGACAGGAATCGGATACGTCATCTTCCCGTGATCGATGAGGACAACGTGCTGTTGGGTATCATTTCCGACCGCGATATTCGCAGTGCGGTGCCATACCGTCTTCCTCAGGAGCCGGTATGCGAAACGGACTGGGAAAACTTCAAGCAACTCAAAATCAAAGATATTATGACAAAAAACCCGGTTACCGTTTCAACCTCTCATACGATTCAGGATGCCCTGTTGATGATACAAAAAATGCGCGTGGGCGCATTTCCGGTGGTTGACGAGAAAAACAGGCTCATCGGGATTCTATCGGTAAGGGATCTTCTTCGTGCCTTCATCAATGTTCTGGGAATCGGAGATCCCGGCACGCTCCTTTGTATTCTCGTAGAGGAAAAAATTGGCCAGATGAAGAAAATCGTCGATGCAATTACCGAAGAGAACATATCCTTCGGGAGCATTTTGGTGGCGAGATACTGGGACAAAGGGAAGCGGGCGGTTTTCCCCTACCTGCTGACGCAAAACGTCAGTACCGTTAAGAGAAAATTGGAAACTCTGGGGTTTGAGCTGCTGGATCCGATGGCCTGGTATCTGGACCAGTTGCCGAAACACGAGTAACAGCCGCTCTCCCTACGATATTGAAACCCTACCGCAAATATTTCAGACCCTGCGGGGGAGAAAATTCTTCACATGCTCCGCGCCGACCAGCTGTTGTACATTTATTATCTGAAGGGTCGACTGCCTCGAGACGCCATTACACCCGGCAGCAGGTATATCGGCAACTGGGAAGATGACGGTTTTTCCTTTCTGTTTTTTTCAGAACCTTCCCGCGATACCGTGCAAAAGATCGTGGAACTTCATGCGCAAATGGTTCTTATCGATGAATTCCGGATGAGCTATGCGCAGTGGCAGGATGTCGTCTTTACCCATTTAAAAACGGCCGGATTTCTCATTTTACGCCAAAGGGAGGATTGCGGCATCAACGGTGTCGATGGGGATGGGTTGATCCCGATTTTGATCGATCCGGGTGTTGTCTTCGGTTCGGGAACACATCCCACGACCCGCGCGTGCCTGGAAGCGGTCGCGCTTACCGTTAAACAGGAGGTGCCGAGAATGACCCTTGATTTAGGGACGGGGACAGGCATCCTTTCCATCGCTGCGGCTCTGGTCGGCTCGAAACGGAGCTTGGCGGTCGACAGCAATTTTCTTGCAGTGAAAACGGCGTGCGGCAATATTCGGTTGAACGGGCTCGAAGACAGGATCCTTGCGGTACAGGGAAGGGCCGAAAATTTTATCGACACCTGTGCGGATCTCCTGATCGCCAACATCGATTACGAAGTACTTCATCGGCTTATCGGAACGGAAGGATTTTTAAGAAAGCGCTTTTTCATCGTATCCGGGTTGCTGAGAAGTCAGGCGCAGGACATGGTTTATCGACTGGCGCGGCTTCCTGTGACAATTCTCCAAAAATGGGAGCACGACCACATATGGCATACGATCTATGGAAAGCTTAATCGGTAAAGTTGCCGAGAATCTTTTAAAACATCGAAATACCGTTGCGTTAACCGGCGCCGGCATATCGGTTGAGAGCGGAATTCCACCTTTCAGGGGAAAGGGGGGACTGTGGGAAAAATTTGATCCTATGGAATATGCTCATATCGACGCCTTTATAAAAGATCCTCAAAAGGTCTGGAACGTGTTGCTCAAGGGAATGAAGGAGCTCCTGGACCAGGCGGTGCCGAATGACGGCCATAAAGGGCTTGTCCGGCTCGAGCATCTGGGGATACTCCAGACCGTCATTACGCAGAACGTCGACGGGCTTCATCAAAAAGCGGGGAGCTCCGATGTGATTGAGTTTCATGGCAGTTTCGCCCGGTATCGATGCATGGCATGCAGCCGGTGCCGCTGCAGTGAGAAAATGGATCTTTCCTGTATTCCGCCGAGATGCGACTGCGGGGGTGTCTTTAAGCCGGAAATCGTTTTTTTCGGTGAAATGATATCGACTGAACAACTGTTGAGGTCCCGACAGGCCGCGGAGGGCTGTGGGCTGATGCTGGTGGTTGGAACTTCGGCGACCGTTCAGCCCGCGGCGTTCATGCCCGTCATTGCCAAGGAGTCCGGAGCAACTGTGGTCGAGATAAATCCGGAACCGACCTGGCTAACGGGGAATATCAGTGATTATTTCATCAGAGGAGCGGCCGGAGACGTCATGAATCGCATTCTTGCAGAATTGGAACGGCGGATGTAGACAGGGTGTTGTCTTTTAAGATGCAATCCTCTTTTAGGTTCCGGCGTTGCCGGTTGGGTTTGTTGTCAGCGTGATATTATAAACAAAAGGATGTATCGCGGATCCAGATCCTTGATCGAGACCTGACCATACTCGCTTTCGATTTCGTTAAAAAGATTCTCAATTGTCCCGCCGACCCGTTCGGAAATTTCAAACGGCATTAAACCGGTTCTTCCTGACAGCCAATTAAGAAACGACATCTTTATGGAAAAACGGATCCTGCGGGGAAGTCTTTTCGAAGTCCAGAGAAGATGAAACACTTTCTTAAACTCTTTCGGTGTCAGGGGCGAAAGGGTTTCGGAAAGACCGATGAGGCGGCGTGCCCACAGGGTCAGGACAAGATTTTTATAGGTGAGGAACATATCCGGCCGGCCGCTGATTTTTTCCTGCATAAGAGAAAGGATCCCGTCGAAGGCCATGATATCGTCCAGAACGTTCGCCGAAGCCTCAACCTCATGCTGGCATCTGAATTCCCGATACAGCACGCCGGTCTTGTAGTTATCGAAATACTTCGGTTTTTTTAGAAGAAGACCGCCCAGAACGCCCAGCCAGTGCTCTCCCCAAAAACTCAAGGAAAGCCCATGGAGCTCAAACCAGCTCTGTTTCCGCCAGCGCTCGGCCCGCCACTTGAGCTCGAGAACCTGCCCGAATCCAACCCGAAAAATATCGGAAAGCGGAAACCTTTTAACCAATGCGGCGGTGTGGTTTGGATCCGGCGGCTCCGGGCCGTCCAAAAGCCGCTGTATGCCGATGTTGATATAGCCGCAGGCTTTTTCAACAATTGCCCTCAGTTGCTCGCGGTGCCGTATCGGATCCTGATCGGCGGAGATTATTCGATTGCACAATCCCGCGAATTCAAGCCGGAGTTTATCGAGCACCCGCTCTGGTTCGATTCGGGTCAACGCATCCCCAAAAAAATGCTCCCCAACGGCGATTTGGGAATGGAGTATGGGCACCGGCAGCAGCGGTTCATGACGGTTTTTCTTTGAAATAACTTTGGCCCTGCGTTTTGTTAGGTCTTCCGGCGCAATCGGCTGGTAAATTCCCACGGCTTCATCAAAAGGGAGAAAACCTTTTTCGGCCAATCGAACATTTCGGAGTCGGTATTCTTCTTCCTCCGTTTCTGCCGGTAGGATGCACGAAGATTCGAGCAGGATCCCCTGGAAGGTAACGTAATCGTAGGATGCGAGACGCTTTAAAAGGATCTTGATTACTTTTTTTTTCCGGCTGTCTTTCCCGGTGACACGTTCATCGGGTGAATCGAGGATTTTGATATACAGCTTATCATCGAAGGTGAAATAGCTTCGGCCAAAATCAGAAGGGTCCTGGTCATGCTCTCGAATTCGAAGCTCAATATTTTTAGATAGATAGAACTCGAAAAGTTCCTTTATTTCTTCAACGACCCATTGGATAAGCCGTTCCGGATCCGCCCTTAAAAGCAGTTCAAGCCACCGTTCCGTTTGGGTGAGGTTCAGCCGGTCCTTTTCCCATGCCTCGGCATCGATCATGAACGTCCACTGCCGGTTGGAGGCCAGCCGGATCAGCGGCAGTGCGTCTTGCGGACCGAGATCGTGGACGAGAAAGTATAAATCCTCTTCAGAAAAAGAGTGCACAAGCGGTGCCGCATCGGTGCGGTCGAGAATTTTTTGCAGCGCTTTTTCAGGCGGCAGGGACAGGATTTTTTCACGGTGCCGGCGCAGATCCGCCCTTTTTGCGAGGATTATCTTGTCGGTTCCATTTGGGTCCATATCGAGGCCGGAAAAGACGGTTCCTGTAAAATAGAAACGCTCGGATCAGTATGAGCGGCTATTCGTGTTCCAAGGTGCAAATTTTAGCAAAAGAAGCATTCCCGGAACGGCGATGAATGTGCAAAACAGAAAGAAGCCTTCCCAACCGAAAGAATCCGCAAACAATCCGGTCGGTGCGGCGGCCACTACACGCGGTACGCCCATGAGGCTCGTCAGGAGAGCGTATTGCGTCGCCGTAAACTTTTTATTCGTAATGCTGGCCATAAAAGCGGCATAGGCGGAAGTTCCCATGCCGCTGCTCAGATTTTCAAAAGAAATTACCGTGGCCAGGCCCAAAATGTCAGGACCGATGCGCGCAAGAATCGCAAAGCATGCGGTCGATGCCGCTTGAAGAAAACCGAAGACCCACAGGCTTCGGTGAATTCCAAGTCGTATCATGAGAACCCCGCCGATCAGGCTGCCTGCAACGGTGGCCCAGAAGCCGAATAGCTTTACTACCGTTCCGATTTCACTTTTTGAGAATCCGATGTCAAGAAAAAAAGGTGTGGTCATGGCGCTCGCCATGGAATCTCCTATTTTATAAAATAGAATAAATGCCAGAATCCAGAGGGAGCCGGTCCGGCCAAAGTACTCGAAGAGAGGATCGATCACGGCTTCGCGCAGGCTCCTGGGGATGCCCTCCGGCGCTTCGGGTTCATGCGCCAGAATCGTTGTCAGAACCCCGGGAACCATACATCCTGCCATTATCAGGTATACCGAAGAAAATGACATGGTGTCGGCCAGGATCAAACCTCCGCCGGATGCCAGCAACATCCCTGTTCGATATCCGTTCATATACAGAGAGGATCCGAGTCCGAGTTCCTGGTCCGATAAATCCTCCCTTCGGTAGGCATCGACCACGATATCCTGGGAAGCGCTGAAAAATGTCACCATAAAAGCCGCACAGGCGACCAGCCACCCATTTTTCCCCGGATCCGTCAGCGCCAAACTGGCGATTGCGACCATGAGCGCCAGTTGGGCGATCAGCAACCAGCCCCTTCTTCTGCCCAGAAAGGGGAGGCGGAACAGGTCCAGAAAAGGCGCCCAGAGAAACTTCAAGGTATATGGAAGGCCGACAAGCGACATCATTCCGATGACCGCCAGGTCCACCCCTTCCTCTTTCATCCATGCCTGAAGAACCGTTACGGTAAGCAAAAGCGGCAAACCGCAGGAAAATCCCATCAAAAACGCTACGAGCATACGACCGCTGAATATTACGCTCAGGATGGCGTGCCGGTTTTTCGACGGGGAACAAATCTGCTGGGGGTCAGTGCTGGTGGAGAGATCGAGGGTTTTCAAAATGATTTACCGGCTGTTTGCAGCATCGATATGCGGCTCAAAGCGCATGGTTGTCGTGGTTAAAAGCGGTTTTTTCGAAAACTGGCATATGCCGATCGATCCAGATCAACACCTTGTCGAATTCGTCTCGCAGTTCCATCAGCGCCTTCCCTCTGTGGCTGACCGCGTTTTTTTCGTCTCTGGTCAGCTGGGCGAAAGTCTTGCCAAGAGGGGGGTAATAAAATATCGGATCATAGCCGAATCCATTTGAGCCGATCGGCTCATCGGTGATCCATCCGTCTACCTTAGACTCATAGGTCAGGGCGTATCCAGTCGGGACCGCAATGGAAATGACGCACTCAAAACGAGCCTTCCTATTGATTTTGCCTTTCATTTCCCGGAGCACTTTGGCACATCGGTGTGCATCAGTGGCATGCTCTCCAGCATAACGCGCCGAATAAATACCCGGGGCTCCGTTCAGGGCTTCCACAACCAGTCCCGAATCATCTGCCAGAGCGGGAAATCCTAAAATTCTAGCGGTAAAGCTCGCCTTATGGTATGCATTTTCCTCAAATGTCCTGCCGTTTTCCTGAAAGTGAGGAATCGGTCCGAAATCCTTGAGGTTTTTTAGAATTACGGGGAAATCCTTTAAAATATCCGCAATTTCAGATACCTTGTCTACATTGTGCGTCGCGATGACCAGTGTGTTTCTGTGTGGCATGGCACTTCCCCTGTGTCCGTGAGCCGGAGAGGCGTTGAATCGTTCCGGTGTCTGCCGGTGTGCGGATAAAAAAATCATTCCGTCGCATTTTTGTAAGAGCGGCATTTTTTATCCCAAACGCTGTATTCATAGAGCACAGGGTATGGTTTGTAAAGGCTTTTGAATCGGTCGTTGTCTTATAAATTTTCTTTGCTCTCAATCCGTTGCCGGTGTATAACCTGAACCGGTTGTCGGTCTGGATGAGTGAGTCCGAATGATCCGGGAAAAAACGCTCTGGCAAAATGGGAATAAGGTGAAAGAAAAAATCCAGGAGCTGAAAAATCATTATATCGTCTGCGGCGGAGGCGAAACAGGCCGCCAGATTCTGTTCGAGCTTATCAAAAACTGCGAAGAAGTCGTTCTCATCGAACAGGAGGAAGAACGGATAGAGCGATGTCAGGCCATGGGAGATATTCTTTATGTCAAAGGAGACGCGACGGATGATCACAATTTGATCGAGGCAGGAATTACTAAAGCCGCCGGACTTATCGTCAGCCTGCCGTCCGATAAAGATGCGCTTTATGTTACCATGACTGCGAGAATATTGAATAAGAATGCCAGAATCATCAGCAGCATGGTGGATCCGGGACTGGAACCGAAGCTTAGAAAGGCAGGAGCCGACAGCGTGGCATCTTCCAATTTTATTGGAGGGTTGCGCATGGCTTCGGAATTGATTCGACCGACGGCCGTGGATTTTCTCGATAAGATGCTGCGAAGCGAGAAAGGCAATCTTAGAATTGACCAGATCACCATTTCGGTTAATTCGGCCGGTATCGGAAAAAAGATCAGCGAATCCGGATTGAAAAGCAAATATAATCTGCTGGTTCTCGGGAGAAGGAAAGGCTTCGATGAGATCGAATTCAATCCCGCGTCGTCCCTTACCCTTGAGCCCGGTATGAAATTGATCGTGATGGGAGAAATAGAAAACATCCGGTGTGCCGAGCAGGATTTTTAGGCCCACCCTAAGATTCAACCAGTCGCTCAAGAATGAGGCCGTAAAACCCTCCACCGTCACTGGACAGGAAGAACCACCCCAAGTGGGTCAGACAGAGGGCGCACACGGCTGCTTTCCATCTGAACCCTCTAAACCAGGTAAATTCCGCAGAAAAAGGCCCCATATAGGCAAATCCCCTTGCAGAGCTGAAACATCCGATATCAAAAACGGTGCCATAGGGATTGGCGAAGGTGTGCCGGTGAGAGCCCTGGACAACGATTCGGTCCGAGGCGGTCGTTATGATTTGTTGACATTGTTTGCAGCGAATGTAGAGGTTTTTTTCGGATTCCTGCCCCTCTGTTTCCTTCTCAAACAGGGTTTCAGGCACCTGCGGCCGGGGTTTCAGGCCGACTTCGCGCAACAGTTCGGCGTCCATCACGAAATTGAATATTCGGTTTATGGGCCGTCTCATTTTCATATGAAAAAATAAATACCACCGGATGGCGTGGCAGGTCAACAACCTCGCCGGTATGGGTATCAGCATACACCCGCTTGCCCTCAGCCCCTGGTCGTAATGCTTCTGGCCGCAGCCTCGTCAAACTGAGCGGGTGTTGTGGTTACAGAGGAGTTTGACAGACCTATGCAGGCTATGGCGGATTGTTAAGACAACCGCTACAGAGAATGAAAGACAGGAAAAACCATGAGCCCAAAGAACTCAAAATCCAAGAGCGATCATGCGAGTTCGGTAATCAAAGCTATTGCGTCTGTGGTCGTGATCATATCCCTGGTTATTACCACACAGCACTATGATCTTCAGCAACTTTTTCGAAGTTCGCTGGCCTGGATTGCCGGTCTTGGACCCATGGGTCCGCTTATCTTTGTCGCGCTGTACATCGTGGCCTGTGTGCTGCTGCTTCCGGGCTCTATTTTGACGCTGGGCGCCGGTGTGCTTTTTGGGGTGGTCAATGGTTCCATTGCCGTTTCCATCGGGGCGACTTTGGGTGCGACGTGTGCCTTTCTGGTAGGGCGCTACCTGGCCCGGGACTGGGTGGCCAAAAGGATCGCCGGCAACGAAAAATTCAAGACTATTGATGAAGCGGTAGCAAGGGAAGGCTGGAAAATCGTATTGCTGACCAGACTGTCGCCGGTCTTTCCTTTCAACCTGCTCAATTACGCCTTTGGTTTAACCCAAGTGGGGATCAGGCACTATTTTTTCGCCTCATGGCTGGGCATGATTCCGGGAACCGTGATGTACGTGTACATCGGTTTCCTGGCTGGTGATTTGGCCGGCCTTGGTGACGGCGGACATACCCGAACGTCGGGGGAATGGATTCTATACGGAGTCGGACTGTTGTCAACGATAGCCGTTACGATTTTTGTTACGCGCCTGGCAAGAAAGGCGCTGGCCGAACGTATTGCATCATAAGGGGGACACAAATGTCGGAAAGCAAGAATGATCAAATGGTAATAAGACCGTGGGACAAATATAACCAGGATTTGGTGTCGCAGGTTCATCCGTCCGATTGGAAAAACCCCAATCCCGCATCGCGCTACAATCTTGTTGTCATCGGAGCCGGAACGGCGGGACTGGTTAGTGCGGCCGGTGCGGCCGGCCTGGGGGCCAAGGTCGCGCTGATTGAGCGTCACCTGATGGGCGGCGACTGCCTGAATGTCGGCTGTGTGCCGTCCAAGGCCATGATCAGTGCGGCGCGCACTGCAGCCGCCGTGCGTTATGCCGGAGAGTTCGGTGTTCAAGTTCCCGATGGCGTGAAGATTGATTTCGGCTATGCCATGGAGCGAATGCGCAGGCTGCGGGCATCCATTGCCCCCAACGATTCCGTCAAACGGTTCAGCGATCTCGGGATCGATGTGTTTATAGGCACCGGCCGGTTTATCGGTTCCAACACGGTTGAGGTTGCAGGCGAGAGGCTGCCGTTTAAAAAGGCGGTCATTGCCACCGGTGCACGGGCTGCGGCGCCCCCCATCGAAGGACTGGATCAGGTTGCGTATCTGACCAATGAAACCGTTTTCTCCCTCACCGAACTGCCCAAACGGCTTGCCGTCATCGGTGCCGGTCCCATCGGCTGTGAAATGGCCCAGGCCTTTGCCCGTTTCGGTTCGGAAGTGCTGATGGTGGAAACCATGCACGGCATTCTGCCCAGGGAAGACAGCGATGCCTCCGGTATTGTTTTGGAATCCATGCTCAAAGACGGCGTGAAGCTTCTTTGCTGCGGCAAGGCATTAAAGTTGGCCAAAGCGGATGGAAATAAGATACGCCTGGTTGTGGAATCCCACGGAAAAGGCTATGATGAAGTCGTTGATCATCTTCTGGTTGCTGTCGGGCGTACGCCGAATGTCGAGGGCCTTGGCTTGGAAGATGCCGGCGTGGCGTACTCCAAGAAAGGCATTCAAGTCGATGACCAGCTTAAAACGACCAACCCCAACATATACGCAGCCGGTGATATTTGCTCCCCCCATCAATTCACCCATATGGCTGACTTCATGGCCCGCATCGTCATTCGCAATGCGCTGTTCTATGGCCGAGCCAAGGCCAGCGCGTTGACCATCCCCTGGTGTACCTATACGGAACCGGAGATCGCCCATGTCGGCCTGTATGAAAAACAAGCCCGGGAAAAAGGGATCGCAGTCGATACGTTCACAAGGCATTTCAATGAGGTCGACCGTTCGATTCTTGAAGGCCAAACCAACGGCCTGATGCGGGTGCACGTCCGCAAAGGCAGAGATAAAATTCTAGGCGCCACGATTGTGGCATGCAACGCCGGCGACATGGTTTCAGAACTGACGATGGCGATGACCCACGGTTTGGGTCTGAAGCACATCGCCAATACCATCCATCCTTACCCAACCCAGGCGGAGGCCATCCGGCAGGTGGCCGATGCTTACAACAGGACTCGGCTGACACCGTTTGCCAAGTCCCTTTTTTCCCGATGGATGGCGTGGAGAACTCGTTGATTTTATGAGGATTTATGGATTCAAGGGGGGGCCGGGATTCAATTGATCCGCCTGCGGAGGAGAAAAATTATAAAGAATTAAAGGTCTGGCAAAAAGCCTATCCGCAATGCTTGAAGATTTATAAGGAAAGCCTGTCAGAACTTCCCAACAAGAACTTTCTTGCACGAAAATTCATGGCTAATGTGCAAGATTTCAGGTAGTAACCTGGTACGCTTTTTGATTTTTTCTTTCACCCCCCGTTTTCCCGCGACTGCCAATGACAACAGGCTTTACAAAGTCGAGCCGGTATGTCATAGATCGACATCAGTGGTACCAACACCCTTAAAATCATCTGCTTTTTCTATGCTTCAAGAGCTTTCCATTCGAAATTTCGCCCTCATCGATGATCTTCACATTTCATTCTCGGAAGGGTTGACCGTTTTGAGCGGGGAAACAGGAGCCGGTAAATCGATGATCGTCAATGCCGTTAATCTGCTGCTCGGAAGTCGGGTTTCATCGAAGATGATCCGCACCGGAGCCAAATCGGCCGAACTGGAAGCCCTTTTCCGCATCGAGCCGAACAGCCATAACGCTCTCGTCCTCGAGACGCACGGGGTGGAGTGCACCGAAGAACTTGTGATCAGAAGAATCATCTCAGGAAATGATCGGCACAGGATTTTCATCAATGGGAGAATCGCGACGATACAGTTGTTGACGGCCGTTACGGAAAGTCTGGCGAGTATATCGGGCCAGCATGAACACCAGAACTTGTTGAAAGAAGATCAGCACCTTCTAATCCTTGACCAGTTTGCAGGGCTTTTGCCCCATCGGGAATCGGTTTGCCGCAGTTTCCATGAGATGCTGCCGCTCATTCGAAATCTAAACGACCTGCTCGCCCGAAAGGAATTGCAGGCGGAGCGTACCGCGCTGGTGGAATTTCAAAAACAGGAGATTACCCGTGCCGCAGTTTCTCCCGGAGAGGACAATGTGCTGGAAAATGAACGATTGCGCTTGAAAAACAGCCAGACCCTCTATCAAGCGGTCCATCAAAGCATCGAGGAGCTTTACGGCGCAGAGGGAGCCGTTATAGGGCAGCTTGTTTCTCTGGCAAGGCGGCTTGAAAAGGCGGGGTCCTTGGATGCAGAGTTGGCAAATCATGCCAAGAAAATCACGGATATCGGTTTTCAGGTCGAAGATGTCACCCAGGAATTGAAGAGCTACCTGTCGCGCCTGGAGATGGATGAAAGACGGCTCGATGGGATTGAAGAACGGCTTGATCTGCTCCACAAGCTCAAGCGCAAATACGGTGGTTCGCTTGAGGCCGTTTTAAAGCATCTTGATTCCATAAATGCCGAGCTTTTCAAACTTGAGAATCTGGCGGACATGATCGAAGAGGTGGAAAATAAAATCTCCGATTTTTACCGTCGGCTTACGGCATCCGCTGAAAGCCTGTCGGAAAGCAGGAAAAAAGCCGCCGTCTCCCTGGCAAAAAAGGTCGAACAGGAGCTTTCAACACTCAAGATGCCCGAAACGAAATTCAGCATATTCATTGAACCCATCATCGCCGAAAAACAAACGGATGTGCGGCAGAGAATAGGTGACGTCGCCATTCAAGAAAGCGGGATCGATCGCGCTACATTTATGATTGCGACGAATGTAGGAGAACAGGTCAAGCCCCTTGCCTCCATTGCTTCCGGGGGAGAACTCTCGAGAGTGGTTCTGGCGCTAAAAGCGATTCTGGCTGTCTCGGAATCGACGGAAACCCTCATTTTCGATGAGGTGGATGCGGGGATCGGGGGGGGTGTCGCCGAGGTGATCGGAAGAAAACTGGCGGACCTGGCCAAGTATCATCAGGTTATTTGTATCACACATCTGCCCCAGATCGCAAAATTCGCCGACCATCATTTGAGAATTTCGAAACATGTCTCAAGCGGAAGAACAACGACAGCCATACTTCCTTTAGATCGGCAGCAGCGTGTAGAGGAAATCGCCAGAATGCTCGGAGGCGAGAAAATTACCCGGACCACGCGGCAACACGCCATGGAAATGCTCGATTCCCGTTGACAGCCGCTATGGCTTGACATTCGCCGCAACGTGACTATACAAGTATAGGCCGATAAAGGGTTTTATCGATTGCCTGCGTGATCGTATTCCAGCGCGGATAATCCTTGTCCTTGTTTTTCTGGATTCCTGCTTTCGCAGGAATAACGGTCTGTTATGCGACAGCCGTCATTATGTACGAATTTGGAAATGAACCGGGAGGATCAAAGATGCCCATATATGAATTTCGATGCCTGAATTGCAACGAATATTTTGAATGGCTTTTAAAAAATTCCGAGGAAAAAATCGATATTCATTGTCCGAAATGCAAATCCGAGCAATTCGAACGCGTCATCAGCAAAACCAGCTATACCATGGCAGAGGGCCGCACAGGCGTAAAATCCAGTACAAAAACATGCTCCTCCGGTTCCTGCACCACATGGGAGATGCCCGGCCCAACCCGGTAAAAACCAGGCTGCAGACCGCACTGAGAAATGAGATACCATGAGACACATCCACAACCAGGAAAAAGAACAGTTTAAAAAGCTGTTTTTGCAAGAGCAGATTGATAATTTTGAAGATCGTTTCAAAATTCTGGAATTTTTTTTACAGACTGAAGGGCACGTGACCGCAGGCGAACTCACAAACCTTCTCAATGAAAAAGGGCAACCACTGGATCTTGATTTTGTCAGAGATACATTGAACCTGATGAGCCGGTTCGGTTTTGCCAAAAAGAACCGATTCGGCAACGGTCAGGTAAGATATGAGCATCGGCATATCGGCCAGCATCACGATCACATGATTTGTATCAAGTGCCGCAATATCATAGAATTCAAGGATGAAACACTCGAAAACATTCAGAGGAACATCGCGGTATCCCATGGTTTTTACATGCTCCAGCACAAAATGGAGATTTACGGCATCTGCAAAAACTGCTTCCAACAGCGCTCGAGCTGCATGCCCCTGGCATCTGCGAAACAAGGGGAGTGCGTTGTGATAAAAGAATTCAGCGGCGGGAAAAGCGCCCGACTTAGGTTGATGACCATGGGATTGAGAATCGGAGACCAGATAGAAGTGATAACGAACAACAACATGGGACAAATGGTCATTGCAGCCGATTTCAGACGGTATATCATCGGGCGGGGGTTGGCCCAGAAAATTTTCGTTGAAACGAAAAGCAACCAACCTGAACCCTGAACCCATACGGGTTGCCGGGCGGTCTTTCAAAACACCAAACCGCTACAAGCTGTTCAAGACGGATTTTTAGGATGTCGTATCCTTTCCGGCCCGCATACATTCAAACCCATCAAAAAGGCCTGTTACGGGAAAAAATCGACGCGGCCAGGGAGCTCCTGCACGCCTGCACCTTGTGCCCGAGAAAATGCAAAGTCGACCGTTTGTCCGGGAAACTCGGCATCTGTAAAACCGGACAAAAAGCGCTGGTTTCGAGCTTTCATGCGCACTTCGGGGAAGAATCGCCTCTGGTCGGCTCTAATGGTTCGGGAACAATATTTTTTACAAACTGCAATTTGCTGTGCATTTTTTGCCAGAATTACGACATCAGTCACCTGGGGCGCGGCAAAGAAGTTTCAACGAAGCAGCTGGCGGATATGATGCTGGTGTTACAGGATGCGGGATGCCATAATATCAATTTTGTGACACCCACCCATGTGGTTCCGCAGATTCTATCGGCACTGGAGGCGGCGGTCGAGGGGGGGCTTTGCGTGCCTCTTGTTTACAACAGCAGCGGGTACGACTGTGTGGAAACGCTCAAAATTCTCGACGGCGTGGTCGATATCTATATGCCGGATTTTAAATTCTGGGACGCTGATATCTCTGCAAAGACCTGCCATGCACCGGATTATCCTGAAACGGCGAGGCATGCGGTTCGAGAGATGCACAGACAGGTCGGCGATCTTGTGATCGACGATTCGGGAGTCGCCCGCCGCGGGCTTTTACTCCGGCACCTGGTCCTTCCCGGCGGCCTTGCCGGAACCCGCCAGGTCATGCGGTTCATTGCGAATGAAATATCCCGAAACACCTATGTTAACATCATGTCCCAATACAGACCCTGCGGACGAGCCGAGGAGGTCAAAGAATTGGCTGCGGGGCTTTCGGCCGAAGAATTTCGCGAAGCCTTGTCGGTGGCAGAGGAAGAGGGTATTACCCGGCTGGACAATCGCCGACGGGTTTTTGTGCTTTGGGGGTAAAGCAGACTATGAAATATGTTTACCAGTTGCAACCCATGCGGATATTTGCTTTTTTTGTGATATCTCTTATTGGTACCACCGCCGGCATCGGGGCCGAACGGCTGGCCGTGGCGGTTTCCGTTGCCAATATCCGCACAGGGCCCGGAACCAACTACGATGTTTTATGGAGTGCGGAAAAATATTTTCCATTCCTCGTTATAGAGACCGCCGGTCCCTGGGTTCGACTTCGCGATTTTGAAGGCGATGAAGGGTGGGTGCACAAGTCGCTTGTCGCAAAAATTCCTTCCGTGATTACAAAAAAACCGGAATGCAGCATCCGTTCCGGTCCAGGAACCGGTTATCCGCTTCTGTTTACCGTCGGAACCGGGATTCCCTTCAGATTGATAAAAAAAGAAGGGGACTGGTTATACGTTGAACATGCGGATGGGGAACAGGGCTGGATTCACAAAGGATTGACCTGGTAACTCATTTTAAAACCGATGCAGGAGAAGATATGGCTAAAAAACGAATTACGAGGAAACAGCTTTTAAAAGAACCTGATGAATTTATCACATTCAGCGGAAAAGCCATCCGCCTTGCCGTCCGGTATAGATTTCAGGTGCTGTCGGCCGTTGCGGCGCTCGTTCTTGTCCTCCTTGTGGTAACAGGAATCCGGTATGTCTCGGCAAGCGCTGAGCAAAAGGCCCAGACTTTGTTGGAAAAAAATCTTTCCAGATATGAATCGCTGCTGAAAGAAAAGGGACCGAAAGCAGCCCATGAAGCCGTCGAAAGTGATTTTTCTCCTATCCGGGAAAAGTTTTCACGGACTGACGCCGGAAGAGTCTCCAACCTCATACTTGCCAATATCTGTTACCGTGCCGGCAGCAGCGAAAAGGCCATCGCCCTTTATAACGAGGCGTTGAAGGGTTTTTCCGGTCGTTCGGCCATGGAACAGCTCATTCTAAGCAGCCTCGGGTATTGCTATGAAAACATAAAGGATTATCAAAATGCCATTATTTTCTTTGAACGCGCCGCTAATACGCCGGGGGGAATTCTGATCGATGATGCGCTTTTCCAGTTGGGCGCACTCTACGAGAAAACAGGGGAAACTGAAAAAAGCCGCAAGGCATTTAGGACCATCCTTTCAGACCATCCGGATTCGATGGTTCTGGATCTCGTACAGGAAAAAATAAGGGGATAAAAAAAAACGACTGATCGGAATTTTTCCAATCAGTCGTTAAGGAGGAAATGAGATGAAGAATGCATTAGGGGTTGCTTTAGGGTAAATGCAAATCGCTTGCCATGTCTCTGTTTTTTGTTACGATTATGCCATTATTTTTTTATATCCATGTTTTCAATAAATTATTCAGGGTCGTCCTTTCGCCCGGTTTATAGAGAATGCTTTCCGGCTTCATAAAATTTTCTTAAAGTTTCCTTATGGAAACAGGGCTGTTTCCATAAGGAAATACTCCTGCCGCTAAACCAGCCTGTATTTCTTTAGTTTCTTGTTTAATCCGCTTTTTCCGATTCCAAGCATTTCGGCTGCATTGGACTGAACCTGATTTGTCAGTCTGAGCGCCCTCTGAATCATTTGCTTCTCGATCATGGCGAGCGTTTCCTGTAATTTCGCGTTTTCAGGTATACTGCTTATGGGGAAAAAGCTCTGCGAATCGGCCTTGAAATTTTTCGGAAGGTCCGAAACGCCTATTGTGTTTCCAGAACACAGAATAGCGGCGCGTTCGATGACGTTTTCGAGTTCGCGCACATTTCCGGGCCAATTGTACTCAAAAAATATACGTTCAACCTCCTGATCAACGCCGGTAATGGGGGGGCCTGAGCGGCGCTCTTTCGCATATTTATGGATGAAATGATCGACTAGAATCCGGATATCCTTGTCTCTTTCCCGCAGCGGCGGCAACAGGATCGAAAGAACGTTCAGCCGATAAAACAGGTCTTCGCGGAATTTACCTTTTTCGACTTCCTCTTTGAGTCGTTTGTTTGTCGCCGCAATGATGCGGATATCCACGGAAATCGGTTTTAGGCCGCCGACTCTTTCGAAGGTTTTCTCCTGAAGAACGCGAAGCAGCTTGACTTGAAGACTCAGGGAGAGTTCGCCGATTTCATCAAGAAACAGGGTGCCGCCGTCTGCCAGTTCGAAGCGTCCTTTTTTCATGAGCACGGCGCCGGTGAAGGCCCCTTTTTCATGTCCGAAAAGCTCGCTTTCAAGAAGCGTTTCGGCAAGAGCGCTGCAGTTTACGGCGACAAACGGCTTTTCACGTCTTGGACTGTTGAAATGGATCGATTTTGCGACGAGCTCTTTGCCTGTTCCGTTTTCGCCTTCTATCAACACCGTGGCGTTCGTAGGTGCCACTTTCCTAATCATTTCAAAAACATCCTGCATAGCCTTGCTTTTGCCGATGATGTTGCCAAAACTGTATTGAGACTCGACGGCATGGCGAAGCTCTCGGTTCTCTTTGACAACGCGATACATCGCCAGAGCCTTTTTTACAAAGAGAACCAGGCGATCGTTGTCGAAAGGCTTCAATAGATAGCTGTAAGCGCCCTTCTGCATCGCTTCCACGGCTTTTTCCACGGTCCCGTAGGCCGTCAACACGATGACCGGAAGATCCGGATCCTTTTCCTTTATATGTTCCAGCAGTTCAATGCCGTCCATCACCGGCATCTTCATGTCCGTTAAAATGAGATCAACATCTGAATATTCCAGTATTTCCAGAGCTTCTTTTCCGCTGTTTGCCGTCAGTGTTTCAAACCCCTCTTCCTGAAGGACCGCGCTGATGACCGGGGGATAATTTTTTTCATCATCAACGATCAAAACTGTCTCCATGACTAGCTCCTGTGATTCTGTGCCATAGGCAGTTCAATGGTGACACATGCCCCACGATCAGGCAGGTTGTCGATCTTTATGGCGCCATCATGGGATTCGACGATGTTTTTCACGATAACAAGGCCGAGTCCTGTACCTTTTTCCTTTGTCGTAAAGAATGGATCCCATATCTTTTCTTTAATCGTTTCGGGAATGCCTTGACCCTGATCTTCGATCTTGATGACAAGGTTGCCCTGCTGCACGTCCGATTTGATTTCGATTCGAATCGTACCGCCCTCCGGCATGGCATGCATGGCGTTGATAAAAATATTTAGAAACGCCTGATAGAGCATTTCCGAATCCGCATCGATTTTTGGAAGATTTTGTTCCATTTTTTTTTCTATTGCATAATTTTGTTCTCTGGTCTGCGAATCCAGAAACATTATGTTTTTATCAATGATATCCTCGAGTTTGCATGGATGAAGATTTGGAATCCTGGGTTTTGCAAAACTGAGAAAATCGCTAAGGATCGTATTCAGCCGGCTGGCTTCTTCCACAATGATGTTCGGAAACGGATTTTCAGGATCGAGTGTCCCCATCTTCTTTTTCAAATGTTCGGCCGAGCTTCTGATGATGCCTAGGGGGTTTCGAATTTCATGGGAAATGCCCGCTACCATTTCTCCGAGTGTAGACAAGTGCTCGGCACGGCTCAGCTGCTCTTTGAGCTTAATTCGCTCCAGCGCCCTTATCTCGAAGAACTTTTCCCCTCTCTGGACCAAAAGGAGCAAAACCAGAAAGAGCAGCCCCATCACCAGTGTACATGTGACGATGATATAAACCTGGAAGGTGAAAATGGTTTCATCATCGTCCGAGAGATCCTGGACGATTTCAATAACCCCCAGTACCGGCCCGGAAAGCCTGGAAAGCGTCTGTTCCGCGCGAATCGGCGCGTAGGTAATCAATTTGCTTTCCTCCGGAAATCCCAGCAGCAGTCCCCAGAAACCACCCCGCTGAACAAGCTTGGAGTTGGTTTTTCCGGAAACCGCATTTTGATACCCTGTGCCGCCGACATTTACCATCCCGATCACAGAAGGATCAAAACTGTAGGACACCACATTGCTTTTGTCGTAAATCGTCAGCATATCAACCGGAAAACTGTGGAGGGTACTGCGAACGATTTTGTCCATGTGTTCATACTGTTCCGTATCTCTGAGCTGGATTTTTCCGTACTTGAGAGCAACCGGAATGACGAAGCGAAGAAAAATCTGATGGCTGAGATTTTCGATGAGAACCAGGGCATAATCCTCGCTTTTTTTCAGCTGTAAGTTTCGTGCCCAGCGTGTATTGAGCAGGGACAAAACGATAGTGCCGGCAAAAATAACGAGGAGGCTGGTTAAGGTAAAGTATTTGACAAGCCGGAACGGCTTGGCTTTTTCGTGTGCCGCGTTTTCTGGTTTCATTCCTGTCGGCCGTTAACCAATTCAAATTCCAAGATTTTATAAAAATATAGAGAAACAGCGCAATCAAGTCAAGGTAAAGATTCTGATTTGCGCTGTAACCGTTTGCAGGAATGGAAGTCTTTTTCTGGGTTTTCACCGTCTCCGTGGTGAAAGAGCCCGGGAAAACCATCATCAGTATTTATGAACCGCCTTTTTTTAAGATGGTCCGTAATTTTCTGGATCCCATATGCTCATAATGAATACAAGATGATCGATCAAGGACAATAATTAAATACAATATAATGTATTTATATGGATATTTTACTTAATTGTATATAATTTTATTGACATGGTTGTATGGATGTGCCATATGAAATACAATTTCGAATTATAAGCATCGTACATCCCATCATTTCAATTTTTCCGGAGACCTGTGTCGATGGAACTACCACATGTTATCACGCTCGGGATTTTCGCGAACTTCAATAGGCAGGATTTTTTATTTTTTATCGACGTCGTTTGGCGATGTGGTCCCTTTGAACGTTTTTACCCTTTAAATAACGTATGAAAGGATGATTTTACAGTGGCGCGGTCCACAATATATGGTAATTTGAATAAAAGTAATACAATATGCTGCAACTTATTGATAATTATATATAATTATGATTAATTCTCCTTGACTTTTATTTTCGGGCGTCTTCATAATACCCTGTAGTTTAAAAAAACAGGTCGCCAGCGGAAGATGAGCTAAATGGGCAAAAATTCACTTCGGAAAATCAGGGAGTCTCTTTTGATGAGCAAAGCAGAACTCTCAAGAAAAGCAAACGTTTCTCCGGTGACGATAGCGCGCATCGAAAACGGCCTGCCCTGTCGAATGGAGACAAGAAGGAAAATTGTTCTGGCGCTGGGATACAGTCTTTCTGATCACAACAAAATTTTTGGCGAGGATAACTAAAGAGAAGACTATGCTGTTCGGGAAAACAACCCATTTGGTAGGACTGGATATCGGCTCGAGAACAATAAAGGCCGGTGAAATCACCGAAACGAAAAAGGGACAGAGCCTTAAAACTTTCGGAATGGTTGATGTTTCTCCCGGACTTATTGAGGATGGAAACATCAGAAACCCTGAAAGAGTCGCCGAAACGATCAAAGAGCTTTTCAGAAGCAGCAACATCAAAGAAAAAAATGTTGCAATTTCCATCAGCGGCCTGTCTGTCATCGTCAAGAAAATCAACGTTCAAACCATGGCGGAAGATCGACTCCAGGAAACCATCAGCCTGGAGGCCGAACAATATATTCCATTCGACATCAGTGACGTGAATCTTGATTTTCAAATCCTCGGCGAAAGTGAAGTCAATCCGAATCAGATGAGCGTCCTTCTCGTGGCGGCCAAAAAAGAGACGATCAACGGATACATGAATCTTTTGAGCCTTGCCGGTTTGAATCCGTGCGTCATTGATGTGGATGCCTTTGCCCTCCAGAATATTTACGAACTCAACTACGACAGCGTCGAGGAGAATGTAGCCCTCATCGACATCGGTGCGAGCAAAACCTCCCTCAACATTCTGAAAGAAAACAACTCCGTATTCATGCGCGATGTTTCCCTGGGCTGCGGCCAGATCAACCAGAGAATCGTTTCGATGATCAATTGTACCCCCGAAGAAGCCGAACGGATCAAGATCAACGGGGATATGAATAAAATATCCCGGGAAAGTTTAAATAACATCGTATCGTCGGTGATATCGGACTGGTGTTCTGAGATTCGTCGCGCCTTTGATTTTTTTTATTCCACGTACCCGGATGATCATGTCGAAAAGATCATTTTGAGTGGCGGCGGAGGAAACATTCAAGAGTTTCGTCAGCTTTTGGCTGCAGAGACATCCGCAGAGGTCGAAACGATCAACCCTTTTACCGCGTTGCAGATCGATACGAATCGTTTTGAACCATCTTATCTGGAACGGGTGGCGACCCAGGCCGCGATTTGCCTCGGGCTTGCCGTCAGGAGAGTCGACGACAAATGATACGCATCAATCTTCTCCCTTTTCGTATGTCCCGCAGGAAAGAAGATGTACGCCGCCAGATTACGATTTTTTTCTCATCATTGATTTTGACTGTTCTGGTTCTGGTGTACGCCAATGGAATTCTGGCCGGCAGGATAGAGGGTCTGGAAACAAAGATAGATAAGACGCGAAAAGAGATATCCATATACCAGGCAGCCGTCAAAGAAATCGAAGAAATTAAAAAACAGCTCGATGTGTTGAACAGAAAAATCGAGATCATCGAAAAGCTCGAAAAAAGCCGTTGGAATGCCGTCCACTTGCTCGACAATATGAGCCGTCTCGTAATCGCCAAGAGGATGTGGTTTACCGATTTTGAAGACAAAGGCCACATGATCGATATCCAGGGCATGGCCCTGGACAACAAGACCGTTGCGGATTTCATGACCCGGCTGGAGAATACTTACAGCGGGGTCACTTTGCAAAACCTAAAACAGGTCAAGAGGAAAAACATCAATTTAAAAAGCTTTCATATCACCTGTAAAAAAGCGCCGCCTCAAAAGATCTCGGATAAAGAAGAGAAAAAACAGGATTCCTCAAAAACTTAGGGTAAAAAAAGAAAAATGAAAAAACCCGCCACGTCGCTCGAATCGCTAGAACCTTTTTTTAATAGGATCGCCAAACTGTCTCGGCTCCAGCGCGTTATTCTTTGCAGTGCGGCATTTGTGTTTATTATCGGTGGGTTCTTTTATTTCGGATTTCTCCCTAAATTTCAAACAATCGGCGAGCTGAAAGAAGAGCTCGAACAGCTTGAGCAGAAGTTGGTCGCCATGAGGGCAAAAGCCGGCGAACTCGAAACATACCGCGCGAAACTGGCGGAAACGGAAAGCAGATTCCAAATCGTCAGAAAAGCGCTTCCGGAACAAAAAGACATTCCGCAGCTGCTCGAAAGCGTTTCTCTTTCCGGCCAGGAAGCCGGCCTCGAATTTTTGCTTTTCGAACCGAAACCCGAAAAAAATCAGGATTTTTATTCCGTCATTCCGGTGGACATTCGGATTGAAGGATCTTATCGGAATGTGGAGGATTTTTTGGATCGTGTCTCCCGGCTGTCTCGAATCGTAAACATCAGCAACATTCGCATGAAGCCCAGGAAAGAAGAGAACCTGGACACTCAGTGTACGGCTTTGACCTACAGGTTTATTGAAAGCCAGGGGCAAAAAGAAGAAAAGAAAGAGCCATGACGACATTCCAGTTCACAGTCCGCGGTGTTGTCTGCCTGATGTGCCTGATGTTCGCCGCAGCGGGATGCGGCCAGGACGCCGAATCCCCCCAGGCGCCGAAGGTCGTGCGCCAGAAGATTGCTCCACCGGCGGCGCAGCAGGTCCAGGCACAAAAAGCCGAACCCTCGATACCGCAACCGGTCGGGCCCTCGGCAGGCGTTGAACAACCCCAGCCGCCGGAAGGAAAAGCCGTGGCGGATGAATCGGAACCAGGGCCTCCCGGGATTGCCTCCGCCAGGCAAAAGCAAGATATTCTGTCGGAAGCAGCAGAAGTGAATACGGAAGAAAAGATCGACCCCTTCGCCCCCTTGTTTCGGGACGAACCGATTGAGGCCGGAGAGACTGAAAAGGAGGAGAAAATGCAGCGGCGCATTCCCCTGACGCCGCTCGAAAAGATCGACCTGGGCCAGCTCAAGCTCGTGGCCATCGTTCGGGCGCGAAGCGGGGACAGGGCGCTTGTCGAAGAATCTTCCGGCAAAGGCTATATCGTCACCAAAGGGACCTATATCGGCATGCATTCGGGAAGGATCATCGAAATTTTAGGCGACAGAATCATTATAGAGGAAGAGGTCGAAGACATACTAGGCAAGATAACCATCAGCAGAAAAGAATTAAAACTTCAGAAACCGCCTGGAGAAATCTAACATGACGTACATGAAGAAAAAATTACCGCTGATCACGACAATCTCAATGCTTTTGGCGATATCGACGTTCCTGTTCACGGGGTGCTCGCCGAAAGCGACGGTGAAAAAGGGGGAAGAGCAAGTCGGCGGGACTCCGGAAAAAAGACTCATCACCGCCATTACGGTGGAAGAATCCGATGAATCCGCGGCGGTTATGATAAATGGAAATCAGCCGTTGACATTTACCTCCGTCAAGCAGCCTTTGCCGCCGGCTGTCATCCTCTATTTTCCAGAGACGGTTATCGAGGCCGTTGAGAAACCTCTTTCACCGGATGCGAAACTTATTCGGGCGATAAAGTCTTCCCAGCTCGACGGCGACGGTCAGACCAGCCGGGTGGAAATCGTTCTGGAGAAGGACCTGCCGTATGAGGTCGTTCGTGAGGAGGCAGGTCTCAAGCTCGTATTCGAAGCCGAGGTCCGGTCCACCGGCATATCGGAAAGCGCGGTGGAAGAGGCCAAACCGGCTGGATGGGCTCAGCCGGGTGGTGCTGAAACCGGCGATATGGAACCCAACACCCTGCAGGCCGTTTATGCGAAAAAACTGGAAAAAGGGGTGGAAATCACCGTCAAGGCCGACCATCCGATAGAAAATTACAAGACGTTCACCATCGATGAACCGGCCCGGATCGTTTTCGATATTTTCGGGCTTACCAGTAATTATAAACGCGAGCACCTGATTTCCGTAAATTCCAAGTGGGCCAAAAGTGTTCGCCATTACGGATATCCGGACAGGGTCCGGCTTGTCGTCGATACGGATAAGGCGTATCTGTCCGATTATGACTCGGAAACCGTCGAACGTGGGCTCGTCGTCTATGTCGGCGGCGGGGCAAAGGCCGAGGCGGCCGAAGCGGGTGAAAAAATGACGGCAGCGGCGGAGTCCGCAACAAAGGCATGGGTCAACCGGCTCGATTTTCTGAGCGGCGATGCGGGCAAGTCTACGGTCATCGTCGGAACGAACGTGCCGGTGAAATACGAGATTAAAAAGAGCTCGGATCGAAAACTCGATCTCAATCTCTTCAACACGAATCTTCCCCGGTACCGCCAGCGTCCCTTGATTACCACCCGGTTCGAAAGCGCCGTGGATCACATCCTTCCGTGGTCCGATGCGCGGGGAAACATGACGCGTATTTCGATCGAACTGCGGGAGGCCGTCCCCTACTTTGTCGAGCAGACGCAGGATCTGCTCCTGGTCCATTTCGAGGCCTCTTCGATTTCACCCAGACCTCTCGACGCAGCCGAGCTGCCGGCGTGGAAGAAGGCCGCGATTGAACCGGCTGTCGAAGAGCCGGCCGGAATCCCGGTCGAATCCGTCGAACCGGTCGCTGCGGCCCTGCAGGAAGCCCCGGTTCGCGGGGAGATGACGCCCACGTATACCGGAGAAAAGATCGCGCTTGATTTTTACGAAACCGATATCAAGAACGTGTTTCGCATCTTGAGGGAGATCAGCGGTGAAAACTTCGCCATCGACAAAGACGTCAAAGGGACGGTGAGCCTTACGTTCGAAAAGCCCGTACCCTGGGACCAGGTTCTGGATCTTGTCCTGAAGATGAACCAGCTCGGCAAAGTCTATGAGGGCAATATTATTCGGGTGGCCACCATGGACACCCTGAAAAAAGAAGAAGTTTCCAGGCGGGAAAAGCTGGAAGCGAAGAGAAAAGCCGGCGAAGAACAAAAGGCTCTGGAACCTTTGATGACGGAATATATCCCCATCAGCTATTCGAATGCAAAAACCGAGGTGATGCCGCACATCGAAAAGATCCTCAGCAAGGAGCGGGGCAGCATCAGCGTCGATGAACGAACCAATCAGCTCATCGTCACCGATATCGCGGAAGTGATCGCGCAGGCAAAGGACATCGTTCGCAAAATCGACCGGGTGACGCCCCAGGTGATCATCGAGGCCCGGATCGTGGAGGCCAGCACCAACTTTTCTAGGGAAATCGGCGTGGAATGGGGCAGTGCCCTGGGGGTTCAATCGAGCGATGTCTATGACGTGGACGGGGTTACCGACGAGGTGGCCGATGACATCGACAGCCGGGTAGGCACCAGCTCGAGCAGCGACATCGTCGACACGAACGGCTCCTATGGATGGAATTCGGCGGTCAACCTGCCCACCGCCACATCGGCCGGGGTTCTCGGATTCAATTTCATCAAAGTGGCCGGCACCCCGCTGCTGCTGAACGCCAAATTGATGGCCATGGAATCCCAGGGAGAAGGCAAGATCATTTCCTCACCCAAGATCGTGACCCTCGACAACAAGACGGCCATGATCAAGCAGGGCCTGCAGTATCCGTACAACAAGCTTGACGAAGAAGGCAACACGACGACGGAATACCTCGACATCACCCTCGCACTGGAAACGACCCCTCATGTGACGCCGGACAACCGGATTTCGATGAAGGTGAAGATCACCAAGACCGATATCGGCAGCATCATCAACAGCCAGCAGTCGTTTACGACCAAAGAGGCCACCACGGAACTGCTGGTCGATGACGGCGATACGATCGTCATCGGCGGCATCATCAAATCGACGGTCACCGACAGCGAGTCCAAGATCCCATGGATCTCAGAGGTTCCTCTGCTTGGATGGCTCTTCAAATCCAAGGCAAAGAGCGATAACAAGGAAGAGCTGTTGATATTCATTACGCCGCGGATCGTGCAGCTCGAGCAGCGCGGCTTGACGTCGTAACAGAAATGATAAAGGTGATTATTTCATAACTGCGGGAGCCCAGAGTCTTTTGAATAAACTGGATTCCGGCGCCTGCCCCGGACTGGAACCGGGGGTTCGCCGGAATGACGGAAAGATGGCGTTTTAGCCTTAATAAGCGAAAGGAAGGGGTATGAAACGGAGTCGTGCCATGGTCATTGGATTGCTGGTGGTGCTTGCGGCCTTTGTGCCGTTGGGGTTTGTCGGCTGTGGCTCGCAGGGTTCGGGCGGCGGCGACGGGGGCGGCGACGTTCCATCGGAGGTGACCACGGCGGCCGCGATCCTGGTCGCCGCGGATCCAAGCTCCATCAATCCCGGGCAGTCCACGACGATCCGGGCCAGCGTCTACAACCAGAGCGGCGAGGGGCTGGAGAACATCACGGTCCTTTTTACGCTGAGCGACCCGACCCTGGCCTATGTGGGAAGCACGAGCGCAACGAATGCGCAGGGGACGGCCGAAACCACCCTGACCGCCCGGGAACTGTCCGGAACCGTTTCGGTGACGGCCACCTACCAGGAGGTCACGGGATCGAAAGACGTCATCATCCTCGATTCCACCTCGCCTTCCACCATCAACCTGTCCGTCAGCCCCACGGCGATCACCGTGGAAGGAACAGCCACGGTGACGGCCCAGGTCCTTGACGCAAACGGAGACCCGGTCACAAACGGCACGGGCGTCGTTTTCGAGGTGCAAAACACGGCGTACGGGACCGTGACGGCCAGCGCCGTGACCAACGGCGGCACCGCCACGGCCACCTTCACCGCGGCCAACCAGCCCGGGAGTACGACCATCACGGCCAGTTCCGGGTCGGCGAGCGCTTCGGTCACCATTACCATCCAGGGGGCGCCTTCCGCTTCCATCGAATTCGTCTCGGCGGAACCCGCGAGTATCGCTATTGCCGAGACCGGCGGGACCACAACCCCTGAGACATCGACCATCAAGTTTATGGTCAAAGACAGCAACGGCAACCCCGTCGAAGGGGTCAATGTATCCTGCGAGATGGTCGGGCCGAACGGCGGGGAATATATCGATACCGATGACACGCCGGCAACCCTCTTGATTTCAACCGGATCGGACGGCATCGCCAACGTGAAGCTGAACAGCGGGTATGTGGCCGGGCCGGTGACCATCTACGCTTCCATCACCACCGACCAGGGCAACACGATCACCGTGCAAAGTTCGGTGGTGTCCATCGGCGGCGGGGTCCCGTCCATGAAATGGTTCAGCGTGAGCGCCGCGCAGCTCAACATCCCCGGGCTCGAAATCAACAATTTTCAGACCGACGTGTCCGCGTACCTTGCGGACCGCTTCGGCAACTACAATGTGCTGCAGGGAACGACGGTCTCCTTTGCGAGCGAGGTCGGCACGGCGCTTCTTTCGAGCAACGTGACGCTGGACGAAGACGGCATCGCCACCGTGACCCTGCGCAGCCAGGTATCGGCGACCGTTCCTTCGCCCGAGCCTGTAAACCCCCTTTCCTGGGAAACATCCCTGGCAAGTTACGTCAACACCACCTACGGGCCGATCATGGGCTTTACGGACTGGCTGACCTATTCGGGCGGCGGCTATCCCCGGCAGGGGTATGCCAGCATTCTGGTGTACGCCAAGGGCGAAGAGCATTTTAACGACAGCAACGCCAACGGGGTCTATGATGCCGGGGTGGATTCGTTCACCGACACCGCCGACGATCCCTTTCTCGACGTCAACGACGACGGCGCCTACGACGATGCATCGTCCGCCGATCCGGAAGAGCTGTACATCGATGCCGGTTCCAACGGCGTCTGGGACGGCACCAACGGCGTCTGGGACGAAAACAAGGCTATTTTCACCAACTACGGGCTGTATGTGACCGGGTCTCCCATTATCCTGTTTGACACCGGATCCATTTCGCTGCCCACCGACGGCAGCACCGTTCCGGTCAAGATCATCGTGTGCGACCGGAATTTGAATCCGCTTTCAACCGGGACCCGGGTCTCCATCTCCAATACGGTGGGGGCGCTGTCGGGCGTTAAAAACTTCACCTTTAGAAATACCAATCAGCTCAGCACCACGCAGGCGGGCCACCTGGGGTTTATCGAGTTCAGCATCGCGGTGTTCGACAGCGAGGAAAACGACAGTGCGGAGCCGGCGGGCGGGGAGCTGAAGGTCACCGTGGAATGGGAAAATGGCACGTATGAGTCCTCCATTCCGGTATACGATCCCTGATTTCTCAGAAAATATGCTGGGTTATCACTAGTTGCCCATCTTTTGTTTCAGCCGGTCGGCCTCTTTCGCGGCCTGTTCGGAAAAGAGGCCGTCCGGCGAAATCCGGAGCAACCGCTCATAGGTTTTCAGCGCTTTATTTCTTTCCCCCGCCGCTTCATACGCGTTTGCAAGATCCAGATACATCGGTTCGAGCCGGGGAGCGATGCGGATCCCCTTTTCAAAAAACTCGATGGCTTTCGCCGTGTTTCTCATGGCCATGGACGTGCGGCCGAGTCCCCGCAGCGCCTTGGCGTAGGCGGCGTCTTTTGCGTACCCGTCCCGATAGTGATCCAGGACTTTCTGAAAATAGGCCGCTGCGGCCGCATAATCCTTTTTGATGAAGTAGATTTCCCCCAAGTTCAAAAGCGGATAGTGGGGGGTGGCGTACAGCAGGTTTTCAGAAGCCTCTTTGAAGCTGGCAATGGCCGCATCCAGATCTCCGTTTTCCATGTAGGCCGTCCCCAGGTTGTTTATTGCGGGCGCGTAATCGGGTTTGAGCGCTACGGCTTTTTTGAAATGCGTGACGGAAAGGTCCGGTTTTTTCATGGCCAGGTATACGAGCCCGATGTCGTTTTGAAGGTACGGGTCGTTCGGGTAGAGCTTATCGGCATCAAGCAGTGATTTTAAGGCTTCCCTGTAGTTGCCTTCGGCCATATAGGCCTCGCCGACCGCCCGAAGCGCTTCCCCCTGTTTTTTCTGGACATCGAGATTTTGTTGTGCGCACGCCACGATGCCGCAGATAAAAAGTGCGCCCATCCAATGCACTCGCCTTGATTTTTTCATTGTTTACTCCTGAAATCTGTTGAGGTTTCCTTGCAGCTTTTCATCCACTTGTCATGCGTATGACGCGGATATCCCGCCCGCTGAGAAATTCAACGATCCGATCCTCTATAGAAAGAGAGGTAAAGAGGACACCGCCGGACCGGCCCTTTTTTACGAGATATCCCGAAAGCGTAAGGGTCGTATTGAACGGGCCGGATCGTTTCGCAGCCTGAAAAACCGGGTTCTTTTCGTAAGGGATGTGCAGGGCGTCCAGAAGGGTGAAGACCGTATCGACCGGAGAAATCGGCTCTTTCAGCTGAATGATGGCCAGACCCGTGTCCTTTATGGATTGTATGGCATCTCCATATAGATCTCCGTAATCGATCAAAAGTTCTCTGCCGTTTTCGGCCTTGATCAGATTGGAAACGGCATGAACCTGGATCCCGGCGTAAGGGAAGATGATGCCGGTTCCGGGCGTGTATCGGCATCCGATGGCCGAAAGGAATTTTTCGACGAATTTCTTACCATCCGAAGATTCGATCACCGGAATTTTTTTTATTACCTGAGAGGCTTGCGCCGTTTCTGGCCTATACTCGGCTCCGGTTCGGTGCACCTCCTTGATCATGATACGGCGGCGGGCCAGATACCGCTCGATGGCCTCCGGGGTTTTCTCCGACCAGTCGTCGATCAGCGTAAGGCATGTCCGGCCTTCGGCGGCGGGCTTTTCCGGAGGAGGTGACATCCACTGGGCGCAAATATCCACCATGACTCCTGCGTCCTGAAAAGCCAATCGGAAGCTTTTTTCGGAAGGATTTCGGGATGCCAGCACCGAATCGATGAGCTTTTCCGTTGCCGGCTTCTTCGGCATCGGCACCACCCGCAGGTTTTTCCAGTAGTTTTGAACTGCGCCCTGCTGCGCGGTGGTGAGGGTGCGGCTTCCGGAAGTAAATAAGATTGTTTCATCCTGAAATTTCATGACCGGAAAGTGAGAAAGATTTATTGCCAGATCCTCCGTTCCCGATTGAGGAAAATAATAGGTTCCTTTGTCCAGAAGCTCGCCGCCCAGCGCCGCCGCCGCTTCCTGCAACGGAGACCGGGGCTTGACAGGGGTCTTGGTGCGGGTGCCGGGCGGCGTACCGGTAGTTGCTCCGTCGAGCACGGATTGAACCCACGGGTGATCCTGCATGGATGAAACCGGAATAATGAGCTGCTGGCCGACATAGATTCGGTCGATGTTTTCAACTTCGGGATTCAGGAGTTTGAAAAGAGCGATTCCCTCCTGAAAGGACGGCGATCCGTACGGCGCGAAGGTCCTTGAAACCAGGATCGATACGCAGTCCCCCTGCCGGACGCGGTAAGCCATGGGCGGGGATGAAATAGTTTCCTTCCGATTTTCAAGGGTTACAAAAGGAATCGTAACGATGCCGGTCTCCTGACCGGTCAGTGCACCGGCAGTCAACTTTTTCAGCGGAATGTGGATGTGCTGACCGGGACGGATCTGGTTGATGTCGTGGATATGGGGATTGATCCTTTTAAAAATACGCAGGAATTCCGGAAAATCCGCCTGTGCGATCTCTCCTTTTTGTCTGAACAGTTTGAGGACATAGTCGTTTTTTCTGACAATGTACGGATCGCATAAAATATCCTCGCCCCGATCCTGACGTATGACATAGTCTTTATAATAAAAGGCGCTGTGGGCGTGGCGGCCCATCAGCAGTCCGAAGACAATCAGGATGCTGAAAAGGAGGGTGAAAGTTTTCGGAAAAACCGGATACCGCACCACCGGCCCCCTTCCTTAGTTCCTCATGGGCCGTTGCAATCCCCCATGCATTATTGTCCCACAAGCCCCCAAGCCATCGGCTTAGCCGACGGCAGTTGACTTTTCCTTAAGGTGCAGATGGGTAGCAATTTCTTCGGCCACCTGTTTGACAAACACCCGCAGCTCTTTGCCGCTGAGCGGTTTTCCGGGTTGCGGCACTTTCTCTAGATCTTTGGGATGCACCAGAATCGGATGGTTGATCAAAGCGGGGTTCGGGATGATGCCGAACCCCGGAGGAAACCGCATGCCAAAATACATGTCCTGAAAAATGGAAAACTTAAGCGCATGAGCGGTCGAATCGAGGATTGCCGTTTCATTTTTGTCGACATAGCCCCTGCGGCGTGCTTCGACCAGGCCGGCAAGGCACTCGCCGCCGTGGGTGCAGGCAATATGGCCGTTTTTATTTGCGTGAATCTGCCAGTCCATGATTTCCTGTTCCGTCACCTCGACATAAAAGACACGGGGTTTTCCGGCAAGATGGTTGTACAGTTGCGTCAAATGGATGACACGGGGCATGGAAACCGGGTTACCGATCATAGCCGCCTGTGCGACACTGGGAGAAACGCTTACCGGCACAAAGCGTCTTCTGGAAGAGTCCGGTTCCAGATAGTATCGATAGACGGGGTTGGCGTGATGGGACTGGACGCCCACGATTTTCGGCAGCGTATCGATGATGCCCGTTTCGAAGAATTTGATGAAACCGTTCATGACCGCGGTGATGTTTCCGGCGTTGCCGATGGGCAGCACCACGACTTTTCCGGCAAGCTCATATTCAAAATCCTGGGAGATCTCATAGGAGTAGGATTCCTGTCCCAGAATACGCCATGCGTTTTTGGAATTCAAAAGAGCCACGTTATAACGTTCCGACAGGGATTCAACCACTTTCATGCAGTCATCAAAAACGCCCGGGATTTCAAAGACCGAAGCCCCGCTTCCCAGCGGCTGGGATAACTGCTGAGGCGTCACCTTTTTATGCGGGAGCAACACCGCCGAAGTTACCCGCGGCTGAAGGTAGGAGGCGTAAAGCGCCGCAGAGGCGGATGTATCCCCGGTAGAGGCGCATATCGCGAGAACATCCGAAATATGGCCTCGTTGTATCAGAAAGTTGATATAACTGAGCGCGCTCGCCATTCCACGGTCTTTGAAGGACGCACTCGGATTTTGCCCGTCGTTTTTAAAATAAAATCGAACCCCGGTCCGATCCTGGAGGGCCGGGTTCGCCTCGATGGCGGGCGTACCTCCTTCGCCCAGATAGACAACCGCTTCCAGAGGGATTATCGGGCCGACAAATTCATGATACCGGTAGATCCCCTTTAAGGCGGGAACGGTCAGCATTTTTCGATAATCGAACAGTCGATGCCACTGCTTCGGCCCGATTTTCTTTAGCCGATCAAAATTCTGATCGGTTATCAGCAGGACCTGCCCGCAGGCCGGACAGGTGTAAAGAAGTTTTTCGATGCCCGGTTCCAGTCCACAGGAAAGGCAGCGGTAGACCAGTCGGCCACCCGGCTTTGGGATGATAACCGATTGAAGATCTTCAGGAAATTGTTCAGGCTTCATGACCGATTCGTTTCTTTCCGCCTATATACGGCCAGAGGGCCTCAGGCAGGTTGATGGAGCCGTCGGCGCACTGAAAATTTTCCAGTAATGCCGCAAATGTTCTGCCGACAGCCAGTCCCGAGCCGTTGAGGGTATGGACCAGTTCAGTCCCCTTTTTCCCTTTGCGCCTAAACCGAATATTGCCTCGCCTGGCCTGAAAATCTTCAAAATTGCTGCACGAAGAAATTTCTCTGTAAACGCCCTGGGCAGGCATCCACACTTCAATATCGTAGGTTTTCGCCGCTGCAAATCCGAGATCGCCGGTGCACAGGCAAACCACCTGATAGGGCAGCCGGAGCCGCTGAAGGATGCTTTCCGCGGCATTCAGAAGCGTTTCGAGTTCGTTGTAAGAGGTTTCCGGGGTGGTAAACTTGACCAGCTCCACCTTGTTGAACTGGTGCTGGCGGATCAATCCGCGCGTATCTTTGCCGTAAGACCCCGCTTCCGATCGAAAACACGGGGTATAGGCGGTGTAATAGAGAGGCAGAGATTCTTCTTCCAGGACTTCATTGTGATGAATATTGGTCACCGGCACTTCGGCGGTCGGCACCAAAAAATAGTCCCACCCCTCGAGCTTAAAGAGATCCGCTTCGAATTTCGGAAGCTGACCCGTATGGGTCATGCTGGCCCGGTTCACGATGAAAGGCGGCAGAATTTCACGAAATCCGTGTTCGGTCGTGTGAACATCCAGCATAAAATTGATGAGCGCGCGTTCCAGGCGTGCGCCGCCATCGAAATAAAGGGGAAACCGGGCTCCGGTGATTTTGGATGCCCGGTCGAAATCGAGAATATGAAGATTTTCTCCCAGGGTCCAATGTGCCTGCGGTTCAAAGTCGAATGTCGGTATACAGCCATGTTGCCGGATAACCGGGTTTTCGGAATTGTCCTTTCCTATGGGAACCGACATGTGCGGAATGTTCGGAAGCCCCATCAAGATGTTATGGAGTGCGTCTTCCTGCTCGGTGAGCTCTTTTTCCAGATGTTTTATACGTATGGAGACGCCCTTCATATCTTCCATCAGGTCCTGAGGTTTTTCGCCCTCCTTTTTCATTCGGGCGATTCGATCGGAAACGACATTGCGATGGTGTCGAAGCTTCTCTATCTCGAGCAGAACGGCACGCCGTTTTTCGTCGCAAACATGAAACGCTTCGATCCCTGCGGTTTCCCCGCGGGTCGATAGAGCGGATTGAATTTGAGGCAGATTTTGCCTTACAAACTTGATTTCAAACATACCCGTAACTATATTCAGAGATTAAAAAGATTAACGGCAGGGTATCGGCATCATCGCGATGTTCACCACGGCGGATTATATACCATGATTGAATCATTTAGTCAATGATTATTGAAAGTTGACTTTTCTGCCGATCTTTGTATAATAAACAAAATTTTTTACCATTTTATCGATTTCCGGAGCTTCCCATGGAGGATATCAAGGAAAAAAAACGGGATATTCGAAGCGAAATTGAAAAAAAAATTCAAGCGCTTTCGGAAAAGGAACGGATCGAAAAGGTACTCAAAATTGAAAACAGCCTGTTTGAATTTGCCAATTATTTAGAATCCAAAATCGCCCTTCTTTATCTTCCACGTCCATATGAGGTTCATACAGTTGGAATTATTAGAAGAAGTTTTTCATACGATAAAGTCGTGGTGCTCCCCTCTTTTGATACACGGAAATTTGAAATGAAATTGTTCAAGATCGAAAACCTCGATGTGGATTTGATTCCGGGTGAAAGAGGGATCCTGGAACCGAATCCGTCGCGCTGCAAGCCCATACCGGTCGACTTTATTGATATCGCTGTTATACCGGGCGTCGCTTTCGATGAAAAAGGAGGCAGAATCGGGTCAGGAGAAGGGTACTACGACAGATTAATTCCAAGGTTGCCGATTACCACCCGCAAGGTCTCCCTGTCCCTCGAATGCCAGATGATTCAACAGGTGCCCATGGAATCAAACGACAAGCATGTCGATATCATCATTACCGAAAACCGCACCATCTACAAAATATAGATCGACATAGCTGCAAAGCGCCTGTAGAAATCGATATCCGTGTTCATGAACCATAAGATCGGTTCGACGCCGGGTTGCACGATGGAAAAAGAAGAGTTGAAATATCTGCGGCAGCGAGAGGAGATGGTCAAAAAGCAGATCGATGCGCGCGGTATAACCGATCCAAACGTCCTGGCCGCACTTCGAAAAGTTCCGAGGCATCTGTTTGTCAGTGAAGCTCTCAGAGATCAGGCTTACGGCGATTTTCCCCTTCCCATTGGAGAACAGCAGACCATTTCGCAGCCTTATATAGTTGCCGAGATGACAGAGGCGCTTCAGATCGGAGGAGAAGACAGGGTGCTGGAAATCGGCACGGGTTCCGGCTATCAGGCCGCGATTCTTGCCGAGATTGTCTATCGCGTTTACACCATCGAGCGTGTCCATTCTCTCTATATCGCTGCCCGAAGGCTCTTCGACAAACTTCATTATCACAATATCGTCACCCGATACGGGGACGGTACCTGTGGATGGTCGGAGGAGAGCCCCTTTGATGCGATCATCGTCACTGCCGGAGCTCCGAAAATACCCTATACGCTGGTCAGCCAGCTTACCGCCGGCGGGCGTATGGTCATCCCTGTGGGAGACCAGTTTTCACAAAAACTGATCAAACTGGTCAAAGACGACAGGGGGGTCCGCACTGAAAACCTGGGCGGGTGCCGTTTTGTCAAACTCCTGGGCGATTACGGCTGGAAGGAATAATTTTGCTTCGACGTGTCTATGATTGGGTTCTGCACTGGGCCGATACGCCACACGGCATGTGGGCGCTGTTTCTTCTTTCTTTTTGTGAATCGTCTTTCTTTCCCATTCCTCCGGACGTGCTCCTGATCGCACTTGCCGTTGCCATACCGAAAAAATCTTTAAAATACGCACTGACCTGTTCGATCGGATCGATTTCAGGGGGATGTTTCGGATACCTGATCGGCTGGCAATTTATGACATCGATTGGAGAACGAATCATCGATTTTTACGGTTTGGGCGCCCGGATGGACACTATCGAAGCGCTTTTTCGTAAATACGACGCATGGGCCATCGGGATCGCCGGTTTTACACCCATACCCTATAAACTCTTCACCATTTCAGCAGGTCTTTTTAAGATCAATTTCTGGGTCTTTTTCATTGCGTCCGCGGTATCGCGGTCCTGCCGTTTTTTCTTGGTCGGAGGCCTTATCTATATTCTGGGTCGACAGATTCAGCGCTTTATCGAAAAATATTTCGATCTTCTTGCGGTCGCCTTCACGGTCCTGCTGGTTGTGGGTTTTTTCACCGTGAAATATTTTTTTTAGCTGCATTTGGAAAAACCGCACGCCTGACAAACCATGCAGCCTTCCTGATGGCTCATGGATCCGCCGCATTCCGGGCAAAAACAGATGGCGGTTTCGCCTTGAAGAGGCGCCGGATTGGCCAGAGACTTCAGTACCTGCGCGATGGCGTCCGGGCAGGAAAGAACCATTTTCCCCTTTTGCCAGGATGGCGATGGACACCGAATGCCGATCAGCTGCTTGACAATCGATTCGGTTTTAACACCCGAGCGAAGAGCCAGTGAAATGAGGCGACCGGCTGCTTCAATCTGTGAGGAAGCACATCCGCCGGTTTTCCCCATTTGCGCAAAAACCTCGCACATACCCTGCTCGTCATGGTTGATCGTTACATAGAGATTGCCGCATCCCGTATGAATCCGTTCGGTGATGCCGTGTGTGCGTTCAGGCCTCGGCCTGGGAGCAATCCTTAAAGCATCCGCCTGTGTGGTGCCGATGTTCAGAACCTGCTGTCCCCGGCTGCCGTAACGGTAGATGGTGACGCCTTTACAACCGCTTTGGTAAGCGAGCAGATAGGCTTTTTCAACATCCTCTTTTGTGGCGCCTGCGGAAAAGTTTATGGTTTTCGATACTGCATTGTCCGTGTACTTCTGAAAAGCGGATTGAATCTTAATATGCCACTCAGGTGCAATGTCATGGGCGGTGCGAAACAGCCTTTTGACACCATCCGGTATACCGTTGATGTGGGTTGCAGAACCGGTACGGATGATCTTTTCAATCATCTTTTTGCTGTAAAATTTCTGTTTTTTCGCCATGTGGATAAACAAGGGATTTACTTCGAGAAAGGAGTTCCCGTCGAGGATGCGTCTTTCATGAGCGATGGCGAAAAGAGGTTCAATGCCGCTTGACGTGCCGGCGAGAATGCTGATTGTTCCGGTGGGGGCAATCGTCGTAGTGCTGGCATTTCGCATATACGGGGTTGACGGAGTGTCGAAAACGCTTCCCTTGTAATAGGGAAAATTGCCCCGCTCCTTTGCCAGTTCGGAAGACGCCTTTCTCGATTCTTCCGAAATCAGGGACATCACCTTTTCCGCACAGGAAACCGCCTCTTCAGAGTCATAGGGTATTTCCAGTTGGATCAACATGTCGGCAAAGCCCATGATTCCAAGGCCGATCTTCCTGGTCCCTTTGCTCATTTTTTCTATGACAGCCAGTGGATATCGGTTGACTTCGATTACGTTGTCAAGAAAATGAACAGCGCTGTGAACCGTACGCTTGAGGCGGTCGGAATCTATATTGCGGCCGCTGACCATCTTGGACAGATTGATCGAGCCGAGTGTACAGGATTCATAGGGCAGCAAGGGCTGCTCCCCACAGGGGTTGGTGGCCTCGATGTCTCCGAGCCGGGGGGTCGGGTTCGCTTCGTTGATGCGGTCGATAAACAGAATTCCGGGTTCACCCGTCTGCCAGGCGGCATCGACAATCATGTCAAAAATGTTTCGCGCCGAAACGGTTCGAACCGGCTTTGCAGTTCTGGGGTTGACCAGATCATAGGTGGAATCATTTGCAAGGGATTCCATAAACACCCGGGTCAGTGCAACGGAAATATTAAAATTGCCGAGCCGGATCGGGTCGTTTTTTAAAACGATGAACTGTTCGATGTCTGGATGATCCACTCGAAGTACGCCCATGTTAGCCCCCCGGCGGGTACCCCCCTGCTTTACGGTTTCGGTGGCGATGTCAAACACGGACATGAAGGATATGGGACCGCTGGATACGCCGGCTGTGGACAGAACCACATCCTTTTCCGGGCGTATTTTCGAAAAGGAAAATCCGGTTCCCCCTCCGCTTTTATGTATCTTTGCCGTGTGTTTCAAAGTTTCGAAGATATCTTCCATGGAGTCTTCGATCGGCAGGACAAAACATGCGGCCAGTTGGCCAAGACGTCTGCCTGCATTCATGAGCGTGGGGGAATTGGGTAAAAACCACATATTGGTCATCATATGAAAAAATTGTTTCTCGATTTTTCGTATATCGGCGTCGGGACTGAATTTTTTGTCGGCTTTGGCGATGCTCCTGGATACCCGGAGAAAAAGTTCATCCGGAGTTTCCATAACATTGCCTTTGAGGTCCTTTTTGAGATAACGCCGCTGCAACACGGCAAGTGCACTTTCAGATAGCGATAGGCCCATCTAATTTCCTCAATATAAAGTTAATTTCCGCCAACCGGACGGGTGATATCAGCCACCGGACCGGGTGCGGATTTTTTCTCAGTGCCCAGAGCATCCTTTATAAAACCGATAAAAACACGGCAGATCGGTGAAGCGCTTCGATGTTTGGGTGTGGTTAGAAAAAAACACCGTTTCAAGTTCATCCCTTCGATGCTCAGAGCCTTTAAATCACCTGCCTCTAAGGCATCGGAGACGGCGATGGTGGATAAGATGGAAATGCCGACCTTGTTTTTGATGCCTTGAATGACGGCCTGGGTAGTTCCCATTTCCGCAATGGTACGAAAGTCTTCGATTGCGATCCCGGTTTTTGAAAGACTGTTGCGGATGGAGGTCAATGTGCCTGATCCGGCTTCCCTCATGATAAAAGGCTCGTTTAGAATATTTTTCAGCGGGACCATTTTTTTCTTTGCCCATTTGTGATCCGCGGGGATTACCAGGCACATGGCGTCTTCGACGAGCTTTTCCTGAACCAGTCGATTATCATCGGTTTTTGCACCTACCACGGAAATCTCCAACTCTCCGGCAAGGATATCGTTTTCCATCTGTTTGGTGTCGCCGATTTTTAAGGAGACCAAAACGTCGGGATAGGATTTCGTAAAAAGCCCGATGACCTTTGGCAGAATATACGTTCCAGGAATGGTGCTGCCGCCGATTGTAAGCCGTCCCCGGATGTTTCCCTGAAATTCAGACAGAGCCGCTTCGGTTTCGTCACGCAGCGTGAGCAGCTTTCGGGCGTAATTATAGAGAAGTTTTCCTGCATGAGTGGGAACGGCTTCTCGGGTAAGCCGATCGATCAGCCGACATCCGAAGTGGTTTTCCAGGTCTTTGATGTGACTGCTGATGGTAGGCTGGGACAGGTGTATCGCCGTGCCAGCCTTAGAAAAACTCTTGTGTTCGATGACACGGCAGAAAATGTATAGTTGCCATAGATCCATGCGGTTATAAAGGCCGTGGATGGCCGAACTTTTCATTTAGTTTCTGCAGAACGACAGGCGGGACCATGTCACTGACATTTCCCCCGAAACGCGCGGCTTCTTTGATAATGGATGAACTGGTGAAAATCCATCGAAATCCGGTCATCAAGAATACCGTTTGGATGTTTCGATTGAGCCGGCGGTTCATCATTGCCATCTGAAACTCATACTCAAAATCCGATACCGCGCGCATACCCCGAAGAATCGCCCGGGCCTTTCGTCTGGCCCCGTAATCCACGAGGAGCCCATCATAGGTGTCGGCTTCGACGTTTGGAAATTTTTCAAAGCTTTTTTCAATCATCTCGATCCGCTCCTGGATGGAAAAAAGGGTCGTTTTGGCTGCGTTGCACATGACACAGACAATAATTCTGTCAAAAAGCCGAAGCCCCCTTTCGACGATATCGATGTGGCCGTTGGTGACGGGATCAAAAGAACCCGGATAGATCGCGATGCTTTCCGCATGTCCGCAATTTTTTGATTTTTGCTGGTTTTTCAAAAACCTTCCCTCCTTGGATCGGATGTCGCACTGCGCCCACAGTTTGGCTGAAAAACGGCTATGTCGTTATTATTAGTATGATTTTATAACATATAACGCAATATTGAAACAAGTGTTTTTCCATAGGTTCGTTGATCCGTCATGACAACGGCACTGGAATCTTCCGGAACCCGTTCCCTGCTTCCATGTTCGATGACGATAACGGCGCCCTGTGCAAGGCAATTGCCGGTCAAAAGGTTTTCTGTCACCGGCGAGATCAGGTTTTGATGATAGGGCGGGTCCATGAAAACAAGGTCAAAAGGCGGCTGGTGGGATCGCAGGCAATGCAGGTTTATGGCTGCATCCCATCGGATTACGCGAGTGCGTTTTTCAAGGGCCAATATGCGGATATTCCGCTCCACGGCCCATTGGGCACGGCGATGGTTGTCGACAAAGACGGCAAAATCCGCCCCCCGGCTCAATGCTTCAATACCGAGGGCACCGGTTCCCGCAAACAGATCGAGGACAATCGCATCACGAACTCTCGTCGATAGAATATTAAAAATCGACTCGCGCACGCGATCGGAAGTCGGCCTGATGTGCAGTCCGGGAATTGAACACAGCTTGCGGCCTTTGAGATCTCCGCTGATAATTCTAAGGCCCATCCAAGTTCCTGCTACTAATCCGAGCATTTTTATTTAGACACGGAGCATATACCGTCGTTCACAGGAACCGGTTTTTACGGCCGCAACCATTGATCTGCAGCTTGTGCCATGCCCCGGGCCTTCGAATCCTTTATCGAGCCGATTTCAACCTTTTTTCCAGGTAGCTTCGGCTGACACCGGTTGCTTCGGCGGTTTTTTTCAAATTGTTATGGTACTGGGCCAGCTTTTTTTGAAAAAATACCTTTTCAAAAATTTCTCTGGCGTCCTTGAACTTATCGATGAGGAAAAACTCCTTTTCCCTGGGTTCGATCAGGTCGGCTGCAGCCGGATTATAGGGGGGAGGAATATCCGAAACATCGATGATTTCTTTTTCAATCATGATGGCCTGTCGTTCGATGAGATTTTTTAATTCCCTCACGTTGCCGGGCCATGGATATCTGCAAAGAAGCATAAGCGCTTCTTCTGTCATGCGCTTTTTGCGGTTTCGGTTCTGCCGGGCGCAATCATCCAGAAAGGTTTCAACCAGAAGAGGGATGTCTTCTTTTCGGTTCCTGAGCGGAGGCACTTCAATCGGAATCACATTGAGGCGATAATATAATTCCTCTCTGAAATTCCCTTTTTCTATTTCTTTTTCCAGATCTTTGTTGCTGGCTGCGATTATTCGGACATCAAGGTCCAACATCCTGCTTCCGCCGACCCGTGAAAATTTTCTTTCCTGCAGGACACGAAGAATTTTAGCCTGCGTTTTTAAGCTCATATCTGCGATTTCATCAAAAAAGATGGTGCCGTTGTTTGCCAGTTCGAATGTGCCGCGTTTTCTGCTGGTGGCGCCGGCAACGGCTTCCTTTTCATGGCCGAATAGTTCGCTGTCGACAAGCCTTTCGGGAATGGCTGCACAATTGACATCGATAAGGGGCTGATCCGCGCGACGACTCAACATGTGGATGGTTCGGGCGACAAGTTCTTTTCCGGTGCCGTTTTCTCCGGTGATCAGTATCCATGAATCCGTCGGTGCTGCGACCATGATCTTTTTTTTCAGCGATGCGACGGGTTCGCTTTCACCGGTAATCGAATGCTTTTCTATGGTTTTTTTTCGCAGGTATTTGTTCTCTTCCTCAAGCCTTCTGAAATTCAGCGCATTATTGATTGCGACAATCACTCTGTCTATGGACAGCGGTTTTTCGATTAAATCAAACGCGCCGAGTTTGGTGGCTTTAATCGCCGTTTCGATGGTTCCGTGACCGGTGATGATAATCACCTGGACATTGGGACAATTTTTTTTTATTTGCTTCAGGGTTTCGATGCCGTCCATGCCCGGCATCCATATGTCCAGCATAACAAGGTCTGGAATTTCTTCGCTGACGATTTTCAATGCTTCATACCCGTTTGGCGCTGTTTTCACTTCGAACCCTTCGTCGGAGAGAAGGCCGCTCAAGGATTTAAGAATGGAAAGTTCGTCATCAACGACCAGAATCGATGGAAACATGGAATAAACTCCTTGTAAAAGCTTAGAGGTTTGAAAAACCGCGATAGGGTCAATTTTTCGAGGAACTAAACTGATACAATTCCTCCTATTGATCTACACCGGCAACTCGATGACAAATTTTGCGCCATGGGGCTGGTTGTCCTGAACGCGTATCATGCCGTTGTGGTCTGCTATGATGGTGCTTACGATCGTAAGTCCCAGTCCCATGCCCGACTTTTTTGTAGAAAAGTAAGGCTCGAAAAGACGTGTTTTAAAATCATCGGAAATCCCTGCACCATTGTCGGAGACTTCAATTCGAACCTGCTTCACAGCAGGGTCGTGGCTCAGATGAATAAGAATCCGTCCCTGATTTTTTATCGCTCCGACGGCATTGTCGACCAGATTAATCATGGCCTGCTTGATCTGCTGTCGGTCGAGATTCAGCCTTGGAATAGGGTTGTCGATCACCAGGTCGAAGACGATATTCGGGTGCCCCTCTTTGTAAAGTGCCAGGGTTTCTTCGATGATCGGCTGCAAATCACACGGTTTTGGATTTGCCGTCGGAAACCTGGCGAAATCATAGAACTCATTTACCAGGTTTCGTATGAGGTCCACATGATCGATGATGGTTCGGGTGCAGTCTTCAAACACCGGTTCGTTAATTTTATGGGCATATTTGCGATGCAGTCGCTGGGCCGAAAGCTTTATGGGTGTGAGAGGATTTTTTACCTCGTGGGCGATTCGTCTCGCAACCTCACGCCAGGCAGCCATGCGCTGGGCCTTTTCCAATTCCGTCAGATCGTCGAACACCATGACGACACCCATCGGATTTTCTGTGTCATCTTTCAATGCCGTAAAGTGCGTGAGAAAGCTTTTCGGTTTTCCTGCAATCGTCACGCGTATGGGTAATTCGATGAAATTTTCTCCGGCTGTTTTAAGGTTCGACACAATTTCTTCGGCGAGCTCCATTTGCTGAACCGATAAAACTTTTTTATAATTTTTGTTCAGGATCTGATCGGCACGCAGGTGCAGCATTTTTTCCGCCGATTTGTTAATGGTCGTAATCATGCCGTTTGCGTCCAGGGTGATGACCCCTGCGGAGACATTTTTTAATACGATCTCCATATAGCGCCGTCTTTCCTCTATTTCGGCGTTCTGTTCGCGCAGCATGCGTGCCGAAAGTTCCAGCTGTTCCCTCCCCGTCCGAAGGTCATGGGTCATTTTGTTAAATGAATTCACAAGGCTGCCGATTTCGTCATCCGCCACACTGCCGATACGGAAACTCAGGTCTCCCTCAGCGACCCTTCGGGTTCCTTCCGCCAGTTCCATGATCGGGATTGTTATCGATTTTGCAAGATAAAAGCCGAACCAAATGGCACAGAATACCACCAGCAGCCCCACGATTGAAAGTGTGATGTATAATGTGATCTGAATCGGTTCCTTGAGCATCTTGATTTGCTGATACTCCTCGACGCCTCTCGATATGGAGTCCATGTTTTCTGAAAGATCAGGCGGGATCAGCGTGGACAGAACCACGAAGGCTTCTGCATTTTTGGGCAGGGCATGAAAAGGGACGGTCCCTATGGTCCTGACAAGTTCCCCGCGGGATATTCTCTGGGAGAAGGTATGCAGGCCGTCTGTTTCAATAATTTTCAAGAACTTATCGGGCGGAACGATGCTGAACGGCTTTTCTTCAAATTTTTCAGCCAAAGCAAAGGTGAGACGTTCGCTGTTCGTGCTGTATACTTCCACGGCGTCAAGATTAAATTCCCTTTGAACGACCTGGATATACTGCGATAACATTTTATTTTTTTTAGTGTTTACAAGTTTTTTAGAGCCAACCTGGTAGGCGATACGCTCCAGCAAAAAACGATTGTTTTGCTCCGACCGACTATAGAGGTATCTGCCTACCCGCAGGGAATTTTGAAGAGCCTGTTCGACAGGGACATTGAACCAGAATTCGATGCTTGTAGTGATAAAGTTAATGGAGAAAAAAAACAGGACGATCGTCGGTAGGAGCGTCAGGGAAATAAAGGCAAGGGCAAGCCGGGTGCGCAGCTTCGATCCCATGACTTTGCGTCGTCTGTCATAGAGCAGCTTGACAAGATTTCTAAAGACAAGAAATATCAGCAGCAGCAGCAGAAGCAAATTGATGTTTATAAGGATAAACATCAAGATGGTGTTGGATATGGGGAACTCGGAACCGAAATGCAAAATCCTGTTTTCGGCAAACGTCAGAACGGCGACCGTAACAATGATAGAGACGATAATAATCCCTTCCCGTTTCCGTCGCTTGTAATCTTCTTCCGATGTATAAAATATTGATTTTTTGTATCTTCCGCTTTTCATTCATCGGCCTTTGCATTCCGGGAGCTGCCGTACGGTCCGGACGGGTTGCTTTTGCAGGGCGATCGACGGCTGCAAATCGAGAAAAGATTTCCCATCTGCAGACTCTATCGAGCGTCGATGAACGGCTAGTAAATAAAATCTATCGTATACCAGTCGGTTTCAAAATTCCATAAGGATACAAAAAACAGAACATAGTGCAGATAAAAAGGAAGGGTAAGTTTGCTCAATTCGGCTTTTGCACGAATCTGATATTGTCCGCCTTTTGCAAGCCTGCTTAGCGGAATGAGTTTTAAATTGTCCACATCGGTCATCAGTTTCTGAGCTTCGGCAAACGATTGGGTCGTGTGGGGATCATCGTTTTCCCATGATCGCTTGACGATGAATTCTTTTTTCAAACTGTCGTACTTGATTGATTGCGTGACCGTGATATCGGCTATTTTTTTATCCAGCCAGAAACTCCGGGACTGATACAGCAGGACAAAAAAGGAAAAAGTGGCCGGCACGCCGCTCAGTACCGCCGTTTTCATTTTATCCGTAAATGCACCTTCTACAGTCAGATACAGGATCAGATCGTCCTGTGTATTGGTGACAATGATGTTCTCCAGCCTCGCCTCCTGGCCGGCTGCGATTCCCGGGAAAACGAAGAGTCCGAAAATAATCGCAACAACCATTTTCACCCGCATGCGGTTATAAACCGAATTTTTTTGGCAGAGAGAAGTGGTCGGGTTCTTTCCGGGCGTGTGCGGCAAACTTTTACCCCCTGCGTAATTTTATCGTGGCGTTCTTTAAAAAATAATCAGTGTCCATCCATAGAGGAAATAGTTTCGTCGAGTTCAAGGCGGGCGAAAATTTTAACCACAGGAAATACATGGAAGTATTTCGAGGGTTACAATTTGGGCCCAACGCAGAAATCGGCGGAAATAGCCATTTATGGATGGACACTAAATAGCGAATACCGGTTTAAATGGCAAGTAATTTTGAGTGAATCGCTTGGGAGGCCGGCAACGGCTACAGGAGGGTTTGTGTTTCCCAGGCCCCTTTTTGTTCCAAAAATTTGTTTAAAAAGGCATGATTAAAGGAGTGGCCTGATTTGTAGAGAACCGCGTGGCCCAGAATCGGCATCCCGAGAAGAGAAAAATCTCCGATACAATCGAGGATTTTGTGGCGAACGAATTCATCCGGATATCGTAATCCCTCGCTGTTCAAAATTTCATTCCGGCTGATAACAATGGCATTGTCCAGAGACCCTCCGCGCGCAAACCCGTATGTCTTCAGGTATTCGATGTCCTGTATAAAGCCGAATGTTCGAGCTCTGCAAATATCAGATTCAAACGATTTATCAGACACTTCGATGCATAAGGACTGCCGTTTGACCAGAGGATGATCGAAGTCGATCGTACAGGTAATTTTAAAACCGTCTTCCGGGTACAGGGCCACCGATTTGCCGTCGTCTTCGAGCTCTATAGGCTCTTTTACGACGAAAAAATATTTCGGTCTGCTCTGTTCCACTATTCCGGCGGATTTTATCATTTCGGTAAAAGGCGCCGCGCTGCCGTCCATAATGGGTAATTCATAGGTGTCCAGCTCAACCAGCGCGTTATCGATGGAAAGACCTGCGAAGGTGGCCATCAGATGCTCAACGGTTGAAATGATGAAGCCGTTGTAACCGAGGACGGTCGCCAAACTGGTATCCACGACCATGTTGAAATGGGCTGAAATGATCGGGCGATCGGGCAGGTCGATTCTCTGGAATTTAATCCCGTGATTGATGGGGGCAGGCTTTATACAGATGTTGACTTTTTCTCCGGAATGCATGCCGATACCGGCAGAGCTTACCGCTCTGGCAACCGTTCTTTGATTTCGATATGGAAACAATGAGAGTTCTCCGTTAAAGATCGATTCATTGTGGACGGCATTTTCAAAAAAAGCTTTCTCATGAATCGATAATTATTTCTTACCCAGCGAGTATATGCCCTGTCGCACTTCACCCAGGACCATCTGCGTGCTGAAAAATAGCAAAATTTATTTTTAACTCTTTCCCGTCCGCTCCTAGTTAGCCATTTGGAATTTATTTTGCAACAAAAAATCGAGGCATAACCACTTTAAAACCCCTGCGGTGAAATAGTGTCCCTCCATAAATGGCTATTTTCACCGATTTCTGCGTTGGGCTCAAATTGTAATCCTCGAAATACTTCCATGTATTTCTGTGGTTAAAATTTTCGCCCGCCTTGAACTCGACGAAACTATCTCCTCTATGGATGGACACGAAATAGGTTCTTTCGGAATAAAAATTGCATTTAATTATCGGATACCGTCGATTGTGAAAATACCCTATCGGAGGAGAAACCGTGCTCGCCAAAATTCTGAGCAGTGCCGTTATCGGCATAGATGCTTACCTCGTTGAGGTGGAGGTCGATATTACACAGGGCCTGCCGACTTTTACCACCGTCGGACTTCCCGAAGTATCGGTCAAAGAAAGCAAAGAACGGGTGAAATCCGCAATCATGAACTCAGGATACGGATTTCCGACAGATAGAATCACAGTCAACCTGGCTCCTGCGAATATAAAAAAGGAAGGGACGGGATTCGATTTGCCCATGGCCCTGGGCATTTTGGCGGCGACGCGGGTTGTACCCCAGGAAGTCGCTTCGAGATATCTCGTACTTGGCGAACTTTCGCTTGACGGAAGGATAAAGCCTGTAAACGGATCGCTTCCTATGGCTCTCGCCGCAAAAGACGCCGGCTACGAGGGGATCATCGTGCCTTTTGAAAATGGACGGGAAGCCTCTGTAGTCATGGATATCTCGGTTTTTCCCGTAAAAACGCTCGCACAGGTCGTGGAATTTCTGAATGGATTTTTGCCGATACCACCCTGGAAAACGGATTTGACGGCCCTGTTCGATGTCCAAAGTGACGGCGATGTGGATTTTGCGGAGGTCCTGGGCCAGGAGAACGTCAAAAGGGCACTCGAAGTGGCTGCGGCAGGTGGTCATAATGTGATCCTGATCGGGCCTCCGGGTTCCGGAAAAACAATGCTGGCGCGGCGTCTGGCGGGCATCCTGCCGCCGTTGACTTTTGAAGAGGCGATCGAAACCACAAAAATTTTTTCCGTCGTCGGAATGCTAGGCAAAGATCGGGCGCTGATCACCACAAGACCATTCAGGGCGCCCCATCATACCATTTCAGATGCCGGGCTGATCGGGGGCGGACACGTTCCAAGGCCGGGGGAAGTGAGCCTGGCCCACAACGGGGTCCTTTTTTTGGATGAACTTCCCGAATATAAAAAGAACGTGCTGGAGGTTCTCCGCCAGCCGCTTGAGGATTTTAAAGTCACGATTTCCCGGGCCGCCTCGACCGTTACATACCCGTCGAGCTTTATGCTCGTTGGTGCGATGAATCCCTGCCCATGCGGATATTTTTCGGATTCCAGGCACCAGTGCCAGTGCAGCTATCCCCAGATACACCGATATCGCTCCAAGATTTCCGGACCTCTTCTGGACAGGATCGATATTCATGTGGAGGTGCCGGCCGTTCCTTACAAAGATCTCATAGGAAGGACAAAATCCGAATCCACTTCGGAGATAAGAAAACGGGTCGTCGCCGCCCGAGAAATCCAATCCAGGCGCTTTGCGCGGCTGCCGATTCACTGCAATGCCCAGATGGCAAGCCGCCATATCCGAAGACATTGCCGGATCGACGATGCCTGCAGCGCGCTTCTGGAATCGGCCGTCGAAAAGCTGGGACTGTCGGCCCGGGCTTACAACCGGATCCTGAAGATCGCGCGTACCATCGCCGACATCGAAGGTGTCGAAAACATCGGCGCTGTTCATGTCGGCGAAGCCATCCAGTACCGGAGCATGGATCGGGGAAAGCGTTTATTTTAAAGCGTTCGGATCAGAAAGAATCTAACGAATGAGGGGACCATGTTGATCCTCCCTCCCGGAGGGACAGAGCATCCGCCGTTTGCCGTTCGTTTAACTGCGGACCCTCGTAATGGTCCCATTACTTAACATCGCATGAAACTGGGACAGCAGTGCCTGCTCTTCCTTATCCAGAACATGGTCATCCTGGGCAAGATCCATGATGGCCTGATATTCACTGGGTGTTACCTCAAGGTCCTGAATGGCGTGGTTGATAAGCTCTTTTAGTGTGCCTGCGCTTTTACTTGGTTTAGCCATCGAAATCCTCCATTTGGTCGTATCGCCATAGGGCATCCGCCGCTTGCCGGTCGTTCAACTGCCGCCAGGCCTGTTTCAGTGAGAAGCTCGGCACGCGTTCACTCGCCTTCATACTTTCGGAAGCGTGCATCTATGGCGACAATCGAGTCTATTCTTATCAGCGCGTCATAGAAATCCTTACCATCAATTTTTTCAAGGTGAAGGAAATGCGGGCTGACGGCTTTCACCATGCCGGCAACCTGGGCGCCCGACCCCAGTGTGATATAGACCCTCTTTCCCTGGAAGATCTTGAGATTTTCAGCTAAACCGGCATCTATCATGTATTTGGCTCCCTCGACTTCAATCACCTTGCGAGGCTGGGCAAAGGATGTCTGGTGAAGGAGCAGCGAACCAAACCCGAACGACAGAACTATACCAATCTTTAAAAGCGTTCGCAAAGCATTGGGCAACATTTTTTACCTCCTTGTGCGTGGTTTTGACCATTGACAAAATAAAAAGCGCAACAGAACAATCTGCACAGCCGTCACTGCTTCGGCATGAATTGTCGCCACATCCGGGAATATTTCCGGATCGACGATCCCTTTAATAGCGGCGCTTGAGGGCTCCGGATACACCCGGCGAAAGGCGTTTGGCGCATTCCGGGCAATAGCGGTGTTGTTCCTTTACATCCGGATGATGGTCGACGGCCCGCCCGTGGGCGGCTTCCAAAAACTTTGGAGTTGCGAATCGCCTGCCGCAGCCTTCACAGGTTGCCAGCGGATGTCTTCCGATAACCTCGTCGCGGATGGAGATAATCCTGACGTTTTCCTCGTCCGTGATTTTGATTGCCTGGGTCGGACAGACGTTGACGCAGGTGCCGCAGCCGATGCAGCGGCCTTCTATTGGAACGACGAGAGGGTTGGCCTCGCGTTGAACCCGTCCGCTGCCGCGCCGGGTTATTTCAAGGGCGCAGGCCCCGACAATTTCCTGGCAGACCCGAATGCAGAGCGTGCAGCGGATGCAGCCGTCAGGAGCCGGATCCATGGGTATTGCGAATTCCTCGGCCAGGCGGATCAGCCGTTCGGCTTGAGGGGCTTGTTTGAGGAGCGTCCGCATGGCCCTTTCACGTACTGCATGAACCGCCGCGCTTTCGGTCTGAACCGCAAGCCCCGGCAGCGTTTTGACCAGGCAGGCCCGTTTGGCCTCCGGCACCTTGCCCGGCAGGGAGATTTCAACCGTGCAAAGGCGGCAGACTCCAACAGTTTTTTTCAAAGCCGGGTGATAGCAAATCGCCGGGATACGGATGCCGGCTGACTGCAACGCCTTCAGTAGATTTTCTCCTTCTTCGACCTCGATGTTTTTGTGGTTGACACGGATGGTGATCATGGGTGGATGTCCTTGCTGTGGCGCTGCACAATAGTCATTCAGCAAGAAGCCTCAGACAGTCCTGGGGAAACCGATAAGTCCCCTTGCCTTCGACGCTGACTTCGATCAATGCGTCCGGGTCGTTTTTGGAAGTGTCCGGATCTGTGATGATGCCGTGCAGGCCGACATACTGGTCCATATGCTCTCCCCAGCTTTCATCCTGGGATTTTCGAAAAATTTCCACTTTTTGACCTTTGTGGAAAGCCATGAGCGATCTCCTCACACCGGGCCGGCTCATTGTCAGAGCGGGTTAAACGGGGATTGTTTCCGAATGGATATCGGCACTTTTTTTTCGGGAGCAGGCATCGCACAGCCGCAGATTTTTGATCGAAGGGCTGACATCCCGGGTACGTTTCTGCATGTATTCCAAATACCGGGCCGGACCCAGGATTGCGCCGCAGCTCTGGCAGTGTTCGAGCTTTTGACGGTTCAAAATCGTTCCGCAGTAAGAAAGCATGCGTTCATCTCCGCGGTCAATGATGCGGATGGCTTGGTTGGGACAGTTCGAGGCGCAGGCGCCGCACAGGATGCATCGCTCGGCGCTTACGCGGAAGTCGGTCGGCCCCGGATGATCGAAGTTCAGGAAACCGAACTCCAGGGCGTTGATTCCCATTTTATCCCGACAGATCTCGACGCACTTGCCGCAACGCAGGCAGATGTCGCAGCGAAGACACCGCCGGGCCTCCTCCCTGACCATGTTCTCCGTGTAGCCAAGCTCCACCTGCTGGAAGGTGGTGCGCCGGCGTTCGAGATTCAGCAGGGGCATATCCGGGCGCCGGAGAGTCATCTTGGTGCTGGCCGGTACCTCCAGCCACTCCACACGTCCCCGGCGTATCGGAACCGGCGGCATCTTGGGCTGGGGGATTCCGGAAAGATGGCGATCGATGGCTTCAGCCGCGCGCTTGCCGGCGCCTATGGCTTCCACCACGGTGGCCGGACCGGTAACGGCATCGCCGCCGGCAAACACGCCGGCCACGGAAGTTTCCATGCTGACCGTGTTGGCATGGATGGTCTGGCGCCGTGACCACGCAAGCTCCTTGAGGTCACTCACGCATTCCAAGCCGATCCGCTGGCCGATGGCCGAGACCACGGCATCCGCATCGATGACGAAATCACTGCCCTCTATCGGTACCGGCACCATGCGGTTGCTGTCGTCCTTTTTGATCAGTCCGGCACGGAGGCATTCCAGGCCGGTGACGCGGTTTTCGACTCCCAACACGGTTTTGGGGATGGTTAAAAATGCAAATTGAACGCCTTCTTCCTCGGCCTGTTCCACTTCTTCTACATCGGCGGGCATCTCGGCGCGCGTTCGGCGATAGACGACGGTGACTTCTTCGGATCCGAGCCGCAGGCAGGTGCGGGCGGCGTCGATGGCTACGTTGCCGCCGCCGACGATGGACACTCGTTTTCCCGGGATTCGCCGGTCACCCAATGCCACGCGGCGCAGCAGACCGATCGCCTCGATGACCTGCTGAAAATCGGTTTCGCCGGGAATTTGGAGCTTGAACGACTCATGGGCGCCGATGGAGAGGAAAAGTGCTTCGAATCCTTCCGATTGAAGGCGATCCCACGTGGTGTCCCTGCCGTAACGGGTGTTGAAGCGAAACTCGACCCCTAAATCCTCCAGCATGGCCACTTCACGGTCAATGACCTCCCGAGGCAGCCGGTAGCGCGGAATGCCGAGCATCATCATGCCGCCTGCAACCGGCAGAGCCTCGAAAACGGTGACACCATAGCCCTTGAGCGCAAGGTAATACGCCGCGGTCATTCCTCCCGGTCCTGCGCCGACCACAGCTACGTGCTTGCCCCGGTCCGGCTGTTTTTCCGGATTGCGGTAGCGCCGCTCGGAAAGCGCCCGTTCAGCGGCGAAAGCTTTAAGGAATTTTATGGAAATCGGTTTGTCGATCCGGCCTCTCACGCACATAAATTCGCAAGGCCGAGTACATACAAGTCCACATACCCAGGGGAAGGGATTGTCCTTTCGTATGATCTCGATGGCCTCGGCATCCCGACCTTGGCCGAGCAGGTTGACATAAGTGGGTACATCGATACCGGCCGGACAGCTCATCTGGCATGGCGCAGGCACCAGACGCACACAATCGCCCGTGGCGCAATTGTGCGTGTCGATATGACTCTGGAAAATCTCTCGATGGCGGTCTATCCTGTCCCGAACGGTCGTGGCGGCGGCCGTGGCGGCCGGTGTAACCGCTTCAGAAGCCAGCTCATCCGTCAGAGACTCGATCGCCTGTAAATGGTCGGCCCCGGCCCGCCCCCATGCCACGTCCATGAGCAAATCGAAAATTTCTTCGGCGATTCGCCGGTTTCGTGGATGGGTAAAGCGGTTTGAGCCAATGGCTTCCCCAAGACCGATGATGGTCTGGTTGACCGGGCATCTGGCATCGGACATTTGCCGGGATCCTTTTTAGAAAATCTGGTTTTCGAGCCCGGCGATCACCTTGGCATGGCGCTCACGGCGGATTTGCGTCATGTCCTCCACCTTGCCGAAATGCAGGCAGTGGGTGGTGCAAATGGTGACACAGGCAGGTTTGAGACCCGCATCAATTCGGTCCTTACAATAATCGCATTTGACCACTTTTCCTGTTTCTGGATTCCACTGGGGTGCACCCCAGGGGCAGGCCGTGATGCACGTCTTGCACCCTACGCACAGGCTCGATTCGACGTAAACAATGCCATCCTGGGGCCGCCGGCGCATGGCGCCGGTAGGGCAGGCCGCAACGCACCACGGGTTTTCGCAGTGAAAACAAGGCATGAACACATACGACGCCTTAGGCAGTCCGTTCATCATTTGAGGCCCTACCTGGATGACCTGGCATGGTCGGGGCCCGACCAGAAGGTTCTTGTTCGTCTTGCAGATGATCTCACAGGAGTGGCATCCGATGCAGTTTTTCGTATCCTGGAAAAGGTAGTACTGACTCATCGATATCCTCCAGACAGTTAAACCGGCTTGACGGTCACGATGGTATCGTGCAGGGCGGGGCTTCCGCCGACCCTATCCGTAATGTTTTCCTGCAGCAGGGCGTCGGAGGCCCCCTTGTTATAGGAACGCGCCGCAAGATTGGCCTCGTGGCCGAAGCCGTGAAGCATAAAGGCAGCCTCCGGGTGTATGAGTTCGGTCACAAATGCCTTGATCGTGGCCGAGCCCTGATTGGAAGACACCGTCACCAGGCCGTTGTCCTTGATGCCGAGAGCCGAAGCGCGCCGGGAATTGATCCAGAGTCTGTTTTCCGAAATCAGTTCATTGAGATAGGGATTGTTCTGAGTGGACACATGGGTGTGCAAGGCGTTTCTGCCGGTTATAAGGCGGAAACGGCCATCCTCGATCACCGGCATGGGTTCGTAAGCGGGAAACGATGAAAATCCGGCGTCCTCCAACAAAGAAGATTTAAACTCAATTTTTTTGGAGGGGGTTTTGAATTTCAGCCCCTCTTTGCGATCCCAGAGAATTTGTTTGTCCGTATAGGCTACGAACCCGGACCGGTCGAAATCCTCCAGGTTGAATCCCGTGCCTTCAAGCTGCCATCGCACGAAACCCTCCATATCCTGATAGGGAAAGAATTGGCCGATGCCGATGCGTTCGCCGAGTTGTTTGAGAATAATGGCGCCCTCGCGGGTGTCGTAGCGGGGCGGAACGGCCTGTCGCCTCAAAAACATCTGGGGCTTCATCCCGTTGGCCTGCTGGATGCAGTCCGTACGCTCGAGATAAACGGACTCCGGCAGGATCACATCCGAGTACCAGGCAATATCGCTGAAGTTGATGTCGATGGTAACGATGAGATCGAGTTTGTCGAGTGCCCGCCGGGTCAGCGTTGTGTCCGGAATCGACTGCAGGGGCTCGAACCGGTAGGCGATTAAAGCCTTGATAGGGTAGGGGTCCTCGTTCAGGATGGCATGGGGCAGCATCTGGCCCACGCCGTGGTCCGGGTCCGGCAGCGGGAAATCCTTGGTGCCGACCTTGTCGAACCGCGGCACATCGATATCGGGAAATTTCTGTTCAGTGAGCTTCCGGGCGGGTTTTTTACCGACCTCGCCGGGGCCTTTCTTGAAAAAGAAGCCGCCCTTGGCTTCGACGCTGCCCATCAGCGAATTGAGGATCATGATCGATCGGCGCAGATAAGTCTCATTCGTGTGGCTGGCACCGCGATAGCCGAAATGAAATATCACCGCCGGTTTGTCCCTGCTGATTTCGCGTGCCAGGGCCACGATTTCGGAAGCGGGGATGCCGGTTTCCTTTTCGGCCCATTCCGGCGGGTAGTCCTGGACGAATTCCTGCAGTTCGCTTAGCCCGAGTACCCATTTCCCCACATATTCGGCATCGTAGAGCCGCTCTTTGAGAATCACATGGATGAGCGCATAGTTCAATGCCAGGTCCGTGCCGGGACGGATCATCCAGTACCGATGGGCTTTGGTTGCGGTGATGGAAACCCGCGGATCGATGTAGGTCATCCTGGCGCCGGCGGACAAGGCCTCCATGAGGCTGTTTACCTCTTTGACCGCGATGGATTCAAACAGATTTCGGCCGTACAAGACGATATGTTTCGTGTTTTTATAGTCAATGCCCATCTGGGCGTCCGTGTATCCGAAAAGAGAACGGCAGGCCGTGTTGACCGAGCCCTTGCAAAGAGCGTCGTGGGTGAAGTGATTGGGCGATCCGATGGCTTTCAAAAACGTTTTACTTACATGGGTGGCAAGCTGGGTGCGTTCTCCCAAAACCACGCTGTAGCCGCCGTATTTCTTGATGATATCCTTCAACTTGTCCGATACATAGGTCAGAGCCTCGTCCCAGCCGGCTTTGCGCCACTGCCCGGAACCGCGCGCTCCGGTGCGGATCATCGGGGACTGGACCCGCTGGGAATCATACAGCAAGGAGATGCCGGCTGATCCGCGGGGGCAGAGGCTGCCGTCGATACCCGCCACTTTTGGATTGCCTTCGATGAATTTGACCTGGCCGTCTTTCACGGTGACCTTGATCGGACAGCGTACCGAACACATGAAACATAAGCTGTATATGGTTTTTTCCATCGATCCCTCCAAGAAGCATTGGAAAGAAAAACAGGAGCTTGCTTTACGAGCAAGCCAGATCTCCCAGAACCACCAATCAGTGAAAAAGATATAATGGCAGGGATACACGCTGTCAAGCATATTCAGATGAATAATCGAGCGTTTCTTCTGATGCAGGATCCCCTATCTAATTCAATGCTTTGATCCTTCGAATATCTTCGGACCGGCCCAGCATGATCAGGATGTCACTGTCTTTGATCACAAAGTTTGCCGGTGGAACCAATCGAAAGTTCTCGGGTACCAGCTCCTTTATGGCGATGATGTGCACGTTGTACTTGGAGCGAAGGTTCAGCTCTTTCAAACTTTTTCCGATGAACTCTCTGGGCGGCCCTGCCTGGACAAGATCAAAATCCTCCGCAAGTGGGATGAAATCCAGCACGTTGGGCCGGGACAGACTTCGGGACACGCGCAAGGCCATATCCCGTTCCGGATGGATGATTTCAGTCGCTCCCACACGCTTTAAGATTTTTCCATGGTCATCATCCAGCGCTTTTGCGAGGATTTTCTTAACCCCGATCTCCTGCAGATACAGGCATATCAGAATGCTGGTGCTGATCTTTGTGCCGGTGGAAACAATCACCCCATCCATGTTCTCCAGCCCGAGGGATTTCAGGGCTTCTTTGTCCGTGGCGTCGAGCGCGACAGCCTCGGTGGAATGCGGATCAATGGCCTGAACCCTGGTTTTGTCTGCATCGATGGCGACAACCTCGTTACCATCCTCGTATAAAGCCTTGACGGCGTGAAAACCGAAATTGCCGAGGCCTATGACTGCAAATCGCTTCATGGTAGTTCCCTTTTGTCTATCCGATCATCAGGTTCTCTTCGGAGTGCTCGACGCCGTTGGTCGCACCTGTTCCGACAATGATGTAAGAGAAGGTGAGCACGCCCACTCGCCCGATGATCATCATCAAAATAATCCAGCACTTACCCCAGACGCTCAGCCCTGGTGTCACGCCCATGGACAAACCCACCGTTCCGAATGCCGATACCGTTTCAAATAAATACCCAAGAAACAAACCTTTTGAACCGGAAACCGCTCGGCCTGTTGCCGAATCACCCGCGAGCAGCAGAAACAGGACCACGCCGATGATGCCGATGGAAACAAGAATCAGCGAGGCACTACGGGTCACCGTTTCCGTTGGGATACTCTTTTTAAACATATTGACACGACGCCTTTTTCTCACACGGCTTAGGGTAAAAGCCGTGAGAAGCGCCAGCGTCGTCGTTTTGACTCCGCCGCCGCACGAACCCGGCGAGGCGCCGAAAAACATAAGAAAGAGCATCACGGCGAGTGTAGCCTCTCTCAAGGATGCAATGTCTATCGTGTTAAAACCGGCGGTACGACATGTGATGGACTGAAACACAGGGACCAAAACACGGTACGGAAGTGATTGCGTTTCCCCCAAGACCTGTCGCTCCAGGAACGCAAACATCAAGGCCCCGGACACGATCAGGATCAAAGTCGTCAACAACACCGTCTTGGTTTGTATCGATAAGCGAACCCGTTTCTCCTTTCTTCTGACAAACCAGGATTGAAGGTCGTAGAGCACCGGAAACCCGATGCCCCCAACAACAATCAAGATGCACACGGCCGTATTGAGGAGAAGGGCATCGCTGTAACGCACCATGCTGTCAGAGAACAGAGCAAACCCGGCATTGCAAAAAGCCGAAACCGAGTGAAAGACCGCCGTATAGACTGCGGGCAGCAGCGGCATTTCCCGGCTCCAATGGATGGTCAAAAGGACCGCTCCCATGGCTTCCGCGAGGAGCGTAAACATGACGATACTTTTGACGAGGCTGAAAATATCCTCGCGCGGTGTATGGGAGAACAGATCCTGCATCGCCATCCTTTGGCGAAAGGAAACAATTCGGCCGATCCATCGGAAAAGGGCCACGGAAATGGTCATCACGCCAAGACCGCCTATCTGGATAAAGGCCAGGATCACGCATTGGCCGAACAGGGTGAAACAGCTTCCCGTATCCACGACCGTCAGCCCGGTGACGCACATGGCGGAAGTCGCCGTGAACAGGGCATCCACCCAGGAAATATGCCCGATTTTACTGGAAATCGGCAGCTTGAGCAGAAGCGTACCTGCGGCTATGGCCAAAAGAAAGCTCACGAGCACAAGTGTCGCCGGATGCGCCTTCAGGACACGGCTGCGAACCGTCATGGCTTGAACCTCGGGTTGAGATAGTATTCGCAGTGGATGTGGTCCTCGCGCTCACAGACCTCGTGTAACTGCCGACCCCCAAGCACCATGCGGTCAAGGTATGCGCCGCATACCGTCATCTCCTGTCGGAAATTGATTTTGCTGTAGTGAAGAAATGGACATAGCACCGCAAGATGTCGTTCGATTCGATCATCCGACCCCAAACCCTCGATGATCTCCCGCATTTGGTTTGAATCCAATGGGGTATCCTCAACATACCTGGCGAAATCCACTCCTGCACGATTCAAATTTTCAAGGAGCTTTCGGTGCTTTGAATGGAGCAGCGCCAATACCGGGCACTTCCGGGTATAGCTGTTTCGTTTCAACGAGGCAATGAGCTCCATCAGTGCATCACGCTCCCGGATCGAAATCCCGCCAAAACGAATTACGATGATTCGGGGCCTTCCGTCAACGGCCTTATCCATACATTGGATCGGACTGGAAACCCATTCTTCTTCAGGTGACGACAGCTCGTATACCTTGTCGGTGGTGTCGCACAATAAGAACCGAAAGCCTTGTTTTCGACGCTTTTCAGGCAAGTTCATTTCCCTGTTGATCCTATCTGTTTTCTTTTCGTGACCGCGTCGTTATCAGTCGGCCATCCCTGACGAGCTTGAGCAGACCCACGATCACCACGACGAATTCCAAACGTCCGAGAAACATGGCCAGAATTTCCGCCCACAGGGCGGCATCCGGCATTTTGGCGGAGGTCACACCCACCGAGAGTCCAACCGTTCCGATCGCGGAGGCGAATTCAAAAAGAGAGTCGCCAAGGCTATAACCGTATGCGCATAAGAGCATGACCCCAAGCACATAGGTCGCCAAGTACAAGAAAACAAAAACCGCGATCTGGCGCGCTCTTGCGTCATCCACGAAGACGCGGCGATTGCCTTCCCAGATCGGACGTTCCAAAACGGCGGTCCGCGGCATGAAGTGGCGTTGAATGTCCCAGACAAGCAGCTTCCACAACAGGTAGACCCGAAATTGTTTGATGCCGCCGGCCGTGGAACACGTTCCGCCGCCGATCAGCATCAAGACGGTCAACAAAAGCACGCCAAAAGCGTTCCAGTTTCCGTAACCAACAGTGCAAAAACCTGTGGTGGTGATCGCCGTTACCGTCTCGAAAATTGCAACCCGGATTGATTTTTCGATCTGAGGATAAATCGCCTGGCATGTCAGAAGAAACATGGCGACCGAAGACAAAGGGATGAGAACAATCAAAAGGCGAACCTCACCATTGCGTTCAACGATGCGGAGCTTTCCTCGCCAGAGGAACCATGCGGTGACGAAGCTCAGGTTTCCGAGCAGCATGAGCGGCAGAGTCACTGCCTCTACAGTCGCGGAATTCCAAAATCCGATACTTTCCGGATGCGTTGAAAATCCTCCCGTGGATACTGCGGCGAAGGCGTGGTTAACCGCATCGAAAGGTGACATGCCGGCCAGCAGATAAGCCAAAGTTCCGGCGGCGGCATAGCAGGTATAGATGATCAGAACCAGGCGTGCCGATTGACGAACATTTGGGACGAGTTGATCGCTTCGTCCCTCGGCGCTTGATATGCCGACTCCCGTGGGCCCTACGATGGCCGACATCATGATGATGGCCAGCCCCGCTCCTCCTGCCAGCTGGATAACGCTGCGCCAAAACAGGATCATCAAACCGGCGCTGGTTACGTTTACAACCGAGAGTCCGGTGGTGGTCCATCCACTTACGGACTCGAAAAGGGCCCTCGAAAACGAAAGTTCCAAAACCGACATGAAAGGCCATGCGGAAAAGAGAAGGACCACGATCCAACTCATGAGAACGATGATGCCGCCTTCCTGGATCGAGAGGGTACTGCCGAATGTGGAACGAAACAGTCTCCGCAACACAATCCCCAAAAGTGCGAGACAGCCCGCGGGAAGGCCGAACGCCAGGACATGCACCACTTCCTCTGGATAGGCGAAAAGGATCAAAAGCGGTGTGAGCATCACCATTGCGGAAAGAATAAGGATCAGCCCTACGAAATAGAGGATCGCGGCATAGTGTTTCTTGAGATATTCCTTTTCCCGCAATGACCGGTTCCTATTTCTGTTCACCCGTAAACGTTTTGAGTACAGGGCCATGGTTTTCCGGCAGGGTGATCAGTACCACCCGGTCGCCTGCCAGCAATTGGTTGGTCCCGCGGGGAATGATCGGCTGATTGTCTCGAATCACGACCGCGACCAGGGCGTTTTCGGGGAGGTCAAGATCCTTCAAAAGCCTTCCTGCGACCGGGGAATCGGCGTCGAGGATGATTTCCGTCACATTCACGAGGCCTTCGCCGGCCGGAAGAAGATTGATGATTTGTTCCAGGCTGGCCCGCTGTTCGATCAGGCTGCCGACAATACGCGTTGTCGAAAAGGCGGAAACGCCCAGCTTCTCGAAGACCTCGGCGTTGTCGGGGTCGTTGACAAGGGCAACGGCTTTCGACACGCCGAACTGGATCGAAGCCAGTTGACAGATGACGAGATTATCCTGGTCGTTGGGGGTGATGGCGAGCACCGTATTCGCTTCTAAAACACCTGATTCATTGAGAATTTTTGGATCACTGCCGTCTCCGCAGACCACCGTGGCGGAAAGCTGTCGGGCCAGATGGACGCATTCTTCAAGATTCCGGTTGATGATGACAACCTCGTGGCCCTTGGCAGTGAAGTTTCGGCAAAGAAAATAGAGCGTCTTGCCGCCGCCTACGATGAGTATCTTCATGGCTATGCATCCACCCGGGCAGCGCGGCCGCTCGCAACGGTCAACAGAAACATCTCCGCGGCTACCGACGTCGGACAGATGGTTTCGATACCGAGCCTGGCAAAAACCTGCTCCCGCCTCGGATCGAAAACCCTGGCCAAAACGTGGGGAACGTTGAATACCTTTCGAGCGACCTGAGCCACCATCAGGTTGATGTTGTCCTCGTGCGTCGTGGCGAAGCAGACATCGGCCCTTTTCAACCGGGCCTCCTTCAGCACCGCGATCTGCGTTGCATCACCTTCCACGCGAAAACCACTGAAGTCCGACGACAGATTATTGAAAGTGGCCTCATTGATGTCGATCACCACAACCGAATGGCCCGTATGGCTCAGTCTGCTGGCAAGGTAGGATCCCAGACGCCCACATCCGACGATCACGATGTACAGGTTATGTTTCATCCTTGCCCTCGCTGTCGCTTTCGTTCCTCGTTTCGGACACTTTCCTATCGGGCCCCAGATCGATCTTGCCGAGCTTGATCCATGACGTGGTTCGTTCCAGGTTTTCCCATGCCGGCTTGAACGTGGGGTTGATATCGAGCGCCGCCCGATAGAACTTTTGCGCCTCAACCCATTCACCCTTGATTTCAATCAGGGCCCCGAGCAGATTGTAAGCCTCGGGTTGGCCGGGGTCTGCAGCAACAGCCTTTCGGACCGTTTCGCGTGCAAGGGCAAAATTTCTGTCCGTGATATGCCGCTTGGCGAGTTCGATCAACGCCCGGTAGTCGACCGCATTCGCTTCATGGAGCGTCTCACGCTCCAGCACCAGGGTCGCCATTTTTCGGATTTCGCCCGGAGTGAAAGGCTTCTGGATAAAGTCGACCGCGCCGAGCTTCATGGCCTCCACCGCGGATTCGATGGTTCCATGGGCCGTGATGATGATCACCCGGATGTTGGGCCGATCCTCCTTGATCCATCGCAGCACATCCATTCCATCCATGCCGGGCATTTTTAGGTCCAGGAACACCAGGCCGAATGAAGCCTGACAAAGCTTGTTCAGTGCTTCTTCGCCGTTAACAGCCGTCTGGACCTGCATTCCCAGTGGTTCTAAGGCCTGGGACATGGTCAGGCGGATATTCTTTTCGTCATCCACGATAAGAATCTGTTGTTTTTCCATATGGTTTTCCTATCGGGTTACCGGCAGAGTGAAGGTGAAGGTGCTTCCTTTACCGGGGGATGATTCCAACCAGATTGCGCCTCCATGGGCGCGTACGATCTCCTTGCAGATGGCAAGCCCCAATCCCGTGCCCCCGGTTTCCCGCCCCTTGATCTGAACAAATTTCTGGAAAATCTTCGATTGATATTCCGAAGGGATTCCCGGCCCATCGTCACGCACGGACAGATGGACGTGCGGCCCGATCCGGTCCGCCGTGAGGTGGATGTGGCCGCCTTTGTCCACATACCGCAGGGCATTTGAAATCAGGTTGGTCAGCACCCAGGTGATCTTGTTGGCATCCGCCCGAATGCCTGGCAGATCTCCCGTCAGCTCCGATGTGAATTTGATTTCCTTCATGTCCATCTGGCTTTGGAAGATCGCCTGCACATGGTCGAAAAGGGTTTGAACCGGAACGCTCTCAAACTCCAGTTCGATTCTGCCCGCTTCGATCCTGGATAGATCAAGTAAATCATTGACGAGGGCTTTCATTCGGTGAACTTCTTCATGGGCGGTCTGCAGAAGATCCCGATCTTTCTCGGCAAGCCCGTTAGCGGCGTGTTCCAGGAGCAGATCGACGCTCATTCCCAGGCTGGTCAGGGGCGTACGCAGTTCGTGAGACGCCGCCATGACAAATTCACTCTTTAGCCGTTCCACTTCCTTCAACCGGGTGACGTCCCGGAGAAGCAGTACGATGCCGGACAATACCCGGTCCCGCCCGCGAATGGCCGTGACGGAAAAAAGATAATGGCGGGATCGTTCTCCCTCCGGGAGCGTGACGATCCGCTGTTCATCGGGAACATTGGGTTGCACGCCGGTTTCGACAGTCTGGCCGACCAGATCGCAAACGGGAGTGTCCGGCAGAATGTCCGTACATTGCAAGGCGGAATTTTCGGAGAATTCCAGATTCAGCATCCGTCGCGCGGCCGGGTTGATACCGGTTACCTTGAGGTCGGTGTCGAAAACCACCAAGCCGTCCTCGATGCTGGCAAGTATTACCTCCCCCTTGTTTTTCTCCGAGATAATCTGCTCGATGTTCATCTCATGGTAGCGACCGAGCTGGGAGACCATTTCGTTGAACTCGCCGGCCAGACGGCCCAATTCGTCCCCGGTTTCGACCGGCACTCGAACGGCATAATCCCCTGAGGAAATCTTTCGGGATGCCTCAATGAAGCACCGAAGCGGCCGGGCGATGCGCTCGGAGAGAATCAGGCTGAAGATGAGCGCCACAATCAATGCCGATGCTGCTACCAGCGCGGTTGACCAGATGGCGTGTTTGGCGACCTGGCCCGCCCGGATACTGGCTGCGTACATGGTATCCTCATTGAGGAGACGCAATTGAATGCATGCCTTGCGCACCTCGGTAAAAACAGGATGAAACGATTCTTGATAAGTGATCAGAGCGAACCTCTCCTGGTTTTTTTTCTGTTCCGACAGGTCGGTCAGCGCGGAAAAATACTGCCGGTATTTTGCGTAGCCGGTCTCAATGGATCGAACCAACTCGGCCTCGCCCGCAATGGTAATGTTGTCCTTGGCTCGGGCCAGCCATTCGAGGAATGCGGCTTCGCTTTCCCGGAACTGTGCGATTCCTTTCCCGGCGTCTCCTAAAAACATGAGCAGGATGCCGCTGTCCTGCCGCTCCAGGGCATCCACCATATTTTCTGCGGCAAGGATGCTTCGGTAGTTCTCCCGAAGGATCGCATCGGTTGCCTTACCGAGGGATACCAGATTCGTAACCGCCCATATGATCACCAGGCTCATGAAGGCAAAGGCGACACCGTATCCAATCAATATTTTCTTTTTTAATGTCATGGGACAAAGCTCTCCATATGGACTGCCGGCACCCATGGAAAAGCAACGGCCGTGCCATTCTGTAGGGTATGCAATTTCAGCGGGTTATGCAAACGATAGGGGGAAGCAGCCTTGAAGCCTGAACGGTTGGGGTGGATATGGCCTTGCATCATGCAAGGTGCATGGAGATGAATAGTGAAATCAGATTCCGTAGGTTTTCCTCCTGCGCCAGAGCGTCGCCTGGTCGATACCCAGAACGTCCGCCGCTTCCTGGAGCGAGGAGGTGTTGGCCACGACTCTTCGGATGTGCAGCTCTTCAATAATGGAAAGTGGCGCCCTGTCGCCAATGGCGGGAGTTGCGGCAGCAGGGGTGATGTTATCGGGAAGATCGTTTTTCCCGATCCGCTTGCCGCTGCCCAGGATCACGGCGCGCTCGACGGCGTTGCGAAGCTCTCGAACATTTCCAGGCCACGCGTAACCCGTGAGCGCTCGCTCAGCCTCCTCGGTGAAACCAAGGATCGATTGGTGGTTGGCTCGGCAGAAATAGGCAAGAAAATCCGTGGCCAGCGGAATAATGTCTTCCTGCCGCTGCCGAAGCGGGGGAACGGTCAGGCTGATCACGTTGAGCCGGTAAAACAGGTCTGCCCGGAAACGACCATCGGCCACCCGTTTTTCAAGGTCGGTGTTGGTGGCCGCGATGATGCGCACGTCCGCCTTCCGGGATGTCGCTTCCCCGAGGCGTTCGTATTCCTTATCCTGGATGAAGCGAAGCAGCTTGGCCTGCACCGAGGGGGCCATATCCGCGATCTCGTCCAGGAACAGCGTTCCGCCTTCGCACGTCGAGATACGGCCGGGGTTGTCCCGAACCGCCCCGGTGAACGCACCCCTGGTGTGTCCGAACAGCTCACTCTCAAGAAGGTCGGAAGGCACAGCCGGGCACGCCACCACCACCATGGGCTTGCAAGCCCTTGGGCTCCAGTGATGGATGGCTCTGGCGAACACCGACTTGCCTGTCCCGCTTTCTCCCATCAGCAGTACGATCGCTTCCGAAGGAGCGGCCTTTCTCGCGGTCTCGATGACCCGCTGCATGCCGGCGCTCAGACTTTGAAGATGCTCCTGCGGGCCGAACCGCTGTATTTCTTCCCTGAGAGAGGCATTTTCAGTCTCCAGTTCCCTGATCCGGCCGATCCTTACGGTCAGCAGCTTGACTTGAGCCGGTGTGAACGGTTTGACGATATAGTCGGTCGCTCCTCGCCGCATGGCCTCCACGGCGCTTTCGATGGAGGCATGCGCCGTGATGACCACGATCTTGATCCAGGGCGATTCCGACAGCAGAACGGGAATCAAATCCATGCCGTTTTCCTCGCCCAGCTTAAGGTCCACGAAGGACAGATCGAAAGACCGCCTCTTGGCCTCTTCGACGGCGTCGGCGGGATTGCTCACCGCGATGACCGTATGCCCCTCCGCCGCCAGGCAGTACGAGAGCGTCTTGCGGATGTTGGCCTCGTCGTCCACGATGAGGATGCTGAGGATATATCTGCGGTTCACGCACGCCTCCTATGTTTTCAATTATGCATTTCGGATACCAGATTACAAGAACAAAAAAATAGATCATGGATTGTTGTTGATCGGCGCAGAAAAAATATATTATTATCGACGTGATTTCGATTTAAAATTCTACATGGAATTTACAAAGGAGGTTGTCATGGCCGAACTGATAGTTATTCACAGCGGAAACCCCAATTGAGTTTCATGCAAAAAGGCTATAGGCGTAGCCAATGAAATGAAGGAAAAATTCGGTGAGAAATTGGATTTAAAAATTTTCACCACGGATTCGGAAGAAGCAAAAGGGTATTTATTCAAGGGCTCGACCAATGTCCTGTTCGAAAAAGAATGGGTACCCGTCGATATCGCAACAGACAAAGACAAGATGGATACTTTTTTAGCCCAAAGACTATAAATAGGAGACGCTCATGAAAATCTTATTTGTCATCACCACCAGTGACGGCGAAACCATCTATAATGCCCTCCGGCTTGCAAACGTAGGGGTGAAAAAAGCGGACGAAGTCAGTGTGTTCATGCTTGGAAAGGGTGTTCTCTTTGAGCAGGCGGGAACCGAACAATTTGATGTGATGGAGCAAATCAAGCAGTTTGAGGGTGATTTTTACGTCTGAGGGGTGTGCATGAAAGCCCACGGTCTTGTGGCGTCAAGCGCCTGCCCTATCGGTTGGATGGATGATTTGTACGAAATTGCGAAAGAAGCCGATAAGGTTCTCACCTTTTAACTGGACAGCCCAAAATTCTTTTAACCTATAGATATTATTAGAATAACAAATTGAGTGCCGCAATTCCGGCGAAAGCCGGAATCCAAAATATTATCACTGGGATATGATTTCTGGATGCCGGATCAAATCCAGCATGACGAGAGAACTTAAAACTCTCAAGAGGAATCCGAAGCGCCGAACACACAAAAACCATAATAGTTTTCTCATCGGGGATCAAACCATGTCATCTTTAAAATGACCAAACATAGGAGGCCTACCATGCAAAATCCAAGGGCAAGGGCAATCCTGCTGTTTTTACTGGCGTTGACGTTCGGTGTGTTGATATTCGGAGGCTATCTCATCAACAAGGAAAAACCACCGATTCCTTCCAGAGCGGTCACCGAAACGGGAGATGTCATTTTTACGGCCGATGATGTTCTGGCGGGTCAAAATTTTTATTTCTCACGCGGCGGCCAGCATATCGGCACGATCTGGGGGCACGGAAGTTATCTGGCACCGGACTGGTCGGCCGACTACCTTCATCGCATGGGGCTTTATCTGGCAGCCCGTCATCAGGGCATGAAAGCAGAGGAGGCCCGGCAGTATTCTCAGAAAGCCTTTGATGGATTGCCCGCTGCGGAACGTGCCAGATTAACGGCGTTGGTTACCGAAGAGATCAAAACCAACCGCTATGATCCCGGCACCGGCGTACTCATCCTCACCCCCTATCAGGCGGAAGCGTTTGCCGCCCTCAACGCGTATTATTCTCAATTGTTTATCAGAGGAAATGAATCGATGGGGCTTCAGACGGAAATTGTCAAGACGCCTCAAAACGGTTTTCATCTGACCAGTTTTTTTTCCTGGCTGGCATGGGCGGCCGGAGCCCTTCGGCCCGACAGCGACCATACCTATACGAGCAACTGGCCCTATGATCCCCTGGTCGGCAATGTTCCCATCCCCGGTGCCGTGATCTGGTCCATTGTCAGCGTGGTTCTTTTGATACTGGGAATTGCGGCGGCTTTGTTTTTTTATCTGCGGTATATCCGTTCGGATGAATACCGGCCTGGTCTTGTTACGGATTTTTCGGAGCCTCGGCCGACTCCCAGCCAGAAAGCAACCCTTCTTTATTTTCTGGTGGCAGTGCTTCTTTTTATCCTTCAAATCGGATTGGGCGCGCTTACCGGGCATTATACGGTGGAAGGCACAAATTTTTTCGGCATTCCCATTGGCCATATCCTGCCCTATGCGCTTTCACGGACCTGGCATCTGCAGCTGGCCGTATTTTTTATTGCCACCTGTTTTCTGGCTGCAGGCCTGTTTATCGGTCCGTTTGTCGGACATGAACCGAAAGGTCAGCGATTTTGGGTCCTTTTCCTGTTTGCAGCAATCGTGGTGGTGGTAGTGGGCGCCATGGGCGGCGCATGGCTGTCGATCATCGGCTTTTTTGAAAAAAGCAGTTTCTATCTGGGTCACCAGGGTTATGAGTTTATCGAACTGGGTCGGGTGTGGCAGATTCTTCTGATTGTCGGCATGCTGATCTGGCTGGCGCTGGTGCTTCGATCCATTTCGCCGGCATTAAAGAAAGAAGAAGATGGCGGCGGATTGACCCATATGCTGCTTTACAGCGCTGTAAGCATCCCGTTATTCTACATGGCCGGCCTGATGTACGGCAAGGGAACCCACCTTTCCAATGCCGAATACTGGCGCTGGTGGGTGGTGCATCTGTGGGTGGAAGGATTTTTCGAGGTGTTTGCCACCGTGGTAATGGCATTTTTGCTGTCGCACATCGGGGCTGTCGGCAAAAAATTCGCACTGACAACCGTCTATTTCATCGTGTTTCTATATCTGGGAAGCGGCGTTATCGGGACGTTTCACCATCTGTACTGGAGCGGAAGTCCGACCCCGATCCTTGCACTGGGCGCTGTTTTTTCCGCCCTGGAAGTGGTCCCGCTGACCCTTCTGGGCTTTGAAGTCGCCCACAACCTCAAAGTGATTCAGGAGGGCGGTAGCGGCTATGCGTACAAGTGGCCGGTCTATTTTTTTATTTCGGTTGCGTTCTGGAACCTGGTCGGCGCAGGCATTTTCGGTTTTCTGATCAATCCGCCGATCATCCTGTATTATGCACAGGGTATCAACACCACGCCTATCCATTCCCATGCCGCACTTTTTGGGGTCTATGGCCTTTTGGCCATTTCGCTGCTGCTGTTTTCGGTGCGGCATATTGTCACTCGGAAATCCTGGTCGGATCAGCTGCTGAAATGGAGCTTTTGGGGTTTAAACGGCGGACTGGCGGCCATGGTCGTATTTCACCTGATTCCATCCGGATTTTATCAATTGTGGTATGCCGTCAAATATGGGCTGTGGTATGCCAGAAGCCCGGAGATTGCCGCAGGGCCCGTCATTCGGGCGTTGAGCTGGGTAAGCATCGGGCCGCATGTTGTTTTTGCCGCCGGCGCAATACTCTTGCTCCTGTTTCTGGTCCGCGCGATTCGACTGTCGTTTTTTCAAAGCAAATAGTAAGGGCAGGGATAAAGAACGAACCGTTAATACTATTTCGAGAGGGTTAATAAATCGGGGTCAACGGGATGTTTCCAGCACGGGTAAGAGCTCCATAGCGATCTCGCGACTCAAAGCGGCGATCGCCCGGCTCTCGGCCGCCACCAAGGCGTCGAATCCCTGAGTCTCGGGTTTCTCCTGGATGGACGATATTTTCACAGCCAGCATTTTCTTGGCCTTCGGATCCCGGATCGTCCAGGCGGCATTCAGCCACACCGTATCTCCGAGCCGCCCGTCGAAACGATTCACGTTCACCGTGATGAGATACGTTGGACTGAAGGCCAGGGTGTCGATCATGACGTTTGCCCGGCGATCCGCCAGGAGAATATTCAGGTTTTCCACCAGCACACGGGTGAGCTCATTCTTCAACGTGCCGCCCCAGCGATTGAATTCCGAAAGGGCGATCTGGTTGTCATCGGTTCGGGTGACGATCTGCGGACGGTCAATATACTCCGGAATCACCACCGGGAAAAGTGCGATGATGATCCCCGGGGCGGCATCCACCGCTTCGGTTGATCGCGGCAGCGGGGCCAGAGTGAAAAAATCGACCGGTCGGACAGGTCCAAAACACGCTGCCAACACCCCGCCCATCAGCAACGCGGGGAGAAAAAGCCTCCGCCAAAAAATGGTCGTTTTCATTTTTGGGGTTCCTTTCCCGTCAGAATGGCCTGGGGATTGCGTTCGAGAGTATCGGCCAGCAGACGCAGGGCGCGTGCTGCGGATGCAAATTCGTCCAAAGCGGATTTCAGCCGCGTCTGCACGGGTGAATCCGATGAGAGGATGTTTTCCGTCGCCGTCAGGGAGTTTCGAGCCTGCCGGAGGGTTTCGTGGATTTCCGGGGTGGTGCGGGTGCGCAATTCGACCGTCAGCATCTGAAACTCTTTGACGGCGGCGTTGAGGGAGCGCACAGATTCCAACAAGTCCGGTGAATTTGTGATGCGACTGGTCCCCTCCAGCGTGCCTTTGAGATTGTCGGCGATTTGTTCGATAGGCAGCTTTTCGAGGCGCGCGATCAACTGGTTGACTCTTTCACCGAGCTGCTGGAGCTGGGCCGGAGCGGTTGGAAGCTCCGGATGTTTTCCATCCCATGCGATGCGCGACGGTTTTGCGGTAGGAAAGAAGTCTATTGCCACTATCTGCTGTCCTGTGACGTAATTAGAGGTCTGAAGCTGGGCGCGGAGTCCTTTTTCGACGAGGTGGTCCATCAGTCTTCTGCGGCTCATTTCATCCGTAAGTGTATTGTCGGGGTAAAAGCGCTCCGTCTCGATCGCGATGACTACGGGTATACGGACGGCTTTCTGTTTGGGGTCATAGAGCAAGTTGACATTCAGCACTTCGCCGATTTGGATCCCCTGATACTTCACGGGCGCTCCGGGGGAAAGGCCGCCGACCGGTCCGTTGAAATGAAGAACCCAATAATTTTCAATCGGGTATATTTTTTCCTGGGCTTTTTCACGCTGTGGAAAAAGTTTGAACACCGCGTCCTCTTCGGCCTGGTTTCCCGGAGGTTCGCGAGGGTTCACAATGTCGAATGCGATCCCGCCTAACAGAATCGAGGCGACCGATTCCGTGTCGATACGGACGCCATTGGCGTCGATCTTGACATCGAACCCGCTCGCGTTCCAGAATCGCGTGTTTTTCAACACGTATTGATCATAAGGGGCATTTACAAAAATTCGGGAAATGATCTTCATGCCGTCGTCGGAAAGACGAAAAGAAACCAGCTCCCCCACACGGATCTGCCTGTAGTAGACCGGAGAGCCAACCTCCAGAGAACCGCGGGATTCCGATTCCAAAATATAATGCCTGCCCGGCATACCGCTGGTAACGATGGGTGGGACATCCAGGCCGGTGAAGGCATGCGCCGGCTTGCCCGGCTTGCCGGGATCCAGATCGATGTAAGAACCCGAAAAAAGGGTTCCCAGGCCGGAGATTTCCCCGACCGCAAGGCGGGCCCGGACCACCCAGAACCGCGTGTTCTCCGAAATGAATCTTTCGGCCTCCTTGACGAGCCTGGCCTTCACCGTTACGTGAGAAATATCCTCACCAAAGGTGATCCCTGTGACCTGACCGATTTCTACATCCTTGTATTTGACCTTGGTTTTGTCGGTTTCTATCCCTTCTGCGGATTTGAAAGTAATGGTGATTTCCGGGCCTTTTTCCGTCAGGGCTTTCACCACCAGCCAGCCTCCGATCAGGGCTGCCGCTATCGGAACGAGCCACACAAGCGAAAAGCGGCGACTGAGGGTTTTGACGGACGCATCGGGGAGTTCCGGAACGTCCATGTCTAATGAATGCGGATCAGTCATGCATCTTCTCCTTTTCATCCCATATCAGCCGGGGATCGAAACTCAGGGCGGCGAAGATGGTGATGACCACCACGCCGGCAAAGTACAGCGCGGCCGGTCCCGCCTGGATGCTGGCCAATGCTCCCAGGTTAACTAGTGCCACCAGAATGGCGACGACGAAAATGTCCAGCATCGACCAGCGGCCGACGGTCTCCGTGATGCGGTACAGGCGGGTGCGGTCCCTGGGCCGAAAGGTGGACCCGCGCTGGACCGATATCAGAAGATAGCCGAGAATGAGCAGTTTAAACAGTGGAACAAAAATGCTGGCGACAAAGATGATAAGAGCGATGTACCACGATCCGTCCTGAATAAAGTAGATGACGCCGCTCATGATGGTATCCGACTGGGTCTGGCCCAGGGAAGTAGAAATAGTCATCGGCAGGATATTGGCCGGTATGTATAATATGCCGGCGGCGATCAGCAGCGCCCATGTACGGACGATGCTGTCGGGCTTGCGGCTGTGAAGAGCCGCCCCGCAGCGCGGACATTTTCCCGCCTTCCCCTTTCGGCCGGACGATGTTTCCGGACACAGGAGCCGGCACACGGAACAGCCGACCAAGCCGGCTTTGCGCGCCGTCAGGGGAGCGGCCATCACCGGGGTCCCTCCCAACGCTCCCATACCTCATGGGGATCGATCGATGCAGACGCCGCAGCCATGACGAAAATGAGTGCCGTCAACGAGTAAACGGCGGCCCCTGGTACGATCTGGGCCATCTCGGCCAATTTGGCGATGCTTACAAGCACTCCCAGCATGAAAATTTCCACCATGTGCCAAGGCTCGAGGGCCTTCAGGTAGCGGAACACGTGAAACATTCCCGGGGCCTTGCGATTGAGGTTCAAGGGGAGAATCACGTACAAAGAGGCCAACAAATTGAAGCCGGGGGCGATGATCGTGGTAAAGGCCACGAGGGCAGCCAGCACCGGCATGCCCTGTCCGGACAGCTGGCGGATCCCGGTTATGACGTGCGTCTGCTGCACCCGCCCCGCTTTTTTAAACGCCAGAAAAGGGAATGCATTGAATATACCGAAAAGGATCACGCCGGTAAGCAACATCGCCAGCGGGCGAGTGAAACTTTTGGGTTTGTTTCGGATGAGCACGGCTCCGCAACGTCGGCAACATGCCTCCGATCCTTCGGGCACCGTCGGAATCCGCTGAAGAAGATCACAATCAGGGCAGGCCATGGCCGATATGGCTGTCATACGCTGCGGTCCTCTTGGAACATGGGTGGAATGGAAAGGGCGCCTTTTCTTGCAGGGTTTCCCTTGGTAAAGGGTGCTGTTGGTGCCCGACATCCGCATCTCCGGGCAATCGTATATGTCTCTATATACGACAACCCATGTATCAGTACCGAAATGGGCTGTCAATACCGCTCAATTGCGTCTTTAATATGGAAAGGCAGGTGGTGCAGGTCAACAGGGTCGGATATGCCGCTTGGGCATCAACCGGATGCTTAAATTTTAGCGGGATGGTGCGATGCGGCTGAAAAACAACGTCCAATCGGTTATGCCGCTTTTTCCAGCTTGACGGCGCATACTTTGAACTCCGGAATTTTGGCGATGGGATCAAACGCCGGGTTGGTCAGGACGTTGGCGCAGCTTTCGACAAAATGAAACGGCATGAAAACCAGTCCTTGTTCCACGCGGTCCGTGATCATGGTCTTTACGGTGATCTCGCCCCGCCTGCTGATAATTCTGACCTTTTCTCCCGCTTTTATTTGAAGCCTGCCGGCGTCGTCCGGATGAATTTCCAGCAGCCCCTCCGGAATTTCCGCATGCAGACTCGGGCTGTTGCGGGTCATGGTTCCGGTGTGGTAGTGGACGTAGACGCGACCGGTCGTAAGCCAGAACGGATACTCGTCATCCACGATCTCAGCCGGCGGTTGGTATTCGACGGCGTGGAACAGCCCCTTGCCGCGCGCAAATTTATCTTTATGGAGAAATTTCGTTCCTGGATGATCCGCCGTGGGACATGGCCACTGAAGTCCTGCACCCCCCAGGCGGTCGTATGAAATGCCGCCGTATGAAGGGGTAAGCCGGGCGATTTCCTCCATGACGGCTTCCGGCGAATCATAGTTCATCTCGTAGCCGAATCGGGTGGACAGGTCCTGGAGGATCCGCCAGTCGGGCCGCGATTCGCCGACCGGTTCGATCGCCTGCCGCACTTTGAGTACCCGTCTTTCCGTGTTTGAAAATGTACCGTCTTTTTCGGCAAAGCTGGTCCCGGGAAGAACTACATGGGCCAGTTCGGCCGTAGGAGTCAAAAAAATATCCTGGACCACGAGGAACTCAGCCGTTTTCAAGGCCTTTTCCACATGCGCCGTATCCGGGTCGCTGACGATCGGGTTTTCACCCACGATATAAAGCGCCTTTACCGAACCGTCGCTCAGGCCTTTGAGCATAAAAGGGATGGTGAGACCGATCTTGTCGGAAAGCTTGGCATTCCAGGCCTCTTCGAACTTCTTCTGGTTTTCCGGGACATTTACCGCCTGGTATCCGGTGTACACGTTGGGCAAACCGCCCATGTCGCAGGCGCCCTGCACGTTGTTCTGACCACGCAAGGGGTTGACGCCCGTTGCCTCTTTGCCTATATTTCCCGTCAACATCGCCAGGTTTGCCAAAGATTTCACGTTGTCCACGCCGGTGGTATGCTGGGTGATTCCCATGCAGTACACGATGGAAGCCGCATTTGCGCGGCCGTAGCACTCTGCAATTTTAAGGAGATCTTCTATAGGAATACCTGTAATTTCAGATACTTTTTCAGGAGGATAGTCGTCGATAATTTTTTGGAAAGCTTCGAAGCCCTCGGTTCTTTCATCGATGAAGGCCTGATCCTGCCAGCCGTTTCGGACGATGATGTGCATGATTCCGTTCAGCAGGGCCACATCGGTCCCCAGTTTCTGGCGCACATGGATGTCCGCCATCGCGGCAATCTGTATCTTGCGGGGGTCGGCCACGATCAGTTTGGCCCCTTTTTGCTTTGCGCGAAAAATGCGCGTGGCAACCAGCGGGTGAGAGGATGTCGTATTGGAGCCGATGATGAAAATGCAGTCACTGTCTTCCAGCTCGGGAATCGAGTTGGTCATGGCGCCACTGCCGTATGCGGCGGCAAGACCTGCCACCGTCGAGCTGTGTCAAAGCCGGGCGCAGTGGTCTACATTATTGGTGCCGACCGCTGCTCGGGCGAATTTCTGGATCAGGTAGTTTTCTTCATTCGTGATCTTTGCGGATGCAAAAAAGGCAAAACTGTCAGCCCCGTGCGCCTCTTTGATCTCTTTGAACTTTGATGCCGTATAGTCGAGAGCTTCGTCCCAGGAGACCTCGGTCAGGGCCCCGTTTTTCCGCATCAGGGGGCGCGTCAGGCGTTTGGGGCTCTGGATGAACTCATGGACATTCCACCCTTTGATGCACAATTTTCCCTCGTTTACCGGGCTGGTCTTGCAAGGGATGGTGCCGATGATTCGGCCGTCCAGAACCTCGAGATAAAAGCCGCAGCCGCAGCCGCAGTAAGTGCAGGTGGTCAATACGGTCTTATACTGCATGAAAACTCCTTATTTTCCTTCTAATCAGATGTCGGGCCCAGAATATTCAGGGGCGATTTGTCCATGGTATATCCGGTCCGGTAATTGAATTCCTTTTCGATGATATCGGATACTTTTTTATACAGCGTCCTAAGTGGAATATCTGCCGGACAGGCCTCGTTGCAGAGACCGCAGTCGATACAGCGTCCGACCATGTGAACCGCACGGATGAGATGAAATATGGGAATTTCCGGCGGGATTTCTCCCGTGTCGACCAGTTTGTCCTCCTCGATGCTGCATTCTTTGCAGAAACACATCGGACATATGTCCCTGCAGCCGTAACACTTGATGCACCTGGAAAATTCCTGGATCCAGAATTTGAAGCGCTCGGATAAATCCATTCCTATAATTTGGTTCACTTTGACGGATTCGACGCCCTGCGCCTTTTCTCCGGCGACAAATTCATCCGGATACGGTTTGTGACATTCACAGGCATCTGCCAGTTCCTGAGGGCAGGCAATCCCCACGGCAAAGACCTTTTCCGGATTCAGTTGATTCCAGACATAGAGAGACTTTAGTCCCCTTTCATCGCATCCTCTGACGAGAACCCCGAAAGTCTCATCGGGATATTCCCGATGCAACCGGATCAGCGTTTTGTTCAAAGGATACCGTGTTTCGCCGGGACGCGTCAGGTCGCCGGTGACCAGATGTTCAAGCTCATCGTCATTCGTAAAAAGGTGTGGGCCGATATGACCCTCTTGGCTGATAAGTCCGACAAATCCTTTTATCTTACCGGTTGTTAAGAGCTCTTTTACTTTTGTTTTTACCTCTTCACTCATGAAAGACTCCAGTCCACATGGAAGCTCCCTCCACAATCCGACGCCGGCAACGTGCGTAAAAGTCGTTTTGGCACCACAGGTTGACCCCGCATTTTCGGAGCATCTTCCCTATGCCGCCTGTTTTCCGATCGCCGCTTTGTTAAGGGGCGAGGGCCCCATGTCTTGAATCGTTTTTACAAAATCATTCATTTCACCGGCGAATTTCGGTCCTTCGGCCGATGAAATCCATCTGAGCCTCAGCCGCTCCTCTTCAATTCCGCTGAACGCCAGCAATTGTCTGAGAAACGTCATCCGTTTCTTTGTGGCATAATTTCCATACAGGTAATGGCATTCGCCCAGATGGCATCCGCCCACGAACACCCCGTCCATTCCCTGCTGGAAAGCCCTCAGAATATGGTGGGCGGATACACTGGCGGAACACATCAGACGTACGATCCGCACATTTGCAGGGTATTGCAACCGACTGACCCCAGCCAGGTCAGCAGCAGCATACACTCACCAGTTACAGACGAAGCAGATGATTTTTGGCTTGAAACCGTCGTTGTTCATTATGCGTTCCTTATGCAATCGTGCTTCTTTTTGAAACACTTCCGAAACCGGGCGCTATACCGCCCGAATTTGAGACAGCAGTTGCCGAGATTTAAAACCTTTCAGTGCAGCGCTCTGGGACGGACATGTAGCCGAACAGGCGCCGCAGCCCTTACACAATATCTTGTTGACCTCGCAGATGTTTTTTTCAGGAACGTACCGAATGGCGTCAAAGGGGCACATCTCCATGCACCCCTTACACCCTACGCAGGTATCCGGGTCGATCTCGGCCACAAGGGCGCTCAAGATCAGCTTGTCTTTGAAAAGGATGGATGCCACCCGTGCGGCGACACCGATTCCCTGGGACTGGGCCTCGTGGACAGTCTTGGGATAATGGGCCGCTCCGCATACGAAGATGCCGTCCGTGGCAAAATCGAGGGGCCGCAACTTTACATGCGCCTCCAGAAAGAAACCGTATTGGTCGATGGGCACACGCAGCAGCTGCGAAAGCTGAAGGGCATCCTCCGAAGCGATCAGGGGAGTCGACAAAACGACGAGGTCGCAGGGAATTTCGCGGCAATTCCCCATCAACGACTGAAAGTATTGCACCGCGCTATCGCTCACAACCGGCGGTTTTTCAGGTCTGTATACATCAAACCGCACGCCGGCATGACGCGCATCCCAGAGCATCTGTTCTTTTTCGGCCCCGTACATCTGCATATCCCGGTACAGAATATGCACCTGAGCCTGGGGGTTTTGCTCTTTTATCAGCAGTGCATTTTTGACCGCCGTCATGCAGCAGATACGGGAGCAGTATTCCCTTTCATCTGACCGGGCCCCCACACACTGGATCATTACGATTTCTTTTGCGTCGAGATTCCCACTTTTAAGCCGCTGTTCCAGCTCCATCTGGGTAATCACACGCTTGCCGTCATAACCGTACATTCCCTCGGGTCTAAATGGAACCGCTCCCGTGGCCACCGCGATGCAGCCTACCTTTTCCTGCACAGGGTCCCCGGCTTTCGGCTGAATCGTGACCTCAAAATTGCCGATATATCCCCCCACGTCGGAAACCGTCGAGGCCGTATGGATGCGTATATTGGGTTTGGACCGTACACTGCCGATCAGGGGTTCGATGCGGTTGAGGGCTTTATCTCCGCCGGGCGCCAGTCGATCAATATGCCTGAGAAGCCCGCCGAGCTCCGATTCCTTTTCCACCAGCACGACATCGAGTCCCATATCCGCCATGGTTTCGGCCGCCGATAGACCGGCCATTCCGCCGCCGAGGACCAGAACCTTGGAGATGGTCGAAGCTTCGATGTCCTCCTGCGGTTCCAGAAATGCCGCCTTGGCCACGCCCATCCGGATCAGATCCTTTGCCTTTTGAGTGCCTTCTTCCCGGTTTTGCATGTGCACCCAGGAACACTGGTCCCTGATGTTGACCATCTCAAACAGATAGGGGTTCAGCCCCACTTCGGCGCAACTGCTTTGAAATAGCGGCTGGTGAGTGCGCGTCGAACAGGAGGCCACGACCACCCGGTTCAAGTTGTGGCTTTTTACGGCACTTTGAATTTCGGCGATACCGGATTCCGAACAGGTATATAAATTTCTTTGGGTAAAGACAACTCCAGGCAGCGTAGACGCATAGTCGGCTACCGCTTCGACATCCAGATACCCGGCGATGTTTGAGCCGCAATGGCAGACAAACACTCCGATTCGAAGATCTTCCCCGCCGCAGGCGGGGTTTTCGTTCACAACAGGTTTATCGCTCATGCTGGCAGAACCCTTCAAGATGCCTGACGCAGTTTTTCTGTTTGTGTTATCATTTGTGCGGCCCGGGCCGCCGTAGAACTGGCCTGAGCGACCGATTCAGGAATATCCATAGGCCCCTGGGCGCACCCGCAGGTGTAAATGCCCGGCCGTGTGGTATCCAGGGGATGGGTGATGCCGGTCTTGAAAAAGCCGAACGCATTCAGCTCCACGCCGAGGATTTTTGCCAGATTTTCAGTCCCCCTGCTGGGTTCGCAGGCCGTAGCGAGGATCACGAGATCGACCGGAAGCTTTCGAACCTCCTGCAGTTGCGTGTCTTCATACCATACCACCGGCGAGCCGTCCGGGCGCTGCGTGATTTCAGCGACCCGGCTCCGGACATATTGAATCCCCGAATTCCTGGCGCCGCGATTCCGGTATTCCTCGAATCCCTTTCCGACCGCACGAATATCCATGCCGAAAAAGGTGATTTCCGTTTCTGTTTCATGCTCCTTGGCGATGATAGCCTCCTTGATGGCGTGCATGCAGCAAAAGCTCGAGCACTGGCGGTTGAACCGTTTGTCCCGCGATCCGACGCACTGAATGAAAGCAAGCTTTTTTGCGGAATGGATATGTTCCACCTTTTCTCGAAGCGTTTGGAGCGTCTTGTCCGCCTCGCGATACTCTTTGATCTGCTGGGCCCATTTATCGTAATCGGTTCCCTCGAGTCCTCCCGATTCAAACTTGGTCATAAAATCCGACGAGGACATATTGAATTTTTTTTCATTTCGCTCCAGGGCCTTGGATAGTTTCCCGTGCTCTTTTTCCATCTGGGAGAAATCCTTTTTAAGGGACAGATCGGAGGGACGATAGACATGCCCTTTGGTGGGGCCGCTGGCGGACAAAAAACGTTCGAATTCAAGGGCGGTAAGGACATTTGGGATGCGACCATAACCATATTCCGGAATCCGGTGGGGATCGAACAGATCATACCCTGTCGCCGCGATGATGGCGCCGGCCTCGATTTCTATAATCCGATCCTTCTGATCGTAGACGATCGCTTTTGCCTGGCATGTTTTGGCGCATACGCCACACTTTTTGCCCTCCTGAAACTGTCGGCAGAAGTCGGCATTTATGGTATAAGTGGAAGGAATCCCCTGGGCAAAATAACGAAAGATGGCTTTGCTCTGGCTGAGCCCGAGATTGTATGGGTCGGAGACCACTGTAGGGCACTTTTCGGCACACTCTCCGCATCCGGTACACTTTGTTTCATCCACATACCGTGCTTTTTTCCGGATGGTGATACGGAAATTCCCCAGTTCGCCTTCCACCTTTTCAACCTCGGAATAGGCAAGCAATTCAATATTGGGATGTCGACCGACATCCATGAGCTTGGGCGCCAGAATTCACAACGCGCAGTCGTTGGTGGGAAAGGTCTTGTCGAGCTGGGACATTTTCCCTCCGATGCTCGGCAGGCGCTCCACCAGATGAACTTTGAATCCCATTTCCGCGAGATCCAGGGAAGACTGAATCCCTGCGATACCGCCTCCGATGATCAGTACATTCCGATTCACGAAGATTGACTCCTTTACCTTGAGGATCCTCTCCAAAGGAGGTTTTGATCCATACATGACAACATATGGTTCAATCATCCATCGCT
>Ga0209164_1000359_pt1 | contig 118217 bp, 104 predicted proteins | sample MTBNYHSulfiMetaG_FD_187458 | JGI IMG/M metagenome (GOLD analysis project Ga0209164, IMG submission 187458) | Enrichment culture microbial communities from rom New York Harbor, USA that are MTBE-degrading - MTBE-NYH (New York Harbor Sulfidogenic)... | ecosystem: Environmental > Aquatic > Marine...
TCTTGTTCTTACGTATAAACATACCGAAATATAGCCTTGCAGCACCCAAATTAACAAGACGTATCCCTCTATCTTATTATTCTACTATAACTTAGCATTTACAAAAACCATCTTGCGGAAAACAGGAGAGCAACAAAGAAGATGATGCTCCTCAAGTAATCCTTTATGTAGATGGTTAATTGTTAATGGAAAGCCGGGTTGAATAAATCCGGCTTTTTTATTTATTCCAACGAGAGATAAGGAATAAACCTTCGAGGTAAGAGATTGCTGATTAAGTGGTTTTTCCTCGAAGGTTGCTATCGATGCTTGGCAACTTTCTCCAATTGCGACTTCAAGCTAATAGCGGCTTCATAATCGGGCTTGATTAATAATGCTTGCTTTACTTTCTCTAAGGCTTTATTATATTCTTTTATTTGCGAATAGGCTCCGGCGAGATTATAAAGAACTTGTTCATCATTAGAGTTATATCTTAAAGATTCTTCCAAATAATTTATTGCATCAGTATAACTTCCTTTTGAGAGCAAAATAATACCGGACCATTTTGAAGAGAAAGCATCAGGTGAAAGTTGATACCGTCTGTTCACAAAATATAATGCTTCATCTATAAATCCTCGCTGAAGTAAATTATTTGCCGCATAATTATTCAATTCATATAACACTGAGTATTGATGAGTTAAAACTTTCATCTGGTTAATGAACAAATCAATTTGGTCGGCTTTAAGGTAGTAAGATGCAGCTTCTCTTTGAATATCCAACCAGGCTTTCTTATCCGTAAGAAATTGATATGCAAGCGAATCAATATAAGTTTTTGGCATTAATAATTTCTCATTGCTCAACTTATTTTGTCTGTTGATAAACGGCCAATCGTTTTTTAGCTGTTTAATTTTATAATCGGCTATAACGGAATCCAGCTTAGAAAATCTATAATCGGCAACGGTTATGCTATCTTGTATGTTCAAGTCGGTTATTGAAGGTGCACCATCAGGTAAGTATTTCTTTTCAATCATTACATTATAAAATGATTTCCCCATCATCATGTAACCTTCTAAAGTCGGATGTAAATGATCGGTCATAAGGTTGTCACCAATTATTCCAACAGGATCATATTTTGAAAATATACTATCAAGATTAACAACTGGAATATTGTAACGATCTGCAAATGATAAAATGGTTTTATTAATTTTTTCGGGTGCTCTAAATCTGAGCAGGTCTAAATCTTTAGCATACCTAAATAAACTATCGGCTTTTTCAATTAACCCATCATTCAAAGATTTTTTTGCTGTAGAATAAACTTCATTCGCCGAAGGAAGACCCTGGGCAGTTTTGGAAATAAATGGTTGTTGATCGCTTAAATTTGATACTAATGTGCCAATAATAACGTTAACATTCGCATCACTTAACATTTCCAAACTCTCGCTTATATTGCCGTGAAATTGTTCTATTCCTAACTCATATACTTCCGAGTTAAAAACAATTTCTTGATCCATTGCCATTCGTGACATTAAAGTTCCGGTTTTAGATTCCGTCTCTGAGGCAATTTGAGTACTAAACCAACTGATGAAATCTCTAACCAACTGAGTAATTCTATATTTGTTTAAATAAAGAACTAGGTTTATAAAACTTCTTGATTTACCTAATGATTCCATCGAGCCCACACCAAGAGCGCCGTAATATTCATTATGACCCGCATAAATAATTACCAAATCCGGATTCTGTTCAATTACTCCGGGAATAAAATCTCTTATTGTATAGCTATTTACTGCAGTTAGACCAATATTAATCACTTCAACCTTTGTCTGTGGATAATTGTGTTCCAATCTTTGGCGGATGTACCGTGAAAAAGAACCTAACGGCATAAATGGGTAACCGGCAGCGCTGCTTCCCCCTAATACAAATACTCTGAATGAATTTGGCGACTTCTCTTTGTCAAATATATCTTGAATTGATTCGGGAATGGTTCGAGTTGTATAAAAATATCTTTTACCGATTTCAGGATTCAAAGCTAACGATGTATGAGTAACCTCAACCCATTGATCTAAATTATATCCGTAATTAAAAAGTCGCAGCCCTAATTCCAACAAAACAAAAAATAATATTGGTATTATAATTAGTATCACATAGAAAATTTTTGGGGCAGGTTTGTGTGCTTCCTTCAATTTAGTTATATATTCTTCCACTTCACTTTTATCTAAATTGAATTCCTTAACAAATTTCTCTGCGCTGTACTTTTTCCAATTTTTTTCGATAAACTTTTTCTGTTTGTTACTTAAAGCCAAATCGCCTCCCATGGGGAATTTACTTTACAATCACTATGTATAACTATAAATTTACCAAATTAATTTATTATTCATTACTATGAAAATACTCGGAATATCGGCTTATTATCATGATAGTGCTGCGGCAATTGTAGTAGACGGAAAAATTGTTGCTGCTGCCCAGGAAGAGAGATTTTCCCGGAAAAAACATGATCATCGTTTCCCAATTAATGCAGTAAAATATTGTCTAAATGAAGCCGGTATCGATTCCTCACAAATCGATTATGTTGCTTTCTATGATAAACCTTTTCTGAAATTCGAACGGCTACTGGAAACTTATCTCACTTATGCACCGATCGGTATACAATCATTCATTAAAGCTATGCCGCTGTGGATAAAAGAAAAGTTATGGATGAAAGAATTAATAAAGAATGAAATCGGTTTCGAAGGGAAAGTTTTATTCCCGGAACATCACGAGTCACACGCTGCGTCAGCTTTCTTTGCTTCACCGTTTCAAGACGCAGCATTCTTAACAATCGATGGTGTTGGTGAATGGACAACCACAAGCTACGGAACAGGTGAAGGAAACAAAATTAATTTAATTGCCGATATAAAATTCCCGCATTCAATTGGACTTCTTTATTCTGCTTTTACTTATTACACAGGCTTCAAGGTTAATTCCGGTGAGTATAAGGTAATGGGATTAGCTCCCTACGGCGAACCGAAATATGTCGATACAATTCTTAATGAATTGATGGACTTAAAGGAAGACGGGTCATTTAAACTGAATATGAAGTACTTCAATTTTGCCGCAGGATTGACAATGACCAATAGTAAGTTCCATAAATTATTCGGAAGAGAGCCGCGTAAACCGGAAAGCAAACTTACGCAAATGGAAATGGATTTAGCCCGCTCAGTTCAAGATGTTACCGATGAAGTGATGTTAAGGCTTGCTCGACATATTAAGAAAGAAACCGGTATGGAATACTTGGTTTTAGCAGGAGGTGTTGCACTTAACTGTGTTGCCAACGGTAAAGTGCTTAGAGAAAATATTTTCAAAGATATATGGATTCAACCGGCTGCCGGAGATGCGGGCGGAGCTCTCGGTGCTGCTTTGTTTACTTGGTATCAATACTTAAACAACGAACGTAATGCAGATAATAAAAATGATTTTCAAAAAGGCTCTTATCTCGGTCCGGAATATTCTAACGAAGAAATAAAAATCTTTTTAGAAAAAAGAAAGTTCCCTTACAAAGAATTAAATGAAGATGAGCTGATAAGAAAATCTGCCGATTTAATTGCCGAAGAAAATGTAATCGGATGGTTCCAAGGCAGGATGGAATTTGGTCCGCGTGCACTCGGCAACCGCTCTATAATAGGCGATGCACGTTCAACTAAAATGCAGTCAATAATGAACTTGAAGATTAAATACCGCGAAAGTTTCAGACCGTTTGCACCTTCTGTGTTGGAAGAAAAGGTATCGGAATATTTTGAAATTGACAGACCGAGTCCTTACATGCTGCTTGTTGCCGATGTAAAAAACGAACGTCAAAAAAGAATGAGCAATGAAGAAGATAAATTGTTCGGTATTGATAAATTGAACATCGTACGCTCCGATATTCCTGCAATTACTCACGTTGATTATTCCGCAAGGATTCAAACGGTTAGTAAAGAAACAAATCCTCTTTACCACAAATTGATTTCAGAGTTTGATAAGAAATACGGGTGCGGTGTTATTATCAACACTTCGTTTAATGTAAGGGGAGAACCGATTGTCCGTTCACCTCTTGAAGCTTACACCTGTTTTATGCGTACCGAAATGGATTATTTAGTTCTCGGTAATTTTATACTCGATAAAAAAGAACAACCTGAATTAAAAGAAGATAAAAATTGGCGAAAAGAATTTGAGTTGGATTAAATGTTAATTGAAGAAATAAAACATATCGACAGTTCAAAAAAGGAATTAAGGAAGTTCGGGATATCCGTAGGACTTGTTTTCTTTTTAATAGGATTACTGTTCCAATTTGTTTGGGACAACCAATTTATATTTTACATACTAAGCGGTATTGGTTTGTTCCTAGTTTTATTTGGAATAGTACTCCCAAAAATTCTGCTTCCATTTCACAAAGTTTGGATGATACTCGCATTAATTCTCGGGTTTATAATGACGAGAGTTATTCTTTCAATTTTGTTTTATATTATTGTCACTTTTATCGGACTAATAGCAAAGCTGGTAAAGAAAGATTTCCTTGATAGGAAAATCGACAGGGATAAAGAAAGCTATTGGCATAAGCGTGAAAAAGTTGAGTATCACAAAGAATTAACGGAAAGACAATTTTAACGGAATAAAAATGAGTAAATTATCAATACTATCTGAATTGTGGTTGTTTTTGAAAGTCAGAAAAAAATGGTGGCTACTGCCGATAATTATATTTTTAGTTTTACTCGGCGGATTGATTGTACTTACACAAGGATCTGCGCTTGCTCCATTTATCTACGCAATATTTTAATAACAATGGAACGCAGATAACACTGATTAAGCAAGATGAGCACAGATTGAGAATAAAGATGGCATCTTTTCAACAGATGCCATCTTTCCCGATTACTTCAATACTAAAATCTGATAAGGTTGCAGATCTGTTTTTAATTTTCTGTTATCAAATTTATAATTCTTATTAGTAATCAATTCTGTTACGCTTTTATCCATCGGGAATAATTCCGGGTTCATATAATCAAGTGAATATGAGTTGGGATTATTGTTTATAACTATCCATGCAGACTCATCTTCAAGTGTTCTAATATAACCGAAGACTTCATTTTGTTCATCGATTACAAAGAAATCAATATCCCCTAAAGAAAGTACTTTGTTGTTATTGCGTATCGCAATTAAATTCTTGTACCAATTAAATAGTTCTTGATCGAACTCAACTTTGTCAACCGGTCTTTCTTTTCCGAAGGGATGTGTAGTTTCATCTTCGTACTCAAATTCAGCCCACACCATTGGTTTTCTATCATCGGGATCATCGCCGCCCCACATGCCTGCTTCATCACCGTAATAAATAAACGGAGCTCCGGGCATTGTCATGTTAATACCGACTGCCAGCCTTTGCTTTGCTCTTTCTTCGGCATTCGGTTTTCTCACATCAAAATTAGGATTGTCTTTAACGCTGGCATAATGATCATACCAATTATTCGGATTAACAATCAGCGATGCCAATCTTTCCGTATCGTGACTGCCGAGTAAATTCATAAGAACATAAATGTTATCCTTCGGATAGTCTGCATATTGTGCTTTCATCGAATCAATGAATCCCTGCGGACCAACAATTTCTTCTGTTTGAAAAACGAGATGTTTAACAGCACGTGTAAAACGGTAATTCATAACCGCATCAAACTGATCACCGAACCACGGTGACGCATTAAACATTTTGTTATTCTGCCAATCTTCCCACCAAACTTCACCGGTTAGATAAGCTTCGGGATTAATATCGCGCACCCATTTTCTGAAAGTTCTCCAGAAATTATGGCTTACCATTTCGGCAACATCCAAACGCCAGCCGTCAATTCCATCGGAAGGATCGCCGTCGCCGTTCGGATCCATCCATCGTTTGACGATTGCATGTACGTGTTCACTCGGACCCGAAACTAATCCATACTCATCTTCCCGGAATTCGGGTAAATCCTTTATACCAAGCCATCCTTCATAATCGAATTCATTTTCTTCGGTATCCGGATCATCAAAAGTTTTGATTGTGTACCAATCAACATACTTTGAGTTTTCCTGATTTTCAACAATATCTTTAAAAGCCCAAAACTGTGTGCCGGTATGATTGAAGACACCGTCGATAATTATTTTCATATCACGGTTATGTACTTCTTCAATGAGTTTTAGAAAAAGTGAATCTGCAGAAGTCCATTTCCAGGTAGAAGGATCGTTCGGATCTTCGGTTGCCCAAATTTCTCTGTCCTTTTCGGGATTAGGTCCGAAATTATTATCAACGTGATGATACATTGAAGCATCATATTTATGAAGAGACGGCGCTTCGAAAATCGGGTTAAGATAAATTGCTGTGATTCCAAGATCTTTTAGATAATCAAGTTTATCGATTACACCCTGCAGGTCGCCTCCGTATCGTCTTATGTTTGCATTACCGTAAAAATCTCTTCCGGTTGCTTCTTCCCATGGCTGAAGCTTGTACCAATCCGAAGTCCAAGGATGAACCTGCCAATCATCGGGAACAAAATAAGGCCATGCGCCTGCCATATCAATCGGCTGCGGATCATTAGAAGGATCTGCATTGTGAAATCTTTCAGGAAAAATTTGATACCAAACGGCTTCCTTTGCCCAGCCCGGGACGTCTTCCAGTTCGATTGTCTGCTTCGTTTCGTTATTACAGCTGATAAGTAATAGAGTAACTAAAAGTAAAATTAACTTTTTCATACATACCCTCGTTCATTGAATTGATAAGGTAAAAATAAAAAACTAAACGATAAGTTTGTGGAGATTTTGAGTAAAATTTGTTATTCTTACGTCTCAAAATTTTAAAGAAATACACGGAGAGTTGGCAGAGTGGTTGAATGCGGCGGTCTTGAAAACCGTTAAGGATGCAAGTCCTTCCGGGGTTCGAATCCCTGACTCTCCGCCCAGATAATTAAAACCTCAATTACAGCGATTATAAGCCGTTTTTGAGGTTTTTTTGTGCCCGATTGTAATTTGTAGTGGCTGTAGACGTACCTATTTGATATGTTATTGTCACTTTTTGGTCAATACTTCTCGAAAACAACTCGAAATCACCAAAAACTCTAAATTATATTGAATCTCTCCAAAACGCATTGCTATTATTATAATTTTTGTAGTTTAGAAATATTGCTGGAAGTTGACTGTTGGTCTACTTTTGAGTATAATATTAAAGTGAATTTTATAAATACTTTATAATATGCCGTAAAAGTAGACTGGGAGTACCCTTTCAATGGATAAAATAAATCAATTGTTGAAAGAGTGGGAAAGAGGAACTATTAAGTTATCTTCTCATCTGCGAAGTATGGGTTATCAAAAAGACCTTCTTAAAAAATATAAAAAAAGTAATTGGCTGGAATCTTTGGGGTACGGGGCATTCAAATTAGCCGGAGATAAGGTTGGATGGTATAGCGGAATAGAGGCGCTACAAAAACAAAAGTCCAGCAATATTCATCCGGGAAGTAAAAGTGCACTTGAATTAAAAGGCTATGCCCATTATATCAAACAGAGCGAGCAAAGAATAAGACTATTTGGAAACTACAAAGAAAACTTACCAGCTTGGTTTAAAAATCAAAAGTGGAGAAAATCTATAACATTTACTCAAACTAAGTTGTTCGACTATAATGATAGAGAATTTTATACTAATGTAACATTGGAAGGAGTTGAGCTTAAAATCTCTATACCTGAAATGGCAGTTATGGAATTGCTATTTGAAATACCCAAGAATCAAACATTTGATGAAGCAGTAAAAATAATGGAAAACTTAATGACCCTAAGACCGCAAAAAGTACAGTACCTGCTTGAGAATTGTAATTCTGTAAAAGTTAAACGAATATTTATGTGGATGGCTGAGAAACTAAATCACAATTGGGTAGTCGACCTTGACTTAACAAGAATAGATTTCGGTAAAGGAGATAGAATGATAGTCAGAGACGGAGCATTTAATAGGAAGTATGGAATAACTGTACCGAGAGAATATGAAGGGTAGCATTTATTATAGTCAGGTTGAGTTATTACTTAATGTATTGCCTTTTATAAATAAGGATAATGACTTTGCCCTTAAGGGAGGAACGGCTATTAACTTTTTTGTCCGGGATCTTCCGCGTCTTTCGGTTGATATTGATTTGGTATTCCTCCCGATAAAAGATAGAAAAGAAACTTTAAGTTCTATTACGGAAAAGCTAAGAAGTATTGGCAACTTAATCCGTTCGAAAATAGATGGGGCAAAAGTATTTGAACAACTACACGGAGGTTCAGATAGCTTAAACGGATTACAGGTTGAAACAAAAAATGCAGTTATTAAGATCGAGACGAATACAGTAATCCGCGGTTCAGTATTTGAACCGGAACTGATGAGACTTTGCAGCAAAGCGGAAGAAATGTTTGAGCTATCCTTAAAAGTTCAGGGTCTATCATTGCCGGATTTATTCGGTGGTAAAATTTGTGCTGCTTTAGACAGACAACATCCCAGAGACTTATTTGATATTAAACTTTTATTTGAAAATGAAGGACTTACAGATTCTATTAGAAAAGCATTTTTAGTTTATCTGATAAGCCATAATCGACCAATAGTTGAATTACTAAATCCCAACTTGATTGATTTGGAATATATTTATACGAATGAGTTTATTGGAATGATTGATGATAAAATAAAACTAAGTGAGCTAGAAGATACAAGAGGAAGGCTAATCAGAATTATTAGATCATCATTGACCGAAAAGGAAATTGAATTTCTATTATCGTTTAAAAACTTAGATCCAAAGTGGGAATTGTTGGAACACCCGGGTATAAATAATTTGCCAAGTGTTCAATGGAAATTAACAAATCTAAGAGCGATGAAGAGTAGTAAACATAAAGTTGCTTATGAGAAATTAAAAAATTATCTAATGAGCTAATAGTCATTTTTTGGTCCTCGACGGCTAAGTAAATACAGTTGACTTCTATCCCACCTCTTATCTCAAATTTGACTATTTTTTATCTTTCCAAATGAGCTATAATATGATAAATCCATCAGACATACTTAAAAAATATTTCGGTTACTCCGCATTTAAGGGTGAGCAGGAAAATATAATTAATAGACTACTTTTAGATAATGGTCATGCACTTGTTTTGATGCCAACTGGTGGGGGGAAATCTCTCTGCTACCAGATACCCGCATTAATATTTGAAGGAGGGACAATTGTTATTAGTCCTTTGATTGCTCTTATGCAGGATCAGGTTGACGCTTTAAAGAAGAAAAATATTCCGGCTGAATTTATAAACTCCACGGTTAAACCGGCTCAAAGAAAAGAACGGTTACAAAAATTTGTTGATGGAAAAGTTAAACTCCTTTACGTAACTCCCGAACGATTTAGAAAAACAGAGTTTGTTGAAGAGATTAAAAAGACAAAAACTTCACTACTTGCTGTAGATGAAGCACACTGTATCTCGGAATGGGGACATGATTTTCGTCCCGACTACTCGCGCATAGTTGAATTCCGGGAGTTAATGGGAAATCCTTTAACAATAGCATTGACGGCTACAGCAACCCGAGCTGTGCAGAAAGATATAATTAACAAATTAGGTTTGAGCAAAGATGAAATTAAATTGTTTCATCAAGGAATACAGCGTCCTAACCTAAGACTTGATACAGCAGATATTTTTGATGAAAAAGATTCATTCGATGAAATTTATAAAGTACTTGAGAAATATGAAGGTCCCGGTATAATTTATTTTTCTCTCATCAAGACACTTGAATATTTCTCGGAGAAGATTGGCGACAAAGGGTACAAACATGGAATCTATCACGGTAAGTTGGAAGCAAAGAAAAGAAAACAAACCCAGCGCGATTTTTTAGCCGGTAAGGAAAATCTGATTTTAGCTACAAATGCCTTTGGTATGGGAATAGATAAACCGGACATTCGATTTGTGCTGCATGCAGAAGTTCCAGGTTCAATTGAATCTTATTACCAAGAAATCGGTAGAGCGGGACGTGATGGGAAAGACTCGCTATGTAAACTTCTTTATAATCAGCAGGATCTTTACACTCAAATGGAATTTATAAAATGGTCAAATCCGAATGCCGAATACTATTCGCGTGTTTATGATATTTTGAAAAGCAATTTGAATTCCGTTAACTCTATGGGGGTTGATTATCTGCGTGAACAGTTGAGCTTTAAAGATAAAAATGATTTTAGGATTGAAACCGTTCTATCAATGTTAGACCGTTACGGAGTGATTGAGGGAAGTCCGGAAAATAAAGATTTAGTTGTTGTCGGAGAACTTCCGGATGAACTTCAAGATGATGAACGGTTGGAAGCAAAACTTTTAAATGATAATAAGAAACTTCTAGCTGTTGTAAATTATTTCAAATCGACTACATGTCGACGAATATTTATTTCAGACTATTTTGGATTCCCCGGAGAGAAACCTTGCGGAAATTGTGATGTGTGTGATTTACATACTATTGTGTGATTTGAGTTTTAGTGGTTTTCGGATTTTGTTTGTTAAGAACTCACCTTAAGAGGCTGCCTTTTGAAACAGCCACTTCTAATGTTTACAAAATGCGAGTCTCTAACTTCAAATCTTTATTATAAAGGATAATTGTTGTAAATTGCCGACGTTTTCAAACTTGTAGAGTGGTCATGCACTTAAAAACCCTTTCCCCCAAACAAGCACTTAACAAAGCATATCAAAGACAGAAACCATTCCGTAATGAGTTCAATATTTTTAAGGAGAATCTTCTAAAATTATTGAATGAGCTTAATCCGAAGGAAAGTGAAGAGCATAACAAAAACTATGTTGCGAAATTTTTTGAGAACAGCTTTTATTCAGGTAACCTTGTAAACACAAGCGGAAAGATTGACCTAGCGATTTATCTTGGTAAAGATACTAAAAGCAAAGTCGGTGTAATTGGCGAAGTAAAATCTCCTTCCGAAAAAAATGATATGCCTTCAAAAGATAACTTGAATGTAAAGGCGATGCATCAAGTTATACTTTATTACCTGCGTGAAAGAATTGAAGAGAAAAATGACGACATAAAAAATATTTTTATCACCAACGGTTACGAATGGTTCATATTTGATGCTAAACTTTTTGAAAAGCTTTTCTATAAAAACAATGAACTTGTAAAACGTTATAAAGCCTGGGCTGCGGATAAAAAAGTAAGTTCAAACACAGATCACTTTTACAAAGAAATTGCTGCGGATTTCTTGAATAATCTTGATGCCGAAATTGAGTTTGTTCATTTCGATTTAAGAAAGTATGAAAGAGAACTAAACTCAAAATCGGGCAATGAAACGAAGTTGATTTCGTTATATAAAATTTTCAGCAGACCGTTTTTATTAAAAGAACAGTTTACAAACGACAGCAACTCATTAGATAAATCATTTTATAACGAACTGCTGTATATAATCGGGTTGGAAGAAGTAAAAGAAGGAAGCAAGAAATTAATCCGCCGAAAAAATGAAGAGAAAAGAGAACCGGGTGCGATAATTGAAAACACGATCGAGAAATTGAAGTCGAAAGATACAGTTACATATTTCAATGATGCGGAAAGGTTCGGGGAAGATGATGAAGAAAAACTTTTCAACATTGCGCTGCAGTTAAACATAACCTGGATAAACAGGATACTCTTCTTAAAACTTCTCGAAGCACAGCTTGTAAATTATCATCAAGGGAATACCGATTATAAATTCTTAGATACAAAAATTATAGCCGAGTACGACGACTTAGACGAACTTTTCCACGAAGTATTAGCCCGCAAGTTAAATGAAAGATCAAAAACCGTACGGGAGAAATTCAAAAAGATTCCTTACCTCAACAGTTCGCTTTTTGAACGGAGCGAACTTGAGCGAAACACAATTTCAATCGATAGCTTAAAAGACCGGTTCAAAATATCGGTTCATCCTTCAACCGTTTTGGAAGATGAAAAAGACAACCGGTTCAAGGGTGAACTCTCAACTCTCAAATACCTGCTTAAGTTTTTAGATGCTTACGACTTTTCAACCGAAAGCACAGGCGAAGAAATTCAAGAAGAAGGGAAGTCGCTTATCAATGCATCGGTACTCGGATTGATATTTGAAAAGATAAACGGATACAAAGAAGGTTCATTCTTTACACCGGGATTCATAACGATGTATATGAGCCGCGAAACTTTAAGACGAGCGGTTGTTCAGAAGTTTAACGATGTATTAAAAAGCAGCTACAAAAATTTTGACGAACTGAAAAGTGAGTTAGACAGAACCAAAGAAGGTAGAGAAAAAGCGAACGAAATAATCAACAGTCTTAAAGTTTGTGACCCCGCCGTCGGTTCGGGGCATTTTCTCGTTTCGGTGTTAAATGAAATAATAACAATTAAATCCGAACTTGGTGTGTTATGTTACCGGGACGGAAGCCGCGTGCAGAATTATTCCGTTGAGATTCAAAACGATGAGTTAATTATAACGGATGTTGAGACCGAAGATATTTTCAAATATCATCTTAATCAAAAAGGAAACGTAATAGACGAACTGCAGAAATTACAGGAAGCCGTATTCCACGAAAAGCAGACGATAATTGAAAATTGTTTGTTCGGTGTTGATATAAATCCCAACTCGGTAAATATATGCAGACTCCGTTTGTGGATCGAGCTTCTGAAAAATGCATACTATACAATAAAGACCGGTTATAAAGAACTTGAAACTCTTCCGAACATCGATATAAACATAAAGCAGGGCAACTCGCTTATAAGCCGGTTCGATCTAGGCGATCAAGTTTTTAGGAAAGGGGATAGAACGAGTCTGGAACTTTACAAGATGAACGTAAAGCTTTACAAAAGCGCTGACGACAGAGACGAGAGAAGAAAGCTGAAAGATTCCATTGATAGATTAAGAGAGAGGATAAAAGGAATTTATGTCGATCCGTTGAATGATGAAAAGAAAAAGCTGCGCAATATGCAGAAAGAACTTGATGATCTAACTACGCAGATAAGCGGTTTTGAAGATGAAAAACTTGAAGAGAAAAAAGAAAAGCTCGAAAAGAAGATAAGCCTACTTGAGAAAAAAATAAATCAACAGGAAAAAGAGAATGAACTAATTTACCGCGATGCATTTGAATGGCGTTTTGAATTCCCTGAAGTACTTGATGAAGATGGAAACTTTGAAGGCTTTGATGTTGTGATTGGGAATCCGCCGTATATAAGAGGAGATGAAGTAGGAATAATCAAAAATTATCTTGAAAAGCATTATAAAGTATTTAATAGTGTCGGAGATATCTATACATATTTTTATGAAAGAGCAACTCAAATTGTAAATCAACTGGGAAATATCTCTTTTATAACCTCAAACAAATTTATTCGTTCAAATTATGGCACTGAACTTAGAAAGTTTTTAAGTGACTATTATGTTTATTCAATTGTGGATTTCGGCGAATTACCTGTCTTTGTTGATGCATCAACTTTTCCGATGATTTTTATGTTTTCTGCAAACAATAGTTTTAGGAATCAGAATCAATCAGATATAATATATTCTGAAATAGATAACTTGGAATTTGAAAATCTTGACAATGAGCTAAAAAGTAAAAGTTTCTCAATAAAGCAATTTACGTCTAATTCTTCGGAATGGAATATTTTTCAAACAGCCGAATCTGAGATATTTAATAAAATGTTTGAAAAAGGCATCTCATTAGAGAAATATACAAATGGCCAGATTAAGTTTGGCATTAAAACCGGATTTAATGAAGCGTTTATTATTGATCAAGTAAAGAAAGAAGAGTTAGAAAAGGAAGATAAAAATAGTAGGAAACTATTAAAACCATTAATACAAGGGAAAGATGTAAGTAAATATTATTTTTCTTACCGAGACCTTTGGGTAATCGCTACTTTCCCCAGTCTGAATTTAGATATTGAAATGTTTCCTGCAATAAAGAAGCACTTATTAAATTATGGTAAAAATAGACTTGAACAATCAGGTCTGAAAGGCTCAAGAAAAAGAACTAATAATGAATGGTTTGAAACCCAAGATAATATTGCATATTGGAAAGATTTTGAAAAACCTAAAATAGTGTTTCCTGATATTGCTCTTGAATCAAGATTTGTTTTTGATGAGAAAGGTTTTTACCCAGATGCTACATTATTTATTATACCCTTAGAAGATAAATATCTACTGGGATTATTAAATTCAAAATTAATTTGGTTTTATCTTAGTAAACATTGTCCAGTAATCGGTTCAGAGAAAAATCGGGGAAGACTTAGATTAAAAAGTGTTTATATAAAAAAACTTCCTGTTTTTACTGATATATCTAGTAACAAAATGAAAATCGAAAACATTGTCGACCAAATCCTCACATCAAAAAAAGCGAACCCGGAAGCAGACACAAGCACACTCGAAAGAGAGATAGACGAACTGGTTTACAAACTCTACGGTTTAACGGAAGAGGAGATAAAGATTGTGGATGGTGTTGGGTGAGCATTACTGAGTATCTGTAATTTGTTAAATAAAAAATAAAAGGTAGTAACGATATGGCACAAAAAAAACTAAATATAAAACACCACGGAAACCACCACGATGTTGATCTAAAGGTTGACACGGAAACTGGTGAAGTATCCAGCTTATCATCACTTAATTTTTCCCCAAACTCTTTGGCAATTCTGAAGCTTGAGAGAAAAAGACTGTCCGGTGAATTTTCGCATACAGGTAAAAACCACAGATTGAATTTGAAACTTAAGTCGGACGGAACTTACGAAGGGACTTTCTCAGACAGCAAGGCTGGAAATTATGAAGTTGAGCTTAAAGGTGAGCAATCAACAGTATTAAAAGAGCCGTTGCCTGATGAAGCACGGTTAAAAGTAAAAAGCGATCACCACGAAGTAAGTTTGGCATTCAAGGATAATCAGAAACCATCAGGCAAGATCAAATCAAAATTTACAAAAGACGGTAAATTCGGATTGGAGTTGAAGGATGGAAAATTATCCGGTACAATCGAACATAAGGGGAAGACACATAACACTAAAATTAAAATAACACCCAAAGGTTGGAGCAGCGAAGTAAATCTAAAAGTAAAAGGCGGAACAATTGGATTAAAAGTAGCGGGTGATAAAAAAGTAAAACTGAATAAAGCAGATTTGAATTTGGCGGTAAAAATATAATTGGTAATCAAATAACGAACCTTAATTGTAATTGTTAAGAACATCAATAAAAATTTACCGGTTAGGAAATACATTATTTTCATTTATTCTTAACTCAATAACCGATAAAGAACTTTTTTTTGAATTCTAGAGATATCGAATAAATTAGGCAAAAAATCCAAAGTAAATGAATTTAATACGGTTATCTATTGTCTTTTAATTTGAGTTTGCTTAAGTTCAAAACTAAATCACTCAATTTAATTGAGGGTAGCTTTTGAGGGCGTTTTACCGAGATACAATACAATTCGAAAAGGCATTTCAATTACCCAATCACTTTTTTAAATACGGTTCTAAACTCTATTCATTTCAATACACCCATTTAGATCTATGGAGAAATTTGTAGAATGGAAAGGTCAAATTATCCCCGCGGTTCTGAATGGAGAAAATGGGATTTGCACGTACACACCCCTGTTTCAAATCATTATACTGGTGACTTCAAACAATTTATCAGAAATTTAAGAAAAACAGATTGTGCTGTTATAGGTATAAATGACTACGCGACCATTGAGGGATATGAAAAGGTAAAAAGGGCAATCAAAATTTCAGGACCTATACTTTTTCCAGTTGTTGAATTTCGAATGCACAATATAGTTGCGAACAGAAAGAGTGTTAAAGCTGGAACAAGGATAAACTTTCATATAATTTTTAATAATGAGGAAGAATTATTTGTAAAGATTAAGAATTTCTTAAATTCAATTGAGTGCTATAACGAAAAGGGAGATACAGATCAACTAGGTAATATTAAATCAGAGCACCTTAATAAGATAACAGTCGACTTTGAAAAAGTCTTACAGAAACTTAATGAGCTCAAAATTAGTAGCGATGCTCTAATCTGGTTACCATATGATGAGTATGGAGGGATTGACGACATTGACCCTTCAGATAATTTTTTCAAATTAGGATTGATTAGAAAAACGGATCTGATGGGTTCTACGTCTCAGAAACAAATAGATTTCTTTAAATGGAAAGATAAAAAGTACTCTAAAAAACAGTATAAAGAATGGTTTGATAATAAAAAAGCATGTATAAAAGGAAGTGATGCACATGAAGCAAACTACCCATTCGGTTCTCTTAAAAATGAAAAGAGTGAGCCAATTAATAAGTACTGTTGGATTAAAGCCGATCCGACATTCGAAGGATTAAAGCAAATAATTTATGAACCTGACAGAGTATTTATAGGAGTTGCTCCGGATAAACTAGAATACAGCAGAAACAACAAAGAATTATTTATAGACACACTTGAGATTAACAGCAGAGAGAACAATGACGAGTGGTTCGATCAAATCAAATATGAAATCCCCTTTAATACTGGTCTCGTCTCTATTATTGGTAATAAAGGCCATGGCAAAAGTGCACTTGCGGATATTATATCATCTTTAACTAATGCAAAACAAGAAGAATATTCTTTTCTTTCTCAAGATAGATTTTTGGATTTTGAAAGAATCAATAAATACAGCACACGGATAAAATTTCTTGAAGCTTATGAAAATGAAAAATTACTCTCTGAAGTAGGGCATGATCCAAAGAAAAAAATAAAATCAAAATATCTTTCACAACACTTTGTGAATACTATCTGTGAGGATATAAACTCGTCATATCTACAGGAAGAAATTAATAAGGTTGTTTTTTCACATCTGCCTGAAGAAATCCAAAGCGATTATGATGATATTAACAAGCTGGTAAACAGTAAAGTACAGTCAATTGAAAATAGTCTTGAGCGTGAACGAAAACAACTATCAAAAATCAACATTGAGATAGCAGAATCTGAACGGTTATTATCTGACTCAGAAATTAAAAAACTTGAAAACTTATTGGATAATAAAAAAAAGGAAATCGAAGCTCATAAAAAAGAAAAACCCAAAAAAGTCAACAAGCCTAAAGAAAGCAAAAAGATTGATGATTTATCAGGCAAATTGGAAAAGGTTGAAAAAGAATTGACGGATATTCAGAAAAAGATAACGACTTTGACAAAAGAAAAAAATGAGTTAGCGACTATTAATGAATCGTTTAAAAATATTGAGGAGAATGTCGAAGAATTATATGATGATTTTGAGTCAAACAGTACTCTTAAAAAATATAGACTCAACATAGAAACAATTTTTACCTATAAGTTCAATTACAGTAGAATCAATGAAAAAATAAAACTAATAGAGAGTAAAATTAAAACCGAGGAAAAAAATAGAAAAGAAAAACGAGAAAAGTGGACACAATTAAAAGCAGAAATTGATGAAATAAACAAGACTGCTTCAGCCCAACAGAAAAAATACAGTAATTATATTAAAGCTAATCACCAGTGGAATGCAAAGAAAAAGGAGTTGAGAGGGGCAAAGCACAAGGAAGGCACGTTTTTATATTATGAAGATAGATTGAATTATATCAAAAAAGATTTACCCTCCAAAATAGTTGAACAAAATAATAAGCGAACAAAAAGAATTACCAAAATCGTTGAACTCTTATTTCAAAAGCAAAACATAATACCGGAAATCTTCAAAAATGCTCAGGATTATGCTGATGAACGAGCTAAAGAATTTGAAGTTAGTCAAAATGAATTCATTTCCTTTGACTCAAAAATAAAGCTAAGAGACAGTTTTTTTGATGATGTCTACGACCTAGTAGATGGAACAAGGTACGGCTCTTATTACCATGATTCTACCCGAAGTATATTGAAGCATATAGTTGGTAAAGGAAGCCTTAAATCAAAAGACGATTTATTGAAGTTATCCGATGAGTTGGAGAAATCATTTAAATATAACTTGCAGAAGGAGGAAGAGGAAAGAGAAGCATTGGACTATGAAAAAATAATATACCAACTGAGAAATAAAGCATTACACGAAGTTTATGATTTTATTTATTCATTCGAGTACATCGATTCAGAGTTTGATATTACATACGGAGGTAAGAATATTAAAGAATTGTCACCTGGAGAAAGGGGGACACTTCTTTTAATTTTTTACTTGTTAATAGACTTGGACAAAAATCCATTAATCATTGATCAACCTGAAGAAAACTTAGATAATGAAACAGTATTTGAAAAGTTAGTTCCTTTCATCAAGAAAGTTAAAGAAGAACGACAAGTAATTATAGTTACGCACAATCCCAACCTCGCAATAGTCTGTGACTCTGAACAAATAATTCATGCTCATATTGATAAGAAGAATAACAACCTAGTTTCATATAATTCCGGCAGTATAGAGTACCACGGAATAAGAGATAAAGCTATTGCAATTCTTGAAGGGACGGAACCGGCTTTTATGAATAGGAAAAATAAATATCATTTATAGAGGTACTAAAATGAAACATGTAAATCTATTAATTGTTATCTCCTTACTTCTAATAACCTTTAGTTGCTCAAAAAAAAGTGACAATGTAAAAGTGGGTGTTATGATGCCACTTACTGGTGATGTAGCTACCCTTGGTGTACCCGCGTTCAATGGGATAAAATTGGCTGTAGAAGACTACAATAATAGTAGAAAACAAAATGAACCAGCTATTGAACTTATAGTCGAAGATACAAAGGCAGAGCCAAAAACAGGAGTATCGTCGATAAACAAATTAATCACATATGATGAAGTGAAAGTTATTCTTGGTCCACTGACTAGTACAGTTACACTAGCGGTTGCACCAATTGCTGAAAAAAATAAGACTGTTTTAATTTCTCCGGGGGCGTCTGCACCAAAAATTACTGCTGCTGGGGATTACATCTTTAGAAATGAGTTATCAGATTTAGAGGGAGGGCGTGCTCAGGCGAAAATTGCTTATGATAGTCTCAATTATAGAAACATTTTTATCGTTTATATTAATACGGATTATGGAAAAGGTATAGAAGAAGTTTTCGAAAATGAATTTTTGAAAATTGGTGGCAAAATTACTGGTTCAGAAGGTTTTAATCCAGGAAACACAGATTTTAGGGGAATAATAAGCAAAATTCAAGCATCTGATTATGATACAATCTTTCTAGTTGGGATTGATGAAATGGTGAATTTCATTCAGCAAATACATCAACAAGGAATCTCAGTTCAAATATACACAACCCCGATTTTTGAAAATAAGGAGTATCTCAAAAAATTAGGTAGCTTGGCTGAAGGTATTATTTATATTTATTACGGAACATTTAATCCAGAATCTAGTGATAGAGCTATTAAGGGGTTTGTAGTGAACTATTATAATAGGTTTAACACGGACCCAACATACTATTCAGCCCTTGCTTATGATGCAACTAATATAATTTTGGAAGGTTTACAATTGTCAGATTATGAGCTAGGGCTGCTTAGTGAGAAATTGTACGAAATTAAACAATTTCCGGGAATAACTGGAACAACAACATTTGATACAAACGGTGATGTCACTAAACCTGTTTTGTTGAAAACAGTGCGGGATGGGCAATTTATCTATAAATAGAGAATTTATTATGAGGATTTTCGTTTTTTTTGTTTCTTTAGGTCTAATTTATTTAGGACTGGCGTGGGAAAATGAAACAAACCAATCTATTTTATTCTATCATTATATTTTTGGTGGGTTATTGGCCGTTTCTATTGCTCTAATATATCGTCGTGCTACAAAAGAGAATTTAACTTCAGAATTAATTCTAGGTACAATTACTTTTATTGCTACTTACATAATTACTAACAATTTTTTAAACGTTGTAACGGTTATCCCTAATTTCTTCCTAAGTATAATAGTTGCAGTAATTGTTGGATTCTTTTATAGACTAAACTTATTACATTTGGTAAATAGATTAAATTTTCAAAATAAACATGATTTGGGAACATTAGTAAGAGAGGTAGAAAGATATAGGCTAGAGATTGAAAAAATTGTAGATGACCTTAAGAATAAAATTATTCCTTCATATGGTTTATTAGTTAAAAATGAATTTTTTCGAGAATATGCGAAGAGTATTGAAGAAAAATTAGAATTAGATACACAGGTACCCTTTATAAATCATTTATTAAGAGATCAGAAAAGATTGCTGGAGAATGGTGAGGGGCTTTATTCTCGTGAAGAGTATTTGGTTATGTTAGAAGAATTTAGCGAAAGGTCATCTCGGCTTTATTGTATTAATAAAACTTTACCAATCCATTGGTATTCACCAAAACCAAATGAAAGCGCTTTCGTTCTTGTTTATGGTGATGAAATAAGTGATGATAATATTTATAGAGTAACAATCATTGAAAAAGAAGAAGATCTTGTTAAGCAGTATGAAAATGCATATTATGTTATTGATAGACAATTTCTTGATATACGAAAATTGTTAAGTTGGAATCTTATTTTATTTGCAAGGTTTTTCGAACAAATATCTTATGAATTTATTCCAATTCTTTGTGACAACCTGTCAAATACTATCAAATATCAAATTGATATACTATTGAATGATGCTTTTAATTATGGGGATGAAGACACTCATTCTTCTGAAATTACACGTATTAGTTTAAGAGAAGTTGAGTCTGTTATTGACTCGATTGAAAGAAATGGGGAGTTAAAAACAATAATTAAAAATATTAATAATTTAGTAAATGAAAATACTTTTTGCGAAGAAATAAACTACTTAATAAATAAAAACTTTTGTGAAAATCACAAAAATATTGGTAGTTACTATATTACTAAAGGGAAATTAGGAGATCGGATCCCTTCTTTTGTCGATTATGGAGAGCTCGGAGTATATCTATCAGATCAAAATCAGCCCACCATAGCATTTGCAACGAAAGGTGAATTATCAGATATAATTAAAGTTGTCCATGTTGCTTTAGATGCAACACATAAAAGTTTGATCTCCTTGTTTGATTTCTTAGAGACTTCAGCTGAAAATAATTGCGGCAACATTTGTAAATTAATAGAAGAAAATGAAAGATAATCTCATAATAATAACTGGTGTTGGTTTTAAGATTTCAAAAAAGCCACTCAAAAAAATAAAAGACATTTTTCATGATGATCTCATAAAACCAAATATTGGTGCGAGCATTGCAAAAGTTTTGGTTGAAAACAACTACAACTTATTGATCTTATCAAGATCAGAGAAAAAACTAAAAATGGTGAAAAATTCTCTTGAAAAGATAAATTCTAAAGTAGATATAAACTATATGTGTGTGGATTTACTAAAAAAAGAAGAAATCAAAAAGATTGAGCCTTTCTTGAAAAATTTTAGGAAGGTAAGTTTAGTTCATAGTGTTGGTTTAAGTGCAGGGAGTTATCGTGTTAAGAACGACAACCCATATTTACATGTTGATAAAGTTCCTGAAGACCTCCCTGTAAAAGAATTTGAAGTTGTTGTAAAATCTTTACTATTACTAGTTAAATTTTTATTGCCTCGTCTAAAAAAACAGAAGGAATCTCACATTATTGTAGTTTCATCTATGAGTGGAATCCGAGCATTTCCTCTTGGATTTTCACACGCATCTGCCAAAGCGGGCTTACATTTCGCAACCCGAAGCTTAAGTTTGGAGTTAGCGAAATTTAATATCTTTGTTTCGGAGGTTCAACCAGGAATTGTGAATACTGGTCTGTACGATAATCCGGTGGTTCATAAAGCGGTGGAAGAAATTGCAGTAGCTTTTGGACATAATTATGAAGGCATTGCATTACCTCAGATGCCCCCTGAATCCATTGGAGAAGCTGTGTTGCTATGTTTAGAAAATGAGTCTCATGTTTTATCAGTTAGTATGGTTTCAAAAGGTCAATGGCCTCATCTCGGGGCTTGAAGAATATCCATGACAATTCAAATGATGGTAAATATCGCTATTATTATTAGCGTTTACTCAGTTGTTGCAATAAGCTTTGGAGTGATTTTTGACATTTCAAAATTTTTCCACTTCGCCCACGCAGTAGTCTTCACATCAGGCGCGTACTTTGCATTTCTGTTTCATATTATAATCGGCTTTCCACTATATCTTGCAATACCTCTAGCGTGCATAGGGGCATGTCTTCTTGGATGCATGATGGAGTGGTTTGTTTATAAACCGCTTCGGAAGAGGGGCGCAACTTCAATCATTTTACTGCTTGCAAGTCTAGGACTTTACATTGTTCTACAGAACACAATTTCACTGTTATTTGGTGACGATACAAAATCAATCCGCACCTGGCCGGTAGTTGCCGGGCGCGAGGTGCTGGGTGCTAGGATAACGGATGTTCAAATAATAATTATAGTTGCGGGCATTGTCTTAGTGGTACTAGTTGCCGGTTTCTTGGCGCTGGCAAAGACTGGGAAGGCGATGAGGGCGGTGGCGAATAATAAAGAGCTTGCTGATATATCCGGTATAAACAGCGACAAAATAATATTAATAAGTTTTGCACTCGGTTCCGCGCTTGCGGGTATTGCGGGAATACTCGTTGCGTTAGATGTTGATATGACTCCCACTATGGGTATGAACGCATTAATGATGGGCGTGGTTGCAATGATAGTCGGCGGTGTGGGTTCAATATGGGGCATTGCACTTGGTGCGCTGCTGCTTGCGCTTGCTCAGAATTTAGGTGTGTGGTACATTAGCTCTCAATGGCAGGATGCAATTGCGTTCGCGATACTGCTCATCTTTTTACTCTTTAAGCCGGAGGGATTTTTCGGGAAGAAGGTGAAGAAGGCGGAAGTCTAGGTGCTGCCTGCCCGCCGTAGCTGATTTAAAAGCGAAGGCGGGGTCGCTAGTAACTGGTAGCTGGTCACTGGTAGCTGGGTGCTGGTAAAAAGCGAAAGAGGCCTTATATTTAAAAGTATATAAATACGTACAAGGGTATATAAAAGAGAAACTAGAAAAAGTTTTGTACGCGAAGATGGACATATGTATATAAACGTACACAAATGAAACATGTTTCTCGCAGCAAGTTGCTGGGGACTGGGATCTGGTCACTGGTTTCTGGTAAAAGGCAAAAAATGGATGCTGGTAGCTGGTCACTGGCGACTGGTAACTAGCAGCTGGTTCCTGGATACTGGAAACTGTAAATTAGAAGTTATTGAAATTGTGCGAAAAATTTAGGTTCGGATTTTTCAATATGCTTCTCTCTTTACAAGAGAGATGAGAGTGAGTTCATAAAAATAATTCTAATCCGAAGCTAAATTTTCACCAGACAGTGAAACAATTATTGCAGCCGGCAAAAAGCTATGAAAGGATTTATATAAAAAGGTATATGAATATGTACAAAGATATATGAAGATGGCTACTAACCAGAAACCAGTAACTAGAACCTAGCAACCAGAATCTGAGAAAGAAAATTGTTAAATTCTGTTAAGTTTGACCGAAGAATGAGAGGTGAAAATGGATTTACAAACATTGGAATCGGAATTGTTGAAATTATCTCCGAAAGAGAAGGCTTCGCTAACCTATAAACTATTGGAAAGTCTAGAAGTAGAAGGCACGGAAGATTTTGAAGAAGTCTGGTTAAAAGAAGCATTAAATAGGTATAAAGATATATCGAAAGATAAATCAAAGTTGATAGATGCAGACCTGGTAATTAAAGAAGCTAAATCAAAATATAAATGATAATTATTCAGTTTCACGAACTATCAAAGAAAGAATTAATCGATGCGAGAGATTATTATGACGATCTTGTTTTCGGACTTGGTAAACTATTCATAAATGAAGTTGAAAAAACTCTGAATGTTATTAAAGCCAACCCTTTGGCATATCCTATTATCAAGGAAGAAATACGAAAAGCTGTTGTAATTAAATTTCCATATTCAATTCTGTATAAAGTAGAGGACGAGTTCGTTTATATACTGGCAGTTATGCACCAGAAAAGAAAACCGAGTTATTGGAGAGGGAGAAAATAGTTGCTAGTTACTGGTAACTGGTCACTGGTAAAAACATAAGCAAGGAACTAGGGTCTAGGTTCTAGGCTTTAGGGGTTAGGGACTGGGATCTGGGTGCTGGGAAAACAAAAATCACATACAAGAAACCAGAAACAAGCAATCAGAAACATAAGTGAGGATTTAACGTGAGTTATAAAAAACTTGAAATTTGGAAACTTGCTCGTGAATTATCTATAGAAATTCATAAAATGTCTCTTACTAAATTGCCAAAGTTTGAGATGTATGAAGAAGGGAGTCAAATTAGAAGGTCGAGTAAGTCTGTTAGATCAAATATTGTGGAAGGTTACGGAAGAAGAAATTATGTTATGGATTATGTAAAACATCTTACCTATGCTCAAGCTTCAAACGATGAAACAGTTGATCACCTTGAGACGCTATTTGAAACAGAATCTCTAAAAGATGAAGAATTATACAAGCAATTATTAGCTAAACTAGAGCAACTTGGTAAAATGCTAAATAAATTTACTCAATCAATAAGAACCAGAACCCAGAACCCAGTACCCAGTGACTAGCTCCAAGCATGGAATACTTACTTCACATATTAATTCTCATCGGCATATACTCAATCCTGTCGATATCATTGAACCTGCTTGTGGGTTATACGGGAATTTTATCCATTGCTCATGCAGCATTTTATGGTGTAGGGGCTTACGTCGCTGCATTAATGGCTCTTCGTTTGGATTCTCCTTTTTTACTTAATTTATTGTTGGCTGTTGCTGCCGCGGGTGTGTTTGGCGCTGTTGTTGGTATTCCTTCTCTACGTATTAAAGATGACTACTTTGTTATTGCTACTTTCGCATTTCAGATTATCACTTTCAGCATATTGAATAACCTGGTTAATTTCACCGGCGGTCCTCTTGGTTTGCCGGGCATACCGCAGCCGGAAATTTTTGGTTTTGTAATTTCGACTCATATCGAGTTTTTAATATTAACAGGTTTGCTTGCCGTATTTACTTATTGGTTTGCAAACAGAATAGTTAAATCGCCTTTCGGGAGAATGTTAAAAGCTATACGTGAAGATGAAGTCTTTGCGGAAGCCGCTGGTAAGCATGTAGTTGCGTCAAAGGTGAAAATATTTATGGTCGGTGCTGCATTAGCTTCAATAGCCGGAGTAATTTACGCAACATATATTACATATATTGATCCGACTTCTTTTACGATAATGGAATCGATATTTATTATATCGATAGTGATAATAGGCGGTGCTGCAAATTTGAGAGGTTCGATTGTCGGCGCGATAGTTTTAGTCGCATTGCCTGAGCTGCTGCGTTTTGTTGGATTGCCGAATTCGGTTGCTGCAAATATTAGACAGATGTTATACGGCGGACTTTTAATTGTATTTATGTTATGGAGACCGCAGGGGTTTATTGGGGAGTATCAGTTGAATAGAAAAGAGGAAGAAAGCTAGCTTCTGGTAACTGGCAACTGGTATCTGGTAAAGGCATTTACCCAGCAACTAGAAACCAGTAGCCAGAAACAAGAAACCAGAAACTAGTAACCAAAAGCATGAATAATTTACTAACCATATCACATCTAGTTAAATCTTTCGACGGCATAACCGCGCTCGATAATTTTTCTTGTGGAGTCGGAGAGAATGAAATACTCGGATTAATTGGTCCGAACGGAGCGGGGAAATCTACTTTGTTTAATGTTGTAACCGGATTTTTGAAACCCGAAAGCGGTAATGTAAAATATAATAACAAAGAATTGCTGAGTTTGCAATCTCACTCAATTGTTAATCTTGGTATCTCGAGAACGTTTCAAGATTTGAGATTAATACGTCAACTCACTGTTTTGGATAATATGCTTCTTTCTTTTCAAAACAATATCGGAGAAAACTTATTTAATGTATTCGGTACACCTTCAAAAATTACTTCCATTGAAAAGGAAAATGAAAAACGTGCGTTAGAATTATTGAAGTATGCAGGTATTGAAGATAAGAAAAATGATATGGCAGGTAATTTGTCATATGGACAACAAAAATTATTAAGCGTAATGTGCTGTCTTGCTGCTGATCCGAAATTGTTATTACTTGACGAACCGATTTCGGGAGTCAACCCCGAAATGCGGGATAAGATTTTGAAAATAATTTCCGAACTACCCAAGGAAGGAAAGTCAGTGATTTTAATAGACCACGATATGGATTTTATTCGCGGTATTTGTAATAGAATAATTTTTATGGATGCTGGAAGGAAAGTGAGTGAAGGCACACCTGAGGAAGTGTTGAATGATCCGAGGGTGATGGAAGCATACTTGGAATAGAAAGTAGGTACTGGCTACTGGTCCCTGGCTACTAGTAAAAGCTTTAAACCAGCAACCAGCAACTAGAAACTAGTAACCGGAAACAAGGACTTATGCTAACGATTGAACAACTAAATAGCGGATACGGAAAGAAACAAATTGTTTATGATGTTTCGATGAATGTTAATTCAGGCGAGATTGTTTCTATTATTGGTCCTAATGGAGCCGGAAAGTCGACAATATTGAAAGCAGTTGCGGGAATAATTAAAACTTGGTCGGGTTCTATTATGCTGGACGGAAAAGAGATATCAAACAATAGCACACATAAAAATATTCTAGCCGGTCTAACGTACTCACCACAGGGTAATATTGTTTTTGATGAATTAAAAGTTATGGAGAATCTTGAGCTTGGCGGTTTTCATTTAGACAAGAAGAAACTGCGAGAGCGAATCGATTTGGTACTTGAAATATATCCTATTTTGAAAAAGAGATTAAATCAAATTGCCGGAACGCTAAGCGGCGGTGAGCAGCAGATGCTAGCTCTATCAAGAGCATTGATTCCGGAACCAAAATTACTTTTGTTAGATGAACCTTCACTTGGTTTAGCGCCGAATTTAGTCGAAGAGATTTTCAGCAAGCTCAAAGAGATCAATAAGGAACTCTCACTTCCTATGTTTATAGTTGAACAGAAAGTAAAAGAGATACTAAAGATCAGCGATAGAGTCTATTCTGTTAAGCTGGGTAAGATAGCGTTTGACGGGAATCCTTCTGAACTTATAGAGGATAAAGAAAAGTTAAAAAATCTCTTTCTTTAATAAGCTCTTAATTTTTATTTAATTGCTTTTGGGGGTATTGCTAAGGTAAATCAGGATTAGTTTTTTTACTATAATTTGAAACCAGCTCTTTAAGCTCAACCGTCTAAATAAAATAAACACAAATAATGAATCACTCAGTAAGAGTTTTTGCCGTTATGGATGACGGCAGCATAAAGAAACTCGCATATAATAAATTTTATAATTTGCACCGTAATGATAAGCAGGCGGCTTTCCAGGAATTTAGTAATAGTAAAGTGAAAATTGCTGAGTTTATTGTAGAAATAGAAAACCGGAAACCAATCAGAATAATAAATGAATTCTATAATTATTATGTATTTGATGAAGAGGGTAAAATTAATGATGACGGTTATCAAGTTAAGTTAAAATTACTAGCGAACTCAATCTTAAAGGAAGATGACGATGATAATGTTTCAAGAAAAGGCAATGTGATTGATGCGACAAATATTTTTCTCAAGAGGCGAATCGAAACACAGTATAAGTGGCATCCCGATGAGGATATAAAGAACAGATTATATGAGAGAGTATTTGGGTAGAATTACTACTACAGAGACGGCAAAATAAGAAGTAAAGACACAATAGCACCGGACAATGATCCGAATCCGCCGAAGGATAAAAGGCATTAAAACTTATCCGATAGGTAAACCCAATCTTGAGAAAATTATTATCAAGGTAGAATACGAGTAGTTTGAAACTCCTTAAAATGATTTGTATTATATTTATAATATGAAAACAAAATTACAAATAAATAATGATATTCTATTATGGGCTGTTGAGAGAGCAGGGTTTAGTATAGATGAATTTTCTCAAAAAGTTCCCGCTTTTTCTAATTGGCTTTCCGGTAAAAAAAAGCCTACAATAAAACAACTTCAAACATTTGCCCAAAAACTTCATCTACCATTTGGTTATTTATTTTTAGAATCTCCACCAGAAGAAAAAATTCCAATACCGTTTTTCCGTTCTGCCGGAAGTCACAAAGATAGAATTTCTCTTAACGTATTTGATCAAATTTTATTATTACAACAAAGACAAACTTGGTTAACAGATTATCTGAATAATTACAATTACGAGCAACTCGAATTTGTTGGTAAATATGGAGATGAAACAGACGTATTAACTATAGTAGAAGATATTCGTAAGGCACTTAAGCTTCCAGAAACCTGGGCAAATGAATTTCCAAATTGGGAAAAAGCCAAGGAGCACTTAACTCAGAAAATAGAAGATATAGGAATAGTAACAAGTTTCAGCAGTGTGGTCGGAAATAATACTCATCGAAGCATTAAAGTGGATGATTGCCGGGGCTTTGTGCTTGTTAATGAATATGCACCATTTATGTTTATTAATTCTGCCGATAGTAAATCTGCACAAATATTTACTCTTGCCCATGAACTCGCCCATATCTGGCTAGGTAAAAGTGCAGGTTTTGATTTTCGCCATTTATTACCTGCCGATAATCCCTCTGAAATATTATGTGATAAAATTGCTGCTGAATTTTTAGTACCTGAAAAATTACTTTCTAATCTTATAACGAAGGATCAAGAAATAGAAAGTATTGCACGAAAGTTTAAAGTTAGTCAAATAGTCATCGCACGTCGTCTACTCGACCTTGGTCATCTAAGTCGTAATGAGTTCTTTGACTTTTATGAGGAACACATAAATCGAGATTTTCAAAAGAAAGAAGAAAAAGACGGAGGTGGTGATTTTTATAAAACTCAACGCAAACGTCTTAGTGTTAGGTTCTTAAGTTTTGTCAACCAAGCTGTTCGAGAGAATAAATTACTCATTCGCGATGCATATAAAATTACCGATCTAAAAGGAAATACTTATCACAAATTTATGAGGGAACATCTGTATTAATGCCTCTATTCATTGTAGATACTAATTTCTTTATTCAATCACATCGAATAACATATCCTTTAGATGTAGCCGAAGGTTTTTGGGATAAAGTAATAAAGATTTCTAAGGAGCATAAAGTTATTAGTATCGACAAAGTAAAAAATGAGATATTCAATAACGATGATGAATTAAAAAAGTGGATTCAAGATAACTTACCTGAAGAATTCTTTAAACCTACCGAAACACCTGAAGTATTAGATAATTATAGAAAAGTTGTTAATTGGGCAAATTCAAAAAATGATTTCTATATACCGAGAGCTACAAACGAGTTTTTGGACTTTAATAACGCAGATGCCTGGCTTATAGCTTATGCTCTGTCATTAAAGGAGACTGGTATAATAATAACACAAGAAATAAGTCAACCAAACCGCAAAAACAAAATAAAAATTCCTGATGTATGCGATGCTTTTGATATTCATTATAAAAATATAATAGAAATGTTCAGAGAATTAGGAGAGAGGTTTTAATACTGTCTAGCATATTTTATAGCCTTAGAAATAGGGTGGATTATTGAAGAAAAAATCACAATAAGAAATTCTGGAAGAATTTTTTTCAAACATTTTCAATGATAATAACCCGTCGGATAAACTTAGAAAAATGGATACCAATAGGAGAGCACACATCACAAAAAATATGGAAATAAATTTCCAGGAAAAACATAAATCCGCATCTTTTGTCAAAGCTTTACAAACTAAAATTAGTAGAAATTCGGAATTACAGGTTGCTATCGAAGAACAATCCGTTGCGATTGAAAAAATAAGGAAATAATTTATGAATGTAATATCAGCAGAAGATGTGCTGGAACTAATGAAGAGTGATTCACTGCTCTCTAGATTTATCGATACCTCAGTTCCGTTACCCCAAAACTTCAGAGGTTCAGGTGAGATTAAACTTATTCTCATAGGTCAAGACCCAACAGTACAAAGAGCTGATAGAAGAAAAAGTATTAATACCGTATTAAATCTTGATAAAAACGGTTCGATAAAGAAATATGTAGTAAGTGTATGTAATGTATTAGGTATAACGCTGGAAGAAAATATTTTTGCAACAAACTTCACAAAAAACTTTTTCGTATCTCCTCCCACATCTCTTAAAGAGATTGATGTTCTTAAAGAGTCAAAAAAATATTGGCTACCGTTATTACAAGGTGAGATAAAAGAATTCCCCAAAGCAAAAATAATTTCTTTGGGTGAACCATTACTAAATGTATTAGTAAAAGAAAACTTTGTTAAGCGGGTAAGATTCTATTGGGATTACACTAAGAACTGGCAGGAGCGAAACAATTTCAAATATAGAAGAATTGAAGAATACCAAAATGATCTGGATCGCGTAATTTATCCACTACCTCATCAACCTTCTTTGAGGAAAAAGTTTTATAAAGAAAAGTTAGAGGACTACTTAAAATTTATTGCTGGGAGATAGTCAGCAAAAAACTCTATTGCAAAAACTCGCGAGAATTTGTTAATATTTAGGAGTTTTATAAATTGGTATAATTATTAAAAGGAATATATAAAATGACAAAACACAGAATATATACAATGAGCTTTGCAAGTGTCTATCCACATTATGTTGCTAAAGCAGAGAAAAAGGGTCGCACGAAAGCAGAGGTTGATGAAATTATCCGTTGGCTGACTGGATATAGCCAGAAAAAGTTCGAAGCTCAACTGAAAAAGCAAACTGACTTTGAGACTTTCTTTGCAGAAGCTCCAAAGCTGAACCCTTCTCGAGCTTTAATTAAAGGTGTTGTTTGCGGGATCCGAGTGGAAAACATCGAAGAACCTTTGATGAAAGAAATTCGTTATCTCGATAAGTTGATTGACGAGTTAGCAAAGGGAAAAAAGATGGAGAAGATTTTACGGAAATAATAAATCTTCAGATTTGGAGTTAAGTAGAAATTATCTTAAAAATCACTTGAACATAGATAGTGATTAATAGAATTATATAAAAAGTATTTGACCGACCAATAAAACCTCAACAGACTATTACTGAAATATCTTTTTGATTTTGTGCAATGAAGACAATGGACCTTCCGACAAATTATTGGAGATAACCCAAACTCGAATTACTATTACCAGAAAAGGAAAAGCCGAATCACTAAATGTTGCAAGTGCTTCGGCTATTTTTTTAAGTGAACTTACTAAATGATTACTCTCTCACATAAACAATGTAATCAACCCTAACAGGTTCAAATCCGTTTTGACGTAGCATTTGATTAATTTGTCCGCGATGATAATGATTGTGGGTGAATAAGTGAGTTAATATATCAGCCAATTTACTGTTGAAATGTTCGCCTTGTGAGTTTTTATAAGATACAATTGCGTCTAAATCGGTTTTATGGTTATTCAACAAATCATTCCATCGGCTTAGTCCTTTATTAATTAATTCTGCGGTTTTCTGCGGACTAGTCTCCTCGAACAAGTTTTGAAAAAATCGTTCTTCACCGGTAACCCGAACATACCATAAATCAATTGTTGCACCTATATGATGAAATAATGCTTTACATTTTGAAGGGAGATTTGCATTACCGGTTAAAGCCTCGGCTATTCTTTTATTTGCCCAAGTGTCGTATTCAATTAACGATATGAAATATTCTTTTGTCATGATAATTGGTGTAGAGACTTCATTAATGAAACCTCTACAAAAATATTATTTTATTAGCATCATCTTCTTTGTTTGATTGAAATTCTTACCGTCAATTCCGTTTGCAATTATTTGATAGAAATATATTCCGCTGCTGAGTTTCTTTGCCGCATTAAATGAGAGAGAGTATGTACCGGCATCGATATTACTATTATGCAATATTTCTACTACCTCACCAAGTATATTGAAGATGGTTATCTTAACATCAGAACGAACCGGTACTGCAAAGTTAATTGTAGTGCTCGGGTTAAACGGGTTAGGATAATTCTGTGACAAATAAAATTGATTTGGTATCTCTTCGTTATTTTCAATAACATTACTTAAGATATCGCCTTCGGGTGTGGGAAGTTTTTCCGTTGTAAAAATATAAAACTCACCTGGTTCAAGAGCAATGTTCATATTAACATCACTCACGTTTATACTATCACCCGAAAAATAATCATACCACCATCCGGTATTTTGAAATACTGCAGAAGTAGTTCTTTCAACAACATCAAAATTACCGAGTATATTAACGTTCATTGATTCATGAGAGAGTCTAATTCTTTTGACGGCAGTAGAAACTCCGAGTAAAAAATTGTCCGTATGAAAAGCTTCGTAGTGTTCTCTTAAATAAATTAATGCAGCAAAAGTTTTGTAAAGTTTTACCCTGTTAACATTATTAAGATAATCCCACTTAATCGGTTTCTCACCGACACGACCGTTATAATCAATTGAGTAATCATAACCGAGTTCGCCGAATTGCCAAATCATTTTGGGTCCCGGTATTGTAAAGAAAAAGGCGGCGGCAAGTTTAATTCTTTGAAGTGCGATATTAAGTTTTGTGATATCGTAATCACCGCTTGAGTTACCATACTGCAAGTTTTTGTACATCAATCTTTCTTCATCATGGCTCTCCATATAACCAATGAGATGCGGATCATTCCAACCTCTCTGTTTATATGATATCCAGCTAAAATCCGATTTGTTATTATCATGATAACCCATAGTTGCTTCATTATAGCTATGATTTAAATTACCCCAGAGCATCATGCCGTAATCTGCTAAAACTTTTTCTTCGCTGTTGTCGGCAAGGTGTTCCAATATTACATATGAACCGGGATCGATCGACCACATGTGATCGGCATAATCTTTTAATATAGAAATTCTTGATGCATCATAAGCCCAGCCGTCGCCACCTTTATTTGTAAATCCTTTAGTGAAGTCAAAACGGAATCCGTCAAACTTATATTCTGTCATCCAATGTTCAAGTACTCGTTTTACAAATTCTTTTGTGTGCGGACTTTCATGATTAAAATCGGCTCCCCAATAAAATGAACGATTCGGTGATCTTACATTAAAATAAGGATTACCTGCTACTGTAATAATTTCATCTGTTGCATATCTATCAAGATATAATTGCACTAAAGAGTTTTGACCGAATGCATGATTGAGAACGATATCTAAAATAACGGCAATACCTTCTTTATGACATGCATCGATAAAAGCTTTTAAGTCGATATCTCTTCCGTAGTATTTATCCGGAGCAAAATAAAAACTTGGGTTATAACCCCAGCTGCTGTTACCTTCAAATTCGGAGACCGGCATTAGTTCAATAGCATTAATACCGAGTCTTTTTAAGTAACTCAATGTATCTATCAAAGTTTGATAACTGTGAGTGGATACAAAATCACGAACAAGTAATTCATAGATAACAAGTTTTTCCTTTGCAGGTTTATCGAAATTTTCTACTTCCCAGCTATACGGTTGTTTTGCGGTTTGTAAAACAGAAACTAATCCCTCGGTTTTATTCAAAGGATAACTTTTAAGATCCGGGTAAACATCATCACTTATAAAAGAATCATTCCATCTATCAAGCACTTTCTCGGTGTAAGGATCTGCAATTCTTAATGTACCGTCAACAAGATATTGAAAGCCGTATTTTTCTCCGGGTTCCAAATTCGAAATTGTAATCCAATATTTACTTTCATCGGTTGTTCTTTTCATAAAATAATTAGGATCAATTTCCCAGTTGTTGAAATCACCGATGGCATAAACGAAATCTCTATTTGTTGCATGAAGCGCAAGGGTTACGGTATTATCATCGATATAGTTAATACCGTCTAAAATGCCACCGGGGATTTCCTCGCTGATAATAGGCGGGTTCACATAATAATAAAACGAATCAGCTACAACTATTCCTTCGGTATTACTTCCGACTACTTTAATCCATTGTTTAAGTTTGTTCGCGGTAATGTCATAAACAAGTGTGTCTTCTAAAGTTGTGTAGATTAAGTTGTCTTCAACAAAAAGTTTTAGTGTATCCGTTACAGAAGAACCGGCAGCTTTAACCGTAAAGACTTCATCGGCTTGCGCGTTGTAAGGTCTCGAAGCGGGTTCAAATATGCTGACCCCGGTTCTTAGATCAATAAATATATCCCCTCCGGCAGCAGTTTTCCCCTCTCTGCTTCCATCGGAAGCTCTGAAAACAAAAGCGAGTTTTTCAACTACTTCACCGCTTTGTAATGATTTACCTTCTGATGTAAGGTAGTAATTCATAATACTTGGTGAAATTTCAAGACTGTATAGGTTTGCGCTGATTCTTGTAAGTTTTGCTTTGGGTTTATTCACATTCCATGCGGCAATTACATATTTCCAATCGGATGGTGTATTGCTAAGAGATGTAATTAAACCGGTATGAGCATAAACATCACCGGTATAATCTTTTAATCCGCCGCTTCCAAGTTCCGCATTAAAATAGATTGTAACGGCATCATCTTCAGTGAAATAAACCGGTTCCCAAGTTACAACCTGTGCTTGAAGTGAAAGTGTAATTATTGTCAATAATAAAATCATGATTCTTTTCATTGTAATTCCTTTCGATAAATAATTCCGTTTCATGCAACTATAGTTTTGTAAAATTATGATGTATAATGCTAATCAAAGAATTCCCATGCAACACCAATTCTTAACCCCCTTGGTTGAATGGGATAATAAGGGACAACATAGCATTGCTCATCAAACAAGTTTTCGAATACTATATAAACAATAGCATTCTTACGAATAGTTCCGGCAACAAACAAATCAAATTGATAGTTGATCCCAATTAATTTTTCGGAGTTTATATCTGTAAGTGGATCATAGCTTGCAAAATTAAAAGCGGATTGCAGTCTTTGAAAATCATAAACAGAAAAACCACGTTCACCGTAAAATTTGTAATTGATGCCGGCTTTCAAGTCAAGGTTATTGTTGAAAAGCGTATCAACATAATATAAGCCGCCGAAAGATGTTTGAGCAGGAATCGAATATCTCGCAAGATGTGATTCGTTGAAATATATTGAAGAATTAGTCTGGAGTAATAATTTCCAAAGTTTCAAATTCAAATTTAGATTTATACCACTCCGCTTAAAATCAGCCATTGAATAAGTAAAGATTTCCGGTTGTTGGAAGAAGTTTATATCCTCAACATGACTTCCGAACTGGTAATTACTTTGTTCAATTGAAAAATATTTTAACGAAGCTTTCATGAAAGGAAGATTTGATTTTATACCGGCTTCAAAAATAGTAACATCATTTTCATTATCGATTAAATCTATATTCAAAAACCGGTTTAATGGTTTATCGTAATTTGATATTCCGGCATGAATACTTAAACCTTCTGTGGGATTAACTACTAATTCAGCGCCATACCCGAAGTAGCTATTATCATCCATACCGGAGGTTTTTACAAATATTGAAGAGACTGCCAAACCGGAAAGAATATTCCAATTGAGTTTACCGCTTAATGACCATGTAGTATAATCTTCAATTTGGTTGTAGGCTACATCGAAATTTGTGTATTCATAATTTCCGATTATATCCAAGCTAACCGGATTCAAAATAATTCTTTGATGAAGATTTGTTCCGAATGTTTTGTAAGAATTATTGTTTATGATTCTTAATTCGGTGGTGTCGTTTGTTAATTCATTCTGCCGGAATTCATTCAAGTTGTATTGATAAAAAACGGACAGATTAGTATAGCTCGTTGAATCAATCTCATATATTGAAGTAAGCGATAAGTTGTGTCGTGATGTTTTATTATACCTATCAAGAAAGTTTACATCGGCTTGAACATTGTTGAAAATTAAATCCGGGGTTGAACTCATATCAACACCTCCGTTTAAATCCATGTTCAATTTTGAATGGCTGTAAGCAGCAATAAAATTAAGTTGATTTGACGGCATATACCTGATGCTTGTATTAAACAACCAGTTGCTCAGCTCGGAATTTTTATAACGTGTATCGGCACTTTGATTTGTAAATCCGAACGCAACATTAATTCTTCTAAAAATATAACCGCTGAATTGCCCGTTTATAAATCCTTCGTTCTCGGGTGCTTGATAAAATTTCATCCTTGAATATGGTCTGCTCGTTACTCTGTTTCTTGATATTATGTTTAGTGTTACGGGATTACTTCTATTGTTGTAAATAAATCCCGAAGTAAGTGCGGGTAATTCGATTATATCTATTGATTCGGATTGAATTAAATTAAGATCGAGAGCATTTTGAAATCTGTTAGTGATTTCAATTCCGTTTTCTTGATAAGATATGTTATTGAAACCGAGCCCATACAAATAACCTTCGCTTGGATTTCCTGCCGAACCAAGATCGGCATGATAACCGAAAGGAAGTGAATTCAAAATATCTCCGGTAAATCTATAATCTTCCCGGTCAATATTGTATTTGGATTTTGAATATCCGGGAGAATAGTCATCGACTAACTCTTTATAATATACCGGTCTTAATGTGTCTCTTGGAATTGAAATCCTTAAGGAGTCGGGGACAACTTTTAACGAATCGGAAATAACTTTTAACGAATCAACTTTTAGCGAGTCATTAAGAATTACGAAACTCGAATCCGTTTGAGAATAGATAGGAGAGTATAAAAGAAATAGTAAAAGAATTAGATAGATTTTTTTTATCATCATCAATTGAATTGTAAATAACTGCTAAAAATAAACATAATAATTTGGAGTGCCAAGATTAGCATTGCTGCCGATAAGTTTTGAAAATAGACACTCTCTAAACCCCATACCAGACTTGAATCTGGTAAGATTGACCGCACAAAAAAAATAAAGCAATGTGTTAAAAAACATTTTGTTTATTAATGAAAATGTTTATTTTCACATATCACTAAATAATCTCATAAACAAATTAAGAGGGTTGCTATGGCTAAATCAATGACTAAAGCCGAAATTGTAGACCATTTAGCAAATAAAGTAGGTACTACAAAAAAACAAGCAAATGAATTTTTAACAACGTTTGTAGACCTAACTTACAAACAAGCTAAAAATGAATTTGTAATTCCCGGATTAGGTAAAGTATCCATCGGTAAAAGAAAAGCCAGAATGGGTAGAAATCCTCAGACCGGCGCTGCACTTAAAATTCCTGCTTCAAAAGTATTGAAGTTCAAATTTGCAAAAGCTGCTAAAGATGCAGCTATTAAATAAAGCATTATAAGCTAAATGCAAACCCGTCATTCGACGGGTTTTTTTTTCTTTGTTCGTTTGTCTCTTATCTTTGCGATATCTTCATTGAAAGCTTTTACATCCTCTAATAATGAATCGTATAATTCTTTACTTACATTACTCAATATCTTTGTTAATACTTGGTTGTACCCGTTAAGATGAACTCTTATACCGATTGTTACATTGTTTTTCTCATCATAAATATAAAGAGGTCTGGCTTTATTACCGCTGAATATACTTCCGGTAATTTTTGTAATATCGCTATGATAAATAGTATGTGTTTTTCTTGAAAAGAAAAAATCTTCGCAAATCATTTTCTCGTTATCGATTGATATTTTATATGGAAAGAGTTTATACCCGCGTATATAATGTCTATTTAAAAAATATAGAATAGCAAATTCAAATATCACTGCAATTATATAATACCATTGATAAAAAGTTGCAAGGATATATACAATTAAATAGAATACTAAAATTATTGTAAGCGGAATGTTTGCCCACCGGTAAATTAAACGTGCAATAAATGGATAGGTATGTGTCGTCATATTATTTTTTTCTTTTTCTAAATTTACTTATTCTTTATTAAAATTGACCGTAAATATTTCTAATAATTGAGGTTCTCATGAAAAGATTAATGTTGTTATTCTTTTTTCTCGGTTTAATTTGCTATTCGCAGACAATTCAGTTAAAAACATTTAACGGACTTTTCGAATCGCTGATGAATGGTGAAAATGTAAACATCATTATAAAGTACGGTATGACAAAAATGATTATTGATGGCGAAGAAAAGAAAGCGCCCGATGCAATAGGCGGTATGATCTTGATGCCTTATGAATATTTTGAAAAGGGGGTTGTAAGAAATGAAAAATCTTACATATCTTGTTCGGAAACGGTTTTAATAAACCATCCGTTTTATGGATATGTTTATAATTATGTCAAGCTGCGGATATATGAAGACGATTCGGTTGAGATAATTGCTCAATATGTCGATCCACAAGCATACGAGATAAAAATGGATGAAAAGTTTTTAACAATTATTAATGATGGCATAAATGAGGGCGGGATTTATTTTTATAAGTAAATAAATAAGACTTTTGGTAAAATTCGAATAATTGATTTTTTTGAATTGCAATAAATCATTACCGCATCAAAACCATCTTCTTTGTATCGGAAAAATTCTGTGATGTTAGTTTGAAATAATAAATTCCGCTTGCATAATTTTTACCGCTCCAAACAAATCGATTCAATCCTGTCGCGGCTGTTCCGTTAAAAATTTCTTCAACAAGTTTTCCCAATCCGTCATAGATTTCCAATTTTACTTCTTCCGGTTTGGATAAGTAAAATGAAATTACGGTGTCGGGATTAAACGGATTAGGATAGTTTTGATAAAGTTGATAGTTAATTTCTAACTTACCTTCCTCTTCAACACTTGTCGGTTTTCCAATGAATTTATAAATCCTTCCGTTACCGTAGGAAGCAAAATAAAGTTCGTTATTTTCGTCAATGCCAAAAGTAGAAATTGCCAACCTGGTATTATTAAATATCAACATATTGGTTGGACTTTCGCTATGGAAATAAACCCAAATTCTTCCTGTTACAAAATCACCGTACACGTAACCGCCGTGTAATTCACTTGCATTAAATCCGCGATAAACAAAACCACCGGTAACTGATTGTCCTCCGTTCGGGTCGCTGTGAGCATATTCCCAAACAGGTAGTTCCAAACCGGTTTGGTCACAATTTGTCGGAGGATTATAACAATGAAAACCTTCCATAATTCTCCAACCGTAATTTTTACCTTTTTCAATTATGTTTATTTCTTCGTAAGCATTTTGACCGACATCGGCAGCCCAAAGTTGATTAGTTATAGAATCAAAACTAAATCGCCAAACATTACGAAGTCCGTAAGCATAAATTTCTTCGCGCCATCCGTTTGAGTTTCCAACAAAAGGATTATCATCTGGAATTCCGTAATTCAATCCGGGGTCCGGATTATCAACATCAATTCTAATAATATTTCCTAAGAGAGTTGTTCTATCTTGTCCGCTGTTCAAAGGATCACCACCGCTTCCGCCGTCACCGAGGGAAATATATAAATAACCATCGGGACCAAATGAAGTCTGCCCCCCGTTATGATTACTGTATGGTTGTCCGACTTCCAATAATATAAATTCACTGTTTGGGTCAGCTTGATTAGGATTGTTTTGCGAAACTGAAAATCTTGATACAATCGTTCTTCTCGGGTTGCTTGTAGTATAATTTATATAGAAAAATCCGTTCTCTTTATAGTTGGGATGAAAAGCTAATCCGAGTAAACCTTGTTCACCCCCGAATAATACCTTACTGATTAAATCGAGAAAAACTTCCGAAGTAGCTGTGAGTGAGTCGTTTTGAAAAACTCTTATTTTTCCTTCCTGTTCGAGTACGAAAAGTCTATTTGTACCATCGCCTGCATTTTGAATATCGACCGGTGCATTGAATGAAAGATTCGGGAATGCTTGAACATAACGTAACTGTGCTGATATTGAACAGCTCATAAAAAAAGCAAACAAGAAAGCATAATTTAAAAGTCGCATGACAGTCCTTTCTTTTTATTTTAAAATGATAATAAATCTCATAAAACACAAAATCAATACAATTATTTTGAATAAATAATTAGTTTAAGTGTATCATTAGTACGAATTTGGTGAAAGTTGAAAAAACAGGCGGATAAAAATTTGTTCACTAAACTTGCAAAGGATAATATGAAACGTGCGTATTATTCAGCACTTGCTATTTTAGGCAACCATGATGATGCAATGGAATTATCACAGCAAGCGTTTATTCGGGCTTATAATAATTTTTCAAAATATGACCCGGAAAGAAAATTTTTTACATGGTATTATAAAATATTACGCAACTTGTGCTTGAATTTTATTCGTGATAATAAAAATAAATCTCACTTAATTGAGGAAATTACTTATCGAACAATGGATGATATTCAATCCGAAATTGAAAAAGATGAAGAAATAGAAAAAGTTAAACGGGCATTGAATCAATTGGAGCACTCCGACAGAGAAATTATTATGATGAAAGAATTTGAAAATTACAGTTATAAAGAAATAGCGGAAATGCTTGATATTCCTATAGGATCGGTTATGTCTAAATTATTTTATGCTAGAAAAAAATTAGCAAACAAAATGAAATGAATGTTATGAAGGAACGAGAAATCTATTTATTTGAATTAGCTCTTGAAGGTGAACTAAATTCAGAGGAACAGAATGAATTTAATCTGCTGCTTGAAAGTAATCCTCAGTTGAAAATTGAATACGATGAACAGAAAAAAATTAAAGGAGTGCTTATGAATATGTCATTAAAAAATCCGGGTAAAGAATTTTGGGATGGCTACTGGCTTAGTATTTATAACCGCATAGAGCGGGGCATTGCATGGATTTTAATTTCTATATCCGCAATTATAATTGCAGGCTACGGCATTTACGAAGCAATGACAAATTTGCTCGCAGATACGAATATACCAGGCTTTATGAAAATTTCAATTATAGTTTTTGTAATCGGATTAGCAATTTTAATTTTTTCACTTATCCGCGAAAAACTCGCTTCTAGAAAAAAAGATAAATATAGGGAGATACAGCGATGATAATAACAACATCTTCACAAATTGCAGGTAAAGAAATTAAAAAAACATTCGGAGTTGTAAGGGGCAATACAATCCGTGCACGGCATATCGGCAAAGATATCCTGGCTGTTTTCAAGAATTTATTCGGAGGAGAAATCCAAGAGTACACAAAACTGCTTGCCGAATCACGTGACCAATCGATTGATAGAATGGCTGAAGAAGCAAAAGCACTAGGAGCTAATGCTGTGGTTGACTGCAGGTTTTCAACAAGCTATTTAATGGCAAACGCAGCGGAGATTTTGGTTTATGGTACTGCGGTTTATGTGGAGTAAAATATCTAAAGATTATTACTCAAAATAATTATGTGAAGTCGATAAAGATTACTTTAATGCTTTCTAATTGGGTTTTATTTTTTATTACTTTTTCTGCTTCTTTATTTAAATAATCAGTAAGCTCACTAAGAGTATAGACTTTATTATTCTTAGGATTTTTCCACTTCTTAGAATTAAAGTTGGCCAGCAATAAGATTCCGTGCTGAGAGTGAATATCTCTTAAGTATTTTTTAATTAATTGCTCTTTAAGAGCATCAACTAATTTAGTAAAAGACCATCTATTCGCACATTTTATTTCAATTCCAATAGGATTTCCAATTTTAGGTGAATGAATACGTATATCAGGCTTTTTGAAATTCTCAAGTTCTTCTTCTCTGTTAACTGAAAATATTCTGTTCGAGCTCCTTTCTAATTCATTGGCAATATAAAGCTGTATTTTTCGTTCGTCGGTTTTTTCTGAAAATATACTCTTTATGCTTTTGTCACCGAGCTCAATATCATTTTTAATTTCCCAAAGTTTATCAACAACAATATCGAATAACTCCATTGGTGTTTTGGGTTCTAGTTCAAATGATTGTACAAATTTATTAAAATCTATTGTCGACATTGCACTTAGTTCCGAATCTTTTTCGGCGCGTTCAATTGCTAAATATTTAAAGGTATCACTCGAATGAAGAAAAATCGGATCTTCAGACAAATCACATAAAATTTTGTAAGTTTCATTCCCTGGAGTATCAACTAATTTATTCAGTAAATATCCCCGAAAGTTTTCTGCGATATCTCTTTTGTCGGGTGTATAAGAAGAACCCTCGTGAACATTATCCTCGCTTCGTCTTATGTGTTTGTAAACAATCCTAAGAAGTTTCTTTAATTTTAGTAAATCTTTAATCAAGGAGATTTGAAATAATGTAGTCTCAAATCGATTGCCTCCTAAAACGTTACACAGCTCTAGCATAATATTGTCGGCTTTCTGAGAATCTAGAGTCACAATATATGTGCTTAAATAATCGATGGCACAATTAAAATCCAAAGACATCCAAAAGTCAAACCAGTTTATAAAAAATCCCAAATCTATTTCGGATTGTTTCGTCTTTCTTTCAGCTAAATTGCAGAGATATTTTTTATCCAAATTATCACATTTGTTTAGTACTTTAAGACAGTAATTCAAATTTATTATATGCTCTGGATTAGACTTATTTAATAGATCATAGACATACTGAGAACATAGATTTATAATTGTAAGTTCAGAGTGAGAAACTTTTGCTAGAACATCGTGAGGGTACTGTTCATTTATGCTAACCTTATAATCTGCTTCAATACATTTGCATAAAGTATCTTTTACGATCTCTGGAAATTCAATTGCTAGCGATGAGAACCAAGAGGGGAAATTATTGAGTTCTCGCGTTCCATATCGTGACGCTACTATAGCTTGTTTTTTTGTAAGGAAACCAAAAGATTTTTTTTCAGAAAATAAAATATTAAGACCAGTTAAACCAACAGATACGCCATTTTCAATCGAGTTTCGAGATTTTGATTCATGCGGTAATGGCGGACTCCAATTCATCCACACTTTTTTCAAACCTTCAGTTGCTGCATCGACAATTTTGGGTTCAAATTCCTTTAATAATATTTGGGTTTCTTCTTGACCCCAATAGTCTCTAGTACCATGATGAATAAGATATTGATGTATAAGGTGAATCAATCCAAAATTACCACCCGATTTAATTTCGTCTATTTTTTCAAGAATTACTTTATTGTTTTTTTGTTTGATTTCCTTCTCGTCTTTCTCCCTTCTCTTTTCTTCTCTTTCTAATTTCATCTGAAATTTATCAGTCCTTGCTTCAGGAGGATTCTTATATCTGTTAATGAAATCCATTAATTCTTTTTCATCAGAACAAATTTTTTCAATTTGCGGAAGCAACTCAAATTTATCATTACTTTTATTGCAGCCATATAATAAAGCATCAAGTATTATAAACCTATCTTCAGAATTACTTGCTGCTTCCAGATCATGTAGAAGCCATCCTTGATCATAGTCCGAAATATCCCAAAAGCCATAATAATCTCTCCAAGCATATGGATAATAGCTTTTGTGTTTATTAGGATGGTGTTTTCTTTCAGAATTTACTTTCATCCAAAAAAGTTTTTTTATAATACTTGAATGAGGTTTTAATAATTTTCTTATCTTTTCAGGCTTAAGATGATAATTACCAATCCTTTGACTTCGAATTAATATTATGACTGCATCTACAATAACTTTGTTTAATTTGTCATTGCTCTTATATTCTGGAAGAACTTTAAATAATGCCTCTTGAATAGCTTCGTATAACAATGAGAAATTTGAGTTAAGTTTAACAAAAGATGATTCTCCGCTTGAAATAAAGGGAGGACTCAAAATCAGCTTGTTTAATTCTTTAAGTAATGGGAGCAAATTCTTTTTAGGACAACTATACTCAATAAATCTTCTTAATGTATCTGGCAACCCATACCAAGTATCACGGTAACTGTTTTTTGACTTTTTTATAATATTAATCAAAGTTCCTAAAGAAATCCTTTTGGGAAAATAATGCTCGCATATAAGGCTTGGGATTTCAAATGGAATTTTTGAGTTATTCTTTATAACATATTCAATAATTGTTTTTATTTGATCATTAGTTCCAACCTTAGATAGAGTTCTGAAAGCTACTTTTCTAACAATAGGGTCTTCATTTTTATTTAATGCAATTTTTTCTATTTCATCACGACAATTCTTTAAATTACCTTCATAAATTATATTGATTAGCAAAGATCTCAAATCAGTTTCAACTTTAAATTGATCTAATAACTTCTTAATTGTATCAGTTAAGTCTGGGTGAGCAAATCTTTTTATGGAAACATAATCGAATTTTAGGTTTGTTCTTTTTCTATTTACATATCTTTTTGCAAATTTTTCTAAAACCTTTTTTCGCTTTGCTAAAGAAAGTGCTTGAGGATCACCATAATCTAATATTAGTTCTGGAGCAAATTCGAGTGAAAGATTAAAAAAATCATTATTCCAATTGGCCAACCATCCTGCTATTGGTTTTAAGCTTTGAGGAACAACTTTTTCCTCATATGTATTCTTAAATACAAAATTTTGAATTTTGTGTTTTGGGATTCCACTATCAATTAATTTTTTAATCCAAATTGCACATAGATATTCTGTTACATCTCTATGATGAAATTTGACCCGACCATAGGTTGCTAAATCAAAAATTGATCTATCAAGAAGTAATTGAATTTTTTCTTTCGTCCAGTCTTTCAATATCTCTGAAGGATCAACAGAATTTTTTCTCGTTTCTTCACTAACATTTTTATCAGGAAGAATAAAAAATGATTTTTTACAAAAAGTAATTGCAGCTGCTAATTTTTCTACTCCTTCTTTCAGTTCTTTGTTACTGATCTGACTTGATTTCGGCCTATCTGGATTTATTTCTTCAAGTTTTTTTGTAATATTATGTTCAATTAACTCTGTTAGGCTTCCTATTTTGTTGTTAATTTTCCAGTAGTCTGCTAACCATAGTACATCCTGAGGACGTTCACAAAAACGCCAACTATTTGTACTTTCGATATCATTTATAAAATTTTCAGGGTCATTGATTCCTTTTGTCTTTGCTAAAATTTTTATCTGATTGACATTTAATGGGGCAAACTTTACAACTACTATTTTGTTTGATGAAGATTTTTTCTGTTTTTCGATTGTTTTTAGATTAGAGGTTATTCCCGGGGCAATAGAAGAATCACTGCTTTCAAATAATTGATTCTCTTGATTTTGTATTTCATTACTAATATTAGTTTCATTAATACTCAAAAAAAATTCAAAGTGTTCTTTATCTAAATTCCCTCTCCAATCACTAACCCTACATGAAATTATAATTTTGCTTCTTGTAATATTTTCTTCATTTAAGCCGAATTTTAATTTTCTAAGTGAATGGCTTAGAGTAAGATCATGAAGTTTAGCTTCATCCAGCGAATCGAGAAAAAAATAGCCAACTTCATTTTCTTTATTTATCCAATCATTAAATAGCTTTCTCTCCTTACTGGTATTAAGAGAATTTGACAATCCTTCATTTGCTAAGTTTTCAATTGTACAGAAAAAGGAATATTCCTTTCTCCTTTTTAGAATTAAATCTCTGTTAAAGAGTTCATAAGTTTTACCTGTACCTGCCTCGCCTAAAATAACTATATAATCATTGTCATTTAATAATCTTTCCCAAGTTAATCCACCATCGTCGTCTAATCTATAGTAAATGTTTTCATAGTTATCCTTACCGTCACCGTCGACTATAATAAATTCGCGAGTTAGCTCAATAAAATCCTTCATACTTGATCTCTTTTGGTAAGAAATTTATTTAACTTAATGAAGTTATTAAAAAATAGAATTGCATTCTATAAATTAGTTAGATAAAATCTAGTTAAGCTAATCCCTGTCTTAGGTACGAAAATATTCACCGCAATATCTATTGAAATATTTTTTCACATCAAACTTACGTTTGCAGCCGTTGTAATTCATGTAGCGTATTTTACCGAATACTGGACGCTCAGTCCATGCTCTATCGTGTACACCGCCGATTGACCAGGCACAGCCGGCATATCCGTTCGGGTCTCTGCCGTCAAGTTCGTATTTATCATTTAAGTAAATTGAATATTCCAAAGCTTCTTCGGGAGTTTCCGTCCATTCCAAAATTTTCTTTGCCCAATACATTCTCATATAGCCGTGCATTTTTCCAGTCGTAACCATTTCTAGTTGTGCGGCATTCCAGAGTTCATCATGAGTTTCGGCTTTTTCAAATTGTTCTAATTTATAAATGAATTCTCTCTTATCTTTTCTATGTTCGTTTAATGTTTTCTTTGCCCATTCCGGGAAACCTTCGAATGAATCGTAGTTCTTGTTATAAAGGCAAAAATTATCCGAGAGTTCTTTTCTTACAATTAGTTCTTCAAGAAAGGCTTCTTTATTAACTTCCTCACCTTCTACTTTAAGAGTTTCTAATGCAATTCTTTGTGCGGAAATTTGTCCGAAGTGCAGATAAGGTGAAAGATTAGATAAAACATTCTCATTCGGATCGTTTCTTTTATTGTTATAGTTTGTAAAGCGTTCATCTAAAAATGAATTTAAAATTTTAATAGCATTACTTTCACCAGGTTTTATCCAATCGACTTCCTTCACATCGAAGTTTATTTTTAATGATTTGCATGCTTTATCCCAATTAACTTTTTCAAATGGAATGTTATGCTCATGTTGTTTTTTTAGTTTCGGAAATTCATCAAGATATTCATCAAGCTGCCTTTTAATTTTTGGTCGGATTGTATAAGCTCCGAATTCTTGTTTATCTGATGCTTCCCATACCGGTACTATATTGTGTGCATCAACCGTAAAAAACGGAACCGAAATATTTTCGATTACTTCTTTCTTCCATTTCTGAATTATTTTAAGTGGATTAAAATCCGAAACAACAGCGGAAACATCTAATTGATTAACGAGTTTTGGAATTTCTTTCCCGGGATTACCGGTAAATAAATAAAAGGGGATGTTAATCTTGTGCAGAGATTCTTCAACCTCTTGCAACCCTTTCAGCATAAATCCATATTGCCGGATTGTTGCTTCAAGAAAATTAGGAACGAGACAGAAGGCAACAATAACCGGTTTCTTTAATTCTTTTCCTTTTTCTATTGCAAACTGCAAAGCCCAATTATCGAGTACACGTTGATCACGCTGCATCCAATAAATTACAGGACCTTTGCCGTAATTCGTATTATTCTGTTGTTTAACTCTCTTAAAATTCATGTGCTTTATTAAAATGAAATTTATGGAAATAGCTTTGGACACAGAGAACACAGAGTATCACCGAGAACCACAGAGAATTTATTAAAATGTATTCTAATGATTAATGTTGGAGAACTTTGAAATACAATTTTTACCGCTGAGACGGGAAGACGCCAAGTATTATTTTCCCATCTTTACTATTTCATCAAACTCTGTCTTTGTAACCGGCATAACCGATAAACGATTTCCGCGTTGAACAAGTTTCATATTCTTTAATTTCGGATTCTCTTTTATTTCGGAAATAGAAACCGGTTTATTGAACTTATTGACAAACTTAACATCGACCATAATCCATGTTGGATTATCTTCTTTGCTTTTGGGATCGTAATGCTTATCATCGGGATCGAAAGCAGTAAAGTCGGGATACCCTTCTTTTACAACTTCACAAATACCAACTGCACCCGGCGGTTCGGTATTGCTGTGATAAAAAATTACTTGGTCGCCTTTTTTCATTTCATCGCGCATAAAATTTCTTGCCTGATAATTTCTAACTCCATCCCAAAAAGTTTTTTTATCCTTTTGTAAATCATCGATTGAATAAACATCCGGTTCGGATTTAATCAGCCAATATTTTGCCATAAAATTCCTCCGTTAAATTATAATACCTTCTTTAAATACTGACCCGTATGAGATTTTTTTATTTTTGAAATTTCTTCCGGTGTACCGATTGCAACAATTTCGCCTCCTTTATCTCCTGCATCAGGACCGAGATCAATAACATAATCTGCATTTTTGATTATTTCCAAATTGTGTTCGATAATCAGCACAGAATTTTGGTTCTTTATTAACATCTGAAAACAGTTTAAAAGTTTCGAAATATCATCGAAGTGAAGACCTGTAGTCGGTTCATCAAATATAAAAAGTGTGTGTCTATTTTTTTTCTGAGCAGAAAGATGCAGCGCTAACTTAATTCTTTGAGCTTCACCACCGGAAAGAGTATTGGACGGTTGACCGAGTTTAATATATCCCAAACCGACATCCGCTAATACTTTTAGATATTGCTTGATCTTATTACTGTTCTCAAAAAAATATAATGCTTCATCAACAGTCATATTTAACACGTCGACAATATTTTTTCCGCGGTATGTTATTTCGCGTGTTTCTTTTTTATAGCGTGTTCCTTTGCAATCGTCGCATTCCAAATATAAATCAGCAAGAAACTGCATTTCAATTTTTACATATCCTTCACCGGAACAAGTTTCACATCTACCGCCGGGAACATTAAAGGAAAAGTAACCCGGTTTATAACCACGCGCTCTTGCCTGTGGTGTATCGGCAAAAAGCTCTCGAATATGCTCGAAGCCTTTCACATAGCTTATAGGATTTGAACGGGGAGTTTTACCAATTGGTGATTGATCAACTATTTCTATCTCGTCAATATATTTTGTTCCTTCGATGGAATCATATTTGCCAATCCTAGGAGGATTTTCACCGAGTAACTTTGCAACACCTCCGTATAAAATATCATGTATAAGAGTGCTTTTACCTGAACCGCTGACACCTGTTACGACAACAAATTTTTTAAGAGGGATGTCTACATCAATATTTTTGAGGTTATTTTCTTGTGCTCCTTTAATTTTTATTACCGGAGTTTCTCTTGTGTTTCTCTCCTCAGGTAAAGGAATGGAAATTGTCTTGGATAAATATTTACCCGTGAGCGAATCAGAATTTTTTATTAATTCGTTATGTGTTCCGATTGCAACGATATGACCACCATTAATGCCTGCATGCGGTCCCATATCAACTATTAAATCTGCTTCTTCCATCATTTCCGAATCATGTTCTACTACTAAAACGGTATTACCGATGTCTCGAAGTGATTTCAATATTTTTATTAATCTTGAGTTATCTCTTGGATGTAAACCAATAGTTGGTTCATCCAAAACATATAAAGTTCCGATCAATGCAGAACCCAGTGATGTTGCCAGATTAATTCTTTGAGTTTCTCCACCGGAAAGCGTTGAGCTTAGTCGATCCAAGGTCAAATAACCGAGCCCGACATTATTAAGAAAGGATAATCTCTTTCTTATTTCTTTAAGAATTCTATCTGCAATTTTTTCTTCATATTCGGTAAGCTGTAATATTTCAAAAAATTTGTGAGCGCGTTCAATCGACATTTTGATTATATCATACATTGAATGATCATCAACTTTAACCTGCAATGCTTCTCTTCTTAAACGTGAACCTTTGCAAGCTTTGCAAGTATTGTAACTGCGGTATCTACTTAATAAAATTCTGATATGCATTTTATAAGTTTTCTTTTCCAACTTCTCAAAGAAACCATCTATACCTATGAAACCTTTGAATCCCTCTTTAACTTTTTGATATTGCACTTCGTTTAGTTTTTCAAAAGGAATATTAATTGGAATATTATTTTCCTTTGCCGATCGAATTAAGTCACGTAAGTATTTACTGTATTTAACACTTCGCCATGGTGCAATTGCTCCTTCGGCTAAACTTAATTTCGGATTGGGAACGATGAGATTCATATCATAATCCATAGTTTTTCCGAAACCTTGACAAACGGGACAGGCGCCGAATGGATTATTGAATGAAAAAAACCGGGGTTCCGGTTCTTCGTAACGGATACCGCAGCATTCATAATACTTTGTGAATATTTTTATTTCTTTAGTATCTGCGTCTATAATTGCAAGTCTGCCGTCGCCTTCCTTAAACGTAGTTTCGATAGAATCGGCAAGTTTAGCTCTGATATCGTCTTTAGTTGATTTGAATCTGTCAATTACAACATAGATTTCATTCTTTGAATTGGTTTTAATTTCTTCTTCATTCAGATCATAGAGTTTATCTTTATAATAAATTCTAAAAAATCCCTTTCGTTTGAGAAGATCGATTTCATCTTTTATTTTTCTTCCTTCATGAAGAGGCGGGGTATAAGCAAGATAATATTTACCCCCTTCGGTTTGATTATTTATCCATTCAACAACAGTTGTAGTTGAATCTTTAGTAACAACATTTTCGCAACTAAAACAGATTGTCTTACCAATACGGGCAAATAGAAGCCGAAGATAGTCATATATCTCGGTACTTGTTGCGACAGTTGAACGAGGATTTCTTGCCCCTTGTTTTTGTTCTATTGCTACTGCGGGACTTATGCCGTAAATAAAATCAACATCCGGTTTACTCATTCGTTCAAGAAATTGCCGGGCATACGATGACAAACTTTCAACATAACGCCGCTGTCCTTCGGCATAAATTGTATCGAACACTAACGAAGATTTACCCGAACCGCTGACACCGGTAAATACAATTAATTTATTACGAGGGAGCTCGAGATCTATGTTCTTTAGATTATGTTGGCGAGCACCCTTTACTACTATTTTATCTTTTGAATATTTCGGTTGGTTTTTTGTCATTATTTGAGCAAGTCGTAAAGTTTAAAATTCTATAATAACAAAATTTTGTGAGATTGTGGGAATAAGCAATTGGAAAAATTTATAAAGGGGGATTGAATTATAAACCGTTGCCTATTTATTTATAGGGTTATAGACTTTCAATTCGATAATATTTTTAAAATCTTCAATATTATTCGTATAGAGTGTAAGGTTATTAATTATAGCAGTTGCCGAGATAATCGAATCACCGACAGAAAGGTTGAATTTCCTTCTCAGTTCTATAGCTGTGTTAATTATTTCTTCCGAAACCGGTAAAATTTCTATAAAAGAAAAAATTGAATTGAAATACTTTTGTTGTTGAGAAGTTATTTTATGATAACCCAAAACCTCCAAACGAGATATATTAGATACAAATGTATCATGTTCCTCGTATAATTTTCTAAGGTACGAATATTTTTCAATAGCTGAGTAAATAATTATGTTGCTGTCAATGAGTATCATTTGGGGAAGTCAATGTTCCTTGATTTTCGAACTTCCTTTTGCCATAACGATGGGTCACCGTAGTTAGAGACATCAATTCCCCGGTTAATTACTTCCCAAATTTCAGGTTTCTTCTTCACACGGTCGCTTACATCGGCAGCTTTCAGAATTTTATACTTAATTTTCAGACGGTCTGCCAATTCTTTAATGAGCGAAACATCTTTACTATTATCGGATTCTATAATTATTCTTGTCATGTTATTCCCATACTTTACCACAAAGATAATATGTTCATAGTGATGTAGCAATAAGTGAATTGCATTTGTCATTGATGAATTAATTTAGATATCACGTTTCTCTGCCTCTTAAACATTAATTAGCGAATTACCCCTAACAGTTCATTCAATAAATACTAACTTACCTTACACAACATCAAGCCCGAATGACTTAATCCAACCAAATCCTAAAAGAGCATCTTACTCTTTTTCCATATCCTTCAACTTCTGCTCAAGCTTTTTAAGTTCTTCAATCCTGTTCTCGAGGTTATGTTGTTCTTTGAAGAGTTTATTTAATTTAGCTTCAATTTCATTTTGATATTCTATTTGATCCCAATAACCGCGTTGTTCAAAGTATGATTTGAATAACCAATTATGTTTTAATGCTTCCATATTTTCGGCAAATTTTGAAGCTCCTGAACTTGCAAATTCTGAAGTCTCAACAAGATTAGCTATTATAGTTTTAACAGAATCGTAAACAGATTCATCTGCAAGGAGAGCGCCGAGTGCACCTTCTCCTCTATTAATCATAGTGGTAAGGTCTTTAATGTTTGACATAGTTGTATCAACATTTTGCATTACGCTGTTTAGCCCCGCTCCAAGATCAACAATATAATCTGTTATTTCATCTAATTTTGAAGTCATAATATCAAGACTTCTGTCGGCTGATTGAGTTAAATCGACCGCGGCATAGTATAGCTCGTCATCATTAAAAATTTTCCCGATTGTGCCGTATCCTTGATTTACTTTTGTAGTTATTTCGGCAAAATCGGCAGTCATTATACGTAAGTTGGCAATTACGCCTTGGCTTTCAGCAATAATTTCCTGAAGATTAACCGGGTCTATCGATTCAATCATCCCGCCATCTTGAACAACTTCGTATCCAGTTGTACCCGGTGTAATAGTTACGATTTTTTTCCCGACAAGCCCTTCGGTGGAAATTGATGCAACACTGTTTAACCGGACAAAATTTCTAACTCTCTCTTCGATTCTCATTTCAACAATGACTTTACCGGTTGTATCCGGGGCAAGAGAAATTGCTCTTACACTACCTATATCATAACCGCTTAAACGAACCGGTGCACCGGTTTTTAATCCCTCAACTTCTTGAAAATAACATTTCACGGTAATTGTACTTGCGAAAAGTGAGTCTTTATTTCCAATAAATAGAATAGCGATAATGATAAGAACCGTCCCGAGAAAAACGAATAACCCGAGCCGAGCGCCTTCTAAGTGTTTTAACATTTTATGCCCCTTATTCTTTTATAATTTCTTTACTGAAAAAATTTCTTAAAAAATAATCATCCGATTTAACAAGTTCATCAATAGTACCTTCGTACGAAATTTTTGAATCTCTTAAAAATATAGCTCTATCGGCAATTATGTTTGCACATATTAAGTCATGTGTAACGACAATGGATGTCATATTTAATCTTTTCTGAAGATTTAGAATCAATTCACTTATTTCTTTAGAAGTTATAGGATCAAGACCGGTTGTCGGCTCATCGTAAAGCATAAGTTCTGGTTCGGTAATAATAGAGCGCGCAAGTCCGATTCGTTTTTTCATTCCCCCGGAAAGTTCCGAAGGCATTTTGTCAATTGCTTCTTCTAAAGAAACATGCTCTAACGCATTTATAACTTTCTCATCAATTTCCTTTTGAGTGAAATTAAAATTTTTCTTAAGGGTGAACTCCAAATTTTCTCTCACTGTCATCGAGTCATATAAAGCAGCACCTTGAAATAGGAAGCCGATGTTCTTACGGATCTTATTCAATTCTTTTTTCTTTAATTCTATTACATTTTTATCCTTGATGAAAATTATACCTGCTTCAGGTTTCATTAAACCGATGATACATTTTAAGAGGACGCTTTTCCCGGTTCCGCTTTGTCCGAATACAACAAAATTTTCACCGTAATCAACGTGTAGTGAGATATCATTCAAAACAACTAAATCACCGAAACGTTTAGTAAGGTTTTCAATTCTGATTAACTTAGAGTCGGCCATAACCACATCGTAATTTTTACAAGAATCATATCGAAAATTAGAATTAGTAGTGAAGCCATAACAACCGCGGTAGTCGAAGCCCGTCCAACCCCTTCGGTTCCACCTTCAGCGGTGAAACCTTTAAAGGAGCCAACAATTCCGACAATAAAACCGAACACAAAAGTTTTAGCAATACCGGGGATAAAATCACCGAACTCAATCGCATTAATTACCGCATTTTGATAATAAGTGAAGCTCATACTTTCGGCAATTATAACAGCAATGTAACCACCGATTATAGCGATAAATACTACATAGACTGTAAGTATCGGAAGAATCATTGTAGTAGCAACAACGCGAGTAACAACAAGGTATTTAAAAGGATTAATAGCAGAAACTTCCATTGCATCAATCTGTTCCGTAACTCTCATAGATCCAAGCTCGGCACCGATGCCCGAACTGACCCTTCCCGCGAAGATCAAAGCCGTAATTACCGGACCAAGTTCGCGCACAACGGAAAGTGAGACCATCGCCGGTAAAAAATCTGTTGCACCGAAACGGGCAAGTACAGGCCAGCTTTGTAATGCTAATACTAATCCTATTATTAATCCGGTTACACTTACAATCGGGAAAGTTTTAACTCCGAGTTCATCCATATGTTTTTTAATTTCGGATATTTCGTAAGGCGGAATGAAGACCTGTTTGAAGAATTCAAGAACGAAAATTGTCAATCCGCCTATTGAGGCAAAGAAATTAAAAATAATTTCAGATGCCGTTGCTCGTTTGTTGAACTTTAATTGCGGGAGATTCATAAATATTTTTCTCTGCCGGAGTTTTATTGTTCTAAAATAAAAAATAAAAGAGAAATAAATTACTTAATAAAAAGAAGATTCCATCTCTTTTCAAAATGCATTAACAATATGGTTAATCCTAGGTTCTTCATTCGGTAATTTCAATATTGCAATAACATCAATTCGTGATCTTTCAAAATCCATTTCTTTTCCTCTTTGAGAAATGAACATTTCGGCAATTTTGCGTACTTGTTTTTGCTTTGATTTTGTGATTGCCAACTCAGGCGGACCAAATTCCAAGTTGTTTCTGTATTTTACTTCTACAAAAACTAAGATATCTCTTTCTTTTGCGACAATATCTACTTCGCCATGACCGAACCGGTAATTTTGTTCAATGATTTCATAACCGTTTTGTTTTAGAAACTTAACGGCAAGGTTTTCTCCGTAATTACCGGCTTTTTGTTTTCCATGCGGCATTATTTAACTGCCTGAAAATTAATTTGATATTCTTGATTAAGAATTTTTTTCAAAAATGTTTTCCTGTGAAGTTCACATGAACCGAAATCATGAATTGCTTGGATATGAGCTTTGGTCGGGTATCCTTTGTTTGTATGCCAAGAATAAACAGGATAAAGTTTTGCATTATCTTTCATAATTCTATCGCGAGTAACTTTTGCAATTATTGATGCAGCGGCAATTGAAAATGATTTTGTATCACCTTTTACTATTGTTTTTGTGTTACCGTTTGATGTGAAAGATTTATTACCGTCGATTAATATTAAGTCGGGAGAGATACTTAATTTTTCTACCGCAATTTTCATCGCAAGAAGAGATGCATTAAGAATGTTTATCTCATCAATTTTATTGTGATCAACAATTCCAATTCCATAACTACGTGCGTTGCTTTTTATTAAGTTGAAAAGTTCCTCGCGGGTATTCTCGTTTAATTTTTTCGAGTCATTAATTCCATCGATAATTGTAGCTTTGTCGAATATTACTGCTGCAGCGACAACAGGACCAGCTAAAGGACCTCGCCCGGCTTCGTCAACACCGCAAATAATTTTTGTTTCTTCGCAAAAAAATGAGTTATCAAAATTTTTCATTGTGCACCGATTAGTATAGCAATCAAACCTAATATCATATTTAGTTTTATTAAACTACTCACTTTCTTGAATGTAGATAAGTCTCTGTTAGTATAAAGAAGCCTTAGGGTATAAACAAATACCGGGTTAACAAACACCATGATTATTACAAAGTATTCGGCGTTATAAATTCCAAATAAAAACGGAAAAGTTGCGAGCAGCATAACTAATATTATTAATGCGAATGAAAAATAAGCAGCTTTATCAATACCGGCTTTTTGCGGAAAAGTAATAACTCCTTTTGAACTATCTCCTTTTATATCTTCGATGTCTTTTATAATCTCCCGGATAAAATTAGTGAAAAATGCGAACCCGGCAGGGATAAAACTTCCCATAATGTTTCCCACTACAATTCCACCTAAAACTAAAGGTACCGAAGTAACAATTGCTACTGTAACATTACTGATAAGAATTATCTTTTTAATATGAATCGAATAAAAAAACAAAAGGAGGTTCAAAAAGAAAATAATGATTAAGAATTCAATAGAAACCAATAAAGGCAAAAGAAGTGAAAACAAACCCAAGCTTGTTAAAAGATATTTTGAGAACGACAGACTTAATAAACCCTTTGGAAGTACTCTTTCCGGTCTGTTTATTTTATCTATTTCAAAATCAATAATATCATTAAACACATTACCGGCGGCAAATGAAAACGTAACCGACAATGCTATTAAAAAAACATACAAATCAATTTGATTAATTGAAGAAGATATAAGTGCCGATATTATTACAGAGAAAAAAGTAATAAGCAGATTAACCGGCCGAATTATTTTAATGACAGCAACAATTTTCATGAGGTACTTGTAATAAATAATTTCTCTAAAAATAATTATGATTTGTGTTAAAGTAATAATTAATTATATATTTTCGTATCTGTAATCCTATTTTTATGAAAGGTAAAGAATGTATCGTATTGCTAAGACCGGGCAAAAATTAATGATTGAAATACTTCCCGACAAATGTGATTTCTGCGGATGCTGTGTTGGTGTTTGTCCTGAAGATGCAATTGAGCTTAAAGAAGCTGAAATTAGAATAATAGATGAATTATGCACTAATTGCTCTAAATGTATCTGGGCATGCCCTATAGAGGTAATAGTATTTAATAAAGACGGTTTATTGAAGAAAGTAGATTAAGTAATGTTCAAAAGAGAATATGACATAATAGTTGTAGGCGCTGGCCCGGCAGGAACAGTTGCCGCAAGGTTTGCAGCAATGCAAGGGGTTGACGTTTTGGTTCTTGAAAAAGATAGAGATGTTGGTTATCCGGTTCGTTGTGCTGAAGCCATTTCTAAAAGAAATGTATTGCCGTTTATTGAACCGAACGATAAATGGATTGCCGCGAAGATTAATAAATATGCTTTTATTTCACCTAACGGCGAGGAAGTCGTAATCGAATTTGATGAAGAAAACGGTTACGTCCTTGAAAGAAAAATCTTTGATTATGAATTAGGAAAGCTTGCTTCGGAAGCAGGGGCTCAAATTCAAACCCGGGTTTATGTAAACGGATTAATTCTGGAAGGCGAAAAAGTTTGCGGTGTAAAAGCAGAATACCAGGGTAAACAAATTGAGATCAGAGCAAAAATTGTTATTGGTGCCGATGGAGTTGAATCAAGAGTAGGCAGATGGGCAGGAATAAAAACTCATATTGATTATCGTGATATGGAATCTTGTTTTCAAGTTACTGCAGCTAATGTAGACAATGTTGATTCGAGTACGCTTTATTTTTATCTCGGGACAAATTATGCGCCAGGCGGATATTTTTGGGTATTCCCAAAGGGAGAAAATCTTGCAAATATAGGTTTAGGGATTAGCGGGGGAGATAATAAAAAACGATCTGCTTTATCTTTTCTGAATGATAATATGAAAAAATTTTTTCCAAATGCTTCGGTTCTGACACAAATTGCAGGGGGTGTACCATGTGCATTAACATTGGAAAGAATTTCCGGTGACGGGATAATGTTAGTCGGAGATGCCGCCCGTCAAGTAAACCCTTTAACCGGCGGGGGAATAGGAAGCGGAATGATCGGTGGAAGAGTTGCCGGAGAAATAGCCGGAGAGGCAATTCGGAAAAACAATTTGAAACTACTTGATAATTATCATAATGCTTGGATGAAAGAACGCGGGAAATCTCATCTGATATTTGATAAATTGAAAGAGGGTATTTTTAATATATCCGACGATGAGTTTAACGATATTATTAAGAAGCTAAAAAAAATCCCGAAAGAAAAAAGAACACTCGGTAAATTTTTTGTTACCGCATTAGCAAAGAAACCATCGCTTATTGTTGATGTTGCGAAAGTTTACGTGGTATGATTAAAATTCATTAACAATACCGAAGTGGACTTTACCTTGACCAAAACTATCTCCTTCGCCTAAAGCAAAACTAACGCTTAAAACTCCTAAACCGGTTTCTAAATTCAAACCGAGACCATAGCCATACTTAAAATCCGATAATTCCGTAATTCCTTTTGATTGATCTTCATTACGCAAGTAGTAGCCGGTATCAAAAAAAAGAAATGCAAAAGTACGCGGAGTTAATAGATATCTATATTCCAAATTTGACCAAAATGTTCGGTTGCCGAGAAATTGATTTTCACGATAACCGCGTAAAGTTGAAGTTCCTCCGAGCCGGTAATAGTCGCTAATTTCAAAAAAGTCACCCCGCATTTCTCGTGCATGCACAGCCGCCGCAACTACTTGCCGATTAAATATTTCGATAAAGTATGAAAAGTCCAATTCGAAACGCTGAAGATTAAGATCGGTCTTTGTCTCAGGTGTAATAAACTGCTCAGGTCCGTTAATTGATTTATTACTGTATAGATATGAGTTCACAAAATGTAATCCTTCCTTTGGTGCATAAACATCGTCTCTGCTGTCGATTGAAAGTCTTATTCCCGTTGAAATAATACTTGAGTTAAACACCGTAAAAATATTGTTTTCATTCTCGGTAGGAATTACTGACTCTGTTGCGAAAAGCAAACTTGCAGAAATATCGTCTGTTGCTAAGAATTCAACCGCTCCTTCAAATTTACTTTGAACGTAAGTAGTATCTTGTTTGCGTTGAAAGTAGCCAAGACTTACATTGAACGGATAACTTAAAATCCATGGTTCAAGATATTTTATCTCAAGCTCTTGAGAGAATCGATTTTCTTTCTGCCATCTAAATGCAGCGGCTCTTCCGGTTCCGAACAAATTTCTCAAACTTATATTCAGGAAACCTGTAAAAAAACCGGGCTCACTATCATCACCCGGAACATATCCAACTATACCGTCAAAATTATTTGTTTCCTTTTCTTGAATGGTAATTTGAAGAACACCTTCATTTTGACTATTGAAATAAAACGAAGGCACATTAACAGGTTCAAAGAATCTGAGGCGATTTAATTTCTTTGGTATTGATTCAACTTTAGATTGAGAATAAACTTCGGGCGGAAATATTCTGGCGGCACGGGTAATAACAAGATTATTTGTTTTCGCATTCCCGATTATTTCAATCTTATCAATTGTACTTTTTTGATCTTTTTCTAATGCAATGTTTATATCAACAAATATTCCTGTTGAATCTTCTTTAACAACAATTGAATTGATAGTAATATTTGCAAAAGGGAAACCAATGTTTTCATATTCATCTAAAATATTGGCGATAGCTGATTCAATTGAATATTTATTAAACCTTTCTCCAATAAAGTATTTGAATTCATTTTGTAATAAAGTTGAATCGGCGGAGTTGGCGTTAAAAAAATCTATACTTCTTATTTCCGCCGGCTTACCTTCATCAATAACAATTGAAAAATCTACAGCAGATGTATCTTCCGTTACCGTGTCTTCAATTTCAATAACAGAAAAAAAGTAACCATTGTCATTTAAATTAATTGTGATGCGTGTTTTAATTGAATCTATAATGCCTTCAAAAATTGGAGAGCCGTTATTGATTTTAATCCAATTCAAGTATTGCGAAGAGGAGAAATATTTATTGCCCGAAATATCGATTGATTTAACGATTTGTGCGTTCAGCGAAAAGGATAATAAAAAGAAAAAAAAATATTTAATAGTTCGGTGAGTCATCAATCAGCTTCATCTTTTTTCCTACCGGTTTAACTTCGATTAAATCCAACAAAGTTTCGGCTTCGTTCATTTTTACATTTGAGGCTTCAAGCTGTTGGGTATTGAATGAACCGAGAGCGATTCCCAATTTTAGAAAATCTTCATAAACAAGAGAACGTTCGAGTCCGTAAACAATTCCGGCAACAAAAGCATCCCCGCTACCTAAGGAGTTAACCGCATTAACTTTAGGCGGAGAGGTTTTGAAATGAAAATCAAACTTGGAAGAATAAATTTCTTTTTCACCATTAGTTATAAAAGTCATTTTAATATTCTTCTTGTATAAAGCATCTAACCAATCTAAAATATTTTCTTCGTTCAAAAAATTGATACCAAGCGAATCTTCAATTTCTTTCCTGTTGTTGTGAATTGCAAAGGGCGAGTGTTCAATGCATTCTTCCAGATGTTCACCGTATGTGTCGAGTATTGAAATCTTATCATACTTATTTGCTAAACTAATTCCTTCAGTAAATATTTTTTGTGATAATTTATTCGGGGCACTTCCCGCAAAAACAACTATTGAACAGTTTTGAATTGCTTTATCCATCTTGTTGATAAACTCATCTACTTCACTTTGGCTAATATTAGAATTTGGCGAGAAGAAAGAAGTCAACATCTTGTTTGATTGATCAATAGGGATAGACGCATAACGGGTTTCGTCTTTTGTGGAGACTGCGTTAAAATCAATAGATTCATTTTCGAGTGCTTTTCTAAGAAGTTTCCCGTTGTGTCCTCCTAAAAAGGTTAATGCGAGATTCTTTATGCCGAGTTGATTAAGCTGTCTACTGACGTTTATTCCTTTACCGCCGGCATAAAAATGTTCTGAAAAAGCACGGTTAATTTTTCCAAAAGAAATATTCTTGAAGAATAATCTTCTTTCCAAGAGGGGATTTGGGGTAACGGTTAATATCATTATTATAATTTATTAATAGCGATATCTGTTCAAGTCTCTGTAATCTCTATTGGATAATCTATAATCACCGAATCCGGTATAATCAATAAAAACGAATTGACGGTTAATGTGATAATAATCCCACACTTCATAAGGCTTAGAATCGATTGCAAATGGCTGACGTTCTATATAATCCGGTGCACCGAGAGAAACATAAACCATTCCCATATCGGTCTGCCAGCCGTCTCTGCGGTAAGCTTTGAAGTTCTTATTTGCATATTCAATTCGTCTGTAATATTCCAACATTGCTTCGTTTGCCCTTGTGTTAGGTGTCGGGTCTTTCTCTTCCCAGAATTTGAGAAATCTTTCTAATTTTTCTTGAAATGATTCGGCTTTTTCTATATAAGCTATTTCACTTGATTCGGCAATATATTTCATTTGATCTACGGCTTTCTGTAAATCAGTTACGCTTCTCGGTAAACCTATAACTCTTGCGTAAAAGGATTTCCCGATTCCCCCAAGCAATGTTCCGGTAGTATCTTCAACTCTAACTACTAACTCATACTCGCCGAAAGTAAACGAAGGATATTGGAGTGAGCCTAAAATTTCATTTGTGCCCTTATTTAATTCTTTGATAATAGTATGTGTGTAATTCTGATTTTCATTTTTATCTTTTATGCCGTAAATGATTTTTGCAACTCTATTGCTATCCGAATAAGCTTCATAATAGAAGTTTATTATCTCGTCGTTACTTTCAACAGTTTGTGAAATGTTGGGAACAAATCTTTTTCCCTCATCGGTTTGAATAATTTCTGTAATTAATAGGAGGTCGCTCAAGCTAACTTCTTCGGAAAACGGAAGAACTTCTAGAGTATGTTCGCTTGTAACATTTCTTTTTGAATCGGTATCTTCAACAATACATCTAATAAAATAATTTCCGGGTTCAAGTTGGAAGCTTCTTAAACTAAGATTGAAATTCTTGTATGAAGAAGTTTGATTAAAACTGTTGGCAGTTACGGTTTCATCCCAAATATTACTTTTAATAATATTGGATTTGTTTTCATCAAAAATGCTGAGGTTTACAGAATATTTTGCAATAAATGTATCGCCGGATTTAATAAATTGAATATTCGTGTAAGGAACTTGTATAAAAAGGTCCACTCTCGATTTCCCTTCTTCAGTACTTTTATAATTCAAAAAATCGAGGAAAAAATTAGGTGCGGTGCTATAAACCTGAGATTTTGATTCTTTGCTTTCTTGAGCAAACGGACTCAAAAAAGAAAATAAAATAAATGTAATTAAAAAAAGTTTTTTCATTTTGTTTTTCCCCCATTTACGCTGTGTTCACCAAATAAATCATACTCATTACAGTCGTAAATGTCAACTTCATAAAAATTACCCCTTATTAAATATTGCCCATTGGGATTTACTATAATTTCGCCGTCAACTTCAGGTACTTCTCTTTCGCTACGTGCAATGTAATGCCGGTCCTCAATATCGTCAATAATTACTTTTAGTTTTTGACCGATAAGATTTTCGTTTTTCTTTAGTGAAATTTCACTTTGTATTTTCATTAACTCGGCTTTTCGTGCTTCTTTTTCATTTTGAGAAAACGGATCGCCTAAAATAAAACTCGGTGTTGTTTCTTCAATTGAATAGTTAAAAACACCCATTCTGTCAAATTCAATATCGCGAATGAAATCACATAATTCTTGAAATTCTTTTTCCGTCTCGTTTGGATAACCGACAATAAATGTTGTACGTAAAGTTATACCCGGAATTCTTTCCTTGATTTTATAAAGAAGTTCTTTTGTTCTTCTCGAAGAAATTCCACGTCTCATAGATCTAAGAACTTCATCGGAAATATGCTGAAGCGGCATATCAAGATATTTACAGACTTTTGGGTTTTCTGCAATAGTTTCAATTACATCGTCCGGAAAGTGAGAAGGATATGCATATAAAAGTTTTATCCACTCAATGCCGTTGATATCACTCAATTTGTTTAAGAGCTCGGCAAGATTTCGTTTGTTGTATATATCCTTTCCGTAATCGGTTGTATCCTGCCCGATAATTATTAATTCTTTAGTCCCGTTATCGGCTAAATTTTTTGCTTCAATTAATAATTCATCAATTGGTTTAGATTTATGACCACCCCGCATCAAAGGAATCGCACAAAAAGAACAAGGATTATCACATCCTTCGCTGATTTTTAAGTAAGCATAATGTTTAGGTGTAGAAATTATTCTTTCACCTAAAAGCTCATATTTTAAGCTGCCCCCAAACTCTTTTACAACACCTTCATAGTCTTCTGTTCCGAAATATTTATCGACTTCGGGTATTTCCTTGGTCAAATCATCCATATATCGTTCGGAAAGACAACCGGCAACAACAACTTTACTAATTTTACCTTTTTTCTTTAATTCAACTGCCTGTAAAATTGTATTGATTGATTCTTCTTTGGCCGCATCAATAAAGCCGCATGTATTTATAACGATCGAATCAGCTTCATCGCTTGAATCAACTAGTTCAAAATTGTTTGCATTTAACTGTCTCATTAATCGTTCGGAATCCACTGTGTTCTTTGAACAACCGAGAGTAATAATATTTATTTTATTTTGTTTCATAGTCTCATTTAATTAATAATGCGAATTTACGGAAATATATCGAAAAGATAGGAAGTCTGAAAAAGTAATTCGAACTAGAATGGTATTGTTAAATAAAGATAAATGCACGGTGAAGTGAAAATAAGCGAATCAAATCTATCAAACACACCTCCGTGACCTGGTATTAATGCAGATGAATCTTTTACATTTGCATCGCGTTTAATTAAGCTTTCTACCAAATCTCCCATTTGACCAATTGTACCTACCAAACCGCCGATAACAATTGCATCTGTAATTGTAAGAAATTCTAACACGAGAAATTTAGATGCCATCATTGTTATCAATGAAAAAACTAATCCGGCAATTGCTCCTTCCCAGCTTTTTTTCGGACTAACACGAGGAAAGAGTTTGTGTTTACCAAATGCCGTTCCCAAAAAGAAAGCAGCTGAATCACAAATCCAAATTGTTACTAGAATAGCAATTATTAAGAAACCACCTTGATCATAAAGTAAATATGAAAAACCGTAAAGTTCCCTTATTCCGATTAGAGTCGCAGAGAATAAACCTATATAAAAGATTCCTAAATAAGTAACGCCTAAGTTAAGAATAGCCGAAGATTTATTATGAAAAAGTTCAAACAAGAGAAGCAGTGATGATATGATAATTACAAGTGAGAGAAAATTGATCCATTTGAAATAAAAATTAAGAACAATCACGGCAACAGAGACTAAACCAATAAATATATTTGGCGAAGTAGATTTATTTTTAACTAATCGAACAAATTCATAAAAAGAAATCATAGCAATTCCAAGAACAAACAGCAAAAATAAAATACCACCAAAATATGATGCGGCTGCAATAAACGGAATTGCAATAACTGAAACAATTATTCTTGTACCGGTTTTATTCTGCGACATTATTCCCCGTTATTTTTATCCTTTCTTGAATTGATATCGTTAATAATATCGAGTGCATTTTCCGCATCATCTTTTTTTACAAGCAATTTAATTACTGCAAGATTTCCAACAGCGGGATAATTTCTATCTTTCTGACCAAGAATTAAAGATTCAATCTCAGCACCAAGGAGATTGGCTTTGAACATTTCGGCTTCGTAATTTTCACTTGTTATATAAACTACGACCCAATCGGAAGGATGAACAAGATTTCCTTCGAACTCTTCTTTACCAACAAGATTTTCTCCGCAATCGGGGCAAACAACAATACCATCAACAAATTCGAGTTCACATTTGGGGCATATCATGGCAGCTCCTTTCTTTGCTTGATTTTGTAGTAATTACAATTTACAAGAAAAATATATAGAATAAATAACAATAAAAAGAAAACAAAAAGAAACAAATTAGTTCCGATTTGACTTGGATCAGAAACATCGGCTTGAATAAATTCTTCTTCCCCAAGAATAAAGTAAGTCATAACTGCAATAAAATTATTAAGAAAATGAAGAAGTAACGGGATAAAAATAGACCCGCTTATATACGCCGAATAACCAAAAAAGAAACCGAGAGCAAGAAGAGCAATCAGACCATAAGGATTAAAATGATACAATGCAAAAAATATTGCAGTAATTAAAGCTGCCCAAACCGGTTTAATTCTAAATTCAAAACTTTTTTGAACATAACCCCTGAAGAAAACTTCTTCACAAATTGACGGAACAACGGCTACAACAATTACAATGAAGGATGCTTCGAAAACAGTCTCACTGCGTAGTAAATCGGAATAGGTTTCCGTTACAAGTTTATCTAATTGATCTAAAATAGATTTGATTTTTTCAACGACAACATACTTTTCTGCTAATAGATTAATCAAAAAATTTTGTACGTATAAATAAGTTTGAAGAAGGGGAGTTATCAAAATCATTCCAACAACAAAAACAACAATTTCTTTGAATGAAGGAAATTTAAAACGAATGATTGTACCGACGTCTTCATAAATCAACTTAGCAAAAACCAGAGCCGGCAGAAGAATGAACATAATCTGTCCGCCGATTGTCATTAACCGCATGGCATTTACGTTTGCTGACTTTATATCTAAGCCGAAAATTAATAGGGTTAAAATACTACCACCGATTTGGTATAATACAAATACTACTACCAAACCTGTAAATGCGGCTGCAATGGGGGACATTGTTGGATATATTTTTCCTTCTTGTGAGTCTCCTAGATCGGGAGATTCATCCGGATTATTAAAGTCGTCATTCATATGGAATTTAAGATAAGAAAAAGCTTAAAATTTCTCTATCGAAAAGATATCAAAGAGTTATTTTACTTTTGAGGTTAGTTCTCCTGCAAGTCCTTCATATGCAGTAAGTTCCGAATCAATGGAACCGATAATAACTTTTGTTTTTACTTTTACCGGAATTTTCAATTCATCGTCAGAAAGCCATACAATTATATTCCCTTCATTTTTGAATAAACCGCCTTCAACTACAAGAGGTTCTACAATTATACAGTCGAATGTTCCGGCTTCTACGGTGATTCTTTCTTTTCCGAGATATATTACATCAAGCGGATAAACTTTATCATTATAAAAATTTTCCAAATGAAATCTATCGCCCGGTTTCATATCACTAAAATCGAAAGTTCTTGTAATATAAAATGCGGAGAGAATATCGTTTACATTAGGAGGTATTTCAAAAGTACCGCCCGTGGTTTTTGCAAATCCTCTTCTTTGATCAAAGAATGCAGAAAAATCTTTTGTATATTTTCCTTCCCGGATGTGCTGCTCAAAACGCCATGGGAATAATCCCTCAACATCTAAAAAAGTTTCGTAGCGATCTCTTACAATAAAGAAAGGATCGAATGCGGGAACAGTATTTACTCGGAAGGTAACGTGATAAACATCTCTTCCAGCTAATGTTCTTGTATTCTGAATTGCCATTTCTGCGATGCCTGCTGTTACAAATCCATACTTGACATCAAACGTTAGTTTTTCGCCTTCACGGAATGCATTGTTTTCAATCGTCCTGAATTCTTCAGCATAAATAGAAGTAAACAACAACATTATTACGATTATAAGTTTCTTTATATTTTTCATGTTTTTCTCAATTCAATAAATTGGATATTTTATTAAAGACTTCATCAATATTAATACTGCTCATACAATTCAACCGTTCACATTGTTCTCTGGTGCAATTTTTGCAATCAATAGCGGGGGAGAAAATTAATCTATTATGCGTGTATGGTCCCCATCTTTCAACAGAACATTCTTTAATTTTTGGGTAGAAACCAACAACAGGTTTATCAAGTGCTGCAGCAATATGAATCGGTCCTGTTGAATTTGCTATCAATAAATTGCTTCGGTTAATTAAAGCGGTCAATTCTTCAAGATTTAGTTTGCCGGCTAAGTTATATGTGTTTTTATCAATCATAAATTTTTCGCAAATCATTTTTTCTGCTTCCGAACCTGTTATCAGAATAGAATAGTCCAATTCACGTGCCAAACGCCCGGTTAATTTAATAAAGCTTGAAATTGGAAGATCAATAGAACTTCCACCGCTCCCAGGGTGAACAATTATAAGTTTTTTATCTGCCGGAACTTTTAACTCATTTAATAATGAATCAATTTTTTGTTCACTTTTGCTGTTTGTTTGTATATCAAATGATACACTACTTTTTTCTACTTCTTTTATGCCAAGCGGTGCCAATAAACTTAAATTATATTCTAATTCATGTTTATCACCGCTTCTCCTATGCTCATAAATTTTATGTGTGAATAAAAATGAAAATAATCTGTAACCCGAACCTATTCTCTGCTTAATTCCCGAGAACCAAACCGCCAGCGAAATTCTTAAACGTGGATAAACCATCACGGCAGTATCGAAACTTTCTTTTTTTAAAAGCGAAACAAGTTTGAAATAATTTATCCTTCCATTTTTTACAGGCAACACCAAAGTAGAATCAATGTACTTATTATTACGCGGTAGAGATTCAGTGTAATCTCTCACTAAGAATGTAATTGATGCATTTGATTTATATTGTTTTATAATTTTTGCCAAAGGCAGCGTTAATACAACATCGCCTATTCGGTCGGTTCTAATGATTAATATTTTTCTTTTGTCATTCATTTCTTAGAAACAAAAGGATTATCTTTAATATAAAATCGCCAGGGCAATTCCACCGATTTTTTAATTCCTATACGAGTTGTAGTAACAATTTCTTTTTTCAGAATTTTTTCTCCTATCAATAAAAATATTGGTTCTTTGGTTAATTCCAAACCGTTATCTTTTTTCTCAATTGCAAAAGCACTGCAAAACTTTGCCGGACCGTTTGTTAAAAGTTTTCTCCGTGAATATGATAATTCGGTTTTCCCAAATCTATTCATTTCCATGATATTAATACCATCTATTGGTTCAACTGCTCTTATTAAGATTGCCGAACCCTCATTTTTCCTGCCGCAGACAATATTAGCACAAAAATGCATTCCATAAGTAAAGTAAACATAAAGAAATCCGCCCTCTCGAAACATAACCTCGTTACGTTTAGTTTTTCCTTTATAAGTATGTGCCGCTTCGTCATCTTTGCCTCGATAGGCTTCAACCTCAACAATTTTTCCGGTTAGAAATATATCACCTAATTTTCTAACAAATATTTTGCCTAACAATTTAGGAGCGAGCTTTACAGGATCTTGTAAGTAAAATTTTTTCGGGATAATTGTTTTTGGTGAGATTGAACTCATTAAGATTTGCCGGGATGAATTATTTATTCATCATCTTTTTTGTTTCTTCAATTTTTTCTTTGAGATGTGCAGCTTTATTCGGATTTATCTCAAGAAGTTTCTGATATATCTCTAAAGCTTCGTTATAGTTTCCTTGTGAAAAATAAATATTAGCCAAAGTTTCGGAAATGAATTGTTTACCCATTGAAGAGAAGTCCTCGTTATTTTGATTCGACTTATTATCATCAACGGGAGGAATTTTTGCTTTACTTATAACATCTGCTAAGTTTTCAAGGTCGTCTTCCAACGATTTTCTTTCTGTATTTAGAATATCCTCTTCAATCTCAAGATTTGCTCTTTCTTCTTCAATTTTTTCCAAGTAATAATTAATCAATTCATCATCATCTAATTCCGGACGAAGTTTTTCCATGATATCGATAACTTTTCGGTATTCACCCTTTTTTGCGAGAGCTTCAACGTAAATTAATCTTGCGGTTATATAATCCGGGAAATTTTTAAATCCATTTTCTAAAATTGTAATTGCTTGTTCTATGTTACCGTTTTTCAGTTCGGATTCGGCAACCCGAGCAAATAAAGGTGAATTGTTGTTGAACTCGTAAATAAGTTTTATTTTATCTAAAACTTTAGTCATGCAGCAATCTTTTGTTTTTTAGTAAATGAATTCCTAAACGAAAAGTATGAAACAGAGCCGAATCCGAAAAAGAACATTAACTGAAACGGAAGTGCGGCTATTTCCATAAAATAAATAGACGCAGCTACTCCGATAAAACAATATACAGCAAGGATCATTTCAACATAAGCTGAGCTTTCGATTTTCATATTCATAAAGTATTTATTTTTTTCAAGCGTATCATCTTTTTTCTGAACTTTGAATTTCGGTGTACGCACGAATTCACTTTTTCTGTCAAGTAAAGCTTCAACAACCGCACGTGTATTATTTACAGCAAATCCCATACTGCCAGCCATAAATAATGGAAAGAGTGCAATCTTTTTTCGCCAATCGTGATGAACATTTTTCTGACCGAACAAATAAAACACGAATGAGCTCAAAAATGCCAATACAAAAATTGCCATAAAGTTAAAAAAGGTATCATACGGACCGCTGTTCTTTATAAATATAAGCGGAACATTTAATATGCCTGCTAATAAAATGAAAGGGAAAACAATATTATTTGTTAAATGAAAAGTTGATTGAAGTTTTACACGTAACGGAATTTTTGATTTCCAAACTTCGGGGAGAATTTTTTTTGCAGTTTCAATTGCACCTTTAGTCCATCGAAATTGCTGTGCTTTAAGTGCATTCATTTCGGCTGGCAACTCGGCAGGTGTTGTAAAGTCTCGGAGATAAATAAATTTCCATCCTTTTAATTGAGCGCGGTAGCTTAAGTCCAAATCCTCCGTTAAAGTATCTGCATGCCAATTACCGGCATCTTCAATACAGCTTCTTTTCCAGACACCGCCTGTACCGTTGAAGTTGATAAAAAATCCCGAACGGTTTCTTACTGTTTGTTCGATTACAAAATGACCGTCTAAAGCAAGAGCTTGAATTTTTGTAAGCAAAGAATAATTTTCATTCAAGTGTTCCCATCTTGTTTGAACCATGCCGACATTATCATCGGCAAAAAACTTTAATGTGTTTTTTAGAAAATCCGGTTTTGGAATGAAGTCGGCATCAAAAATTGCAACATACTCGCCGGCTGCAGATTTTAGTCCTTCTTTAAGTGCCCCCGCTTTAAAACCTGTTCTATCGGCTCGATGAATGTGTTTGATGTTAAATCCAAGTTTTTGTTTTTCTTCAACTGCTTTTGCAACAATTTCGACTGTCTCATCGGTTGAGTCATCAAGTACTTGAATTTCAAGTTGATCTTTCGGAAAATCGATTTCGCATACCGCATCAATCAATCTTTCCGAGACATACATTTCGTTATATAACGGAAGTTGAATGGTTACGGTTTTATTATAAACTTCTGCTTCTTTTTCCGCAGGAATATTTTTACCGTATTTCCATTGATAATAAATCATTATAAATCCGTGACTTGCAAAAATCATAAGGATAGATAATGAAGAAATATAAGCTAGTAAAACAAATTCATCAAAATTCATGGTTTCCCTCTACCAATTTGAGACAACTGCAAGAAGTATATCTTCGGTTATTTTGTCGATAGCTTCTTGAATTGCCCCGTTTCTATTTGTGGTAATATCACCCTCGTTTACGTAATCACCGTAATTGGAAAAATTCTGCTCGAAGATTGTTGTCTTTTTTATAAAATCTCTGTAGATAACTTTAACTGTAATAGTAACACGTCTTGAATCAACATTTTCAATTCCGTCTTGAGCCCCGACCGAAGAAGGAGCATCACTAATAGAAAGAACGGTACTTTCCAAAATTGCGTCAGCTTCGGTTCTTTCTCTTATTTGAAGAGAATTGTCATCAATAAATTTAGTGATTAATTCGTTAGTAAAATCTTCTCTTAAATTCGGTTCGCCGGAACCGCTGCGGTCATCGAACAAGGGTATTGCAATTGAACTAAGATGAGGAGGTATTGACGCTCCGGTAAACGAGTAACTGCAGCCGAAAATAATAATTGAAGATAGAATTACTGCAACAAATATTTTTATACGGTTATTGAATTTCATATTCTTTCAATTTTCTATATAAAGTTCTTTCGCTGATGTTTAACAATTTAGCGGCTTTACGTTTATTGCCGCGGGTAAAATCCAATGCATTTTCTATTGCATTTTTTTCAAGCTTATCAATAGGTATTACTTCGTCAACACGAAAATTTCTTCCATTATTTTGTAGTTCACTTTGATTATTAAGTGCAATATCTTTCAGTTCAATCAAATCTTTTTTTATCTCGATAAGCGCGCGGTAAATCATTTCCCGATCAAGAGCTTCGGGTGAACGGTTTAAATGTACAGGTAAATTTTTTATTTGCTCCGATGCATCGCGAGTCGTTAGTAAAGGTAAAAAATCAGTTTCTGTTAAGATTGGCTCTCGTGATAGTGCCGTTGCCGTTTCAACGGCGTTTTTTAATTCTCTTATATTCCCGAGCCATTTATAATTGTATAATAAATCCCATGCTTCTTTACTTAGTTGCGGTTTAATTGAGTTGTTTTCAGCAGCATAGCTTTCAATGAAATGTTCAACTAACGCTGGTATATCACTCGGTCTTTTTCTTAATGGAGGAATGTTAAGCGAGACTGCTTTCAATCTAAAATATAGGTCATTTCTAAATCTCTTTGCTGCGACTTCATCCTGCAAATCTTTATTTGATGCAGCGATTATACGAACATCAACTTTTGTTACTGTTTCACTTCCGATTCTCATGAACTCTTTAGTTTCAAGCACACGTAATAATTTTACTTGTGTGGTAAGCGGCATTTCGGCAATTTCATCGAGAAATAAAGTCCCACCGTCAGCTATTTCGAAGTAACCTTTCCGATCTTCGAGCGCTCCTGTGAATGAACCTTTTTTATGACCGAACAATTCGCTCTCTAATATTCCTTCGGGTATTGCGCCGCAATTAACACTTACTAATTTTTTGTTTGATCTTTTACTTGCGCCGTGGATTGCCCGCGCAAAAATTTCTTTACCGGTTCCCGATTCACCATAAATCAAAACTGAAATATCTGAGTTAGCAACCTGCATAGCGATATCGGAAAGATCACGGATCTCCTGTGATTTACCGATAATACCGAACTTATTTTGAAACTCTTGTGTGGTCATAATAAAAATTTTTCAGAGCTTTAAAAATAATACAAATCGATGTGATAATTAAGTGAAATCTCAAGAAAGTGTGACATATTGTCCGTCTGCAGTAACAACAATTTCCTCAGTATCTAAAAATGTTTGATTTCTGAGAAAAACCGCAATTTTTCTCTCATCTTCATCGGAAATGTGAGTTAAAAAAATCTGTTTTGGTCTGTAAAAATTAACTACTTCTGACAGCCATTCAAGTTCGATATGAGTGGTTTCTGTTATATAGATTTTCGGTTCACACTTATCAAACAAAAATAAATCCTCTTTTTCACCAATATCGGAAGTGTAAATTATTTTAGCATCTACACCGGTGAATAAGATGCTTGCCGAAATAAAACGGTTTTCATCGATTGAATTCACTTTATATTTATTTCTAATATGTGTGTTTTGTTTTGCTGTAAATGATAATTTCTTATCAACTTTATAATCTTTGTCAAATTCATAACCGAAAAATTGAATTTCAAATTCAAGTTTATCTTCAAACAAATAACAAGTATGAAGAAATTCCTTTAGCGGTTCAACAAGATTTTTGTGAGTATAAATTTTTAACTCGTTTTTTCTATCATTCAATTTCATTTGAGTGATGAGAGAACTGATACCGCTGAAATGGTCAGCATGATAATGTGTAAATAAAATGGAATCGATTGAGTTAAATGAAATGTTATTCTTCAGTAATGCCTTTGAAATTCCATCACCGCAGTCAACCAATAATTTTGAATTGAGAGTGTCGATTAATATTGAAGAATGATTTCGCTTAAGTGAAGTCTGCCCGGAACCGGTCCCAATAAATTGAAGTTTCATTTTATTCTGCTGTTATTACTCTACCGTTTAGATTGAATTTATTTTTAAGATAAGTCAAAAGGGGATCGGCTTCCGATTCTTTTTGCAAGTGACCGAATGTAACTATATTTAATAATGAACCGCCGACGCTTTTTGTCCCGAGTTCAGCGGGGTAGCCGTCTTTATTAATTTCATCTGCCAAATTCTTTGCATTTTCAATATTCAAAAACGCACCGGCTTGAATTGTAAAGTTGTAACTACCGGTTGGTTCTTCAGTAATTTGTTTTTGAGGTATTGCAGCGGGTTCGCTTTTAACAATATCTGCTTGATCCGGAATTGATCTATCTGCAGCTCTAATATAAGGAGAAGAAGGATAATCGGTTTTCAACTTGTTAAGTAATTCTTCGGCTCTTTGATATACACCCAATGAAAAGTAATATGAAAAAACTCTATATAAAGAGGCATCTGCATAATTACTTTTCGGATGCTGCTCATAAATGGTTTGATATTTTTTTAATGCTGCTTCGCCCTCTTCGGTCAAAACTGCATCAAGAAAAATTACGGAAGGGTCATTAGGGTTGGTTCTTTTAAGTGTGTTTAATCCCTCTTTAGCGGTATTAATTTCACCGTCTTCAATCGATTTTAGATAGGGAACGATGTTAACTTCTTGAGCAAGTAAAGTTGAGACAAATAGTGTTAATATAAAGATTTTTTTTATCATCCCTTTTATGCAGTTAGGGAAATTTTTTCTCCTGTCGGATTCACAATTTCCATAACATCGCCGAATAAAGTTGCGGAGGTAGCACGATTAATTTTAACTTTCACATAATCGCCTGTTTTAATTTCGTCATTTGCCGGGAAGATAACAACTTTATTTGTATCGGTTCTTCCTGCCATAAATTGATCTGATTTTTTACTGTTTCCTTCAACCAACACAATTTCGTCTTGATCAATCATTTTTTGATTAATTTCATAAGAAATTGATTGCTGAAGATCTATAATATCATTCAATCTTTTTGCTTTTGTTTCTTCAGGAACATCATCATCCATCTTATAAGCTTTAGTTCCTTCGCGGGGGGAATACTTAAACATATAAGCGCCGTCATATTGAACTTTCTGCATTACATCAAGTGTCATGATGTGATCTTCATAAGTTTCGGTTGGGAATCCGGAAATAATATCGGTTGAAAAACTTACACCGGGAATTATCTTTCGAGCTTTTTCGATTAAGTTGAGATAATGTTCAACCGTGTATGTGCGATTCATTAATTTTAAAATTCTATCTGACCCGGATTGCACAGGTAGATGAATATAGTTGCATAAATTGGGATGCTCGGCAATTGTGTAAAGTAATTTATCCGATAAATCTTGAGGATGTGAAGTTGTAAATCTAACACGAATTAATCTATCAACATTTGCCGCCGCGGCTAATAAGTCGGCAAAATCTCTCCCGTTATCATTATACGAATTAACATTTTGACCAAGTAATGTAACTTCTCTAAATCCACGTTCGGAAAGTTGCTTTATTTCATCAACCACGGATTCAAGATTTCTGCTTCGTTCTCTTCCTCTAGTAAACGGAACAACACAAAATGTACAGAACTTATCACAACCTCTCATTACCGATATCCATGCGGATAAACCATCTTCTCTGAACGGAATAATGTCATCATAAGTTTCGGTACGCGAAAGTTTAACCCCAATTCCTTTTTCCCCGGTAAATGCCGTATCAATTAATTCCGGCAGTCTTCGGTATTCGTCGGGACCAACAACAAGGTCAACCATTTTTTTTGATTCAACAAGGTCTTCCCGCAATCGTTCTGCCATACAACCTAAAATACCGATAACGGTTTGAGGATTTTGATCTTTATATTTTTTCAGATTGCCAAGTCTGCCGTAAATTCTTTGTTCTGCGTTATCTCTTACACTGCATGTATTCAGCAGAATAATATTTGCAGTATCTGCTTCCGTAGTTAATTGGTATCCTTTATTTTGAAGAATACCCATTACCAATTCGGAATCGGCAACATTCATCTGGCAGCCGTATGTTTCTATATATACGTTATTTTTAGTCATCTTATCTTGTTATGAGTTTTAAGGACTCAAAAGATATAAAAATTAATAACGAGTCAAAAGGTATAATACAATATTGACTATGATTACAGCTGCAAAAACAAATGAGAAGAACAGCATTCTATTTTGTCTTCTCTTAAATTCGTGGATATTCGGTGGGTTATCGTTATATTTGTTTTTTTTGAACATATTTCCTAATTATTTTAACACGCAAAATTATAAAATGTGAATTAGATTTAATTTGATGCAAATCATACGGATAAGTTTCATTCGTTTTTATGATGTTTGTTAAATAGTTTTCAATTTAGAAAGGGGCTAAAATGATACTTAAAGATAAAGTAATATTAGTAACAGGCGGTTCTTCCGGAATAGGTTATTCAATTGCCGAAATGGCAAAAAATAAAGGGGCTAAAGTTATCATAGCCGCAAGAAATAGAGAGCGGTTAGATAAAGCTGCAAAAGAACTATCAGCATTCCCAATTGTCTGCGATGTCGGAAAGGAAAAACACGTAACCGAATGTTATAATACAATTATGAAGGAGTTCGGTAGAATTGATGCATTAATTAATAATGCCGGTTTCGGTTATTTTTCTATGTTGGATGAATTAGATAAAACTAAATTTGAAGAAGTCTTTAATACAAATGTTGTAGGTGCAGCATTAATGGCAAAATATGCCGCTAGAATTTTTAAAAAACAAAATTACGGTAACATAGTTAATATCTCTTCCACTGCGGGAACAAAAGGGTATGCCGGTGGAACTGCATATACTGCAACCAAATTTGCTTTAAAGGGAATGTCGGAATGCTGGAGAGCAGAACTAAGAGAACACAATGTTCGAGTAATTCATGTTAATCCAAGCGAAGTACAAACCGATTTTTTTGTTAATTCCGGAAGAGGAAAACGCGAATTCAATCCTACAAAATTAATCGGCGAAGATATTGCTCATGCAGTAATTTCAGCATTGGAAATGAATGACAGAGGATTTATAACTGAGTTAACGGTTTTTGCAACTAATCCGAAATAAAAGATGGATAACACCAAACTAAAAAAACAAGCAGCCGAAAAAGCGGTTGAGCAAATTAAATCCGGAATGGTAGTTGGACTTGGATCGGGAAGTACAGCTTACTTTGCAATAAAAAAAATCGGTGAACTTTTACAATCCGGAAGACTTAAAAATATTGTTGGAATTCCAACATCAAATGTTACCGAAGAATTAGCAGTTTCTTTGGGAATACCGTTGACTTCGTTTGAAGATATTCAAGAAATTGATTTAACAATTGACGGCGCCGATGAAGTAGATGATCAACTTAATGTTATAAAAGGGGGCGGCGGTGCATTGCTGCGAGAAAAAGTTGTTGCTCAAGCAAGCAAGAGAGAAATTATTGTTGTTGATGAATCAAAAATTTCAAAACAACTCGGCGAAAAATGGCATGTCCCGGTTGAAGTCCTGAAATTTTCATTTCAACTCGAAAAAAAATTTTTAGAATCTTTGGGTGCATCGGTTGTACTGCGAAAAGCTGATGATGGTAATCCTCATGTAACTGATGAGAACAATTATATTCTTGATGCTAACTTCGGAATAATATCATCTCCGAAAGAATTAGCGCATAAACTCGAAGAGAGAGCCGGAATTGTTGAACACGGAATATTTATTGGTTTGGTGCACGAGGTTATTGTCGCTTCGTCTAATGGAATAAGCTCAATAACAAAAAAATAATTTTTTTTGAAACCTCGCCAGTAAATTAATTGTAAGAAAAGCCGGCATTATATTTTTTATATATTTTTTTGAATTTTATTTTTTGACTTAATAAGTTTGCAGCGACTTTAATCAATTACTGAAAAGCTATGAGTATAAAAGTAGAAAACCTCACCAAAAAGTACGGCACACAAAGAGCAATCGATAACATTTCATTTGAAGTAAAGGAAGGAGAAATCTTGGGATTTCTCGGTCCCAACGGAGCCGGTAAAACTACAACAATGAAAATCATTACATGTTTTATGGCTCCATCCGATGGCGATGTTAATGTTGACGGTCATTCGATCCATGAGCATCCTGATTTGATAAAGAAAAAAATCGGTTACCTGCCGGAATCAAACCCGCTGTATTATGATATGCCGGTCTTGGAATACCTCGAGTTTGTTGCAGAACTTCAAGGTGTGAAAAAAGATCAAATCAAAAAAAGAATTGTCGAAATGGTGCGTGTTTGCGGATTGAATATCGAAAAACATAAAAAGATCGGCGAACTCTCGAAAGGTTATCGCCAGCGTGTCGGTCTCGCTCAAGCTATGATTCACGATCCCGATATTTTAATTCTTGATGAACCTACAACCGGACTCGATCCGAATCAAATTGTGGAAATTAGAAAACTTATCCGCGAACTGGGTAGAGAAAAAACAGTAATTTTAAGTACTCATATTCTTCCCGAAGTTGAAGCAACATGCGATAGAATATTGATTATCAACAAAGGTAAAATTGTTGCAGACGGAACACCGGATAGTCTAAGAAATAAAGCTCAAGGACAGGAAATACTCCGTGTTCAAATTTTAGATGCACCAAGTAAGGATGAAATTATCTCTTCATTACAAAATATTGAAACTATTGCGCTGGTTGATCCTGTTCAGAATAATGAAAACACCTTTGTTATAAATAGTAAACCCGAGCAGTCCTCACGCAAAGATATTTTTAATCTTTGTGTTTCTAAAAATTGGGTGTTGACTGAAATGGCCCCGATCGAAACAAAATTAGAAGATATATTTAGAGAATTAACAACAGATTAATTATGAAACCAGTATGGATTATTACTAAAAGAGAACTTCGTTCATTTTTTGATTCGCTTATTGCTTACATAATGATAACGGTCTTTTTGGGATTAAGCGGATTTTTTACATGGTTGTATGGTTCGGATATATTTTTATTAGGACAGGCGACTTTACAACCGTTTTTCTCGGTTGCTTATTGGACACTGTTCTTCTTCATTCCGGCATTAACAATGAAAATGCTTGCCGAAGAAAAACGAAGTGGAACACTTGAACTCCTTTTAACAAAACCTGTATCGGATTGGCAGGTTCTTCTCGGTAAATTTACCGCATCTTTATTATTGATTGTGATTGCATTAGCATTGACAATCCCATATTACATAACTGTTTCGTCAATCGGTCCGGTTGATCACGGTGCAGTTTGGTGCGGTTATCTCGGAATGATTTTAATGAGCATGTCTTATATCGGAATCGGATTGTTTGCAAGCAGCATAACAAATAATCAAATTGTTGCTTTTTTAACCGCACTTTTTATAGGATTGTTTTTCCTAATTATTTTTAATGTACTTGCGAATAATTTTACCGGAAATCTTGCGCAATTATTTTATTTCTTAAGTATCTCAACTCATTACGATTCAATCTCGCGCGGGGTTGTTGATACTAAAGATATCATCTATTTCGTTTCGATTGCATTCATCGGTTTAACTTTAGCCGAATCCGTTTTATCAAAAAGAAATATTGTTGAGAATTAATAATTATGCTGACTAAAAGAAAAATTCAATTATCAATTGCATTTGTAATCGGGATTGTCGTTTTAGTAAACTTTATCTCCGATAAGTTTTTTATTCGATTAGATTTTACAGCAGACCAACGATACAGTTTGAGTGATGCAACAAAGAATATTTTGGAAGACTTATATAATCCCGTTACGGTAACTGCATATTTTTCCGAAAATCTTCCTCCCGATATTGCGAAAGTAAGGAGAGACTTTAGGGATTTGTTGGTTGAATACTCAACTCGTTCAGGCGGCAATTTAGTTTATGAGTTTGTAAATCCGGGCGACGATCAGCAGAAATTAATGGAAGCTCAGCAAAACGGTATTTCTCCTTTGATGATTAATGTACGAGAGAAAGATCAGATGAAACAGCAGCGTGCTTTTCTCGGGGCAGTTATTCAAATGGGAGATAGAAAAGAAGCTATACCGTTTGTAAGACCGGGTGCAGCTATGGAGTATGAGCTTTCTTCGGCAATTAAAAAATTATCTGTAGTTAATAAACCTAAAATTGCTCTGCTTCAAGGTTATGATGAACCTACCTTAGGTGAAATTGTACAAGCACATAACAAACTTCAAGTTATGTATGATGTTGAACCGTACACGATTACAGATACAACGGTTATTCCAAGCAGTTATGAAGCGTTAATGATTATTGCACCAATGGATTCAATTCCACAGAGCCATTTGAACCAACTTGATAATTATTTGGATAACGGCGGTAAATTACTTCTTGCATTAAATAGAGTTGACGGTGATTTGCAAAATGCACGCGGTGTCGAAATCAATACCGGGTTGGAAAGTTGGCTGAGCCGAAAAGGTATTACAATTGAAAACAAATTTTTGATTGATATTAATTGCAGCAATATAATGGTGCAGCAACAGCAAGCCGGATTTATTATGAATACGCCGGTTCGATTTCCTTATTTTCCGATTATATCTAATTTTACCGATCACCCGATAACAGAAGGTTTGGAACAAGTACTATTTCCTTTTGCAAGTCCGTTGTCATTTAACCCGCAGGATACTTCTGTATATATTACTCCTTTAGCTTTCTCGTCCAATAAATCGGGAACACAAGTGTCAACAGTATTTTTTGATGTGATGAAACAATGGGCTCAAAACGATTTTAACTTATCAAACTTGCCTGTTGCAGCTGCTTTGGAAAAAGGGGATATGAGAATTGTCGTTTTCGGTGACGGAGATTTTATTATTAACGGAAGCGGTCAAAACCAACAGCAGTTGAATGAAGACAATGTAAACATTTTTGTAAATGCAATTGATTGGCTTGCCGATGATACCGGGTTGATTCAACTCAGAACTAAAGGTGTTACCGGAAGACCGATTGATCAAAGCATTGAAGAAAGAACGAAAACATTACTGAAATATATCAACTTCTTGCTGCCAATAATTGCCATTATTGCATACGGTGTATTCCGTTTCCAATTAAAGCGTAAATTGAAAAACAAATTAATGAATGTTGATTATGCTTAAAGATACTTCAAACAAAAAATTAGGAATTGTTTTTGGAATACTTTTAATAATTGCATTAGTAATTTTTATTTCCGACCCCGGTTCAAATGAAAGAACTTTCCGTTCCGAGCTTGTGAAAATTGATACAACTTCTGTAACGCAAATTGTGATTTACGCAAAGAATATCGAAGGTACACCGGTAAAATTATTTAAAGAAGATAGTTCATGGAAAGTGCAGCTTGAAAATGAGAAAAATGCTTCAGTCCCAAAGAGTAAAATTGATAATCTTCTTTCTCAATTGATTCAAATAAAGCCCGAAAGATTAGCGGGGAGGGGCGAGGCAAGTTATAATGATTTTGAAGTTGATGATTCCGCTACAAGAGTTGAAGTTTATGAAGGTTCCAAAAAAACTCTCGACCTGTTAATCGGTAAATTTACATTTCAGCAGCCGAGAACTATGAAATCCTTTGTAAGATTAGCTGAAGATACGGATGTTTATGAAGTTGACGGGTTCTTAAGTATGACATTTAATCAAGATGCAAATTCATATAGGGATCAAACCGTTATTAATGATAATGTAAATAATTGGAACAGCTTGGCATTCTCTTATCCCGCGGACAGTTCCTATCAAATTGTAAAAGTTGATAATGCATGGCGGCTTTCAAACGGTACAATGTTAGATTCGGCAAAGACCGAGACCACATTAAGACAATTAGCTAATCTCCGCGGCTCTGAATTTGTTGATATTGATGAGTCCGAATTACCTCTTCCCGAATTCAAGTTGACTGTTATAAAAAACAATAATGGTCAAATAGAAGTCTTCGGTTATAAAGTTGCTGATAAAGTGATAATAAATTCATCACAAAATACGGAATCTTACTTTGATGGAAATGAAGGTAATCTCTTCGGACGTGTTTTTGTAGGATTAAAAAAGTTTATAAATTAATTACACTTAAAACCACAGAGTTTTTTCCCGTGGCTCTATGTGTCTTCTCAGCGAAACTCTCTGATACTATTTAACAATTCCCTCGCGCGAATAATTATTATTCGCTATTTCATGCAAAGTTCTAAAAGCAAGTTTAGTGATCTCTTCAAAGAGAACAGGATTTAAAGTTTCCGGTTTATCTGTTGTTGAATGAAGATGAGTATAACTAAATCTGCTTGCAAAATACAAACCGGGGATTCCTAAATTATGAAACGGTGTTAAATCCGCACCGCCGCCTGACCATGTTGCATCAACTGATAGATTTGCATTTTGCTTATCAAGTTCACGAGCTAAGTTCCATAAATTAGGAACACTTTTCCCATTACCTAGTTGAATGCTGTCGCCATGCCCAACACAATCCATATTTAACATTGCAGCAATTTTCTCTTTATCAACCGGAAGGTTATCGGCTAAAAACTGTGCGCCTTCCAATCCCGATTCTTCATTTGAGAAGAGCACAAATAAGATTGACCGTTTTGTTTGAATATTCTGTTCGGCAAAAGCTCTTGCAATTTCTAATACCGCTGCAGAGCCGGAGGCATTGTCATTCGCACCGGGGAAATATATTTCTTTACCTTGCTGTCCAACATGATCCAAATGTGCACCAAGAATTACATATTCATCTTTTAACTTTTCATCACTTCCGGGAAGAATACCAATTATGTTTACTGTTTCCTTTTCTTTTTCATACTTTGCGTTTACAACAATTTGTACTTTCGAATTTAATTCAACCGAGAAAGGTTTCTTCTCTTCATCTATTTTTCTTTGGAGTTCGGTTAGAGTAAAACCTGAATTTTTAAATAGATCATCGGCAACGTGCAAATCAATATGAAGCTGAGGGAAATCCGTTAGCTGTTGTCCGCTTCCATGTAAAACACTTCCAATCGGTTTTCTCGGATTTTGATCATTCGGAAATGAAACAAATAATATTGCTTTAGCTCCATGATTAGCGGCAACTATCGATTTAGGTCGGGGAGTTCCTTCAGGCCAATTTTTATCATTAATTTTCCATCTCGGATTTTCTTTAAACACCATTACAATTTTATCCGTTACATCAATTCCTTTATAATCATCGTAATCAATTTCTTCCGATGAAATTCCGTAACCGGCAAAAACAACTTCACCTTTAATATCGCCCGAACCGGTGAAGCCGCGAAAGACATAATCATCACCGAGTTTATATTCTATTTTGATCTTATCGTTTTCAATTAAATTCAATGAACAAGGCGGAAGTATTTCATTATACTCTACATTAAATTTTTGGAAATATGATTTTTCTTCGATTGGTTTTAATCCAAGTTTATGAAATTCATTCGCAGCAAATACAGCAGCTTTAAAATAACCTTCACCTCCACCAAGTCTTCCTTCAAGTTCTTCACTTGCAAGGTATTCAACAGTCTTCATTAGGTTTTCGGATTTAATAAAATCGGATTGTGCAAAAGATAAAGCAGATATCAAAATGATCAGTAAGAAGCGGTACATTGTTTCCTCAATAATTTTGTTATAATTGGTCAAAAATAATAAAAATAGATAGGACTTCGTTATATCGAATAAATTTTATTTGCTTTTCTTATAGGTGAAATTATTGTTAATGTTTGTTAGTTTACCGTTTGTTAAGAGCTAAATTAAAGTAGAATTAAATTCTGATTAACTGAAAGTGAAAGGGAACTGCTTTGAATATTCTTTTGGTATATCCGGAAATTCCTAAATCGATAATTCAGTTTACAGATATGGTAAAAGTAGCGGGGCGCAAATCGGCATTCCCACCGCTTGGATTACTTACAATTGCTTCACTTTTACCTGAGCAATGGAATAAAAAGTTAGTTGACTTAAATACTGCACCATTAAATGAAAGTGAAATTATTTGGGCTGACTTTGTTTTTATCAGCGCGATGAATGTTCAATCAAACAGCGTTCGTGAATTAATCAAAAAACTTAATCATTACGATAAAACAATTGTCGCAGGCGGACCATTGTTTACACATGAGTATAATGAGTATGAAGGAATAGATTATTTTGTATTAAATGAAGCCGAAATAACCCTTCCACAATTTTTATCCGATTTAGAAAACGGTAACCCTAAACATATCTATAAATCCACCGAGTTTGCCGATGTTCACAAAACACCAAACCCTATGTGGGATCTGGTAAACTTAAAAGATTATCTTTATGCGGTTATTCAGTATTCGCGCGGATGTCCATACCTTTGTGATTTTTGTGATGTAACGGCACTCTTCGGAAGAAAACCGAGAGTTAAAACACCGGAACAGATAGTAAATGAATTGGACAGCTTGATTGCCAGCGGGAATAACGAACAGATACTTTTTGCAGACGATAACTTAATCGGCAACAAAAATTTATTAAAAAAAGAACTCTTGCCTGCATTAATTAAATGGCGAAAGAAGAATCCGTACGCACCCGGTTTTGCGACACAAGTAACAATTAACTTGGTCGATGATGAAGAGCTTGTCAAGTTAATGTTGGAGGCGGGCTTCCGTCATATACTTGTGGGAATAGAATCAATTGAGGAAGAGTCCCTAATTGCCATGAAGAAGAAACAAAACACACGGCGAAATATATTAGAGGATATTCGTTATCTGCAAGAATTGGGATTTATAATTACGGGTACATTTATAGTCGGGTTAGACACGGATAAACCGACAGTTTTTGATGATGTAATAAATTTCATTCAAGAAAGCGGAATAGTTCTTTCTATTGTAAATATTCTCAAAGCACCCCCCGGTACGGAATTATACGATCGAATGAAAAGTGAGAATAGATTACTCGATACTTTTAAGTTTGGCGAAGAAGCAACTAATGTAATTCCCAAAATGGGAATGGAAAAATTGAAATCCGGTTATGAAAAAATAATCGATCGTATTTATTCCCCGGAAAGTGTTTACAAACGAATTGAGAAATATTTTGAATCAGAGAGAAAATATAAAGTTCAACAACCGCTTAAAAGGAAAATAACATTAAAAGATTTATTTACAGCGTTAAGGATTTTTTACATACTCGGCTTTGCTGATAATAATAAAAAGTTTTTCTGGAGACTCATTTTCAAAACTTTGAAAAGGAATTACAGTTATCTGGATTTAGCAATTCTCTTTTCGTTGATACTTTATCAGTATAGTATTTTGCGGGAGGAAAATATAGCTGAAATAAAACGTTATTCTGAGTTAGTTGCATAATAAATTTACATTATCGGCAAAGTTATCTATTTAAAATCTTCCTGCAATTTTTGTATTACATTTCCAACATTTACCGTCTTTCAGTTTAATGTCAATCACAGAATGCCAATCTCTTATAATAAGAGGTTCTTTGCAATTCGGGCAGTAAGTTGTTTGTCCTTCCAGGTTATGAACGTTTCCGACATATACATATTTAATACCGCTGTTAAGTGCAATATTTCTCGCCATGTTTAAAGTTGAAGTTGGTGTTCTTGTTTTATCCAACATTTTAAAATCGGGATGGAAAGCTGTGAAATGAATAGGAACTTGATCGCCGAGGTTTTCTAAAACCCAATCGCACATTTGTTGAATTTCTTCTTGTGAATCGTTTTCATCGGGAATAAGCAAAGTTGTAATTTCAAACCAAATATCGGTTTCATGTTTTAACCAATAAAGTGTATTTAATACATCATCAAGATGTGAGAAAGTAATTTTATGATAAAACTGTTCCGTGAATGCTTTTAAATCAACGTTTGCTGCGTCAATGTATTTGTAAACATCTTTGCGGGCTTCTTTATCAATGTAACCTGCCGTAACCATCACGGAATTTATTCCTTCTTCTCGTGCGAGTTTTGATATATCGATAACATATTCCCCGAAAATTGTCGGATCGTTATATGTAAAAGCTATTGAAGGAGTTTTATATTTTTTTGCAATTTTTATTACATCTTCCGGAGAAGCTTCAACCGAACGAAGATCGTCATATTTCGATTTGCTGGTTGTCCAATTCTGGCAGAACTTACAACCAAGGTTGCACCCGGCAGTTCCAAAACTTAATATATCTGTACCGGGATAAAAATGACTAAGCGGTTTTTTCTCAATCGGGTCAACAGCAAAACCGGTAGGTCTTCCGTAACCGATTGAATATAGTTTCCCGTTTATGTTTTCACGAATGAAGCAGAAACCTTTTTGTCCTTCTCCAATAGTACAATAGCGTGGGCATAGAGTGCAGAGAATCTTTCCGTTATCTTGGGTTTCCCACCAAAGTGCTTCTTTATTTATATCCCCGGGATTTTCCATGATAAAATGTAAATCCTATATTTATTAAATAACAAAATTAAACCAACAAATCCCGGGGATTTCCAGAAACCCCCTTGAGATTCTTATTCAAATAATAGATTAGCCAATTTCTCTTTATCAAACTTCTGATTATTCTTAACAAACTGTTGATAATCTTCGACCTGCTTTAAGATAATGTTTTTGTTTGCAAAAGTAATCTTATTTGGACTCAAATAATCTTGATAACTTGAAAATTTCCATTCCTCCGGTTTGTTTACCAAGTTTGCTCTAACCGGATTCAAATGAATATATCGAGTTAAGTGTAATAGATAATCATCATCCGGTACTAACTTCGATCTAAACCTGCCTTCAAAAAGTGGACCGCTTCTACCCATTTCTTTATTTAATGATTTTGAATAACTGAGGAAAAAATTTTTCAACGCAGTAACAATTTTTTCTTCCTTTTGAACGAGTAACAATAAATGAAAATGATTTGGCATTAAACAGTAAGCGATAATGTCGGTACAATGCAGAAGATATTTTTTTACCTTATCAAGGAAAAAATAATAATTTCGGTTTTCGAAAAATATATTTGAGCGATTTACTCCTCGATTGTAAATATGGTAATGACAATCATTGAAAAATTTAACTTCTCGCTGCGGCATTTTGAATCCTTTGGATTTTTCAAACTAAAGTATAGAAAGTGTAATGTGCAAAATCCCCGGGATTTTTTGATTAGAATGAGTTTGACAAAATATTTTAGTTACTAAAGTAGCTGGGTAAATCCCGGGGATTAATAAAGCTAAATAACAGCAAATCGCATCCAGTTTTCTCTGCCTTGTTCGTTATATGGCGCACCTGATGTAAATATAACAACATCTCCTTCTTTTACAAGTCCATTATCCTTGATAATTTTTGTTGCCGATTCAATTGCCTTTTCTTCTTCCGAACAATCTTCTAAATAATGCGGAAAGATTCCCCAATATAAATTAAGGTTGTTAAGAGTATCATAATTATTAGAGATTGCAATAATGGGGGAGTCAGGTCTAAACTTTGAAATTACTCTTGCTTTACGCCCGTGATTTGTAAATACAACAATACAAGTTGCTTTAACTTGTTCGGCAATGGTTGAAGTTGAACGTCCGAGTGAATCGAAAAGATTATCGACTATAGCTTCGGGAATTTTATAATTTGTTTGAATTTTATAATCACGATGTTTCTCGGTTTTTAGGAGAATGCGATTCATTATTCTTACTGCTTCAACCGGGTATTTACCAATTGAAGTTTCTGCACTTAACATAACTACATCGGTTCCGTCCCAAACTGCATTTGCAACATCGGAAGCTTCGGCTCTTGTCGGTACCGGGTTATTTACCATCGATTCAAACATTTGTGTTGCAGTAATTACTAATTTCCCAACTGAATTACATGCACCTATAATTTGTTTTTGTATAATAGGTACATCTTGAGGAGGAAGTTCAACTCCCAAATCACCGCGAGCGACCATAATACCATCTGCGACTTTTAAAATTTCATCAAAACTATCAACTGCTTCTTTCTTTTCGATTTTCGCTATTACCGGGATATTATAGTTTTTTTCTTTAAGCCATTTTTTTAGTTTAAGAATATCATTCGGACTTCTAACAAATGAAAGAGCGATGAAATCAATATGATGTTTAACTCCAAAGTCTATATCTTGAAAATCCTTCTCAGTAAGTGAAGGCGTACTTAATTTCATTCCCGGAAGATTCATTCCCTTTCTCGGTTTTAGAATTCCTCCTTCAATAATTTCACACAATAATGAATCTTCTTTTTTTTGTTTTACTTCGAGAGCAATCATTCCGTCATCGATTAAAATTCTATCTTTTATTTCGGCGTCAACTATAAGTTCCTTGTAAGAAGTAGAAATTATTTTTTCTGTTCCAAGTATATCTTTGTTTGTAATCTCAATTAAGTTACCTGCCGTTAGATAAATTTCATGATTTGTAAGTTCACCGACTCTAATTTTGGGTCCCTGTAAATCCTGCAGAATCGGAATCGGTAAAGCAAGATTCGATTTCACATTATTTATTCTTGCTATTAACTTTTCAAAATATTCATAACTTCCGTGTGAAAAATTTAGTCGCAGAGCATCAACACCTGCATAAATAATCTGAGTTAATTTTTCTTCGGAATCACTTGCCGGACCAATTGTAGAAAGTATTTTTGTTTTTGCTAATCCTTCAATCACTTTTTACCTTTTGCTGTTTTAGATTTTGTATGTGATGATTGTTTTTGTTGTTTTGGTCGTGATAGTTTATGCATCTTTTCAAGTTTCTTTTCTACTTTCCTGAATACTGAATTTACTTCAAAATTACCCCGTGATGTTAGCTTGCCGGCTTTTACTCCGGTTAATATTTCTATTGCTTCTTCAACTTTTTCAACCGGGTAAATATGAAATTCCTTGTTCTTAACGGCTTCTATCACATCATCTTTCAGCATTAAGTCTTTTACATTTTGTTTAGGAATAATAACGCCTTGTTTCTTGTTCAATCCAATTTCTTTGCATATATCAAAGTATCCTTCAATCTTTTCATTCACTCCACCGATCGGCTGTATATCTCCTTTTTGATTTACAGAGCCGGTTATTGCGATATATTGTTTTAAAGGAATTTCAGATAAACAGGAAATCAAAGCACATATTTCTGTTATTGATGCGCTGTCGCCGTCAATCATTCCGTATCCTTGTTCAAATACCAAACTAGCGTTGAAAGATAACGGCACTTTATTTCCGAATGTTCCCTTGAAGTAACCTGTAATAACAAGCACACCTTTATTATGAGTACTTCCGCTTAAACCGGCTTCGCGTTCAACGTTGATAATATTTCCGTTTCCTAATGATACAGATGCTGTAATACGGGTAGGTTTTCCGAATGAATAATTTCCGTTGCCGTAAACTGCTAACCCGTTTACCTGACCGATACGTTCACCTTTGGTATCAATCATTATTGAACCGGTAGTAATCATTTCGGAAACTTTCGATTCATAAAGATTGTGCCTTTCTCTTGCGGACTTGTAAGCCTGGTTAACATGATAAGCCGTGACAATATCGTCTCCGCTATCTTTTGCCCAAAAACTTGATTCTCTAGTAAGGTCTGTTATATAAGCAAAACGTGTTGTAAGTTTATTTTTTTCACCGGCATAACGCGCACCGTATTCTGCAATTTTTGCAATTGCGGTTCTATCGAATTCCAAAAGTTTTTCGTTTTCAATTAATTTTTTTATGATTCGTGCGTATTCATTTAAAGCTGTATCGGTCAATTTCATTTCATAATCAAACTCGGCTTTTATTTTGAATATTTTATTGAAGTCATCTTCGTAATTTGATAGTACTGAATAGACATAATTATTCCCGACAAGAATTACTTTGGTTTTTATTTCTATTGGTTCCGGCTTAATTATGCTAGGTGAGAATTGATAAAAATTTGCAAGGTCTTGAATTTCAAGTTTGCCGTAAAGTAGCACACGTTTTAATGCTTTCCAAACACCGGGTTCACTGAATGCATCCATTGCATTTATAACTATATAACCTCCGTTTGCACGAAGAAGCGAACCCCCTTTAATACGTGTAAAATCCGCATACCAGCCACCCTGTCCGTCGGAATACTTTTCTATTGTACCGAAAAGATTTGTGTATGTTGGGGTTGTTTCAATATAAACGGGACACTGTTTTGTGTTTGCGTTATCAAGTATAATATTCACTTCGTAATCTTTCAGATAATCGACAATATAACCGGCATCAGATTTTTCTTGTGCAGGTTTTATACCTTTAAAGACTTCCAAATTTGCATTAATATTATCTTTAACTTTGTCTAAATATTCCGAAACTGATTTATTCTTATATGCAGATTTTAAGTGTGCAATGACTGCATCGATAAGATGTTCAACTTCATTTGCTTCAAGTTTGGATATTGCATCTCTCAATTCTTGACTTCGTTTCAAACTATTCTTAAAAAGTGTTTGAAGCTCTTGTTGGTATTCTCCATACTTTTGAATGATACGTTCGGCTTCTTCTTTGGTTATTTTTTTTTCGTTTACGAATTGTTCAAGCTGCTGTATCATCACAGGTTTGTCTTCAATAATTGCAAGGATTTCCGGGCGGGGGACTTCACCAACTTTTATTTGTCCTAATGTTAACCCGTCCTTATTTAAATTAGCTTCAAATTCATTCAGCATTTTTTGCTGATCTTCGGAATAGCGTGAGATTACATTCTTTTTGATTTCAATAAATGATTCACTTTCTAACGCTTGAGGAATATGTTCTTGTAAATATTTAATCGAGTCAAGCAGTTCTCTCTTAAATTTACATGCTTTACCGGCATCGAATTCTAAAAGTTTAGGGCGATCAACATCATCAAAGTTATTTACATAAGCGTAATCTTTTAAACTTGGGCATTCCGGCGAAATAGATTCCAGCATTGATTTGATTGTATACATTTTGCCCGTACCCGAAAGTCCGGTAACAAAAATATTATAACCGGGACTTTCCATATCGACACCAAGTTTAAGCGCTTTTAACGCTCGCTCTTGTCCAACTACACCGTCAATCGGTTTAACTTTAGTTGTTGATTCAAATTCAAAAACATCCGGGTTGCAGTACCATCGTAATTCATCGGGTTTAAGTTCTTTTGGTTTTGGAGCTTTAAGATTTGCCATCGATTTACCGTACGTTTATTCGAAGTGTAATTTAAAAATAATATAAAATTGTGGTGATTGAAATAGATAGGTGCAGTATTCTTTTTAGAAATAAATTAGCGAGGAATTGAAAGTTGAAAGTTTTCAACTATTCTTTCTATTCACTAATTAACTAACTAAATTTACACCCACAATTCCCAACGCCTTTATAAGGTGATTGGTGTATTACGTATTTTAAAAAACTTAACTTTTAAGATTGCCTCTGACGAGAGAGTTTTATTAATGGTTACAGAATTTTCATTAATTGAAAAAATAAATAGTCTTGATACTTTTCAAAGATTTTATTCGGAAGTTGGAAAGTTGAGTGAAGACAGATCAAGATTATACATATCATCTTTACCTGAATCCGTAAAATCAATTGTTACAAAAAAAATATCGGAAAGGGAAAACTCAATTCTGCTGCTCTTTCCCGATGTTAAATCAGTTAATGAGACAAAAGTTGAATTGATAATTCTTGGTTTGGAAAAAAGTGTAATTGCAATAGATAATTTTGATGAAGAAACAATTCAAGAAAAACTTACTGAGATAAATCAAAAAGAAAAATTAATATTAATCTCAACATACAATATTCTTCAGACTCGCCTCCCTTCAATCGATTCAATAGAAAAACATACTACAAAAATTGTAAGCGGAACGGAATTCAGTTACGATGAATTAATAGAATACTTAAGCTTACTTAATTATGATAAAGACCGCTTTGTTGACGGACCCGGTTGTTTCGCGGTTCGCGGTTCTATTATTGATTTTTGGTCATACAGCGAAAAGCAGCCGTCCCGTTTGGAATATGACGGGGATTTTATCGAATCAATTCGTTACTTCGATCCGGAAACACAGCGATCATTTAACAGAATAGAATCGGTTACACTTGCTTCTGCACTTGAAGATATTAAAAGTGAATATTCATCACACATATTTGATTACATTCAAAACCCTGTTGTGTTTGCATCGTCATATGAGATTGAAAAGTTGTTTAGTAAAAAAGTACTCTCTGATGAAATTCATTCAGGTGATTATATAGATGATGAATTAAAAGCCGAACTTTATGAAGACGAACCCGAAGAGAATCCTAGTAATGAAGAAGTTGTGGAAGATCTATTGCTTCCGGCAAAGGATGTATTGTTTTCTAAAAATGCAAGATGGATAATAGAAGACGAGCTCGGTCGTTTTGAAAATAGAATAGATACTAAAATTTCCGAAGTGCCACCGGTTAATTCCAATTTTGAATTGTTGTTTAGTCTACTCTCAAACTATTCGCGCAAAGGTTTTGAAACAATAATCACGACTGAAAATGAACTTCAAGCAAGAAGAATGACCGAACTCTTATCTGAATTCAAAACGGATTTGAGAGATTTAATAGACGAAGGTAAAATTAAAATAGAAGTCCTTGCAATAAAAACCGGGTTTGTTTGTAAAGATGAAAAGCTTGCAGTGCTTTCTGATTACCAAATTTTTAATAAACCTTACCGAACGAAAATATCAGAGAGACAAAAGTATAAAAAATCGCGTGCGAAAGATTTTGCATCATTAAAAATAGGTGATTATGTAGTTCATGAAACTTTTGGAATAGGTCGTTATGCCGGGTTAGAAACAATTAAAATCGGCGAGATAGAACAAGAAAGTATAAAAATTATTTATGCCGAAGGGGGAGTTGTTTATGTTAATCTTAACTACCTCTCTCTTGTTAAGAAGTTTTCTTCAAAAGATAATGCAGAGCCGAAACTTTCGGTGCTCGGAAGCAATGAATGGAAAGCAGCAAAGAAGAAAGTAAAAAATAAAATTAAAGATGCCGCTCGAGAATTAATCAAGTTATATGCAAAGAGAAAAGCATCACAAGGATTCAGATTTAATCCCGATACGGTTTGGCAGAAAGAATTAGAAGCTTCTTTCTTTTATGAAGACACTCCCGATCAATCCAAAGTTACTGATGAAGTTAAAGAAGATATGGAATCAAGCAACCCGATGGATAGATTGGTTTGCGGTGATGTGGGATTCGGGAAAACCGAAATTGCCGTGCGTGCAGCTTTTAAAGCTGTAAGTGATGGTAAACAAGTTGCTTTGCTTGTCCCCACTACAATTTTAGCGGAACAGCATTACAATACTTTCAGAGATAGACTAGCGCAATTCCCTGTCAAAGTTGAAGTTATTTCGCGATTTAAAACTAGAGCTCAGCAAACCGAAATTGTAAAAGAACTTGTTAACGGAAATATCGATGTAATTATCGGAACTCATAGAATATTATCGAAGGATATAAAATTCCAAGACCTCGGTTTATTAATTATTGACGAAGAACATCGCTTTGGTGTAATGGCAAAAGAAAAACTAAGAACTTACCGCGCTAATGTTGATACGCTTACATTAACCGCAACACCAATACCACGTACGCTTAATCTATCATTGTTGGGTGCGCGTGATTTGTCAATAATTGCTACACCACCGCTGAACAGGCAGCCGATCTATACTAAAGTTGACAAGTTTGATATAACAAATATTCGTAAATGGATATTGAATGAGATTCACAGAGACGGACAAGTTTATTTCGTTCACGATCGTGTTCAATCAATAGATAAGATTGCTGCTTATTTAGAGAAGCATATTCCCGAAATTAATATCGCTGTTGCACACGGACAGATGAAACCTTCACAATTGGAAAAAGTTATATATGATTTCTTGAATAAAAAACATCATATGCTTATCTCTACAAAAATTATTGAATCGGGTCTTGATATACCGAACGTTAATACGATTATTATTAACAGGGCAGATAGATTCGGACTTGCAGAACTTCATCAATTGCGGGGAAGAGTAGGAAGGTCGGATAGACAAGCTTATGCATATTTGATTGTTCCTTCACTTAAATCATTGGCAAAAAAGGCAGTGCGAAGGTTGCAGGCAATCGAAGAATACACAGATCTTGGTGAAGGGTTCAGTTTATCGATGCGTGATCTTGAAATACGCGGTGCAGGTAATTTACTTGGGACAGAACAGAGCGGAACTATAGATACTGTTGGATTTGATATGTACGTTAAACTTCTCGATGATGCGGTGGAAGAGTTAAAACATGAAGAGTTTCAAGAAGTCTTTAAAGATTTACCTAAACCCAAAGAAAGAACCGAACCGAAAATTGATACTTATTTTGAAATTGGAATTCCCAAAAATTATATGCCCGACCAATCTGATAGACTTAGTTTTTACACGGCACTCTTTTCCGTTTTAAAGGAAGAAGAATTTGCCGAAATCATAGAAGAGATGGAAGATCGTTTCGGAAAGTTTCCCAAAATTATTGATCAATTAATCAAAGCTGCTAAACTAAGGCTCTTTGCTTCATTTGCTATGTTTGAAAGAATAATAATTCAAAGAAAGAAACTTTCCTTCATTTTACCTCAAGGAGAATTCGAAGATTATTATAAAAATCGATTCCCGGTTTTTCTTAAATGGATTTTGAGTGAACATTCAAAAGAAATACAGTTTATTCAAAGAAATGAAACAATGAAATTAGAAATGGCAAACAAATTTTCGGATGCTTCCGACACACTTGAATTTGCAATTCGTTTCTGTAAAGAGGTAGAAAAAATCTTGAATATTGAGTCAGTCACACCCCAACTTACTCATTAGTTTTATAACATCTGCTCGATCCATTGAATCCTTTGCTGCATAATATGCTTTGCTTAAGTAATAACAGCAACTATCAGTCTTGTTAAAAATTCCGTTGATAACACCCATCCAATAGAGAAACTTAGCATTCGTTGTATCTGATTTGTAAGCTCTATATAAAAAAGATATAGATTCTTCATAATTTTCGTCAAAGTACTTAGATAGACCAATTTTAAAATTTAGCTCAGCTAACATACTTTTACTTGTATCTTCTTTTTCAGCATATAGTTTTGAAAAATATTTATCTGCTAATTTATATTCCCCCAAATCATAACAAGCTCTTGCATAGTAGAGATATAGGTTATACCTATCGCTTTTTGTGAAATAATAACCATCTTCAATGTTTTCTGATAAAACTATTTCACAATATCTTTTTGCATTGTTATATTCTTTTCTTTTATATTCAATCAGTGCTAAATAAACATAATTTCTTAAAGTAGTTATCTTACTGTCGGTTATATCCAAAGAGTTGACAAAATAATTTTCGGCTGTATTATATTCCTTGCGTTCCAGTTTTGCTCTTCCAGCATAGTATAACAGGTTTGCAATATTTAAAGGCCACAACAAGTAATTATTAGTTAATTTAACAGCTCTATCTAAAAATAATTGTGCATTTTCAAAGTCTCCCTCTAAGTAATAAATAATTCCAAGAACACTCTTGCTTATATAAATTAATGAACGCGATAAATCTTGAGTAAGTATTTCGTTATAATTTCTATCCGTTGAAGGTATTTCTTGAAATTCAACTTGAGGGGATATAATTGGAATAGAATGATTTTTTAAATGTTCTAGAACATCATTTATAGCTAATCCTAATTCAGTGGCTGCAATTGCAAATAAAGGTTCAGCTTCGTAGAAGAAATCTTGTTGTGTTCCATTTTCATCAGAGACAAATGGAGCAATTTTGGGTATAAATAAAAATGGTTTTATACCAAGATTATCTAAACGTCCCCCAATCACTATAGTTGCATTGAATATTTTGCCTTGTCTGCTCATTTCCAAAATTTTGTTTGAAACAATGAATGAATCCATTACCTCAACTCGAACATCAGTTGCCCAATAAGCCCTATCAAAAGCTTCTTGTAATCGAATATCAACATCCGATTCCTTTGTCATATTATTAAAACGAGTCAAAAGAATTAGTTTTTCATTTTGACCAGCAGGTCTAATATCTTTTGTAGACTCCAATACTGAATCATAAATCTTACTAATGGTAGGCAAATAATAAAGTATTAATAATACTGCTACTACAATCCCTAAATAAGTATACATTTTTTTAGCAGTAATTCTATATTTTTTCCCCATTCCAAAACCCTTTCATTAATACTTAAAGTTAAGTAATTTCTTAATCTTTCTGTACAAAATATTATGTTAATTTTCTAACGTAAAGTATACTTTACATTTGTTTTCTCTTTATCAATAAAATTCTTACATTTCTATTCCATTTTAAGAGGGGATGTCATATTTTCTTAAAAAAGTTCGAAAATGAAATAAATTCAAAGGATAAATTATGGCTGAGAACAAAAACCAAGAATTCGAAAATGTAAAAGATATTGAGACAAAAGAATGGTTGGAGTCGCTTGAGTATATCTTACAAGCTTACGGACCTGAAAGAGTAAAAGAATTACTCCACGATCTCGATACATATGCTCATGAATCAGGAGTTGAACTGCCATTCACAGCAAACACACCTTACATTAATACAATACCGCGAAGCCAACAGCCGCATTTCCCCGGTGGTAGAGAAATCGAGCGCAGAATTAAAAGCCTAATTCGTTGGAATGCTATGGCAATGGTTGTTCGTGCTAACAGGGAAGAAGCCGGAATAGGCGGACACATATCTACTTATGCTTCTGCTGCTACTTTATATGAAATTGGATTCAATCATTTCTTCCGCGGAAAAGATGATAACCGCGAAGGTGATATGATTTATTTTCAAGGGCATGCCGCACCTGGTATTTATGCACGCGCGTTTTTGGAAGGAAGACTTTCGGTTGAACAATTAGAAAATTTTAGAAGGGAATTAAAACCCGGCGGCGGACTCTCATCATACCCGCATCCATGGTTAATGCCTGATTTTTGGGAATTCCCTACGGTATCAATGGGACTCGGTCCAATACAAGCAATTTATCAAGCAAGGTTTAATCATTATCTTGTTGATAGAGGGTTAAAAAAAGAATCCGATGCAAAAGTTTGGGCGTTCCTTGGTGACGGCGAAACCGACGAACCTGAAACACTCGGTGCTATTTCTTTAGCAGCTCGCGAAAAATTAGATAACCTGATTTTTGTGATTAACTGTAACTTACAAAGATTAGATGGACCGGTTAGAGGTAACTCCAAAATCATTCAAGAACTTGAAGCTGTTTTTAGAGGAGCTGGTTGGAATGTTATTAAAGTTATTTGGGGTAGTGATTGGGATTTGTTGTTGGAAGCCGATAAAGCCGGACTTCTTATAAAAAGAATGAATGAAATGATAGACGGTGAATCACAGAAATATATTGTTGAAGACGGTGCTTACATACGTGAAAATTTTTGGGGCAAATATCCCGAACTAAAAGAATTAGTAAAAGATCTCTCCGATGAGCAGCTTCAAAAAATGAAACGAGGCGGTCATGATCCAGAAAAAGTTTATGCCGCTTATAAGAGAGCTGTTGAATCCAACAACGGAAAACCGACTGTAATTCTTGCAAAAACAATTAAAGGTTACGGATTAGGAGAAGCCGGTGAAGGTAAAAATATTACACACCAGCAGAAAAAATTAAATGAAGATGAACTAAGAGAATTCAGAACTCGTTTCGGTATTCCTATTTCTGATGAAGATGTTTCCAAAGCTCCGTTTTATCGTCCTTCCGAAGATTCGGCAGAAATAAAATATTTAAAAGAAAGACGAAAAGCACTCGGCGGCTACGTTCCCAAACGAATTGTTAAAAATCAATCGTTGCAAACCCCTTCCGAAGAATTATTTGAAGAATTTTATAAAGGAACAGAAGGAAGGGAAGCATCGACTACAATGGTTTATGTTAGAATACTTACAAAGCTGTTGAAAGATAAAGAAGTCGGTAAACTCATTGTTCCTATAGTTCCGGACGAAGCCCGTACTTTCGGAATGGAATCTCTATTTAGATCGATAGGAATTTATTCGCATATCGGTCAACTTTATGAACCGGTTGATAGAGACAGCCTTCTTTATTATAAAGAAGCTAAAGACGGACAAATTTTGGAAGAAGGAATTACCGAAGCCGGCTCGATGTCTTCATTTATTGCAGCCGGTACTTCTTATGCAAATCATGGGATTAATATCATTCCGTTCTTTACCTTTTATTCAATGTTTGGATTTCAACGGGTAGGCGATTTAGCTTGGGCTGCGGCAGATATGAGAACAAAAGGATTTTTAGTCGGTGCAACAGCCGGCAGAACTACGCTTGCCGGTGAAGGTTTGCAGCATCAAGACGGCAACAGTCATTTACTCGCATATCCGATACCGAACTTAAAAGCGTATGATCCGGCTTATGCATACGAACTTGCCGTTATTATTCGCGATGGTATTTATAGAATGTATGAAAAACAGGAAGACCTTTTCTATTATATAACCGTAATGAATGAAAGTTATGAACAACCGCCGATGCCGAAAACCGCAACTAAAGAAAATATTTTAAAAGGAATGTATAAATTCCAGGAATCGAAAAAGAAAAATGCAAAAGCAAAAGCTCATTTAATGGGAAGCGGAACAATTCTGAATGAAGTAAGGAAAGCAGCCGATATTCTCGAAAAACAATTTAATGTTGCCGCTGATATTTGGAGCGTTACAAGTTATAAAGAATTACACCGTGATATAATGGATATTGAAAGGTACAATCGCATGAATCCGACGAAGAAAGCGAAAGAACCTTTTGTAAAAGAAATAACCAAAAATGAAAAAGGAATATTTATTGCTGCTTCTGATTATGTTCAGGTCTTAGCCGATTCTATTTCAAGATATTTGCCGGGACAATTTGCATCACTCGGTACTTTTGGTTTTGGACGAAGTGAAGGAAGAGCATCTCTTCGTGATTTCTTTGAAGTTGATGCGAAACATATTGCTTATGCAGCACTTCATACTTTGGTGCAGGACGGTAAACTTAAAGCCGATGTATTAAAAAAAGCTGTAAAGGATTTGAAAATCAATTCGGAAAAACCAAATCCACTGAAATCTTAATTTGAAAATTAAACGCAGGTATTAAAATGGCTATCGAATTTAAATTACCGGAACTCGGAGAAAATATAGAAACAGCACAGATTGTAAAAGTAATTGTTTCCGAAGGTGATGTTATTAAAGAAGATGATATTATTCTTGAAATCGAAACTGACAAAGCAACAGTTGAAGTCCCTTCGGACGTTGGCGGTAAAGTTTCAAAGGTGCATGTTAAAGATGGTGATACGGCTAAGGTGGGGCAAGTAATATTGACTTTAGAAACTGGTGATGCGAAAGAAGAAAAACCCGAATCGAAAGAAGAAAAGAAACATGAAGTAAAAAAAGAAGAAGCTAAGAAAGAAGACAAAAAAGAAGAACCTAAAAAGGAAGAAACAAAAAAGGAATCTTCAAAACAAAAGCAAAAAGCAGAAGGCGGTATTTACGAATTCAAATTACCTGAACTCGGTGAAAATATTGAAAGTGCTGATGTAACTGCTGTATTAGTTAAAGCCGGTGATCAAATTAATGAAGACGATCCTGTTTTGGAAATCGAAACAGATAAAGCAACCGTGGAAGTGCCGATTGATAAAAGCGGTAAAGTGAAAGAAGTAAAGATAAAAGAAGGTCAAAAAGCTAAAGTAGGTGAAACTGTTATAGTTATTGAATTAACTGATAGTGTTTCCGAAGATGAAGTATCACAACCCGAACCAAAAGAAAAAGCTGTTGAGGAAAAGAAAGAAGAAAAAACTGAAACCAAAGCTGAAGCAGAAACAAAACCTCAGTCAATCCCTCAAATTTCTGATTCAACTTATGCGGCAAGACAATTCAAAAAAGAATTACCCGATAAAATTGCTCCGGCATCCCCAAGTGTTAGAAGATTCTCGCGAGAGATTGGGATCGATATTCATCAAGTTAGAGGAACCGGTCCCGCCGGAAGAATTTCATTTGAAGATGTAAAAGCCTTCGCAAAAAATCTTAATGAAAAAATCAGCAAAGGAAAAGGAACAATCGGTGTATCAGCCGAACCTCTTCCGGATTTTTCAAAATGGGGTAAAATTGAACGGGAAGAAATGTCGAACATCAGGAAGAAAACTGCAGAGCATTTATCTTATGCTTGGTCTGTTATTCCTCACGTTACCCAGTTTGATAAAGCCGACATTACTGAACTCGAAAAGTTAAGAAAACAATATTCTAAAGAAGTCGATGCAGCAGGCGGAAAACTTACTGTTACCGCAATTCTTGTAAAAATTATTGCAGAGGCACTTCAAAAATATCCTCAATTCAATTGCAGCATTGATATGGAAAAGAAAGAAATCATTTACAAAAAATATTACAATGTAGGCATCGCGGTTGATACTGATCGCGGTTTACTTGTCCCGGTTATTAAAGAAGCCGATAAGAAAACAATAACTCAAATATCGGTTGAACTTGGTGAAATTGCCGCAAAGGCTCGTGATAAAAAACTATCTCTTGATGAAATGCAAGGTGGTAACTTTTCAATTAGTAATCTCGGTGGTATAGGCGGGACTTACTTTACCCCAATTGTTAATTCTCCCGAAGTTGCGATACTTGGTGTTTCAAGAGGAAACTATGAACCGGTTTATAAAGATGGTGAGTTTGTTCCAAGATTGATGCTTCCTTTATCTTTATCGTATGATCATAGAATAATTGACGGAGCCGATGCAATCAGATTTTTAAGATGGATAGTTGAATCTTTAGAAAATCCGTTTAGGATGTTATTGTAGGAAGTAAAAAAAAGAAAGTTGTTTCTTAATCTTAATCAAAACGAGACTGATAATCTAGAAGGCAAAGTAATTTTAAAAGACATTATCTCAATGCTTGTCGGTTTAATAAAAAGCAACCCTAACCGGGTATATGAAAAAGGCGAAGATTACGAAGTAATTGAAAGCGATTAAGATTAAGAGTATGAGTAAGATTAAGATGGATAATAATAAAATACTGGAAATAACTTTATGTCAAAAAAAATAATAATCATTGGTGCTGGTACAGGCGGATACGGCGCGGCTTTTATGGCTTCCGATTTAGGAATGGAAGTAACTTTAATCGATAAAAATGATCAAGCCGGGGGAGTATGTTTGCAACGTGGATGCATTCCTTCAAAAGCATTGTTACATGTTGCCAAATTATTAAACGAAGCTAAAGAAGCCGAGCATTGGGGAATTAAATTCGGTAAACCCGAAATTGATATTGATAGAATTCGCGCTTGGAAAAATGAAGTGATATCGCATATGACAGGCGGACTTAAGCAGCTTATCAAACAAAGGAAAATTAACTTCATTCAAGGTACTGCTCAGTTTGTAAATTCAAATAAAATAAAAGTTGATAAAGCAGATGGCGGTAACGAAGAATTATCTTTCGACTATGCCGTAATTGCAACCGGTTCTGTTCCCGCAAAAATTCCAAGTTTTGATATCGGTTCAAAACGAATTCTCGATTCTACTTCCGCTTTGGAAATCGAAGATATTCCGAAAAAGCTATTAGTCGTAGGCGGAGGTTATATAGGGTTAGAACTTGGAACTGTTTATGCCTCACTCGGAAGTAATGTAACAGTTGTTGAAATGACCTCGGGCTTACTGCCCGGTGCCGATCGTGATCTTGTCGCCGTGCTTTCAAAAAGAGTCAACTCTGCAATGGAGAATGTTTATCTCAACACAAAAGTTGCTGAAATTAAAGAAGTAAAAAACGGATTGAAAGTAACCTTTGAAGGGGATAAAGTAGAAGAAAAAGAACAGACATTTGATAAAGTTCTTGTCTCGGTAGGTAGAAAACCTGTAACAGATAGTTTTGGTTTAGAAAACACAAAAGTTCAGCTTGATGAAAAAGGATTTATCAAAACCGATTTACAGAAGAGAACAGACGACTCGAATATTTTTGCAGTTGGAGATGTAGCCGGTAATCCGATGCTGGCTCATAAAGCAACTGCAGAAGGAAAAATTGTTGCCGAAGTAATTGCCGGACATAAAGCCGCTTTTGAACCTAATGCAATTCCCGCCGTTGTCTTTACCGATCCTGAAATAGCTTGGGTTGGTTTAAATGAAACCGAAGCCAAAGAAAAAGGTATAAAGATAGAAATTGCAAAATTCCCTTGGGCTGCAAGCGGTAGAGCAAAAACCCTTGAACGCCTTGACGGAATGACTAAGTTAATAATTGAACCGGAAACCGAAAGAATATTGGGAATGGGTATTGTCGGCGCCGGTGCAGGCGAGCTAATTGCCGAAGGAGCATTGGCTGTTGAAATGGCTGCTCTTGCAAGAGATGTAGCGCTTACAATTCATGCACACCCAACTCTTTCGGAGACGGTGATGGAGAGTGCGGAATCATACTATGGCGAAGCAACACATATTTACAGACCGAAACGAAAATAAATTTCTTAAGTAGATATGCATTGAAGAAATTTTTAACACTCATATTTTTTATTGTCTGCTCAATTTTATCATTTGGGCAGACAGTTCAATTCGATTCTTTAATACAAAGAGGTATTAACCAAATTTATTCCCTCGAATTTGAAGATGCCGAAGAAACTTTCGGCTTAATAAAAAAATACGAGCCCGAACATCCCGCCACAAAATTTTTCCCCGCCATGGTAACCTGGTGGAAAATTATGGCTGATCTTGATAATGAAGAGTTTGATAAGCTCTTAATCAAACAGCTTGATGAGACAATAGAGTTTTGTGATAATCTGCTTAAAAAAAATCCTAATAATATTGATGCAATTTTCTTTAAGGGCGGTGCATTAGGATTCAGAGGAAGATTATACTCGATTAGAGAAAGTTGGTTCAATGCCGCTGCCGATGGGAAAGATGCGCTGCCTTTAGTTCATCGTGCCTATGCTCTGGATTCAACAAATGTTGATGTACAGCTTGGGTTTGGTATATATAATTATTATGCAGATGTTATTCCGGAGAGGTATCCTTTTCTTAAACCTGTAATGTTTTTTTTCCCGAAAGGCGATAGATATAAAGGTTTGGAACAACTTGTAAACGCAGCATATAATGGAAAGTATACAAAAGCAGAATCAAAATATTTTTTGATGACTCTCTATTATAAGTTTGAAGATAACGACATTGAAGCGCTGAAATATGCAGAAGAACTAATAGAACAATTTCCAAATAATCCTGCATTTCATAAACATTATGGGAGATTGTTAAGACGAACTTCTCATATAACAAAATCTACCGAAGAGTTTAAGGAGATGTATAGAAGATGTGAACAAAATATGAGAGGTTATAACGATAAGATTAGAAGAGAAGCATCTTATTATATTGCCGATGAACATTGGCGAAATGCCGATTTTGACGAAGCAATTAAGTATTATAAAGAATGCTCCGATTTATCTGTTTCTTTTGATCAGGAAGATGACGGTTTTAATGTGATTTCATTATTACAGATCGGGAAGATATACGATATGCTTGGAAAGAGAGGTACGGCAATTGCATATTATAAAAAAGTTTTGAAACTCGATAAACACCGGGACTCACACGACCAGGCAAAATTATATTTGAAAGAGCCTTTTAAAAGGTAGTAGATATCCCAAGTCTATGAAGCGCTCCGATTGAACCGAGTGATGAAAAAGAATAATCAACCGTGTAATCACTTACATTAAAACCAACCCCGATATTAAATCCGGCTAAACCTGTACTTGCACCGATTTTGTAATCTTTTCTGCGTTCGTTGTCATAACCTAAACGGATTCGAAGTGACCCGCTGAATTTAATTTCGGCACCTGCGGTAATTTGTTTAAATCGATCGCCAAAATTTTCATAATTTTCATTCAAGCGATTAAGCGAGAGATAAAATTTGAATGGTGTAAAAGCAAGCTGCTTTGTTACACCGACTCTAATATCTAAGGGTAAATCTTCTTCTTCATCAAAATAAGAAGAAAGCTGTGTGCCGAAGTTTAAAATTGAAAATCCGAAGTTCCATTCGCTTTCGGGAATTTCATAATGTAACCCGAGATCCATCGCAATGCCGGTTGAAGAATAATCGGCAATACCTGAATAAATAAATTTAACGTTTGCACCGTAATAAAAATTTTCTTCTAATTTATTTCCGTAACCGATTGTAAAAGCAAATTCACCTGCACCGAATTCACCGAGTTTGTTACCGCTTGCATCAGCTTCGGTGAAGCTTCCGTAATTTATATATTGAACACCGACTCCGAATCTACCAATATCTTCAAACTCTTGTGAATAAGTTAAACTTGCCGAATTGATATCGACAAAATGTTTTAAGAAGGAAAATGAAGCAGGTTTATCTTTTAAAAAATTTATACCGGCGGGATTATAAAATATTACGTTCGGGTCATCGTTGTTGGCAACATAACTTCCTGCTAAGGCAGCAGCACGCGGACTCATATCTAAACGCAAAAACTCAAATAAACTTTGTGCGTAAAGAAGCGAAAAAGTTGAAAAAAGAATTAAAATCCCGAAATAACGCTTCATAATATCCTCAATTTTAACTGTCGATATTAATTATATTTACATCGAATGGCAAGGCAAAATTCTTTCGTTAACTTTTTATAACTTTCTTTGAGGAACAAACTCAAATTAAAATGTGTTAAATTTGCCAATGAAAAAAACAATGAAAGGTATTATATAAAATGAATTCACTTAAGACAGTCTTTTTGATGACGTTAATGATGGTTCTCTTCTTAATAGTCGGTTCTGCTTTGGGAGGAGAAACAGGTTTAATTATTGCATTTATATTTTCTTTAGCACTTAACTTCGGCTCATATTGGTTTTCTGATAAAATAGTTTTAAAGATGTATCGTGCAAAAGAAGTTAAGCGCGAAGATAATCCACGGCTTTATGACTCTGTTGCAATGCTAGCTGAACAAGCACAGCTTCCTATGCCGAAAGTTTATATTGCTGATAACCCAACACCGAATGCCTTTGCAACAGGAAGAAATCCGGATAATGCAGCGGTTGCCGTAACATCGGGTATTCTAAGAATTCTTGATCAAAAGGAATTGGAAGGAGTGTTGGCACACGAACTTGCTCATATTAAAAATAGAGATATTCTTATTAGTACTATTACTGCAACTTTGGTTGGTACAATAACATTTCTTGCGCGCATGGCTGGTTATGCAATGTTATTCGGTGGAAGAGATAGAGATTCCGGACAAGCCGTAACCTCTTTAGTTCTTCTAATATTATCTCCAATTGTTGCAGTGTTGATTCAACTTGCAATATCAAGATCGCGTGAATATCTGGCTGATGAAGGAGGAGCAAATATTTGCGGACAGCCGTTAGCTTTAGCCGGTGCTTTGGGAAAATTACAATCGGCTAATAAACAAATACCGATGAAAAATGCAGATACTTCCTCGGCACACATGTTTATAGTAAGCCCGTTTGCCGGTAAGTCAATGATGAAATTATTTTCAACCCATCCTCCCGTTGAAGAAAGAATTAAACGTCTGCAAGAAATTGCTGCCGGCAGAAGATAATATTGAGGGAGTCGCTTGACTCCCTTTTTATTTTAATAAACTAATTATAACTTCCGTTTGAAATTAATTTCGAATTCGTCTATTTGAAGAAATCAATTAACATATCAGCGCTATTATTTTTTTTCTTATCGCAATTATTATCTGCTCAACCTAAATCCAATCTTGATATTATTTATGATTTGATTGAAGAAAATGTGAATCAGATCCTGTTGAAATTGCCTCATAAAGTTACACTAAAAGAAGTAGTGTTTAGTTCTCCAAACGAATATGAAAATTTAGAGAATAGATTCCTTCATACACTTAACAATAAAGGATTATTCAGAACGGATTCTGTTCATTCATTTTCATTAAAATATTCTCTGGATCAAATCGGAGTTTTATATTCGAAACCATTTAGAGGCAGTTTGTTAAGCGATTATAAAGTTGAAAGAAAAATATTCTTGAGCAGTACCTTTGCATTGGGTATAAATAATCATGTCAAGCATTCTGAAATAATTGAGACCGAATTCTCCGACACGCTGTATTATTCCGACATTAATAATGTTGAAACTCCCAACCTTTCTCTTACTCATGGAACAAAACCAACCGAACCTCTGTTTGAGAGTCTGCTGGAACCGGTAATTGCTATCGGAACTGTAATAGTTACAATAATTTTGCTCTTTACGGTTCGCAGCAAATAGTTGTAACTTTGACGGTATAAGGAATTTATTTATTTTGCACATTCATTTTTTTACCACTCTTAAGATATTGGATATATGAAATCATTTTTAGCAATTTTTGCTTTAGTTATTATTATCGGTTGTTCCGGCGGTCGTGATACAACACTTCTTACACCCGATGAACACTTCAATTATGCATTTGAACTCTTTCAAAAAGAAGATTACCAGGATGCTCAATTGGAGTTTCAATCTATACTTTTACAATATCCGGGTAGTGCAATTAACGATGATGCACAATATTATTTGGGACTTACTTATTTCAGGAGAGGGCAATATTTATTAGCTGCCTACGAATTCAGTAAATTAATTAGAGATATTCCGGCAAGTGAATTTGTCCCGGATGCTCAATATATGTTGGCTGAGTCTTATTATCAGCTATCACCTCCATACCCGTTAGATCAAGCATACACAAAAAAGGCAATAGAAGAATTTCAAGCTTTTATCGATTTTTTCCCGCTGAGTCCAAAAGTAGCCGAAGCGGAACAAAAAATTACCGAGATGAACAATAAATTAGCGGAAAAACTTTATAACAATGCTGTCATTTACGAAAAGATGAGCTATTATAAAGCGGCTATTAAATATTATGGTGATGTACATGAAATCTATCACGATACTAGATTCGGTCCGTTAGCTTTATATAAAAAGATACAGTTGGAAATAAGTAGGGATGAAATTGCATCCGCAAAAAGAGACATCAATAAGTTTTTGGCTCAGTACCCGGATCATGAATCGGTTATGAGTGTGCGTCAACTTGAAGAACAATACATGAACCAATAATGCCCGAACAAAAAATAAAAACCGTATCCGATTCAATTGTTACAATGACAGAACTTGTTCTGCCGAACCATACCAACCAGCTCGGAAATTTGCTTGGCGGACAATTAATGCATTGGATAGACATTTGTGCTGCGCTTTCTTCGGCTAAACATTCTCAAAGGGTTTGTGTTACCGCATCGGTTGATAGAATTGATTTTCATCACCCGGTAAAATTAGGAAATGTTGTAACCTTGAAAGCATCGGTTAACCGTGTTTTTAATACTTCTATGGAAGTCGGTGTAACGGTTTTTGCAGAAAACCACAGAAAAGGGACCAGAATTCACACGAACACCGCCTATCTTACTTTTGTGAGTGTTGATGACAATACAAAACCGGTTAAAACTTTTGATATAGTACCGCAAACAGATGACGAAAAGAGACGGTATGATGAAGCACTTAAAAGAAGAGAAAGACGGCTTTCGCAGCGTAATAAAGATTGCTAAATTTTTTCTTCTTATTCCTTTTTTAGCCGCTACGTTTTATTCTCAAATTAACTTAAACGGATTTGTTGAAATCACTTCTATCCCTGCACCTCTTGATGCATCAAAAATATTATCCGCTCAAATTGATTCCGATTCCGAACATGATTTTTTATTAACATCTTTCGGTAAAAACATTTATTTACAACTATCGACGGAAGAATATAAACGGAGAATTCTTAAAACACCCTTTGAAATTTCTGAAATTAAACGAGTGAGAAAATTATCGGATAAGGAAACGCTGTTTGCTTTTATTTCGCGTAAAGATAGAGTTTTTGGCACTTTTATAATTAATAATAATGGTCAACTTGGTTCACTTCGGTCTACAAAGCTTAAATATCATCCGGAAAATTTTATACTTACTCGAACCGCGAGAAAAGCTTTAATTTTTGGAAATAATTATAACGGATTGACTCTTCTTAATCTGGACTTGGCAGATAAGGATATCCTCGAATTGCAGAGAGGCACTTTAACAAGCAATGTTTTGTTTTATGATTTTGATAATGATTCCAATACTGATATTGTTTATTACGATATATTTTCTAATGCACTTAAGATTATAAGAAATGAGAATAATTACCAATTAGACAAGATTAACTTTTCTAAATCATTACCGAATCTTACTAAAATAAGGAAGTACGATTATGACTTCGATGGGTTTGAAGATATATTCTTTAGCACAAACAACGCAATCGAAATTTTCTACGGTGATACTGTAACTACTTTTGAAAATAGCGAATTGCTAATAAAAGAAAATGGGATTATTGATTTTCAAGTTGGGGATTTTAACAAAGACGGTTATTCCGACATAGTATATCTTAAGAAGGATAAAGATAATTCATCACAACTATCTGTTAGTTTTTCATCATCAGATCAATTATCCAAACCAATATTATTTTCTAATATTCACAATATTAGATCTTTTGATGTAATTGGATGGTGGAAAGATAAAATAGTTTACCTAACTGATGCGGGAAATATTAATGTAATTTCTTCAATTGATAAAATCGAAAACACTTTTCTTCAGCTTGGTACAATTCCTAGAAAAATAATCTTGTTCAAATTGTTTTCAAACAATTTAGTTAGTCTTGCAGTAGTTGATTCTGCCGATAGCAAAGTAAAATTATTTTTAAATGCCCTAAGTAGTTATTATGAAATCCCACTTAAAAATGTTCCCGGTTCTTTATTAATTGATCAAATTGATGAAAATACGCTTACACTTACGGCATATACACAAGGTGCTAAATTGATTGAATTTGTTAAACTAAGTTTAGCTGATAATACATTTTCATCAAAACAATTTTATACAAAAACCGGTATCGTTCATTTAATACAAGAGAAAAAAGATAATAAACTTCCTTTGATTGCTGTTCTCACGGAAGATAATGGTAGGATTATGCTTGAAGAATTTGAGTATCGAAATGTTAGATACCAAAAAAGTCCCTCGACTACTATATTAGAAAATGCCTATAAAGCAAAGTTTACCGGGAATAAATCTTTAGTCTATGTCCAAATGTCGCCGGAAGAAGAACTTATATTTGGTGAAAAATCTCTCAAAGATGTTGAGGGAGTATCATCACAACAGTCAGTATTTGATTTGGAATTAAGTGAATTGCAAAATGTAAAAATTCACGAATTTGAATTTAGCGGCAAAATTAAACACATAATATCCGTCAGCACGGAATCTGGAAATCATAATTTCTTATCGGCAGATAATAAAGTTTATCGAATTGATATAAACAAATTCATTGATAAGATTGATATAAACCAGTTTAGTAAAAATTCTTTTCTAAAAATTATATACAGTAATGTAAGCAAAATTTACGCTGCCGAGTTGAACATCAACAACGGAAGAATTCGCGACCAAAAAGAAATTGCTGATTATATGGGTCAATATGTAATTGAGTTTGTTAACGAAAATTATGGTTATATTTTTATGCTTAATTATAAAACTAACTTAACGGAGTTAAGGTTATTAGATGAATAAATTCTCCCGATTACAATTACTTGGGCTAGTATTTGCATCGGTATTGACTGCACAAAACGTGGATTCGCTTTTTAATAATTTTTGGAGTGCTTATTCTTTTTCGCAGCAGGAAAGTATTGCATCGGATGAGAAACCTCTTATATTAAAATGCGGTACTAACCATATTTATTATTTAAAAAATAACTTTGATAAACTTGATATCAATAAACAGAATATAGTGTCCTCGATACTTCAGCGCCCTCCAACACAAAAAAGTTTAGTCTCACCCTCCGGCTATTTTCGTATTCATTATGATACAACCGGCATTCATCAAGTAGGATATAGTTTAACGGAATTAGCCGTTGCGGTTGATTCGGTTTACAGTTTTGAAATAGATTTTCTTGGTTATCCTCCTCCGCCTTCGGATGGAACTCAAGGAGGCGATGATAAATATGACATTTATATTCAAGATATCGGTTCAATTTATGGATGGACTGATTTTGCTTCTACTTCAAACAGCACTAGCTTTATGGTAATTGATAATAACTTTGATATCCATTATACAAAAGGAATCGACGGCGCTAAGGTTACATTAGCTCATGAGTTTCATCATGCAATTCAGGTTGGGAGCTATAAATACAGATCTGAAGACAGTTATTATTATGAATTGTTATCGACAAGTATGGAAGAATTTGTATTCGATACAATAAACGATTATTATGATTACATCAGTGGTTACTACAATAACACGCAAGCCCCATTTTATGCAACTTACGGCGGCGGTTACGATTTGGCTATCTGGAATATCTTTCTTCAAAATAAATATGGTTATGATATAATTAAACGGGTATTGGAAAATGTTATTAATCATTCCGCTTTGAACGCAATCGCTCTTTCTATTTCCGAATATGGCGGATTATTTAGTGAAGACTTAGCTGAATTCGGAATATGGAATTATTTCACCGGTTCAAGAGCTAAAGATGATAAATATTTTAAAGAAGCAAAATTCTATCCAAAAGTAAAACCACTTATGAATATAAATTTCAGACCAACTTCAGAAACAGTTACAGTTAATTCAAATCCGTCTTCAAATAATTATTTATTGTTTGTTGACTTTTCGAGAGGCTTACCGGACTCTTTGGTAGCAATAATTACTAATAGTGATTATCAGTCAAAATCTCGAACTGAATTTAACTATACTCTTTATTCCTTTAACGCTGCCGGTTCTTCAAAAATTAACGATCTTTTCTACTCTAACATTCTTTCAAATAATCGTCAAATTTTTTCGGAGAGCGTAATTTTCAACAACGAGCTTGCAAAAGAAGGACGAACGGAAAGATTGGAAATTGATTATGCTTATCCGCAGCCGCTTAATTATAACAAACATTCTTATATCTTTATCCCGGCAGCTGCAGATCAATCCGGGAAGTCATCACTTAACGTTTATACAATAGCTATGGATTTAGTTTTTTCAGGTGAAAAGAATATCTTTGCAAGTGACAAAATTGTTGTAAGATGGGACGGCAGATCATCAGGCGGCGAGAAACTTCCAACCGGCGTTTATGTTTTTGTAACAAAAAGCGGTGAAACTGTAAAAAAGGGGAAGCTTGTTATTTATAATGAATAACTATTCACTAACATTAGAAAGTGTAAGCAAAATTTTCGGAAGACGGTTGGTCTTCAAAGATATTTCACTACAAATGAGCACAGGGAATGTTTACGGAATTTCAGGCTGCAACGGTTCGGGTAAATCGACTTTGGCAAAAATCATTGCAGGTTTAATTTCTCCGTCCAGCGGGAAAATCACTCACTTATATAACGACAAAAAAATTGAACCGGAAAATCTTCATGATTATCTGGGATTTGTATCCCCTTATCTTTTTCTTTATGATGAATTTACCGCGGAAGAAAATCTTTATCACTTTGCAAAAATCCGCGGAATAAAAATAAATAATACCAAAGTTGATAATTTGTTTGAACTGTTCAATCTATCCGACAGAAAGAAAGATATACTCAAAGGTTATTCTTCCGGTATGAAGCAAAGAATGAAATTTATTTTTGCTTTGCAGCATTCACCTCAATTACTAATCTTTGATGAACCTACATCTAATTTGGATAACGCAGGTAAGGAAGCGGTTTACAAATTATTAGAAGAAGAAGGGAAAAATAATTTAGTAATCATTGCATCAAACGAAGAAGTCGATTTATCTTTTTGCAGTAACGTTATTGATGTAGAAAAATTTAAGATAGTATGAAAGCATATTCATTATTTAGAAAAGATTGGCAGTCGGAATTAAGAACCAGGTATGCAATAAATGCTTTGGCAATGTTCATACTTGTTACAATCAGTGTGATTTTATTTTCCATTGGTACCGAAAAAATATCAGAGTATTTAACCGGCGGATTATTATGGGTTGTAATTTTCTTTTCCGCAATGTCCGGTCTTTCACGAGCCTTTGTAAGTGAAGAAGAGCGGGGTACAACCCTCACTCTTCAATTAATAGCCGCTCCTTCCACAATATTTTCGGGCAAATTATTATTCAATCTTATTTTGGTATTCTTAATGAATATTGCAATAACAATTCTTTACTCCGCACTATTCGAAAGTTTTGTAATAAAAAGTTTTGATTTGTTTTTAATTGCTTTTGTTTTAGGCAATTTCGGAATTGCAATATCATCAACAATTATTGCTGCAATAATTTCTAAAGCAAGTTCAAAAGGTACACTTTACCCTGTTTTGTCTTTTCCTATTTTACTCCCCTTAATATTAACTCTTCTTGAATTAACAAAGTTTGCAATGGATGGCAATTCTGTTGGTGATTCCTGGGTAGAAATTGCGGTTCTGGTTTGCTACGACGTAATAATGCTTACCGCTTCATATCTTTTATTTGATTTTATTTGGAAGGATTAGAATCCGAAGAATAAGAATTCTTAAATGAAGTAAATTTTATTGCAAAGGCTATTAATTGTGACGGAGTTGATGCATTAATTTTTTTCATCAGATTATACCTGTGTGCATCTACGGTTCTTTTACTAACGTTCATTTCTGTTGCAATTTCACTGCTTGTTAATCCCTCGCTTATATAAAAAAGAATTTTTTTCTCTTTGTAAGTAAGAAAAATATCAGGACCAATAACTCCATCGGCAAGATTTTTATATTCTTCATTCAGATTATCGAGTTTCTCACGAGTCCAGTCCATACCAAAATACTCTAAGCCATTATGAATGAGCCTGATTCCGTAACAAAGTTCGTTTATTCTAACATTTTTACTAAGCAATCCCTTCCCACCGATTTTCCTTGTATAGTACACATATTCACTTGATTCAAACATAGAAAGAAAAAGAAACTTTGCATGATCGTCGAATTTTCTTATTTCTTTGAAAGATTCAAAACCCGATAGAACGGGCATTGAAATATCACTAACAACAACATTCGGATTATGTGCAGCATATTTTTTTACAAGTTCTAAACCATCGGATGCATAATCTACAATTTCAAGATCCTCTATTTCGTTAATTAAGTTGATTAGACCGGCTCGGAATAACTCGTGATCATCCGCAATTATTAATCTTATCTTGTTGTTCATAACATCACAATTTATTACTGGAACTCAAATATAAATTAAAAACAAACTACTAATCAACCACTTGCAAGCAGCTTGCAATTAGAAAATTTAGACTTTATTTTTGAATATGCAAGAAAGAGAGTTGTTTCATAAAAATAAAATTAAGTTAACCGAGCAGCGTAAAGAAGTATATAGTATTTTAAGCCGGGCAATTAAACCTCTCAGTTTAGATGAAATACAGCACGACTGTAATAAAATTGATTTCTCAAGCGTTTACAGGTCAATAAGGACTTTTATACAAAAAGGAATTGTAACGGAACATTATTTCGGAGATCGTAAACCAAAATATTCATTAAAAATGAACGATTCGCATCGTCATTATATTAAATGTTCTAAATGCGGTAGAATTGACGAGCTGAAAAATGTTTGCATAATAGATGAAGTAAATAAAAAAACAAAGTACAAAATTGTTGATCATTATATGGAGTTTATTGGTGTATGCCCGGATTGTTTAAAAAAATAAGTTATACAGCATTCGTTTTAATTTTCGTTTCTTGTTCGGAACAAGCGCCAATTGATAATAATGATAAAATTATAATCGCAGTTACAATTACACCTTACAAATATTTGGTTGGAAAAATAGCTGAAGATTATGTTAATGTTGTCAGCTCAATTCCCGAAGGGGCAACACCACATCATTTTGAACCGGCACCTAAACTGATTCGCTCAATTTCGAGTGCGAGTTATTACTTTAAAGTAGGTCGGTATATGGAATTTGAAGACATATGGCTTCAAAAACTAAAAGGAATTAACGAGGAAATGACCGTATTCGATCTCTCCGATAGTGTTTCTTACAGCAATAATGATCCGCATATTTGGTTAAGCCCGGTTAAGTTGAAAATAATTTCTAAAAATATTCTAAATGCATTAACAAAAATTCTTCCCGGGGAAAGCACAAGATTTAGAAATAATTATAATCATTTCATTGATTCACTTGAAACAATTACTCGACATATAAAAAATTCCTTTGCTGACATTGATGATGAAAAGAAAATACTTTTAGTTTACCACGGCTCTTGGAAATATTTTGCGGAAGATTTTGGTTTCAGGCAAATATCGATTGAAGAAGGGAGTAAATCGGCAAGTGCAAAAGAATTTAGAGAGATATTGAACGTAGTAAGGAAATCAAACGTAAAAGTGATCTTCATTGATCCGCAGCATAGCAGAAAATCAGCAGAAGTAATTGCAAAGGATTTAAAAATAGTTACAGATGTAATTAACCCGTTACCTGGTAATCTGTTAGAAAATTTCTACTCAATCGAAAACAAAATATTAGCTTATTATAAATGAAAGCAATAGAAGTAAAAAATCTTTTCTTCCAATATGAAGACTTACCGGTTTTGGAGGACATAAATTTTGAAGTTGAAGAAAAGGACTTTGTCGGAATTATCGGTCCAAACGGCGGTGGTAAAACTACATTAATAAAAATCTTAGTTGGTTTACTTAAACCTCAGCGAGGAACAGTTAATATTTTTGAAAAACCTGTTTCAGCTATGAACCATCATATTGGTTATGTCCCGCAAAGTTTTAATTTTGACAGCAGCTTCCCGATATCGGTTATTGATGTTACAAAGATGGGAAGATTAAATCAATCAAAGATTTTTAAGAACTCTTCAGAAGATCAGCTTATAGCCGAAGAATGCCTTAAAAAAGTTGACATGCTTGCAATGAAAGATAAGTTGATCGGCAACTTATCGGGCGGACAAAAACAGCGTGTTCTTATAGCCCGTGCTCTAACCGTTAAACCGAAAATTCTAATTCTCGATGAACCGACGGCAAGTATTGACAGTAAAGCAGGACTTAATTTCTACGAGCTTCTGCATAAGCTGAATGAAGAAATGACCATAATAATGATATCTCATGACATAGGTGTTATATCGCAGTACGTTGAAAAGATTGCCTGCTTAAATAAAAAATTGGTCTTTCATGATTCGAAAGAAATCTCACGCGAAATGCTGGAGCAGACTTATCAATGTCCTGTTGATTTAATTGCGCATGGGTTACCGCACAGAATATTAGACGAACACGAGCATAATCATTAATATGCCCGAACTTTTTACATATAATTTTATGGTCAATGCCTTGATTGCAAGTTTTCTAGCGAGCATTGCAGCGGGAGTAATTGGCTCTTATGTTGTTGTAAAAAGAATTGTATTTATTTCAGGCGGAATATCGCATTCCACTTACGGAGGAATCGGTCTTGGTTATTTACTCGGTTTCAACCCTATCTTAGGTGCGGTTGGAGCCGCATTAGTTACTGCAGGTATTGTTGCAAAAATAAGTCGTAAGAAAAAACAATCCGAAGATATGTTGATAGGAATTGTATGGGCATTAGGTATGGCTCTGGGAATTTTCTTTATTAATTTATCGGAAGGTTATGCACCCGACTTAATGTCATATCTTTTTGGTAATATTCTTCTTGTTTCGAATGTCGATTTAGCATTGATGTTCATCTTAAATATAATTGTAATAGGTACTGTATTTATATACTACAATAAATTCCAGGCAGTTACTTTTGATGAAGAATTTGCAAAAAGTGTCGGGTTAAACACCGATAGGATTTATCTTCTGCTTTTAATCCTTATTGCTATTACAACTGTAATGCTGATAAAGGTTGTTGGAATTGTTTTGGTTATAGCTTTGATTTCGATACCTCCTGCTATAGCAATAAACTATTCTAAAAGTTTGAAGCAGATGATGTTGATCTCTGTGATACTTGGTTTATTATTTACAATATTTGGTTTATTTATCTCATATTACTTAAATTTAACATCGGGTGCATCAATAATTTTTATTTCGGTAATTGGATATCTCATTTCTTACTTTTTGAAGAAATAATGAGGCACATTTGATAGTTTGGGATGTTGATCCTAATATAATTTCGCTTGGACCACTTACAGTGCGATGGTATGGTGTACTTTTCGCACTAACTTTTATTGTCGGATACCAGATTTTTATTTGGATTTATAGGTTGGAAAAGCGGCCTGAAAAGGAAATATCCGAATTAGTTTGGTATATGATAATCGGTACTGTTGTCGGTGCACGCCTCGGGCATTGCTTGTTTTATAACCCTTCTTTTTATTTTCAAAATCCGTTTGAAATAATTGCAGTTTGGCGCGGTGGTTTAGCCAGCCATGGTGCAGCTATCGGGATTTTAAGCGCATTGTACTTTTATATTAAGAAAATAAAAAATGCTAAATACCTGTGGGTACTTGATAGAGTTGTAATTACTGCCGCACTCGGTGGATTTTTTATAAGAATGGGTAACTTGTTCAATTCGGAAATTATTGGTCTGCCGACTGATTTACCCTGGGCATTTGTTTTTGTTAAGGTCGATAGTATACCTCGTCATCCTGCGCAACTATATGAAGCATTAGGTTACCTGGCAACTTTCTTTGTCTTATTTTTTATTTATAAAAAGAATTACAAAACAATTAAAGACGGACTAATTTTCGGAATATTTCTCTTTTTAATTTTCGGGCATCGGTTTATTGTAGAATTTTTTAAAGAAGACCAAACTTATTTTGAAGAAGGATGGATTCTTAACATGGGTCAACTGCTAAGCATTCCGTTAATAATCACCGGGTTGTATTTTATTATTACACGATTAAGATCCAAACCTCAGTTGTAAACTATATATTTCAATTCCTCAGGAGAAAAAATGAGTTTTAAATCAAACATAATATTTCCCACTATTATATTTTTTTCGACAATCTTTTTTGTTCAATGCGGCAGTTCTTCATCAGATGAATATAAAGCTGAATTAGATTCACTAAGATTCACCGGCGAAATACATCTTCGAAACATCAAGCAGTTAACTTTCGGCGGAAACAATGCCGAAGCATATTTTAGTTTTAATGATGAACAGCTTGTCTTCCAAAGTGATTGGGATGCAATAAACCCGCAAGGCTGCGATCAAATATTTTTAATGAATGCTGATGGTACGGAGCTTGCAAACGGCGAACAATATCAACTTGTATCAACCGGTCTCGGAAGAACAACCTGTGCATATTTTCTTAAAGACGGTAGAATTGTATTTGCATCAACTCACGAAGCTGATGCTGCGTGCCCGGAAGAAGTTATGTTTAAAGAAGGCAGATATGTTTGGCCTATTTATAACAGCTATGATATTTATGTTGCCAACCCGGACGGATCAAACCTTGAGAAATTAATAGACGGCGAAAGCTATGATGCAGAAGCAACCGCATCATCCGACGGTCGTTATATTGTTTTCACATCAACTCGTTCCGGTGATTTGGATCTGTGGAGATATGATTTGCAAACCGGAGAGTACCTTCAATTAACAAATGAATTAGGTTATGACGGCGGTGCATTCTTTTCTCGCGATTCTAAAAAAATTGTATGGCGTGCAAGCCGTCCAAAGGGACAAGCAGCCGCTGATTACAGTGAATTATTAGCTCAAGGATTAGTTGAGCCGAAAGAACTTGATATTTTTATTGCCGATATTGACGGTAAAAATGTAGTTCAAGTTACTAATTTACCCGGTGCAAATTGGGCGCCGTTTTTCCATCCAAGCGGAAAGAAAATTTTATTCAGCTCAAATCATCATTCCCAGCAATACGGCGGAAGATTATTTGATATCTTTATGATTAATATTGACGGAACCGGATTAACTCAAATTACTCATTCAGGTACATTCGACGCGTTTCCAATGTTTTCATTTGACGGCAAAAAACTTGTATTTGCCTCCAATAGAAATATTGATAGAATGGAAAGCCGGGTAACTAATGTATTTATTGCCGACTGGGTTGAAAAGCCGTCTGAAATTGATATTAATTTTAAGTCGTTGAAGTAAATAAGCGAAACTTTTTCATAAATAAATTTATCGGGAATTTATCAGTGTGGATAATATTAAATCCGCGTCATCTGAGTTCCAATTGTTTTTACTAACTTAATAAATGAAGTATTCATGTAGAACTATAACAGTTATGCAATTCATGAGTATGAAAGAAAAAGAATTTGCAAAATATTGGGTGCAGTCAAAACGGGATGAGATTAAATCTTTCCCCGGTGATTTTTTGTCTTCATCTCAAAGCGAAGAAATAAAATTACCCGGTAAGGTTTTGATTTTGGGATCTGAACTTTTTGGTACTTATGAATTACTTGATGAAAAAGGGAACGAATTTCTAAAAGTTGATGACATCTACAAAGCGAAATATATTTTATACGCTAATATGAATAAACCGAATTCTATCAAATGCCCGGTTCATCCTGAAGAAATAAAATCGGTTGTAAAGTTATACGAAAACTATTTGGATAATTTGCTCGAACAAATTCGAAAAGAATTCAAATCAAAATTTCCTGATTCAAAATCATTTCCCGAAATATCCAACTATATATTCAATTCCCTCAATTTGAAGCGGCACTAAAAATGCAGAACATTTCTTTAAGCGAAAACATCTCCAACTACATAAGCAATACATTCGGCGAAGAATTTTTATCAAAGTATATTGAATATCATCAAAGCGAGTACAAACCTTATTTAAGAATATCTTCTTTTGTTGATGAACAAGAAATGGTAAATAGACTTTCTTCTTATGAAATCGAGTTGGAGAAAATAGCAAACGTAACTCGTGCTTACCGGGTATTAAAAGGAAGTGAAGTAATAGGTAAGACTTTGGAATTCGCGATAGGTAAATACTATATACAAAGTTTATCTTCAATGATTCCTCCTCTTATTCTTAATCCGAACGAGAATGAAAAAGTATTGGATCTTGCCGCGGCACCCGGTTCAAAAACTACACAGCTTGCCGAGATAATGAACAACCGCGGAACTCTTTATGCAAATGAACCGAATATCAACAGGCTAAAGGGATTGGTATTTAATCTTGATAAACTGAATTTTGTGAATATCGGCGTAATAAAATTCAAAGGTGAACTGCTCAGCAAAGTATTTGAAAATTATTTCGATAAAATTTTGGTTGATGCGCCATGCAGTGCACTCGGTATAGTTCAAAAGAAAGGCGAAGTAAGTAATTGGTGGAACACAAATCAAGTTGATAAAATTGCTAATCTTCAGTTGCGCATGTTAATAAGCGCAATTAAAATGGCAAAGACCGGCGGTGAAATTGTTTATTCAACTTGTACTATGACCATCGAAGAAAATGAATTTATTATAAATAAAGTTCTGCAAAACTATCCCGTTGAATTAGAAGAAATTGAACTCCCTGTAAAATCAAACAATGGATTTACATGTTATAATGGTGAACAGTTTTCAACTGAGTTAAGTAAAACAAAAAGAATAATACCATGGGAAATTAACTCCGAAGGATTTTTTGTAGCAAAGTTGAAAAAAACCGGTAATACTATTGCGAACAGAAAAGCAGAAATAAAACCGAGAGAACGCGAACTTATTTCAGCAAAAAGTAAAAAAATAGAAAAATATTTAAGAGAATTATCCGAATATTTTGGTATTCCATTCGAGCAGTTTGAAGAACATCAATACTTGTTTAGAGGTAAAGATATTTTCTTTCTTCATAAAAGTTGGGAAGCGGATGATTTGAATGTCTTTCATAGAATCGGTACACCTTTCGGGTTAATTGATAAAAACGATACCGCACATTTTCATTCACTTGGTGCACGTTACTTTGCACCGCATATCACAAAGAATAAAATTGATTTAACTAATACGGATGACTTAAAAACCTACCTTACTGGCGGAACAATTAAAAAAGAAATTGAACAACCGGGACAAAAACTTATCACATCCCGCAACCTCGATATGGGAACTGCAATTGCCTTTGACGACGGAATAAAAAGCCAATTCCCCCGCAATATGCGGACAGGGGAGATTATTGTTTTGTGAAGAGATTACAAAGGATTCTCATAATCCCCGGGATTTGTCAGATAAAAAAAATTAACAAAAACTTTTTTGTATATCTATTTAAATTAAGAAAATCCCGGGGATTTCATTAAAAAACGACAGATTTCAATACGGGGATGAGTAAAAGTTAATAGCAAATTTAGTGTATAAAAACAAATCATATAATAAGTCCAAAAAACAATACCTAAAAATAAGATATACTAAAGAAATTAACTTGACTGTAATTTAATTTTATTGCATCTTGCATTTGTCCCGGTACAGACAATTACAACATTAATAATTAAGAAGATGCAAAATGAAAAAGTACTTAGCATTATTACTATTTAGTCTTTTATGGGGGGGGGGGGGGTAATTTCTCTACGGTAAATGCTCAATCTATTCCATTGGAAGAAGGAGAATTAATATTTTATATTACTGATAATCCACTGAACTTCGATATCACCATCTCTCTTGAATTAGTCCCGAATACACTTTGCTGGGATGCCCATCCCTCTCCTGATCTTGATTTACACAATTTAACTACTTCTTATAACGGATCAACTCAAACAAGTAATTTTCGAGTAAATTGGTCATCAGTGTGGGCATATCCATCATGGCAGCATGTATTCGCACTTGGACAGTATAAGGTAACGGCAAAGATAGGTAGCAATGAAAGAAAATATTTTTATCTTGATTATCGAACATCAACATTACCGGAAAATTTCCAGGGGGATTTAGTACTGGACTACAGTGTTAACGATAATAAATTCTATAGAGAAAATACCAATAATGAAGTTCCCCTTG